>Ga0075431_100007135_pt1 | contig 11101 bp, 11 predicted proteins | sample RhiMetdeltSRZDD5_FD_75297 | JGI IMG/M metagenome (GOLD analysis project Ga0075431, IMG submission 75297) | Populus rhizosphere microbial communities from Tennessee, USA - Rhizosphere MetaG P. deltoides SRZDD5 | ecosystem: Host-associated > Plants > Roots > Rhizosphere > Soil | place: USA...
TCCCGCCTCCAGGCCTGCGACCCCACTGGGGATCGTTGAGCGACATGAGCGCGCCCTGAATTCTGAGCGCGCATCGGCGGAGATAGTCGCGAGCGGACCTTAACGTCGCAAACATTGGGAGCCTGCCTGGTTTGTCTTATGCCGCCGCAGAACGCTCATCCCGGCTCAGGGGAAGCGCGGCAGAAGCGTATTCTTCGAGCGCGGTGCGCACCGAATCGAGCCCCGACCCGGTTTCGGCGCTGATCCAAATACGCGAAATCTTACCATATTCGTTACGCTCGACCCGCGAGGGCAGCGGCGTGAGATCGATCTTGTTCATGACGAGCACCTGCGGGACCGAGTCGGCCCCGATTTCCGCCAGCACGCGGTTCACGGCGGTGATGTGCGCCTCGCGATCCGGACTGCTCGCGTCGACCACGTGCAGCAGCAGGTCCGCGTGGACGGTCTCCTCGAGCGTCGCGCGAAAAGAGGCGACGAGCGTATGCGGAAGCTCCCGGATGAAACCGACCGTGTCGGAGAGCGCCACCGTCGTGCGCGCGTCGGTCCGCACGCGCCGCGTCGTCGTATCGAGGGTTGCGAAAAGCTGATCTGCAGCGTGCACGCCTGCCCGCGTGAGCCGGTTGAAAAGGGTCGATTTTCCGGCGTTCGTGTACCCTACGAGCGACACCGAGTAGACCTGTGCGCGTACCCGCGCGCGCCGCTGAACGGCGCGCTGTGACTGCATGCGCGCAAGCTTCTCCTTGAGAGACTTCACTCGTTTCGCGAGCAACCGGCGGTCGGTCTCGAGCTGCGTCTCGCCCGGACCCCGCAAACCGATACCGCCTTTCTGGCGCTCGAGGTGAGTCCATCCGCGCACGAGCCGAGTCGAGAGATGCTCGAGCTGAGCAAGCTCGACCTGGACCTTCCCTTCATGGCTGCGCGCACGCTGGGCGAAAATGTCGAGAATCAGGCTTGTGCGGTCGATCACGCGGCAGTTCAGGCGCTTTTCGAGATTGCGTTCCTGCACCGGTGAGAGCTCGTGGTTGAAGATGGTGACCGGGGCCTGCGTGGCGGCGACGACTTCGGCGATTTCCTCGACCTTGCCTTTCCCGGCGAAGAGCGCGGGATCGGGACGGTCGCGACGGCCTTTAACGACTGTGAGCGCACCAACGCCTGCGCTCGCCGCGAGCTGCTTCGCTTCCGCCAGGCTTTCGGCGTAATCGCTGTCGCCGAAATCGAGACCGACCAGGACGGCAGGGAGGGGACTCGCCCGACGCTCCGCCATCAAGAGATAACGAGTTGCAACATCAAGCGTCGGAGCTTTGGTCTGCCTGAAAGTTCACAGGACGGGCGGGGACGACGGTCGAGATTGCGTGCTTGTACACCATCTGCGTCACGGTATTTTTGAGCAGCACCACGTATTGATCGAACGAATCGATTTGCCCCTGCAGCTTGATGCCATTCACGAGGTAGATCGAAACGGGGATGTGCTCCTTGCGCAAAGTGTTGAGGAACGGGTCTTGTAGCAACTGCCCTTTATTACTCATGGTGCCCTCACCTTCTCTTTATCGAATTGTCACTCTAGCTGATTTTTGTTCGGTACGCCATTGGGTTAGCTGCGTTCGCTCACGCTCGCGCCTCACGTTCTCACGTAGGGGTTGCGGCTGCTTTTCAGCTCGACTTTGAGCGGCGTTCCCTGCAATTTGAAAACGTCCCGGAAGAATCGTTCCAAATACCGCCGGTAGCTCGCCGGCACGTGCTCCAAAGCGGTGCCATGAACGATGATGCGCGGCGGATTGGAGCCGCCCTGATGCGCGTAGCGCATCTTTGGCCGGCCGTAGCCCGCTCGCGGCGGCTGTTGTTGTGAGATGGCGGCTTGCAGTGCGCGCGTCAGTTTGGGTGTGGGAAGCTTCGCGGTCGCGGCGGCATACGCGGCGTCCACCGATTTCATGAGCCCGGAGATGCCCTGTCCAGTGAGCGCCGAAACGTAGTGCACTTTGGCGAACGACAGGAAATTCAGCTTCCGCGTGAGCGTGCGCTTCACGGCGTCGCGCGTCGCTTCGTCGGCCGCATCCCACTTGTTCACGGCGACGACGAGCGCACGGCCGGCCTCGACGATGAATCCTGCGATGTGCGCGTCCTGCTCCGAAATCTCCTGCTGCGGATCCAGCACGAGCACGACGACGTTCGCGTCGGCGATCGCCTGCATCGTCTTCACCACGGAGAACTTTTCCGCAGCTTCCGAGATCCGCCCGCGTTTACGCACGCCGGCCGTATCGATGAGCGTGTACGGGCGGCCGCCGTGCTCGAAATCGATGTAGATCGAATCGCGCGTCGTACCCGGCTGATCGAAGACGATCACGCGCTCCTGCCCGAGCAGCGCGTTCACGAGTGTCGACTTGCCGACGTTGGGCCGGCCGACCACCGCGATGCGCGGTTGCTCGCGCTCGGATTCGGACGATTCCTCCGCCGCGGGGAAATCCGCGAGCACGACATCCATGAGATCGCTCACGTTTTCGCCGTGCGCCGCGGATATCGTGAGCGGCTCGCCTAAGCCCAGGGCGTGAAATTCCACCGCGGCCGTTTCAGGCGACATGCCTTCGGCCTTGTTCACGACGACCATCACCCGGCGGCCGGTCTTTCGCAGCTCATCGGCGATCACCTCGTCCTGCGCAGTGAGGCCCGCCCGGGCATCCACCATGAACAGCACGACATCCGCTTCATCGACGGCCTGGCGGGTCTGCCGAGCCATCTCGTGGTAAATGCCTTCGGTCGCGACAGGCTCGAAACCACCGGTGTCGACCAGCAGATACGGCTTTTGCCCGACTCGCCCCTCGCCATAATGCCGGTCGCGAGTTATGCCGGGCTGGTCCGCCACGATCGCGTCGCGACTACGCGTAAGGCGGTTGAACAGCGTGGATTTGCCGACGTTCGGCCGACCCACGATGACGACGATTGGAACCATTGCTATTGAACGGCAATAGCAAAAACGCCGCCGTTGCGCGTCTGGACGACGAACGTGTTTGCATCGAGCGCGGCCGGCGGCGCGCCGATCGCGCTGCCATCCGTCGCAATGCGCGCGGCGAACGAACCGTCCTCCCGGGAAATCAGGTGTACGTAGCCTTCGAGATCGCCGACGATCACGAACCGGCCGAACGCAAGGGGGGCCGTGACATTGCGTCCCGCGAGCTTGTCCTGGCGCCAGAGGCTCGCCCCATTCGCCCTGTCGAGTGCGACCACTGCATTCTTTTCGTCGGTGATGTACGCAGCTCGATGATCTGCGTCCATGCCGGCGATGCTCGACATGTCACGCGCCCAGACCGTCGTGCCGCTCTGCGTGTCGAAACACGCGGCGCGGCCCTGATACGCCACCGCGCACACACGGTCTCCGTCCACGACCGGCAGGCCGATGACATCGGCGACGCGCTCGAGCTCGGTCGCCCCTTTAGGCAGCGCGACGACGCTGTCCCAGCCGACGTTGCCGTTGGCCGCCGCGAGCGCGACCAGCCGGCCACCCGGAAAACCGGCGAACACTGCGCCGCGGTCAACGACCACGCCGCTGTAATTCCGCAACGAAAGCGGCGGTGTGGTGCGCTGATATACCCACCGCTGTTTGCCGTCCGCGGCGTCGAGACCATAGAGGCGGCCATCGCCTGCGCGGGCGACCACGAGCGTGCCCTCCACCGCTGGCGGCGCCAGGACTTCACCCGAGAGCTGCGCTTTCCAGAGCTGCTTGCCGCTGGCGTCGAAAGCCAGCACTTCGCCTTTTCCGGTACCGACGAGCACGAACGAACCGCTCGCCCCTACGCCCCCGCTGAGTCGCTGCCCGGCATTCAGCCGTGTCACCACTTTGCCGGTGCCGGCTTCGAATCCGACGATCTGCCCGGCAGCGCCTGCTGCGTACACCAATTTGCCGGTGACTGCGGGGAAGAACACGGAGCGCTCGGCAGGGCCCACTTCGCCACGCCAGACGATATGCGGCTGCGCCGTCGGCTGGATCGGCACGAGCGGCGCTGGTTTGGCGGCAGGGCGACCGCCGAACCACCGGTCGTACGTATCGCTCAACGTCGTGCAGCCCACCGCGATCGCGGTGAGCAGCAGCGCGAGTACGAGTCGGCTTTTCATTTTGCCTGCCCGATCGCGTCGAGCTTCATTTCGATGAGAGCCCGGTACTGGCTGCGCGGGTCGCTTTTCTCCAACGCGAGCTGGTAAGCGGCTTTCCCTTCCGCCGCTTTGCCCTGAATGCTCAGAATGTCGCCCCTCAAGTCGGCGTACAACGCGGCATAGGCCGGCTTCGCCTCGGCGGACACGAGCTTCAGCGCTTCATCGTATTTCTTTTCGTCCAGAAGAATTCCCGCGAGCCGCAGCCGCGCGACGTCGCGCATCTCGTCGTCACGCGCGTTGTCCGCCGCCCACTGCAGGTTCTTCTTCGCGTCCTCGAGCTCTCCGGTGGCAAAGCTCGCCTTCGCGGCCGAAAGAGCGGCCATGCCCGCGTACTGCGTGGAACCATGCCTGGCGATCAGCTGGGCCGCGATATCGCGCACTTTCTTGGGCTCGTTCGCGCGCTCAGCCTGGTCGAGCTGGCTGTAGAGCACCGACGCCTGTTCCGCCTGTTGTGCCCGGTAGTAGCGCCAGCCCTGGACAGCCGCGATCGTGAAGAGACACGCGATCACCGCGACCATCACGAGCTTTCCGTATTGATTCCACCACGCTTTGATCGCGTCGAGCTGTTCCTGCTCCTGCAAGTCGTAAGCCATGTCACCGCCTCGAAGTATTCTTGTGCGCCCTCATGCTGCTTGCCGCAGCCGCCCGACCGCTTCTTCCATTTTCACCCGGACCTGCTCCGCTGCCGTGCGCAGCGATTTCACCGTTAGCTCCTGCGCCTGCGCTTCGTCGTCGCCGATGATGACGGCGTAGCGCGCGCCGCTTGCGTCGGCTTTCTTCATCTGCGACTTGAAACTGCCCCCGCCGCAGTGGAGCGCGACGCTCAGTCCCGCATCGCGAAGCTGCTCCGCGAGCTGCTCCGCGTAGCGCTCGGCACGCTCGCCCTGCCTTACGAGGTAAACGTCGAGCGTGCGCGGCGCAGGCTGTGCGGCCTCTTTCATGAGCTCGATCAAACGCTCGAGGCCCATCGCGTAGCCGCACGCGGGTGCGGGCCTGCCGCCAATCTGCTCGATGAGGCCATCATAACGCCCGCCTGCGCATATCGTTCCCTGTGCCCCGAGCCGGTCGGTGGTCCACTCGAAGACCGTGCGATTGTAATAGTCGAGGCCGCGCACGAGCCGCGGGTTCAGCCGAAACGGCACCCGAGCCGCGCGCAGTCCGTCCTGCACCGCTTCGAAATGCGCGGCAGACGCTTCGTCGAGATCGTCGAGCAATCGCGGTGCACCCGCGATCACTTCCTGCATCGCAGGGTTCTTGCTGTCGAGCACGCGCAGGGGATTAGTCTGCAGGCGCCGCACGCTGTCCGCGTCGAGCGCCTCCTGATGCCGTTCCAGGTACTGCACGAGACGCGCTCGATAACGCACACGAGTCTCGGTGCTGCCCAGCGTATTCAACTCGAGCTGGACGTCGCCCAGATTCAGGAGTCGCCACAGCCGTGCGCACATCACCATGTGTTCGATATCGATGTCAGGACCGGCATAGCCCAGCGCCTCGACACCGAACTGGTGGAACTGCCGATAACGGCCTTTCTGCGGACGCTCGTGCCGGAACATCGGCCCGCCGTACCACAGGCGCTGCGGCCCCTGATAGAGAAGGTTGTGCTCGATCGCGGCCCTCACGCAGGAGGCGGTCCCTTCCGGTCGCAGCGTGAGGCTTTCGTCCGAAAGCGCGTCGACGAAGGTATACATCTCCTTCTCGACGATATCGGTCACCTCTCCGATCGAGCGCACGAAAAGCTCCGTACGCTCGAGGACCGGCATGCGGATCTCGCTGTAACCGTAGCCGTGGAGCCAGTCTCGAACGGTTTGTTCCAGAAACTGCCACAGGGGCACTTCTGCGGGCAGGACGTCGTTCATCCCGCGCACCGCCTGGATCGTTTTTGTCATTGTGATCGTGCCTGCAACCCTTCAGCCCGAAACGGGTGCTGGCTCCGGTGAGGTTTCCGCCGGTCGCGGATTCGGCGAATACTTTTCGTGCACGTAACGCTCGACGATGCGCTGGAACTCGCCTGCGATGTCGTCGCCTTTGAGCGTCACGGTCTTCACGCCGTCGACGTAGACCGGCGCAACGGGATTCTCACCGGAGCCCGGGAGGCTTATGCCGACGTTGGCGTGCTTGCTTTCGCCCGGCCCGTTCACGACGCAGCCCATGACTGCAACATGCATGTTTTCGACACCGGCGTATTTCGTGCGCCAGACCGGCATTTGCGCGCGCAGATAACTCTGTATGCGGTCGGCAAGCTCCTGGAAGAAGGTGCTCGTCGTGCGGCCGCATCCGGGACAGGCGATCACCATCGGCGCAAACGAACGCAGCCCCATCGTCTGCAGGATTTCCTGCGCGACCACGACTTCTTTCGTGCGATCGCCACCGGGTTCCGGCGTGAGCGAAACGCGGATCGTGTCGCCGATGCCTTCCTGGAGCAGAACGGCCATGGCGGCAGTGGAAGCGACGATTCCTTTCGAACCCATGCCCGCTTCGGTGAGCCCGAGATGCAAGGCGTAGTCACAGCGCGCGGCGAGGTCGCGATAGACGGCGATGAGATCCTGCACGCCGCTCACCTTGCACGAGAGGATGATGCGGTCGCGCCGCAATCCCAGCGCTTCGGCCTGGGCGGCGCTCTCGAGCGCGGACGTGACGAGCGCGCGGCGCGTCACCACGTCGGCTTCGTCCGGCACCGGTGCGCGCGCGTTTTCGTCCATGAGGCGCGCGAGAAGCTCCGGATCGAGGCTCCCCCAGTTGACGCCGATGCGAACGGCTTTGCCGTACCGGCACGCGAACTCGATCATCGTCGAGAACTGCTCGTCGCGCTTCGATCCGCGGCCGACATTGCCCGGATTGATGCGCAGCTTCGCGAGCGCTTCAGCACAAGCGGGATGTTGAGTGAGCAGCCGGTGACCGTTGAAGTGAAAGTCCCCGACGAGCGGTACGTTCACATTCATACCGTCCAGCGCGTCGCGGATGTGCGGGACGGCCGCGGCCGCTTCGGCAGTGTTCACCGTGATACGCACGAGCTCCGATCCCGCACGCGCGAGCGCCGCCGCCTGCTCGACCGTTGCAGCGATATCGGCAGTGTCGGTATTCGTCATGGACTGCACGACGATCGGCGCGGTGCCGCCAATCTCGACGTGCGCGACGCGGACGCCCGCGCTTAGGCGGCGGCGGGCCGGACCATATTCAGGCAGACATTTCATTGCAGGGTCAACCGCGCAACGCTCACACCCGTGTGCGGCGTAAGATCGACCGGCCGCTCGCCGTACGTGAGACGCACGCCGCGCGCATTACCGACCACGACCTTGAGCGGCGGCTTACCGGTGATGCGCTCTTCACTGCCGGCCCGGTTCAGTTTCGTGAAAATCACTTTGTCGTTCGCGTCACGCACTTCGACCCACGACTCCTCATCGAAACGGAAGTGAAGCTCGTGACTGCCGGACGCTCGCGCAGCCTCGGCCGGTGCTGCAGCGGTTCCGGTGGACGGCTCCGCCGTCGGCGAGGCAGCTGCCGTGGTCACGCCAGCCGTGGCAGCGGCATCCGGCGGCGGCGCAGTCGCCGCCGTCGCATCCGGTGGTTGTGCCGGTGAAGCGGGTGGCGCGCCGGCGCTTTCGGCGCCCGGGCTCGCTTCGCCGGGTTCATCGGTTGGAGGTGGGTTGTTGAAACCAAACTCGTATGCCGCAAGCGCCGCGATGATCACGGCCGTGACGCCCGCATATACCCGCCAGCGCGACCGCTCCCCCGTAGGCATTACCTCCTCGGGCGGCGGAGGCGGTTCTTCCACCATCGTCGGCTGCGGCATCTCGTGTTCGATACGATGCAGGAGCGGCTGTGGATCGATCCCGAGGAGCTTTGCGTAATTGCGCAGAAATCCGCGCACGAAAACGCGGCCCGGCAGCCGATCGTAAGCACCCTCTTCGAGCGCTTCCACCTGCGCGGGCGAGAGCTTGAGATGCCGCGCCACTTCCGCGACGCTCAGATTCAGCTCTTCGCGCGCGGCTGCAAGCACGGCGCCCGCGGAGCTCGCATCGGGTCTCGCGTAATAGTTCTGGCTCATTCGTAAACACCCGCGACGAGCGCCCTCGTCTCTTTCGAGTCGGGGAATTGCCTGCGCAACTGTTGCCCGTAGCTCGCTTCGGCATTGCGATCGCCGAGCTTGCGCTCGATGCGGAGCGCGAGCCAGAGCGTCTCGGGCGACGGGCTGGAAAGCTGCTCGAGCCGCACGAGGTATTTCTTCGCCTGCGAATACTCGCCGCGCTGATAGGCAATATCGGCCAGCTGGTAAAGCGCCTGCGGTTGAGTGGACCGCACCTTGAGTGCTTTCACGAAGAAGTCTTCGGCGGCGGCGGTGTCGCCGCGACGACGCGAACACACACCCGCGTTCACATAGGAACGCTCGGGCGCCTGGTAAAGCGGATTGCGAAGCGCCGTCAGGAAATACTTGATCGCTTCGGCCTCCTGCTTGCGGTCGCACAGAAAACGCCCGTAGTTGTTGTTCGCGTCGGGATCCAGCGGGTCGATGCGCAGCGCACGCTGAAAATTTTCCCGGGCGAGGCGATCTTCCTTCAGTTCGGTGTAGATCAGGCCGGCGACGTTATACGCGGGCGCATACCCGGGATCGGCGCTCAGTGCCTGGTTCACCTCGTCCAGCGCCACTGCCATGCTGCGAAGCTCGTAATATCCGGCGGCGAGCTCTGTGTGCACGCGCGCACGGTTACGTGCAGTCGCCTCATCAGTGGAAGTGGGCGTCTGCGACTGCGGCAGCTGGCTCGGAGGCACGGCACAGCTCGCCACGACCAATGCGAGTCCCAGTGCTGCGAGGCCCGATCTCATCTGACACGCTCCGCCGTGGAATTCGCGACCGGCGCCGGCGGCGTGCCTGCCGCGCCCGCCTGGCGCTCGACGCGCCGCTGTGCGCGACGCGTGCGGTCCTGCACTTCACCCGCGAGCTGCCCGCACGCGGCGTCGATATCGTCGCCTCGCGTCCGGCGCACGGTCGTCGTGATGTATGCATTCACGAGGACATCCTGGAATCGCTGCACTGCGTCCACCTTCGAACGCGCGTAGCCGGAGCCGGGGAACGGATTGAACGGAATCAGGTTGATCTTGCACGGCACGTCGGCAACAAGGCGCGCAAGCTCGTGAGCGTGCGCGAGCGTATCGTTCACACCGTCCAGCATTACGTACTCGAACATGACGAACTCGCGCGGCGCTTTTTCAACGTAGCGCACGCACGCCGCCAGAAGCTCGCGTATCGGGTACTTGCGGTTGATCGGCACGAGCTCGTCGCGCAGCCTGTCGTTGGGCGCATGCAGGGAAACGGCCAACGCGACAGGGCAGGCTTCGCGCAGGCGATCCATCGCGGGAACGAGTCCCGAGGTCGACAACGTCACACGGCGACGCGAAAGACCGTAGGCGGAATCGTCGAGCATGAGCTGCATCGCGGCGACGACGTTGTCGAAGTTCGCGAGCGGCTCTCCCATGCCCATCATCACGACATTCGTGATCGGTCGCTCGGCATCTATGCCGCGTCCGAGAGCGCGATTGGCAAGCCAGAGCTGCCCGATGATCTCGGCCGTCGTGAGATTGCGGTTGAAGCCCTGGCGGCCTGTCGAGCAGAACGAGCATTCGAGCGCGCAACCCGCCTGCGACGAGATGCAAAGCGTGCCGCGATCGACCTCCGGTATGAAAACGGTTTCGATCGCGTTGCCGGTGCCGACGTCGAGCAGCCACTTGCGCGTGCCGTCGCCTGCCGTCGTATCGCGGCGCACGGCCGGCGCGCAGATCGTGGCCGTCTCAGCGAGATGCTCGCGCAGTGATTTTGCGATATCGGTCATCGCACCGAAATCGTCCGCGCCCGTCTGATGGATCCACCGCAGGAGCTGCTTCGCGCGATACGGCTTCTCGCCGAGCGAGACGCAGAAAACCTGAAGCTGAGCCGGCGTCAAGCCGAGAAGGTTCACCATGTCCAACTTGCGCTACCGGCGCGGGCAGATGTCCAGTGTAGGAAAGAAATACGCGATTTCGACGGCGGCGTTCTCGGCCGAGTCGGAGCCATGGACCGCGTTCGCGTCGATGCTTTGAGCGAAATCTGCGCGAATAGTGCCCTTCGCGGCTTTCTTCGGATCGGTCGCGCCCATCAGATCGCGATTTTTCTGGATCGCGGCCTCGCCCTGGAGCACCTGGATCATCACCGGGCCCGAGGTCATGAAGTCGACCAGATCCTTGAAGAAGGGACGTTCCCTGTGCACGGCATAGAAGCCTTCGGCTTGCGCGCGCGAAAGCCGCATCATGCGGGCGGCGACGATCTCGAGTCCGGCGCGCTCGAAGCGGGTGTAGATCTCGCCGATCACGTTCTTCGCGACCGCGTCCGGCTTGACGATGGACAGAGTCCTTTCAACGGCCATTCAATATCCCCTGCTCGTTCGAAGTAACCGGCAAGATTAGCACGTAAACGACGGGAAATAAAGCGAAACCGCGCTGAAAAGCGCGCGTATTCAGAGGCTTATTGCGACCGTCAGGCGGCCGCGCGCGCGCGCCGCACCCGCTGCCAGAGGTAGATCGGGATTCCGATCGCGAGCCCGATCAAGTCTGTGATGGTGCCAGGATGGATCAGGCACAGCGCGGCGCCGAAGAGCACCACGCGAAGCGGGAGCGCAAGCCGCCCGCCGAACCAGCCCTCGGTCGATGCGCCCAGGAACCACACGCCGATCGAGCCCGAAATCGCAGCTTGCACGATATCGGTGAGATCGCCTTTCCAGAGGAGGACGGGACTGTAGAAAAACATGAAGGGCACGATGAAGGTCGCCAGCCCCATTTTCAAAGCGACCCAGGATGTTTTCCAGGGATCGGCCTGCGCCATGCCGGCGGCCGCAAACGAAGCGAGCGCAACCGGCGGTGTAATGGCGGAGATCACAGCGAAATAGAAGATGAACATATGCGCGACCAGCGGCTGCACGCCGATCTTGGT
>Ga0075431_100007140_pt1 | contig 11100 bp, 4 predicted proteins | sample RhiMetdeltSRZDD5_FD_75297 | JGI IMG/M metagenome (GOLD analysis project Ga0075431, IMG submission 75297) | Populus rhizosphere microbial communities from Tennessee, USA - Rhizosphere MetaG P. deltoides SRZDD5 | ecosystem: Host-associated > Plants > Roots > Rhizosphere > Soil | place: USA...
AAAGAAGACGTCAGCGAAGTGCAGCAGGGATACGAATGCGGTATCACCGTCGAACGTTTCAACGATTACAAGGTCGGCGACGTCATAGAAGCCTTCATCACAGAGAAGGTCGCGCCGACTAAACTGGAGTAGGAAGCGGGTAGTGGATAGTGTGCAGTGGGCAGTTACATTTGCCATTCACTGCCCACTACCCACTACCCACTACCCACTACCCACCAGCTTATGTATCACCGTTCTCAAAGGTTGGCCGAGGAGTTGAAGAACGAGATAAGCGCGATCATCGCTCAGGAAATCAAGGATCCGCGCGTCGGCTTCGCCACGGTTACCGAAGTGAAAGTGAGTCCCGATCTGCGCCATGCCCGCGTCGCGGTCAGCGTCCTCGGGTCTCCAGAGGAGAGGCAGGAGACCTTCGAGGCTCTCGTCCACGCCACAGGCTACATCCGCCGACTCCTCGGCGCCCGCATCAGGCTGCGCCATACGCCGGAACTGAGCTTCGCTTACGATGATTCAATCGAGCGCGGCGAGAGGATGATGAGGTTGTTTGAAGAGATTGAAGTCGAAGATCGAGGATCGAAGATCGAGGATTGAGGTATGCTAGGCCAGGTTATCGAACTGATCGAAAAACATCAGCGCTTCGCCGTCACCTCTCACATCCGGCCCGACGGGGATAGTCTCGGCTCCTCGCTCGCCCTCTGCTGGATTTTGCGCGGGCTGAACAAAGACGCCGAAGTGATTATGTGCGATCACGTGCCTCACGCCTACTCGCGCCTGCCGGGCGCCGACGAGGTCCGCGTGTCGCCCGACATCGACCGCGAATACGACGCGGTCTTCGTCATCGAATGCAGCGACGTGACGCGGCCCGGATTGCCTAGTCTCAAAGACCAGTTTGTCGTCAACATCGATCATCACTCGACGACCGAACTCTTCGGCGACCTCAACTGGATAGATTCGACCGCCGCCGCCGTCGGCGAGATGATTTACAACCTCGCCAAGGCCATCGGCGCGAAGATCACCCCCGAAATCGCCAGTTGCGTTTACGCCGCGTTGTTGACCGACACCGGCTCGTTCCATTTCTCCAACACCACGGAACGCACCTTCAAAATCGCCAGCGAGTTGGTGCGCCACGGCGCGCAGCCGGCCAAACTCTCGCAAGCCATCTTCTACAACTACCCTTACTCAAAAGTCCTCCTGGCCGGCGCGGTGCTTTCGACCTTGCAGCGCGACGAGTCGGGCCGCATCGCCTGGATCACCATGACGAAAGAGGCCCTCGAAGAGAGCGGCGCCAGCGAGGACGATTCCGACGGCATTATCAATTACCCGCTGACCATCGGCGACGTAGAGGCCGTCGCCTTCTTCCGCGAAATGTCCAACTCCACCTACCGCATCAGCCTCCGCTCCAAAAACCGCGTCAACGTCGCCCGCGTCGCCGAAACTTTCGGCGGGGGCGGCCACGCCAACGCCGCCGGCTTCACCATCAAAGCCGATTACCACAATCTCACTCAAGAAGTCATAGCGAAGCTGAAAGACGCCGTGGCCGCCGCCCCGGCCGTGAACGGTCGCGAGATCAAGCCGCGCTAAACCAGTAATCAGGCCACATCTCCCATGAAATACTTTTCCGATTTTTGCATCAGTTACCGGAGAGGAAGTTTGAGCTAAAGTCTGTTCCACTCTTTAGTCTCCCCCAGACGCCACCACGTACACACTCGTTCTTTCATCGATTCTCAACCCATAACCGTCCAAGGCGGAGGTGTCTGTGCAGAGGTCTTCAGCTTCGGGTAATGGACTGCCCCAGGAGTTGTTGGAAGTTGAACCAGTCAATGGATTTCATCAAGATGTCAAATCGCAATCAACGATCCGCCTGAGCAAGGCAAGCCCCGCTCACGCCCAGGCGCCCCGCGTGACGCGGCCCGAGGCGTTTTCGGGCATAGTCTATTTCTCTCAGGAGATGGGCGAGGTCATCAACAAGATCGAACGCGCGCGCTGTAGCTCAGCGCCGATGCTCATCACCGGCGAGACCGGCGCAGGCAAAGACTTGATAGCCCGTACGGTTCACGCCATTAGCCCTCGCTGCGAGGGAGAATTCATCCCTTTCAACTGTGGAGGCATGGCGCCGGAGTTGATCGCCAGCGAACTTTTCGGCCACCGGCGCGGCGCCTTCACCGGCGCGGACAGGGATTACAAGGGCGTCATCCGCGAAGCAGACGGAGGCACGCTCTTTCTGGACGAAATCGGCGAATTGTCTCTTGCAGCGCAGCCGAAATTGTTGCGCTTTTTGCAGGAAGGCGAAGTACATCCCCTGGGCGAAGCCAGACCGATCAAGGTCAAAGCGCGAGTAATAGCCGCGACCAACCGCGACCTGGAAGCGGATATCCGATCGGGACGATTCCGCGACGACCTCTACTACAGGCTCAGCGTATTTCATGTCCACATCCCGCCGCTGCGCGAACGCCGCGAGGACATCCGCCCTCTCGTCGAACATTTCCTCGATCTGCGCCAGCAGGAGACTGGCAAACAGGGGCTGCGACTGAGCGATGAGGCCTGGGCCTTGTTACTCGGTTACCACTGGCCGGGCAACGTGCGCGAAGTGGAGAGTTTTTCGCATCGGCTGGCGCCGCTCGCCGCGAACGGCGAAGTGATCGGGCGGGAGAACGCCCTGGCTGCGCTCAGAACCGGAATATGCTTCCCGCCACCCGCATCTGCCATAGTCGGATACAAATTCTTGATTGACGCCAATCTGACGCACAAGGAAAGGATGAAGGAGTGTGAAAGATTGTCCATCATCAAAGATCTGGATGAAGCCCGCGGCAACATTACGCAGGCGGCAAAAAGCTTGGGAATGTGCCGCAACGCTCTCAAGAATAAGATCAAGAGTCTCGGGATCGAAATAAATAACAGCCGCTGACCGCAAGCTAATGATTCGCCAATCGTAGCGCAAACTTCCAGTTTGCGTATCTCGTTTACTCGATCATCGAAGGAATTTGAGCAAACCATATTGCCCGCATGTCTCCTTCACTCGCGCGAGCATATGAAGCGACGCAAACTGGACCGCTTTGCGCTACGGCTTCCTGCGGCTTCACTTGCACAGATCGAAATTTTTTCACACTGCTTCAGCAAATGGCCGCCCGCGCGGGTTGAGATCAGGTGGTCATGACATGACCGGCAGATGGTCATGTCATAACCACCTGGCATAAGCCGTTCAAAAGCGGAGGCCTAGGCCATGTTTCGCTGAGAAAAAGGCGATTTAGATGGTCATTACATGACCACCGAACACCTGAATGATCGGCAGGGTAGATGCCACCAACAACATCCTAAACCACAGCGCCAGCGCAAGTTAAGAACCTTGTGACGCCGGAAGCGGACCTCGGCACGCTTGTTGATTAAGAAGGACGACCCCGTAGCAAGTTGTCATCACTTTCTTGAATCAGACATTCGGCATATGACCAGCGATAACAATCGCCGCAAGGCGAGTCATTGAAGAGGTAGCCCGTGAGAAAACAACACATCCCCACATTAACAGCGTCGGCCCTTGCCTTCATAGCCATCTGCACAATCGTGATCGGAGCCTGGGACGTATTTCCAGGAGCGAGATCGCAAGCCCTCGGTCCTCAAGGACAGGTATCCGCCGCCGAACTCTCAGCCGCCATCGATGCGCAGAGAGAGGCCTCCGCCAAGCTCACCCGAAGCGCATCATTCGATCAGAGTTTACAGAAATTGATCGAAAAAGCGCGGAAGAAGGGAACCGTGTCGGTGATTATCAAGGTGCGAGCCGCGTTCCGACCCGAAGGCCTGATGTCGAGCGCGGCCGAAACTTTGGCTCAGCGCACGGTAATCAAGGAAGCTCAGGATCAAATGCTTTCCTGGTTGAGATACGCCCCATCCACGCTCAAAACATACGAGTCTTTGCCCTTCATAGCCGCCAGCGTCGATGAGGCCGGCCTCGAACAACTTCAAGCGTCGTCCGTGGCGCTGGACATTTCCGGAGAAAACCCACTGCGCCTGACGCTCGCGGAGAGCCTTCCTCGCATAGGCGCGCCGAGGGCCTGGGCCGGCGGATTCAAGGGGACGGGCAATACAATCGCGGTGCTCGACTCCGGCGTGGACAAAAATCACAGCTGGCTGTCTGGAAAGGTCGTTTCCGAAGCCTGCTATTCGACGACCGACGATGGCAGGCTCTACCGTTCGGTTTGTCCCGTCGGCGTGGGGCCCACCGATCCCGGTTCCGGCGTCCCTTGCACGGATATCGTCGGGGTAGAGAATTGTGGTCACGGCACGCACCTCGCGGGGATTGCGGCGGGGCGCGGGGGCGTTGCTTACGACGCAAGCGTCATCTCGATTCAGGTGATGTCGTATGTCACCGACTCCGATGCGTGTCGAGGCCAGGCGTCGTGCCTGCTCGCCAATCCCTCCGATGTGACAACCGCATTGAATCACGTTTTTGACTTGCGAAACACTTACAACATCGCGGCAGTCAACATCAGCCTCGCAGGCGACGGCCAGGCGTTTCCGGATCATTGCGACGCCGTATCCGCCGAAGCCCAAATGATGACGGCCGCTATAAATCAGTTGAGGTCGGTGAATATTGCGACCGTCGTGGCGTCCGGGAACGACGGGTTTACAGATTCGATCAGTTTTCCCGCCTGCATTTCTTCCGCCGTCAGCGTCGGGGCCGTGGGCGACGGCAGCGGCGACACGCCTATGGATACCGTGGCCCTATTTTCCAACAGCTATCCGTATCTGAACTTGCTCGCGCCGGGCAGGGTCATAACCTCGTCAGCCGTCGGCGGCAATTTCGCAAACGGCTCCGGCACTTCACAGGCGGCCGCGCACGTGTCGGGCGCGATGGCCCTATTAAGGCAAGAATGTCCCAAAGGTACTAATAGTACTGTCTGGTTTGATGACGCATTGCCGGCGGGCGCCGTGCAGGGACCTGACGACACTGCGACGGGGGGCGTGACTGAAGTATGGAACTGGGTGTCAGCGAATCCGACGCCATACGCCGGGACTAAGTCACATCAATCATCGATAGTGGCGGCGACGAATATACGACAACATTACTTTATGAACGCGACATCTACATTATCTGTAGGAACAGGGGAAATACTCTATGCGTGGGTGTATCTCCAGCAGCCAAATATGCCTTCTGAAATAATGCTGCAATGGAACGACGGGGTGAACTGGGAGCATCGGGCATATTGGGGGGCGAATGACATAGGTTGGGGTCAAGACGGAACGCCGTCGCGGATAAATATGGGGCCACTGCCGCAAGATGGTGGTTGGGTGAAGCTGGTGATTCCCGCTCGTGCGGTCGGGTTGGAGGGCAAAACAGTAAATGGAATGGCGTTTACACAAAAGGGAGGGCGAGTGACGTGGGATCAGGCGGGAAAAGAATCCGCGTCGGTTGAGGATTTACTGGCGCTGTTGAGAAACGCCGGCGCGCCGGTGACAGACTCACGCGCTGGCGCTGGTAATCGCTCCGTGCCACGGATAAACGTGGGTACCGCTCTCGGAGCGCCCATTCCAGACCAGTCCTGGGTCGCGGAGTATTACAACAACATCAATTTGGACGGCGCGCCGGTGTTGGTACGAAAAGAAGAAGGCGAATACATCGACAAGTATTACAACGGCGCGAGCCCCGCGGACGGCTTCGTCGGCGCGGAGAACTACTCCGTACGCTGGACGCGAAAGTTCACCGTTATTGGAGGGACTTATCGCTTTTCGGTCACCGGCGATGACGGGGTGAGGCTCTACATCGATGATCAATTGAAGGTCAATGAGTGGAGGAATCAGCCGCCGACCACCTTTAACGCCAATAATGTGGAGCTGACGACGGGCGTTCACGACATAAGACTGGAATATTTCCAAGGCGGCGGCCCTGCGCAGATTCGACTGACCTGGGGGATTCCCAATGGCGCCTGCACACAGACGCCGCCGGGTGACCACTGGAAAGGTGAATATTTCAACAACGCGTACCTTGCGGGAAGTCCCGTGAGGACGAGCGATGAAGGCATTAGTGACTCTCTCAATTACGATTGGGGCGGAGGCGCCCCAAGCTCGGCCTGTAACCAAATTATATTCCCGGACTACTTCTCCGTGAGATGGACGCGGATGGTCGATTTTGCGCCGGCCGCCTATAGATTCACCGTTACCGTGGACAACGGGGTGCGGCTCTGGGTCGGTGGACAGTTGATAATCGACTCGTGGGCAGAACTGCCGCCGAGAACTTTGACGGGTAATGCCAACTTCTCTACGGCGGGCAAGCGTGAAATCAAGCTGGAGTTCTTTGAAACCTCGGGAGGCGCCAGCATAAGTCTCTCCTGGGCGTCATCACCTAAAGCTCCGTCTGGCCTTGGGGCCATGGCATCGGAAACACTAGTCAACTTAATTTGGTCGGACAACAGCGGTAATGAAGATGGATTTAAAATAGAGCGCTCGAATGGCAGTGGCTACGCGCAGATAGCCACGGTGGGCGCCAATTTCAACACCTATACAGATTCTCAGGTTGCTCTCAATACCACCTACTCCTACCGTGTCAGGGCTTATAACAGCATAGGGGACTCAGGCTATTCCAATGAAAGCAGCGCGACCACATCGTTTAATTCTCCATCTAACCTTCTGACTGACGTGGGATACGATCTCACGCAAATCGACTTGAGTTGGGCTGACCACAGCAACGTTGAATTCGGGTATAAAATAGAGCGCTGGAATGGCAGCGGCTACGTGCAGATCAACACGGTGGGCGCCAACGTCACCACGTATACCGATACCGGGCGTACCGCCGGACAAACCTACTACTATCGTGTCAGGGCATACAACAACATAGGAGACTCAGGCTATTCCAACGAGAACGGCACTAGCTTATGCACTAAACCCTGCAACGACGGTCATATATGTGTAGCTGGCAGCGCTAATTTTTGCGCCCCCCCTGGCGATGAGTGCGGGCGTGGCGCGTGTTATCTGTCCCCGAGCTATAATGGTTGCTGCTACGTCACAGGTTATTGCTGCGACCAGGGCTTCACTAACTCGCCAATTGTCATTGACGTGTCTGGCAACGGCTTCGATCTGACAAGCGCGGCCGGCGGCGTGCTTTTCGACCTGAACGGCGACGGCTCGCGTGAAAAACTCTCCTGGACATCGGCCGGTTCGGACGACGCCTGGCTCGCGCTAGACCGCAATAATGACGGTGTGATAGATAACGGCGCCGAATTGTTCGGCAATTTCACTCCACAGCACAATCCTCCGCCCGGTAAAGAGAAAAACGGGTTCCTTGCGCTTGCCGAGTACGACAAAACGGCGAACGGCGGCAACGGCGACGGTCAGATAGATAAGAGGGATTCCGTCTTCACTATGCTTCGTCTGTGGCAAGACGCCAACCATAACGGAACATCTGAACCTAATGAGCTTCATACGCTTGCGGAACTTGGAGTCGCGGCCTTGGAATTGGACTACAAGGAGTCGAAACGAATGGATGCCCGCGGCAATCGGTTCAGGTGGCGAGCCAAGGTTAAGGACGCCGGCGGCGCTCAGCTCGGGCGCTGGGCGTGGGATGTCATCCTAATGAAGGATGGTGATAATCATTCCAGCAGCTTGGAAAAGCCCGGAAGAAACATAGGGGGCATAAAAATAGCGTCTCTTATTTTTCTGTCTGGCATTTTTCTGTCCAGCGTTTTTCTCGCCCGGCGTTTTTCCGTCCGATGGCCGAAACAATGCTCGATGCTTCGCCAAGCGCGGGGCCGAACTGATGAAGTCTGAGCGCCGAACGCGTGACGCGCATGCGGCGGCGGGTCGAGACTGAAGAATAGTTCCGGCAACAGATCACACAGAGATCACAGAGTGTGATGATTCTGTGATCTCCGTGGCGAATAATAATCCAACTGAATACCGTTATAGAAGGAAGTTAGGGAGTTCACCCATGATCCATAAGCCTTGGTTTGTTTCACCTCGCTCATTTCATTCACTGCTTGGACGCATATCCTCAGTCATGTTTGGGCTGTCGTTGGCGGCGATTTTGACTATGGTGTTGGCGCCGGCTTCTGTGAACGCACAGAACCCGACCGGTAACGGGACTCCGACAGGACTGGCGCCAGGTTCGCCCGCCGGATCATATTCCCTGAGCGACTTTGAAGACGTCAATTTATTCAGCGGAAGCCTCAATTTCAGTCTCCCAATAATGTCTGTTGGAGGACGAGGCAGCGCCGGATACCTGATGCGGCTCAACATTCAACAGCGCTGGGTAATAGTTCGTTATGATCTCGGTAATGGCCAGGTTATTTACGTCCCGGAAGCGACTTTGCGCAATGACGGGTCGGGGCCAATTTCTGTTTCTTCCCCCGGTAGCATGTCTGTACGCTATCGGTCGGACGATGACTGCAATAGGCAACCCAGAGCAGTTACCCTACACACCGATTTGCAATTTACAGCATCGGACGGCACGGAGTACGTACTGCGGGACCAGATATATGACGGCGCGTATCGACAAACAGTTTGCCCAGGGCCTGGTGTGAACCGTGGCAATGTCTTCTCTACGCGCGATGGCACTGCAATGACATTCGTTTCTGATGAGCCTGTCGTGGATCAGGTTTACAATGGGTCAGGCGGCATTTCAGGAAATCTCTGGATGCGCGACGGGACATGTTATCGCTTTGACGGGGGCGCGGTAAGTTGGATTCGTGATAGAAATGGGAATATGGTAAGATTCCCCGTAATAATCCCTGGCACTACAATACCTGACGGCAGATTCATTACCGACTCACTGAACCGGCAGGTGACCATCGAATATGTCTCGGATGTCGCTCCATATGGCGTCTGCACACGTATTAGATTTAAGGGAGCTTCTGGCGTTGAGCGAATAATACGTATCTCGCAAGCGAGGCTCAGCAATGCGCTGCGCACTACTCAGCCTGGAGATTCCGGCACAGTACTGAGACTCAATCAGTTGTTTCCTTCTTCCACAGATGATGGGGTCTATGACCCGGTAGTCAATTCTGCGGTGTGGCTGCCGGACGGACGGAGTTATCAGTTTAAATATAATGTTTATGGAGAGTTGGCCAGAGTTACTTTGCCGACCGGAGGGGCCATTGAATACGACTTTGCTGACATGGGGCTTGTACCGGACATTGGCTCATACGCCGTATTCCGCCGGTTAATAGCTCGCCGTGTTTATCCCGACGGGGGCGTTGGAGCGGGCTACGAACAATTAACCACATACAACCAGGCGGCGGCGGTTCCGGGAAATAACGGGAATATCGGGTATGTCGCAGTTAGTGTTAATCAATATGCCCCTGGCAATCCTCAGCCACTTGCGAGCGAGAATCATTACTTTTTCGGGGACCCGACAACGAATCTAACGGGATTGCCTCTGGGCCAATATCCGAGGTGGAAAGAAGGTAGAGAGTGGAAAACCGAATTGTTCGACTTCAATGGGGCAGTACTTCGGCGCACAGAACATACCTGGCGGCAGCGCCCGTCGACCTTTTTTGATTCGAACCAGGACGCGGCGCGGCTGAACGACCCCCGCATCATTGAGACGGTGACGACTCTGGCTGACGCCGACCTGGTTTCAAAACAGACCTTCGACTACGACCAATACAACAACCAAACCGATTTTTACGAATATGGCTTCGGCGTGGGCGCTCCAGGGCCGTTGATCCGGCACACGCAAAAGTTCTACTTAACGACTAACCCCTACCAGGGCGGCGTAGACTATGCGGCCGAGCTCAATATTCACATCAGGGACCTGCCTCGAGAGGTTAACATCTTCGACGGCAATGGCGAGCTGGTTTCCAAGGCCTTGCTGGACTACGACAGGTATGAACTGTATCCGCTCCAAGATTGTCAAGGCATTGTTCAGCACGACGGCTCCTTTGGCGTCGGCTATGGCAGGCGCGGCAATCTCATCAAGAAGACTCAACTCGCCACCATCTCCCCGGCCACCTATGTTGACGAGTATTTTAAGTATGATATCGCCGGCAACGTGGTGAAGACGGTTGACGCGCGTAACGTCCCGACTGATGTCAGCTACGACGACAACTATGGCGCTCCGGACAACGAGGCGCAATCGAACGCCGGAGCGCCCGAACTGGCAGGCGGGTTCAGCTACGCATTCCCGACAAGAGTGACCAACATACTCGGTCACACTGCGTACACCCAGTACGATTATTACACCGGCAAGACTGTTAATTCGCAAGGCCCCAACGGTGTGGTCAGCAGCATAGCATATAACGACGTCCTCGACCGCCCGACTCAGGGCATTCAGGCGAGATATATGGTGGGCGTCGGTGTGCCCGCCATGAGAAGGCAGACGACCATCACCTACGACGACACGAATCACGTAATTACGTCGACAAGCGACCTTAACACGTTCAACGACAACAGCCTGGCCAGCAAATCTTATTACGATAGTCTGGGCAGGACGCGGCGTAGCGCGGCGCGTGAAGGCGCCACGTGGTCAATCAAGGACACGAAATTCGACGCGCTCGGCAGAGTCTCGCAAGTATCCAATCCATTCCGCGCCGCCGACCCCGACTCCGCTTCGCCCCCGTCCGGCGAATTCGCCGAGTGGACCAGCAACAATTACGACGCGCTCGGCAGAGTAACCATGGTGATCTCCCCCGACGGCGCGCACGTTGACACGGCTTACAGCGGCAATCAGGTGACCGTAACAGATCAGGCGGGCAAGAGGCGCCGCAGCGAGAACGACGCGCGCGGCAGATTGATCAAACTCACCGAAGACCCGGACGGATTGGCTTACGTAACTAACTATACCTATGACGCGCTCGGTAATTTGCGTCTGGTGACGCAGGGGGCGCAGACCAGAACCTTCGACTACGATTCTGTGTCGCGCTTGATTTCGGCGACCAATCCGGAGAGCGGAACTATAACGTATGCCTACGACCCGAATGGCAATCTCTTAGAGAAGATTGACCCCCGCGGAGTCAAGACGACGATGACTTACGACGATCTCAATCGCGTCAGGTCGAGGACCTATTCGGGGACCACTCCGGAGGGGACGGCAGTGGCCAATGCGACGCCTCAGGTGAATTATTTCTACGACGGTTACACCGGGCTGCCGAGCGGCGCTCCCACCTTTCCGGGCACGCCGTC
>Ga0075431_100007149_pt1 | contig 11096 bp, 12 predicted proteins | sample RhiMetdeltSRZDD5_FD_75297 | JGI IMG/M metagenome (GOLD analysis project Ga0075431, IMG submission 75297) | Populus rhizosphere microbial communities from Tennessee, USA - Rhizosphere MetaG P. deltoides SRZDD5 | ecosystem: Host-associated > Plants > Roots > Rhizosphere > Soil | place: USA...
GGCGGCTCCTCGGCGAAGGACTTCATCGACCGCCGCTTCAACTGGGTGCTGGCGGGCGTCGGCCTGCTCGTCGCGGGCGTCATCGCCGTGATGCGCTTCGGGATCTGAGCCGCGCGGCCCTTCGCCGGATCGTCGCGGGAGTCGCATTGGCGCGGACGATAAGCGGGCGGAATCCCAGCCGGGTCCAGAACGACCGGCCCTCGCGATTCGCCAACACGTAACTGAGCGTGACGCTTTCGACGCGGCGCTTGTCGAACCACGCGAGCAGGTCCGCGACGAGCGCGGTCCCGACGCCGCGGCGCCGGAGGCCCGGTTTCACGAAGGCCTGCATGATCTGGCCCACACGCCGCGGCGGGCCCTGGGGGCGAATCTCGAACTTTCCGGCGACATAGGCCAGCAGGCGGCCGTCCTCTTCCGCCACGAGCACGCGCACCGCGGAGTCACGCATCATGGATCCCAGGCGGGCCCGCGGCGAACCGTGGCTCCAGATCCCGGGCGCGTTGTGCGCGGGATGCCGATCCAGTCCCGCGATCAGTTCGATCAGGGCGCTCGCGTCTTTCCGTTTCGCGACTCGGATGATCATGTCAGTCGCTTGGGTACGGATTGGAATCAATCGTCGCTCCAGTTTCTTTCACTTCTTGATTGGTACCCGTCCGAGCTGCGGCGACGATCCGGGGCTCTAGCCGGGTTTCCAGAGCGGCAGGCGGAAACGCTCACCGAGAAGTTCCTTCAGGCGTTTCGAGTCCCACCCGGTGTCGATATGGTCCGGCCAGACGACGATGTAACCCTGTTCAATGTCGAGATCGAGGTCGTCAACGTTGATCTGGATCACCACATACCAGTTGTTCTTGAATCCTCCAAGCGCCGCCTGCACGTCCTTGATCAGGGCGGGAGTCAGGGACTCCGGATGCATGAATTCGATCTTGTGGCCGGGCTCCTTGACTTCGTCCTCGAGCAGGAAAAAGTCGCAGTCCTCCTTGTAGCCATTCTTTCCGTAGGTCGCTAGCACCTCCAAGAGCCGACGGTAGAGTTTTTCCCACTCGGAGCTCTTCGTTTCGGGGGACGGAACATGGGAGAAGAGGATCTGGCGCAACACGTGCGACTTCTGGATCCGGTATTCCCTCTCAAGAATCCGCCCGAACTTCGCATGTCTCTTTCCTAAATCGAGAACGCGCTGAACCGCCCCCGGCGTCAAGGATGGATTTCCATCGAGGCCCTTCTCGATGGATTGAAGCTCGTCCAGCGCATCCCTGTCAGCCTTCAAGCGCTTCGTCCAAGCGGACATCGAATTCAAGCCGTAGATCTCGAGGTGCTTCTGGATGGGGTATTCCTCGTTCAACGTCCGCTCGAGTTTGTTCGCCCACGACTTCAGCCGGAGTTTGAGGAAGAGAAGCGTGGCGGCGGCGGCGCCGACAATGCCAAGGAGGATCCACTGGGCCCAAGTCATTACGGAGGGATCATATCGAATCGGTCGGCGGGGAGATCGCACGCTCAACATCAAAGGCCGAGGGAGGGGGTCGTCCGCCTCCGCTCGGATTCCTGTCTCTGCCGATCAGTTCCTGTCTGAGCTTCGTCGGGACGTTCACCTAGCAGACATAGCATTCCGCCGAAGCCCGCTCCGACAGGCGAAGGCGAATGCCGGGGGAGGGGGTCGAACCCTCATGGCCCCTTTCGGGTCCTGGGGATTTTAAGTCCCCTGCGTCTGCCAATTCCGCCACCCCGGCGCGAACGTGCCGCAGGGTAATCGAAATCGGGGCTCACGTCACGGCAGCGCGGCCAGGTCGGGCGGCAGGAAGGTCAACTTCGCTTCTGGAGAGAGCATCCGCGCCTTGGAGTAGAAAACGCGGAGCAGCGTCCGGACTCGAAGGTGCGGCTGCGCATCGAGGAACTCCATCGACGTGGCGCACGGGTCCTGGCCCCGGATCGTCGCGTTCACGACACGGAGCCACGCTTGCGTGAGGGTCTCGTGGTAGCCGCTGAGCGGAGCGTCGACCACCTTGTTCGCTTCGTTGTAGGCCCGGATCCCGCGGCGCGCCCGGTCGAGGGCGCCGTCGAACCCGTGACGCGTGAGATAGATCCACGCCATTCGGATGTGCGCGGCGTGGCACCACTCCGGGAATGGAAGGCCGCGACGCTCGAAAGCGTCGATAAACGCGGAGTCGTCCGCGTACGCCGTTTGATAGGGCGGGGGAGAAGGGAGCATCCGTATAATCGCCGCATGAATAAGACGCTGTCCGCCTTGCTCCTGATCACCCTCTTCGGATGCATCGAGCCCCCGAAGACCAACCGGGCGCTCGTCTACGTCGGCGGGCTGCAGGACATGTCCCGCTGGGATCCCGTCAACGGAGGCAAGGGTCACGACTCGTACGACGCGATCCTGTCGCTCGATCCTACCGACAACGTCCCCGTCCTCATCGCGACGATTCCCGATCCCACGCCGACGAAGATCTACGACCGCCTGCATGAGCCCCCCTCGGTCGGCGACGTCGCGTTCCACATGCTCCTGCTGATCTTCAGGATGAAGCCCGAGGATTTCGAACCCCAGGGCGTATGGATCTCGAAGCGCGACCCCATCCGGAATCCCATCTACACCGTCCGGCTCGAAACCCAGGAAGTCCGCGAGAAGGTTCGCCAGAGGTTTTTCAGTCTCGCCGAAGCCAAGGGCTGGCTTCCGAAGGAGTGAATCCCCGCGCCCGCCGTCATCCGATCTTGACCCGACGAAAGCACCCGCCTAGAGTGGCTTGCCCGCCCCCGGGGTGGCGTAGCCAAGTGGCCTAAGGCGGGAGTCTGCAAAACTCCTATTTCGCCGGTTCAAATCCGGCCGCCACCTCCAACCCTGCGCACAAGGCAAACGGCCTCCCAAGACCCTCAGTGCGCAGCTTCGAGCTTCCAGCTTCCAAGGCCCGGCTTGAAGCTTGCAGCTTGAAGCTTGGAGCTTGTAGGTCCTATCCTCAACGGGTGCGCGTCCTCCACCTGTTCGGCGACTGGAAGTGGACCGGGCCCGCGGAGCCCACGCTCGACCTTTGCCTCGAGCTCCGGGGCCGCGGGATCGACGTGCGGCTCCTGTGCCCCCCGGCGCCGCGCGAGGCCTCGACCAACCTCCCGGCGGCGGCCCGCGAGCGCGGCCTGGAGCCCCTGCACGGCCTCCGGTTCAACCGCCGGATCAACCTCCTCGACAACCTCTCCGACATGGCGACCCTGCGCGCGATGTGCGATTCCGAATCGCTGGACATCCTCCACGTCCACTTCTCGCAGGATCATCTGCTGGGCGGTCTCGCCGCGCGTCGGGCCCGGGCCGGGACCTCGGTCGTCCGCACGAACCAGAAGGCGATCCCCACGAAGCGGGGGCCCGGCTCTTCGTTCCTCCTGCGCCGCCTGACCGACGGGTATCTCACCTATTCGAAGTCCGCGCTCGGCGCCGACACCCGGACCTTCGGACTCGACGGCCGCGCCGGGCTCATCCCGCCGGCGCTCCGCCTGGAGCGGTTCGATCCGTTGATCGCCCCCGACTCCGCGCGCGCGCGCTTCGAGCTCGCTCCCGAGGGCTTCGTGCTCGGAGTCGTCGCCCGAATGCAGCGCCACCGGCGGTTCGACGTGCTGCTCGAAGGCGTGAAGCGGGCGCGCGTCCCGGGGTTGAGGGTCCTCGTCGTCGGCCGCGGCACGCACATGGATGAAGTGGCGGTCGAGCCCGCGCGCCGCCTGGGACTTGAGAAGGTCGTCACGTTCACCGGCTACCTGGGGAAGGACTACCTCGCGACCGTCGCGGCCTTCGACGCGCTGCTCTTCCTCGTGCCGGGTTCGGACGGAACCTGCCGCGCGCTGCGCGAAGCGATGGCCATGGGGAAGCCCGTGATCGGCGCGCGCCGGGGGATGATTCCCGAGCTCGTGGACGACGGCCGCACCGGACTCGTCGTCGACGACACGCCCGAGAACCTCGCGACGGCGATCGAGCGGCTGGCCGCTTCGCGCGGCGAGCGGCTCGCGATGGGGAAGGCGGCGCGCGCCAAGGCGGTCGAGGCGTTCGACATCCGGCGCCAGGCGGACGCGGTGATCGCCGCCTACGAAGCGACGCTCCGCCGCCGCGCGTAGAGCAGCACGAGAATCCCCGCGACGACCGGCGCCGCCGCGCCCGCGCGCTCGCCCGCCGAACATCCGCCGAAATCGGAACCGTGATCGCAATCGCAATCCGCCGGAGGCGCCGCCTCCGGAAGGCTCGCGAAGGTCACGAAAGTCGTCGGGGTCATGACGAAGATCTCGCCGGTGGCGAACGCGACGGGTTGCGTCGAGGGAAGCCCGGGGGCGTCCGTGGGAAGCTCGACCCACGTCGAAGCGTCCGGCGGCGCCTCGTAGATGTCGGTCGTGCCGCCCGCGATGAAGAAGATCCGTCCGTCGGAGTGGACGGCGAGCAACGATCCTGGCCCGGCGGGAACCGGGACCTCGGGTCCCGGGGTCCACCTGTCGAGCGCGGGGTCGTAGAACCGGGGCACGAGCGTGCCCCCCGGGATCGCCAGCAGCCGGCCGTCGGAGAGCGCCACCAGGCACGTGCCGGGCAGGGCCCCGATCGGAAGGGGGGCTCGGGGCGACCACGAGCCGGACACCGGATCAAAGCGCGCGAACGCGACCGATGCGGCGCCCTCGAGCAGGTAGATCGAACCCGCCGCCGCCGCGATCTTGGAATTGTCCTGCACGCGGAAGGGCGTCGCGCTCAACTTCGTCCAGGCGTTTCCGGCGACGTCGAATCGAAAGAAGCCGTCGAGATTCCCGCCCTGGGTCGCGTACAGGAACGCTCCGGCGGCCGCAATCCCCGCGCCCGTATCAACCACCGCCGGCAGGTCCGCCCGGGGCGCCCACGCGTCCGTCGCGGGATCGTAGGAAAAGAACTGGGACGTGCCCCCGCCGCACAGGAGATACGCGAGTCCGCCCGCGGACGCCGCCGAGGCGCCGGCGCCGATGGGATCCGGCGGCGGAGTCTTCGGAGTCCACGACTGGGCCGCCGCGGACAGGGAAAGGAAGGGCAGGAGCAGGAATCCGGTGAGGAGCTTCATCTTTCGCCTCCACCCGGTGTGCGGCAGAGCGTCGCCGAGCCGCAGGAAAAAATCTATCGCCGGTGGAGACGGAAGGGCAAGAAAATTAAGGCGAGTCGATGATGTTGTAGTAGCAATCCCGTCGCTTCGGGGTGAAACCAAAATCGCGGATGACGCGCGCGATCGCGGGCTCGGGCATCCGGAACGTCGCGCCCGCCTGGCTGACGACGTTCTCCTCCATCATGGTCGACCCCATGTCGTTGGCGCCGTACTTCAGCGCCATCTGGCCGATCTTCTCGCCCTGCGTGACCCAGCTCGACTGCAGGTTGGGGATGTTGTCGAGGTACATCCGCGCGACGGCGAGCGTCTTCAGGTATTCGTGTCCGCCCGTCGGAGGCAGGTGGGCGAGCTCCGTATTGGGCGCCTGGAGGCTCCAGCAGATGAAGGCCGTGAAACCTCCCCCGTTGCCGCGCGCCCGCGATTCATCCTGCACCTCGCGCAGGCGGCGCAGGTGCTCGACGCGGTCCGCGAGCGTCTCGACGTGGCCATACATCATCGTGCAGGTCGTCTTCATCCCCTGGGCGTGCGCCTCGCGCATGACGGCGAGCCAGCCGTCGGTCATGAGCTTCAACGGGCTGATTTCCATCCGGACCCGGTCGACGAGGATCTCCGCGCCGCCGCCGGGAATCGTGTCGAGCCCCGCGGCGCGCATCCGGCGGATCGTCTCCGCCACGGAGAGCTTCGAGAGCTGGGCGACGTGCGTGATCTCGCTCGGGGAAAACCCGTGGACGTGGATCCCGAACGACTTCATGAACCGGAGCATCTCCTCGTACCACTCGATCTTGTAGTAGGGGTGGTGCCCGCCCTGGAGGAGGATCTGGACGCCGCCGGCCGCCTGCGTCTCGCGGATCTTCTCGCCGAGCTGCTCCTTCGTGAGGGTGTACTCCTCGGGATGGCCGGGCGGGCGATAGAACGCGCAGAACTTGCAGTACGTGATGCAGGTGTTCGTGTAGTTGACGTTGCGGTCGACGATGTAGGTCACGACCGGTTCGGGGTGAAGCCGCCGCCGCACGGCGTCGGCCCCTTCGCCGAGGTCGAGCAGGTTCGCGCGCTCGAAAAGGAGCAGGGCGTCGGCGTCGGTGAGGCGGGCTCCCGACTTGGCCTTCTCGATGACGTCGCGCACCGGCGTCGTGGTCAGCATGGGCATGCAACCTTAGCGTCGCGCGGGCGTCGAGTCCAGCAGCCCCAGGGCGCGGGCATGGCGCTCGAAGAGCCGCAGTCCCACCCGCTCGGCCGCCTCGAAGTCGTAGGAGATGCGCTCGGTCAGGTAGAGCAGGCACTCCTCCCGCGTGAGGTTGACGCGGGCATGCTCCTCGTCGGCGATTGTCCGCAGGCGGGATCGGCCCTCGCTGGCGGCGGCTCTCAGCCGGCGCTCGAGCGACGCATCGCGTCTCCGCAGGGCCCACAAGGCGAAGACGAAGGGCACGCCCGTGAAGTCGCGCCACGAGGCTCCGAGGTCGAGCGACGGCAGGCCCCAGTCCCGGAAGGACGCGTCGCCGATGGTGACGGCCGCGTCGATCTTCGGATTCTTGCGGAAGTCCGGGCCGCCCTCCGGATCGTGCGTCACGTAGCGAGGCTGGAGCCCGTACCTCCTTTCCAGGAGGATCCGCGCGAGCGCGTTCGTCGTCCGTGAATTGCGATCGAGCGCCACGGTGCGGACGCGGCGCAGGGGCCCCTTCAGGTGAAGCAGGACGCTGTCGGTGCGGCCCGGCGAGGCGATGGCGATGCCGGGGACGTGATCGAATCCGTGCCGGAGGGTCTCGATCGACGGCAGCAGCGCCGCGTCGAAGCGGCCGCGCGCCATCAGGGGCACGAGCAGGGCCGGCGGCCGGAGCGTCAACCGGACGGCCGGATCCTGATCCAGCCCCCACAGGAGCGGCTTGGCGTTGAGGTACGGGACCGACCCGAGGCGCCAGAGCGAGGCCATCAAGGCGCGGGACGGGAAGCGCCGAGGCGGCGCAGGATCTCGCCCGAGGTGATCGTGCCCATGAGTTTGCTCCCGCGGAGGACGTACGCCGTGGTCGTGCGCCCGCCCTGCGCCAGCGAAGCCGCCATCTGGAGCGGCGTGTCGTCTTCCTGGACCGTCCGGAATCCGTTGGTGGCCACGAGTCCGGCGACGGTGTGAAGGGGCGAATCCGCGTGCTGGCGCAACGCCTTCTCGAGCGACGGCCCCGGGGAAAGCACGCCGGGCGCCGACAGCGAGAGGAGATGGTCGCGCAGGGCGAGCTGGAGAATGGCCGCGGACGTCACCTCGCCGACCAGGTTGCCCGCTTCGTCGATGACGGGAAGCGCCTCCCCCTTGGCCGCCGACAGGGCCTCGAAGGCCTTCGTCACGGTCGTGTGCGGGCTCAGCCCCGGCGGGGCGGCCGCCGGGGCGTGCAGGACCACCGTTTCCCGCCCGCGCGCGCTGACCGCGTCGATCATGGAGATCAGCTCCTCGCCGCCCTTCGCCTCGAGGACGCGCTTCAGGTTTCCCTCGGCCGTGAAAAAGTTGAGAAACGCCGCGAGCGTGTGGAGGTAGAGGTTCGAGTGCTTCTTGGGAATCGCGAAGAGGATCACGACGTGGACCCGCTGGCCGTCGGGGGCGCGGAAGTCGAGCCCCTCGGGCGACGTCCCGAGGACGATGGAGAAATCCTTCACCTTCTCCGTGCGGGCGTGGGGAAAGGCGATGCCCTTGCCCATGGAGAAGGGCCCGAGCTTCTCCCGGTCCGCGAGCGCGGCGAGAAGCTCCGCCTCCGTCAGCGAGGGTTCCGCCGACACGAGGATCCCGGCCAGTTCCGAGAGCGCCTCCTCCTTGGTACGGGCGGCCAGGCCGCACCGGACCAGTTTCGGATTCAGGAGGGAGGAAAGTCTCATGGGACGAGGATTCTAGCCTTGTCGGCTTCCAGCTACCAGCCTCCAGACCTCGGCCGGCCGCTACGCCAAGATGTTCCGGAGGCGGAAGAGAACGTATCCGATGAGCGAGCAGACCGCGGCGTACGCCGCCGGAACGGCCAGCCAGACGGGAACGGCAATCCCCACGTTGACGCGGGCCTCGGCGGCGGACCGCCACAGGGTGGACGACCCTTCGGCGAAGGATCGCAACGTGTCGAAGGCGTAGCTGGGATACCAGCTGAAGACGTGCTCGTCCCGGATGAGCCCGGCCCAGCCGAGGTCGGTCCCGATGAAGAGCGTCAGGGCGATCGCGAGGGCGAATCCCGACGACTCCACGACGGTGGAGATGCCGATGCCCAGGAAGACCGCGGCCAGGACGCCCGCGACGCTCAGGGTGACCGCCTTGACGGCGTGGCCCGAGATGGTGTCCGCCGTGGAGAGGATCAGGCCCTGCTCGCCGTCCCACACCGGGCCCAGTTCGCCTTTCAGGCATCCGAACCCGAAGCTGAGGGCCAGCACCGCGGCGAAGAACAGCGCGGCGAGGATCAGGCCCGTGAGGCATTTCGCGATGAAGACGTCGGTGCGCGTCACCGGTCGCGTGAGGATCAGCCGGATCGTCCCCTTGTCGAACTCGCCCGCGAAGGAGAGGCTCCCGAAGATCACGAGGAGGAACGAGGCGAACTTCAGCCCCGTCTTGGCGCCCATCGCGAAGAGGAGGAGGGCGTGCGGCTTTCTCCAGAGGGTTTCCTTGGGCTCGAAAGCCCACGCGCCGAGGATCGTCACGGTCGTGAGGATCACGAGCGCGACGGGAAAAAACGGATGAAGGACGATCTTCATCAGTTCGACGCGCGTCAGGCGGATCACCCGTCCGGCCACGGCTTCACCTCGAAAGAAAGTAGCTCTCCAGCGTCATCTGTTCCGGGATGAAACCGGAGACCTTGATCCCCGCCTTCACGAGCTCCGCGTTCAGCTCGGCCCGGCGCTCGGGGGCCACCCGGACCGTCACCGTTCCGTCTCCATCCGAAGCGGCTCCCTGCACGTAGGGGATCGCCCGGACGACTTCGAGCGCGCGCGGCGCCGGATCCGCCTGGATCCGGACCGAGGTTCCCGCTTTCGCGAGGATCGCCTCGACCGACTCCTGCTCGATGAGCTTCCCGGACTTCAGGATTCCCACCCGCGTGCAGGTGACCTCGACTTCATGCAGGAGATGGCTCGAGATGAGCAGGGTCACGCCGTCGCGCCGGTTCAGATCCTTGAGGACGGCGCGGATGTCCGCGATGCCCTGGGGATCGAGTCCGTTCGTGGGTTCATCCAGCATGACGAGCCGGGGCCGCGGCAGGAGCGCCATGGCGATCCCGAGCCGCTGGCGCATCCCCTGGGAGTACGTGCGCACGGCGCTGTCGCCTCGGGCGGCGAGGCCGACGAGCTCGAGCACATGGTCGATTCTCGCCGGTTCGATGCCGGGCGACATGATGCGGAGGATTTCGAGATTGGTCCGGGCCGAGAGATGGGGATAGTACGCGGGGAGTTCGACGAGGGCCCCGATCTGGCTCATGATCGAAATGAACGAGGTCCGCAGGTCCTGGCCGAAGATCCGGACCCGGCCCGCCGTGGGGCGGATGAGCTGGAGGCACATCCGGATGGTCGTGGTCTTGCCCGCCCCGTTGAGGCCGAGGAAGCCGTAGACGTCCCCCTCTTCCACGCGGAGGTTCAGGCCGTCGACGGCGAGGATGCGGCCGAACCGGCGCGTGAGGCCTTCGGTCTCGAGAACGGCAACCATTCGCCTTCGCCTTGACTCCGTTTCTGAATTTCTGACTTGGCTACGGCGTCATGATAGCAGTCCCCGACCTCAACACGCGGCAGCTCCACCGTAACCCGGGCACAGAGACTTGAGCGAAGGCGGTTACTTCTGGAACAGCGGCAGCAGCTCGCAGGGCATCTGGAGGACGATGATCGCCATCGCGGTGGCGTAGGTGCGGCCCACGTCGTCGGTCCACCCGCCGTCCTTGTCGCGCCGCTCCAGGATCTCGTCGCGGACCCGGGTGTAGTAGTCCCGGAATCCCCCCTGGTGCTTCAGCTCCGAGAGGTACATCGCCTGCGAGGCGTAGTAGTGACCGTAGAAATAGTGGTAGCGACCCGCCCGGAGCCTGGAGGAACGGGACAGGTACGCCAGTCCGCTGCGGATCTCCCTCGAATCGTATTCGCCCGCGCTGTAGAGGGCGACGACGCCGCAGGCCGAGAGCGGGTACGACACGCGCGTGTCGTTCATGGTGTAGTCCGTCGCGGCCTGGTAGGAAAACCCGGAGGAACGGGCGCACCGCTTGACGTAGGCCGTGGCGCGGTTGATCGTCTCCATCGGCACCGCGATGCCCGTGTTGCGGGCCGCGCGCAACGCCTGGAGCGTCGACACGGTCACCGAGAGATCGGCGTCGACCGGGATGGGCTGGTACCGCCATCCGCCCTCGTGGTTCTGCGCGCTGACGATGAGGTTGACCGCGCGCTTCAACTTGACCCGGAGGTCCGCGCGGGGCGTCGTCCCGTACACCTCGGCGAGGAACATCGTGGCGAACGCGTGGCTGTACATGCGCGTGCCGTTCGACGTGATGTAGCCGTCCTCTTCGCGGACGCAGGAGAGGACGAAATCGAGCGCGCGCGCCACGACGCGGCCGTGCTTGCCGCGATTGGGGACCTGCCCCGCCCCCATGTAGGCCATCCCGCAGAGCGCGGTCACGCCGACGTCCTGGCCGTCCTCCCCGTGGTAATCCTCGAAGAGCTTGTACCCGATCTTGCAGTTCCAGGACCCGTTGGGATTCTGGCGCGCGGCGAGCCAGTCGAGCCCCTGGGCGACCGCCTTCTTGACCTCCGGGGTGAACAGGTCGCCGGCGATTCCCATCGTCCGCTCCTGGGCCGGAGCGCCCGCCGGGGCCGCCGTGAACGCGACCGCCGTCGCGGCCGCCAGGCAGAAGCACTTCAACTTCATCGATATACCTCGATCCGGTTTTCCACGAGCAAGATCAGGGCGTCGTTGGCGAGGGCGATGGAAGGGGGCCGCTCCAGCGGCGTTTCGCCCCTTATATTCTGCACGCGACGCCCCCCCGGTTCAAGGAGGTCCACCGACCATTCGAATTTTCCCTCCGG
>Ga0075431_100007150_pt1 | contig 11095 bp, 11 predicted proteins | sample RhiMetdeltSRZDD5_FD_75297 | JGI IMG/M metagenome (GOLD analysis project Ga0075431, IMG submission 75297) | Populus rhizosphere microbial communities from Tennessee, USA - Rhizosphere MetaG P. deltoides SRZDD5 | ecosystem: Host-associated > Plants > Roots > Rhizosphere > Soil | place: USA...
CTGACGGCGGCGTGGTCGGGCTGGCCGTCGGCCGCCGGCATGCGCCGCCTCAAGTCGCCGATGCGGGCGTGGATATCCCACGCATTCCAGGCGTTGCCGTAGGGCAAGGCCGCCTCCAGCGCCGCCAGCTGCGCGGCCGGAGCGGCATTCTCCCGCTTCAGGCGGTCCGCCTCGGCGCGATGCAGATCGAGCATGGCCTCCCTGGCGGCGACGCGCTGCCGCCCGCAGCCCGGAGTACCGGCGAGACTCGCCTCCGCGGCGGTCGCCGTTGCCAGACCGCCTGACTTGGCCGCGGCCTCGAAAGCGGCCCACCGCGCCTTGCAGTCCTCCGACAACGTCTGCGCCCCGGTCCAATGGGACAGCGCGCCGGCAAGCCCAGCGGCAAGGAGCATCCGTGCGATACGCCCGGGTCGGCACCACGATAGTTGCCGAAGCGGGGGTAGAGACAGTGGCCCGGACTTGGACATGGCAGGCTCCATCGAGATCTTGCGCGTCAGTTCCGTCGCAAGTTCGGGCGCGTCGGCTGGCCGGGCTCGGACGCCGGCTCCTCGCCTGGGTCGGCGACATAGCCTGCGAACAGGATGGCCCCGGTGGGCTCGTGCACGATGGCGAAGGCGAACGGCCGGTCGGCCGCGAGCAAGGGAGCGATCGACAGCGAGCGCTCGGGCGCCACCGCCGTCACGGCCGCAGCCCTGGAGCCTTTCTCGCCCACCTCCAGCACGGCGCGGTGCACAACCATCAGCGGGCCGCTCTTTTTCTTGTTGATGGCGGCGTAGTTGCTGGGCGCGGCGAACGCCGGCGCCAGGCCCAGGTGCGCAAGCGCCTCGGTGACATCGCGGCTGCTTTCGGCGCGAAAGCGCGGGACCAGCACGCGGACGGGCGTGATGCGCCGCTTCTTGTGCGCCTCCGCCATCAGGCCGGCGAGGGACTGGCCCTGCAGCGCCTCTGCCACCGTGGCCGGCCCCTGGCCGGGGCCGGGCGCGATCACCAGCATCGCCACCTCGCGGCCGGCGTAGGGCAGCCAGACGGCCTGCAGGTTGCCGATCTCGGCGAAGCCGGCTGGCAGCGTCGCGTCCATCATGGTGGCCTCGCGCCGGGTGCCGTCCGCGCGCGTGAAGGGGCCCTTGGCCGTGCGCTCCAGCGCGAAGGCGGTCTCCCACGCGCCGTTGAAATAGACGGCATTGGCCAGCACGAAGCGCGCGTCGGGGTCGATCTCGTCGAGGATGCGGGGAACGAGGCCGTGCGTGGCATCCCTGGCCCAGGCGTTGATCCGCTCCAGCGCGCCGGCGCCCTTGAAGTCGATCGCCTCGACGGGAGCGTCGAAGATGGCGCGCGCCCGCTTGATGAACCGGGGCGAGGAGGAGGCGGTGACCGGCACGAACACGGCGTTCGCCAGGGTGAGCTGCAGCTTGTCGTGGGTGGCGCCCATGAGCTGGTCCCTGAGGGCCGTCAGGCCCGCGTCCTGCTCGCCCGCCGCGATGCCCGCTGGCAGCAACCGGCCGTGCAGGCTTCTTTCCGCCTCGCCCGCCGCACCGAGGCCGAGCAAGTGCAGGGCAGACCCCAGCCCATAGGGCGAGATGACGACGGTGCTGTCTCCGCGCCTACCGGCGAGGCGGCCGAGCGTCTCGCTGCCGATCGGGTTCATCCGCTCGGCGAACGCGCGCGCCTCGCCCGGCTGACTCGTCTCGGCGGCCGCCTGTGCGGGGAGGAGCGCGGGCGCCGGCACCAGGTCGCGTACCATGCCGTCCATGGTCTCGGCGCAGGCGAGCGGGGCGCCAGCCGCGACACCGGCCAAGGCCAGTGCAAGGGAGAGTCCGATCAGTCGAGACCTGGACATGTGATTGTTCCTTCTCGATCGGCCTGGAGCAAGGGAGCAAAGTTGCGGGGCTGCATCGATCGTTCCTCGAACGTCATTCCACCACGTCGTACAGGCGGGTGCCGACGGCGCGGGGGGCACGCGGGTCGACCTCGACGCCACGCGTGCGTTCGGCGACCCCCTCGAGCAAGCCCTCGAAGTTGTCGACGGCGCGCATATCCTCGAGCGCGCGCGTGGTTTCGCCGAGGTTGGCGCCCTCGGGCACGACGATGGCGAGGATCTCGTTGCGGCCCACGGGCCCGGAGATCCTGAAGTTGAAGCTGTCGAGATCGCCCGGGATGCGCACCACCTGGCCGGCACGCACGCTGGTTGGCGTCTCGCCCGCCTGTCTGCCCTGGTGCCTGTTCGGAAAGATCTGGCGCGTCTCTCCGGTGGTGTAGTCCCGGTTGAAGACGGCGAGGTGGCCGGTGGCGCCGCTGGTGACAATCACGGTGATGCAGGAGCCGATCCTGACGCGGCTCGTCGCTGCGCCGTGCGCACCCGGCGATACCGCGACGCCACCGATGCCTTTGCAGGGGTGGAGCAGGAGATCGGCCGTGACCTGGCCGCGCGGCGCCGCGGGGCCTCCGGGCGTGGCTCCCGAGATGGCGGCGAGCGCGGGCAAGGCGTGGCGCGGAAGCGCCCACTGCGCCGTCGGCACGTGCTTGCGGATCCAGGTCTCGAAATGTGCGGCCGAGGCATAGGCGCCGTAGGTGCCGGGATGGGCGCAGCCGTCGCCCCAGCTGACCACGCCGGCCTGCAGGGGCTCCCCCGCGTCGCCGGAAACGAAGATGGGGCCGCCGCTGTCGCCGTTGCAGGCATCCGCGCCGCCCTTGGCATCGCCGGCGCAGAAGACGGGGTCGGTCGAGACGCCCCCCGGGAAGGCCAGGAAGGCGTCGCAGACGCGGCGGTCGGCGATGGGAATGTCGGCCCTGAGCAGGGCCTTGGAGACGAGGGTGGAATCCGACTGCTGGTCCTGCCTGCGCGGCGTGGTGACGCCCCAGCCGATCACGGTGGCCAACGTGCCGGCGGCGAGCCCGGCGGGCCGGCCGGCGTCCGCAAGGAGCTTCTGGCGCGGCGCCGTGGTCGCCACCTCCAGCTCCAGCAGCGCGAGGTCGTTGATGAGCCCCGGCGAAGCCTTCCCCGCGCGCGGCAGCGTGGCGAAATCGGGGTGCGCGATGACCGACTTGATCCGCCGCGCCTCGCCCTGACGGGGCACGTTGCTCTTTGCGAACGCTGTCACCGCGCGCAGCGATCTCACCCCACCTCGGTGCCGGTCGAAAATGCAGTGGGCGGCGGTGAGAACCCAGCGCGAGTCGATGACTGTCCCGGCACACAGGGAGGCCGGCCTGCCGCCCTCCTTGACGATGTTGAGGCTCACGGCAGACGGCCACTGGCCCCTGTCCGCCTGCACACCGTGAACGACCCGTGCGCGCGGCTCGGCTTGGGGCTCTCTGGCGGCGTAGTCCGGCACCAGGGCCTGCAGGCTGACCGGCCGCTCCTGAAAGGGCTCGTCCCGCTCGGCCGGCGGCCGGGATACGGCCTCGGCGCGCAGCGGGTTGAGGCTGAGGTCGAGCTGCATCTCATAGAGCAGAGCCGCCCGCCCGCTGCTGCCTGCGGCACCGTCCTGAGCGGAAGCAAACTCCGTCGCGGCGATGCACACGGTCAAGCCGAGCGCCGGACCAACAACACGGCTCACCGAACCCCGCCGCCGCATGGCTCCCCTATCCCGCCGCTCCGGCCTGACCGCAGGCCGGGCCCCGAGTCCTTGCGATTCCCTAGTCCTTCTCCCACTGCCCCGCCCAGAGGTTGGATGGGCCGTTGTCGGAGCCCGCGCCCAAGCCCCATCCGGAGCCGGAGCCGGAAGCAAGGCGCTCGACAACCTGCACCGACGTGCGGGCGTAGCCCCACTGCTGGTGGGGCAGGTCGAGGAACCTCTCGGTCAGCTTCCTCTTGAATGCCACCTGACTGTAGTCGACCAGGCGCGGCACGTCGGTTCCGTCGTAGCCGAAGAAGCCGTCGATGCGGTCCCTGGTGACGACCAGCATGAGATCCTCGCGGCCGGCCGGCGCAGCAGCCTTGATGCCGGTCTCTCCGATCGGGAAGACGAGGCGCTGGCCGGCGGTGATGGGCGCGTTCTCCAGCCACACCTGCACCCGGCCCGAGGCACTGAGCACGTAGATGTGCCCGAAGCCGTTGACACTGGAGGAAACCTCGAAGGTAACGGGGGCGCCGATGGGGACGACCGAGGCGCTCGGACGCAGCGCCACCTCCGGCCGCCTGGCCTGGGCAGTCGGCTTGGCGGGCGTCGGCCTGAGGTCGCGCGTGTCGGCTCGCGCGTCGGCCGCCTGGGCGGGAGCAAGGAGGCTGCCGCAGGCAATCGCGCCGGTCAGGGCTGCGGCGAGCTTGAATGGGTGACGAATCGGCATGCGGATCGGCATGGGGGTGCTCCTGTTCAAGTCGCAGAGCCGATCGCCTCAACTGACTTGCACTATCGATGTCGTCGCGAGCGGCATGTCCCTAGCATGCCGAGCCGGGCGTGTTTACGGAATTGTTCCACCCGTTTGCCGGCCCCCCAACGATTGGGAGCCCTCCAAAGCGATTGGAGGCCGGCGCCGAAGCGGGGGCGACGGATGGACTCCTCTCCCCGGCGTCTTCGGGTCGGAGTGCTAGCGCTTCGTGGCGCTGCCGCCAGCCGCCTCCTTCAGGATCTGGAGGAGATCGAACGGCCCCTCGGTGGAGGCCCGGCCGGGCTCCGGCGGAAGCGGGGGACACGGCTCGCGCTTGGCCGGCGCGGAGCGGCGGATCTCGTCCCAGGTGTCCAGCGCGCAGCGCAGGTGCCAGGGATGCTCCTGGGCGGCGGCGACGAGCCTGGAGTCGCGCTTGATGAGCGCCGTCTCCTCCGGCGTGAACGTCGGGGGATTGCGGCTGCCCTTCACATCAGCCAGCACGGCTGTCGTCGATACCGCCAGAGCGATCAGCAGGCTGGCGGTCTGGCTCGGGGTCATGGCAGAATCTCCTCCTCTCAAGGATCATGAAAGGCCAGCAATGCGGTGCCGCGACTGGCGCAGGCACTCACCGAGCGTCCTCTCCAGCACCCCGGTCGAAACGATGAGCTTGGCTCCGTAGATCGTATCCTTGCGCTCGAGAAAACCGGCCTCGGCACAGGCCACCACCACCTTGCGGCAGGTCTCGGCCGACATGACGACCGTCAACAGGCGGGCGAGGTTGGATTGATCGATGGCGCCCGGCTGCTGGCGCCAGATCTCCACCAGGCGCGGGCGCGTATCGGCCGTGAACATGGCATCCAGCAGGCGGTCTTTCGACAGGCCCAGCCTGCGCATCTTGGCCGGATCGTTGGTGAGACCCTCGATGTAGTCGTTGTGCGCGTCGGCCAGCTTCTCGACGTCGTTCTCGGTGTCGATCCCGTGCGCCTTCAGGCCGTAGTAAAACTCGGCCAGCTGATAGGTGGCTTCGAGGCGCAGCATCTCCAGGATGCCCTCGTCCTGGTCCCTGCTCGCCGCCGCAAGACGCTCGGTGAATATCATTCGATACCACCGGAAGGTCTCGATCACATTGAGATCGGCCACCAGCTGAGCCCTGTCGGCGAACACGTCCTCATGCGACATGCCAGCTCCCCTCCCGAATGGCCAGCTCCCAAGCAATAGGACCCATCCTAACGCTGAGGAGGGCTCCAAAGCGATTGGAGCCCTACGGAGGCAATAGGCAATAGGTAGGTGTCAGACCCTCCGGGTCTGACACCGTAGCTCCAAACCGGTGTCTGACCCGCAGGGTCAGACACCTTCACATCAGCTTCGCCATCGCCACGGCGGTGTCGGCCATGCGGTTGGAGAAGCCCCACTCGTTGTCGTACCAGGCGAGCACACGCACCAGCCGGCCGTCCACGATCTGGGTCTGAGTCAGGTCGAAGGTGGCCGACATGGGATTGTGGTTGAAGTCGGTGGAGACGAGCTGCTCGCTGGTCACGCCCAGGATGCCCTTCAGCTCCTGGGACGCAGCGTGCTCCATCGCCTTGTTGATCTCGTCCACACTGGTCTCGCGGCCGGGGATCAGCTTGAGGTCTACCACCGACACGTTGGGCGTCGGCACGCGGATGGAGGTGCCATCGAGCTTGCCCTTCAGCTCGGGCAGCACCAGGCCGACGGCGGCGGCAGCGCCGGTGGAGGTGGGGATCAGGTTGAGCGCAGCGGCACGGGCGCGGCGCATGTCCTTATGTGCCTGGTCGAGCACCTGCTGATCGTTGGTGTAGGCGTGGATGGTGGTCATGAACCCGGACTTGATGCCGCACAGCTCGTTCAGGACTTTGGCCACGGGGGCGAGGCAGTTGGTGGTGCAGGAGGCGTTGGACACCACCTTGTGCTCAGCCGTCAGCTTGCCGTGGTTGACGCCGTAGACCACGGTAAGGTCCGCGCCCTTCGACGGGGCGGAGACAAGCACACGCTTGGCGCCGGCTTCGAGGTGCTGGGCGGCCTTCTCGCGGTCCGTGAAGATGCCCGTGCACTCCATCACGATGTCGATGCCGAGATCCTTCCAGGGCAGCTTCCTGGGATCACGCTCGGCCAGCACCTTGATGGGGCCGGCGCCGACATCGATGGAGTTGTCCGCCACCTTGACGGTGCCCGGAAACGGCCCGTGCACCGAGTCGTACTTGAGGAGGTGGGCGTTGTCCTTGGCCGAGACCAGGTCGTTGATGGCCACGATCTCGACATCGCGGCGCTTGGACTCGACGATGGCGCGCAGCACGTTGCGACCGATGCGGCCGAAGCCGGAGATTGCGATTCGGGTGGCCATTGGCGTCTCCAGGGCAGTGGAATGGTGGGGACAGTATTGCGGTCTTTGCTCTAGTGCGGCGTTCCCGGCACCGCTGTCAATGCGGCGCGCGACGCCAGCGATAATGCGGCTGCACTTGGCTGCCTGCCCAAGATCGCATGCGGGAGACGCACGTGAGAGCATAGGCGGGACGCACGGTCCCATGCCGGGCGCTGACCAAGGGAGCAACGCGCCAAGCCGCCGCGGGTTGCGCCGCGTTCAGCGTGTTGACGCTTCCCGCGCCCACTCCTATCGTTTCGGCAACGAGAGGGAGGCGTCGCCGGCGACTTGCGGCGACCCAAGACAGGGCGGATCGCACGCAATGGCCCGGCGTCGCGCTGGCAAGGCCGAGTCGCGCTCTTTGGGCCCGAAGAGCGCGACGCCGCGGGGTGGCGCGCGGCGCAGCAAGGCAAGGGCAGTCGCTTCCGATACCGCCTCGGAGTCAACGCTCACGGAGCGGCTGGCCGCACTGGAGCGCGAGTGCGCGACTTTGCGTTCTGAGCTGGAGCGGGAGCGATCGCGGCGGCAGGCGTTGGAGGAGGTGCACGCGGCTACGCGCGACCGGATCGCCTGGGCGCTCGATTCGCTGCAGGCAATTCTGGACGCGCGAAGCTGAGGCGCCGGACGGGCCTGCTGGTGGCCCTGGGCGGACGCCGCGCCGCGGGCCGATTGATTTTTCGCGGTTTGAGCCTAGTGTCTGTCCCGGCAGGGCTGCGGGGTGCGTCGCGGGCATTCAACCCGGGGGCCTATAAGATCCGCAAGGGAGCTGTCCCTGACCGAGGTCGTGGCCTCGGACAAACGGCGCCCACCTTCGTTTCGAAGGGACCACGCGGGTTTGACCGCCTGCACGGCTCATGCGGCTCTGCCAATTCCGCTCTTCCACTATGCCTTATGCCTTGTCTCCATTACGCCTTGCCCGCGGCGCCATCATCTGCTGTAAGCGGGGCGTGACCCAAAGCTCTGCCATCATTCAGGAGAAGACCGCGCTGCGCGAGCGCATGCGCGCGTGGCGCAACGGCCTCGACGGCGCCACCAAGGTGCGTGCGGCGGAGGCCATCGCCGTGCGCGGCGTGGAGATCGTGCAGGAGCTGCGGGGGCCGGGCGGGCAGGGCGTCGTCTCCGGCTTTGCGTCGCTGCCTGAGGAACTCAACGTCTGGCAACTGCTGCGGCGGCTCTCTCTGGCGGGTGTTCCCCTGGCGCTGCCCGTGGTGGCGAGGAAGGGCCAGCCCCTGGTATTCCGCGCCTGGACGCCCGGCGATGCGATGGACAAGGGTGTATGGGACATTCCGGAGCCCAGGGCGGACAAGCCGGTGCTGGCGCCGGACATCCTGCTGGTGCCCCTGCTGGCCTTCGACGGCTACGGCTGCCGGCTCGGGTACGGCGGCGGCTTCTACGACCGCACGCTCGCGGGCCTGCGCGCCATGAAGCCGATCATCGCGATCGGCCTTGCCTACGACGAACAGCGCGTCGACGCTGTGCCGCATCTCGACTACGACCAGAGGCTCGACTGGGTGCTCACCCCGTCGGGGCCGATCCGGTGCCAGCACGATGCGCCTGTTGTTTCTCGGTGACGTGGTGGGCCGCGCCGGCCGCCAGGCGGTGATCGCGAGGCTCCCCGAGCTGCGCGCGCGCTACAAGCTCGACTTCGTGGTGGTGAACGGGGAGAACGCGGCCGGTGGCTTCGGCATCACCGAGGCGATCTGCACCGACCTCATCGACGCCGGCGCCGACGCGGTGACGCTCGGCAACCACGCCTTCGACCAGAAGGAGGCGCTGGTGTTCATCGAGCGCCAGCCGAGGCTGATCAGGCCGATCAACTATCCGCCCGGCACGCCCGGCCGCGGCAGCGGCATCTTCAAGGCTGCCAACGGCGCCGATGTGCTGGTGATCAACGCCATGGGGCTGGTGTTCATGCCCGAGCTGGGCGACCCGTTCCGGGCCGTGGAGGCCGAGGTGGCGGCCTGCGGGCTCAAGCACGGGGCGGACGCCATCGTGGTCGATTTCCACGCCGAGGCCACCAGTGAGAAGCAGGCGATGGGCTACTTCCTCGACGGCCGCGTGAGCCTGGTGACGGGAACGCACACGCATGCCCCGACTGCGGACGAGCGCGTGCTGCCCGAGGGCACGGCCTTCATGAGCGATGCCGGCATGTGCGGCGACTACGACTCCGTGCTCGGCATGGACCGGACCGAGCCGCTCAACCGCTTCCTCACCAAGATACCGCGTTCCCGCCTGGAGCCCGCCGTGGGTGCGGCGACCCTCTCGGGTCTGGCGGTGGAGACCGACGATTCGACCGGGCTCGCGCTCCGAGTGGCCCCCTTGCGTCTTGGAGGTGTATTGGCACCTGCCGAGCCGGCCTTCTGGGCCGGTTGAGCAGATGCCGCCGCAGGGCGATTCGCGCGACCTCCCAGGGCAGAAAGAGCAGCTCTCTGATGGCCGTTGCGCCACAGGTGGCGGCGCTCGTTAGTTCCCCCACTGAACGAACGGTGGATAAGGCTGTGGGCGCACAACTCCCGGCCAAAAGACTCAGCCACGGCTCTGCTAACGGATAGCCCTGGCTGAGTTGGAGCATTCGGTCGCCATGAGATTTAATTATTTAGTCTGTGTGCTCGGCCTGGGATTCTGCGCGATGCCCTCGGCATACGCGCAGGAGTACTTCAACTGCCAATACTCTCCGCGCTGCGAGGCCATACAGAACAAGCAATGCGAGCCTGACCGCAATCTTAAAGACAAGCTCAGCCTCGTCCGGTTGCATAGCAGCGCGGACGAGGTGGAGAGAACCTGGCTTGTTCTGGCTGGCCTGGAGTCTGAATACTGCGGACGTCTGGGGTCGAGGGGAAATATTGTACGAGACTTTGTGAGTTTCCGGAGCAAGACATATCCCAAGCTGTATGGGGCTGCCTGCGCCGCTCCGCAGGACTGCGCGGAAGCGTACGTGAAGTCCATGCGCGAGCGTTGGGAGCGGGACGACCTGGATGCCAAGATCAAGGCCGACCTCGAACGGAGCTCGCAAGCTGCCATGCGGGTCGGCGGGCTGCGGGCGGCCGAATCGATTGCGCCGGACAGCTGGCAGACCACGACCGAGGTTGCCCATCCGGCCAGGACCGCCCGGACGGGGAAGCTCACATCCCACCAGTTGGGCAACTAGGGCGGGGCGACCACGCCGCCTGATTGGGCAGGGTGCATCGCCGGCCATCACCCAACGGGTTGCGGCTCGGTGGTGCCTTGGCACCTACCGAGCCGCGGTTGGGTCGATTGAAGAGAGATTGGGAAGACGGCTTAGACCGTCCTCATAGATGGAGAGCTGATACTCGCTGCTCTCGGAGGGTCACCTTGGGCAGCAGGGCGACGCTCCAGATGCGTTGCATCCTGGGGCAAGTCCTGGGCTGAGTCGGTTAACAAGAAGTTAACGCGGCTGTCGCTCCCCCCACAGACGCCCTCAGCCGGCCACCCAGGTCGCGGTCCGAACCGGTAGAGCCTCAGTACACGATAATGGCCGGATTGACGGATGCGTTCGAATCGTTCTGGGCGCCGTCAGGAGTGCGCCAGCGTAGCGTTGGCGGCGACCCATTGCGGAAACAATGCTCCGACCGCGTCAGGTGATGACGGCTTTGCGGCCATCTGGCCGTCTAGCGCGTTGTAGCCCGGTCTCAGAAGCCACCGTCCGTTCACGTTGCGGTCGGTGTTTCGAGAGGCCGGGGTGTCCCTCGCAGCCATCAACAGCGCCTCGAGAGTCAGATTTGATCGGACAGCCCGAGCGTGAGGCGTTCACGCGCACTCCAAAAACCAATTGCGATACAAAATCAGTCGACCTAGCGTACAACCGAATGCATAACGCAATCAGAACCGTGCGGATGTGCCGCGAAAGGAATGAAGCGGGTATGGCTAAGCTCGTGTTCGGAATGAACCAGTCCCTGGACGGCTACGTCGATCATATGGCGTTTGCGCCAAGCCCCACGCTCTTCCGCTACTTCATCGAGGAGGCTCAGGGGCAGGCGGGCAGTGTGTACGGTCGCCGAATGTACGAGATCATGCGTTACTGGGATGACGATCATCCTGAATGGGATGCAGAGGAACACGCCTTCGCGGCGGCGTGGCGGAACCAGCCGAAGTGGGTCGTCTCGCGCTCGTTGAAGTCGGTCGGCCCCAACGCCAGGCTTGTTGAGGATGATCTTGAGGGCGCGATCCGCGAGCTGAAGGCCGGGCGCGACGGGGAGATCGAAGTTGCTGGCCCGGACTTGGCGCAAAGCCTCACCGAACTTGGCCTGATCGATGAGTATCGCATCTACCTGCACCCCGTCGTGCTTGGTCATGGCAAGCCATATTTCGCCGGACCCCGGCCGCCGCTCCGCCTCATGGCCAACGATCGGATTGGCGAGGATGTGATCAGGTTGACCTACATTCCTGCTT
>Ga0075431_100007151_pt1 | contig 11095 bp, 11 predicted proteins | sample RhiMetdeltSRZDD5_FD_75297 | JGI IMG/M metagenome (GOLD analysis project Ga0075431, IMG submission 75297) | Populus rhizosphere microbial communities from Tennessee, USA - Rhizosphere MetaG P. deltoides SRZDD5 | ecosystem: Host-associated > Plants > Roots > Rhizosphere > Soil | place: USA...
CCGGAGGTGGTGGCACCGACTCAGGCGCGATCCAGCGCTCCTTGGCTGGTATTCCGACCGTTTCGGTTTCCGTGCCGCATCGTTATACACATTCGCCAATCAGTATTGCACGCGTGGACGATTGGAAGAACACGTTGAATCTACTGCACGCTGCCTTGAAACGAATTTCTCCCGCCCTAATAGCAACGCGTTGAGTGTTTTCTTTTTCTATTTCTTGTTTACTAAATAGGTAACCCATGAACGGATTGATTGCTCTTGTTGGTTCTGGTGAGTATCTGCCAGTGATGGACGATGTCGATCGTTCTTTGCTGGCAAGCCTGAACGTTAAAACTCCGCAGGTCGTTTGCATCCCTACGGCTGCCGGGCAGGAGGGAGACGAAAGTGTCAATCGCTGGTCGCGTATGGGACTCGATCATTTCCAGCGGCTTGGTGCCAACGTTCAGGCACTACGGATCATAGATAAATCATCCGCCAATGATGCACAATATGAATCGAAGCTCGAGAATGCAGACCTTATTTACTTTTCGGGTGGGAACCCCCAATATCTTTTTGAGACGCTGCATGGCTCGCGTGCCTGGACTGCTATGCAAAAAGCCTGGAGTAATGGCGCAGTATACGCGGGCTGTTCTGCAGGTGCGATGATCCTATCGAAACGGATTCCAAGTTTTCGTCTCGCGGGAACGATGGAAGGATTCGGTATTGTGCCTGCCAAATTTATAATCCCGCATTTCGATGCCATTCCAGGAATCTGGAAGCCGCTTGTGTTTGCGCTAAAAGGTCAACTCAAAAAAGGTGAGCGGATGATTGGCGTGGACGAGAACACTGCACTTGTAGGTCAACTTGGCGGCGAATGGAAAGTGATGGGAAAATCCAAAGTGCATGTGTTCACGAACAAAGAACAACGTAGTTATGAAAATGGACAAACCCTATCATTGGAATAATTTTTTGACCATCTCGGAATCTTCATGAAAAATCTTCTCAAACTACTCACAGAAACGTTTGGCCCGTCAGGCTATGAGGAGAATGTGCGGAAACTTGTGCAGGCGGAAGTCAAACCGTTGGCAGACGAAATGAAAGTTGATGCACTCGGCAATCTCATTGTCCGTAAACGCCCTAGCAGCCAGACAAAAGATACGAAGAAAATCATGGTCGCCGCGCACATGGACGAAATTGGGCTAATTGTCAGCCATGTTGATCAGAATGGTTTTGTTCGCTTTTCTTCTATTGGAACCGTATTTGGCCGGTATATTTTGGGAGGCCGCGTCCGCTTCTTGAATGGAGCACAAGGCGTAATTGGGTATGATCGCTTTGAAAAGATCCACGAAATGCCACCTCTCGAAAAGATTTACCTGGATGTCGGTGCAACAGGCAAAAAAGATTGTCCGGTAAAAGTCGGTGATATTGCTGCATTTGACCGTCCGTTTGTTGAGATGGGGAACCGCCTTGTGGCAAAGTCAATGGATGACCGTGTGGGAGTTTTGGTTGCCATAGAAGCATTGCGCGCACTTGGATCCACGCCGCATGACGTGTATTTTGTATTCACTACTCAGGAGGAGGTCGGGGTACGCGGTGCAGGCACGTCCGCGTATGGAATCGACCCGGATGTGGGAATTGCCATTGATGTTGCACCCACTGGAGATACGCCCAATGGTTTGAAAATGGAATTGGCGCTTGGTAAAGGTCCTACCATCAAAATCCAGGATGTTGGTATGATATCCGACCCGCGTGTTGTGCAATGGATGATCCGTGCAGCCGAGAAAAACAGAATCCCGTATCAGCGCGAAGTATTGTTGATTGGCAGCACAGATGCCCGCGCGATCCAGGTTACGCGTGCAGGGATACCTTCAGGCTGCATCTCGATACCCACTCGTTATGTTCATTCGCCATCAGAGATGGTGGATTATTCTGATGTACAGAACTCGGTCAAATTATTGACGGCTGTTCTCAGCACAAAGATCGATCTGGGATAATGTCGCGCATATTAAGATTTATCATCCATCTGGGGTTGCTGTTAAGTACGGGATGTGCCTCCATTGAACAGTTTCTCACCGAGCGTGCACCCTTTGCTCAGCCGCAGATCAGCCCAACACCCGCTTCCGTTACATCCACGCCTGCAGAAACCCCGGTATCCAATGCCACCCAAACAGCCATGCCCACAAGTCAGGCGCGGATACTGCGAGTATGGTTGCCGCCACAATTTGATCCAAATGCTCCAACGATCGCGGCAAATATTCTGGGGCACAGACTGGACGACTTTGAAGCGGCTCACCCTGGGCTTGAGTTGGAAATTCGCATTAAGGCTGATGAGGGTGAATTGGGTTTGGTCAATGCCTTATCTGTGACCAGCGTGGCTGCGCGTTCCGTCTTACCGGATCTGGTTGCCCTCTCACGGCCCGCTCTTGAATCCGCGACATTGAAAGGTATCCTTCATCCGATCGAGGGCCTCTCGGGAACCCTGGATGACCGCAACTGGTATGGCTTTGCCCGTAACCTGGGACATGTACAAAATATTGCCTTCGGGTTGCCATTTGCAGGAGATGTCTTAGTCCTGGTGTATCGTTCCGAAGTGGAACGGATAAACACCTGGAATGATATTTTGGCCAGTGAAAACCCGCTTGTGTTTGCCGCAGGTGATCCAAAGGCATTCATTGTTTTAGCCTTATATGTTTCTGCAGGCGGAGAATTATTGGACGCGCAGGGACAACCTACGTTAAATCAAGATGTTTTGACGCGCGTACTGACTATGATTTCAGACGGTGTCCTTGCTGGCGTTTTTTCCCCATCGTCAGGCAACCTGGTGACCGATGAGCAGGTCTTGCAAGCATACCTGGGTGAGCGCGCAAATATGGCGATTTTCTGGGCATCGAATTATCGTGCACCGCAGGGTCAATTTACCCTGCCGCTTCCAGGCCTTGATGAAACACAGTTCTCGTTTGGAACAGGCTGGGTATGGGCCTTGGCTGGGTCGAATCCGGAAAATAGGCAATTGGCTGAAGAACTTGCCGATTATCTTGTCGCCGATGATTTCCTTCGCGCGTGGACGCGCGAATCAGGGTATCTTCCCACCCGTCCTTCTAGCGTGGACTCTGAAAATGCCACAATGACTGCCATTCTTGAGTCTGCGCAGCTCATTCCCTCGAATGAAGTGATATCCGTGTTAGGACCTCTGATGCAGGATGCACTGGTTCGCGTTCTAAATGGCGAAAAACCAGAAGTCGTCGCGGAAAGCATAATTGAACAATTGCCATGATGGTAATGAGTCTTGGGAATGTCTGATTGGAAACGTAAGACGCGGGAGGTCTCGTTTGAAAACCTGACGCCCGAGCTGATCGCTGCAATAAGGAAGCATATCGAACAATATGATCTTGGTCCAGTATTATCGGATGCGTTGATGTGTATCCAGACCGACTCTGAAAAAATAAAGAAGGGTCTGTTTGGTGGTGCAGAGAATGTGCATATAGGTGCAGTCATAACGCCGCGTTGGCTTATGTGGGCGACCAGCGGACCAAAATCGAAGGCTGTTGTCTTTTCTGCGCAGTTAAATGACGTTGTAGTTCAAGATTATTCGCAGACGCAATTCGCAAAAATGATTCCTGATTCAGGAATCAATGTGACCGGAAAATTTACTGCTATATCAGAAAATAGTAGCGCGTTTATTGGTTTGGAGGACAATGTAACGGGGGGTACGTTTACAGAGATTGTTATCCGGGCAGCACAGGATGCAAAGAAATAAAATGTCAGGCTCCCATTTCCGGAGCCTGATTGATCTTTATGACGTTATACCCAGGCCCACAACATCCAAAATCCTATCATTACCAGCCCGACCAAGACCCTCGCGCCAAACGCCCACCCCCAGCCAATCATATAGGCTTTTGCGGATGTAAATGCCTCGTCGCGATCTTTCAGTCTTCTAAGTTCTGCAACGAATAAGCCCAACGGCGCGGCAGCAAGACCAATCAGCGGCGTGAAGAAGATGCTGGCAACAAGGCTTGCCCCAAAGGCAAACAGGATGGAACTCCATGGGATGAAGTGGTCGCGCATTTTGCGAGCAATGATGATATTGTCCACAATGCTGCCCACGATCATCAGTATCGTGATCAGGGCAAATAGGAACCAGTCCCAGCCTGTCATTCTGCCAGCTGTGGCTTGAAGAAGCGCGTAAACCACTGTAGCCAGCCACATGATGACCAGACCCGGGAAGACGGGCATAATCAAGCCAACCAAGCCAATCACCAATACAAGGAGGGTTAGTGCGTCGACGATTACGATCCATGCAGATTGCAAATATTCAGGCGGCATGATATTCACTCTGGTTTAACGAGATACCCACTCTATGTGTTCTGAGGGGTATCTCGCTCAACTGTCGTTATGATTTGATTATATCCACTCCGCCCATCCATGGCCGAAGCACCTCGGGTACCACGATAGAGCCGTCGGCCTGTTGATACTGTTCCAGAACGGCAATCAACGTGCGAGGGAGTCCAAGTCCCGATCCATTCAAAGTGTGGAGGTAACGAACTTTGCCTCCATCGGCGGGGCGGTATTTTATATTGGCGCGTCGTGCCTGAAAGTCGCGCACATTCGAGACCGATGAAACTTCGAGCCATTCATTACAGCCTGGCGCCCATACTTCGATATCATATGTGATGGCTGAACCGAATCCGAGGTCACCCGTGCATAACTGTTTCACTCGATAGGTAAAACCAAGTGCAGCACAGGTTGCCTCTGCATCCTCACGCATCTTTTCGAGTAAAGCATCCGATTCTTCAGGCTTGGCATACATGTACATCTCGACCTTATCGAATTGATGCCCGCGCTTGATTCCTCGCACGTCACGACCCGCGCTCATTTTCTCGCGCCGGAAACAGGGAGTGTATCCGGTGTAAAACAATGGCAGTGCAACCTCTTCAAGGATTTCTTCCATGTGCAAACCGGTGAGCGGTACTTCGGCAGTCGGCACGAAATACAACTCTTCTTCATGATCCTTGTAGAGATTATCTGCGAACTTGGGCAATTGCCCTGCACCAAAGACGGTATCATACTTCACCACAAAGGGAAGATATTTTTCTGTATAGCCTTGTCGAATGTGCAGGTCAAGCATAAACGCGATCAACGCACGTTGCAGTCGTGCACCCGCACCGCTTAACACATAGAAGCGTGAACCAGTGATCTTGGCACCGCGTTCAAAGTCAAGGATGCCAAGCGCTGGACCCAGATCCCAATGCGCCTTTGGCTCGAAGTCAAATTCTGGGAGCTGCCCTACCGTGCGAAGTACAACATTCTCTTCTTCGGATGCGCCTATCGGCGTGCGTTCATCTGGGATGTTGGGAAGCGCCGCAACTAAGGAATTTAACGCAGCCTCGACATCTGCCACTTCTTTATCGAACGCGCTGATTCTATCGCCCACTTCGCGCATTGCCGCGATTTTCTGCTCGCGCTCCACAGCATCCTTCATTTTACCAATCTCTTTCGAGACAGTATTACGTTCAGCCTTTAGTTTTTCAACCTCGGTGAGAAGGATGCGGCGCTTTTCGTCTAGCCTCAAAATATCGTCGACAGAAGAGGAATCCGTCTGGCGGTTCTTGAGGGCAGTGCGAAGAAGATCAGGATGTTCGCGAATAAGATTTAGATCTAACATGGTTGCACCTCCGTGTGCACCTGGGGCTCGCTCTGTCCTGAGTGTGAGCTGGCTCCAGAAAAAAGAATACGCCCCGGTCCATTTGCAGGACGAGGGGGCGTCTCGTGGTGCCACCTGCTTTTGCCCCCACCGCTCCTTCGGAGCACCTCCCCCATTTTCACGAAAATGGGGGAGGCCGGGAGGGGGCCTCAGACTTACACTATAACGGGTGCATCCCGTCTCTCTTACGACTGCGCTGTTCTTCGCGCGTCCCTGCAAGAGCAACCTCGGTAAAGTGGATTTCGCTGTCTGCCCTACCGTCTCGCACTGACCGACGGCTCTCTGAGCGGTTGAACAGCTACTTAGCTTCACGCTGTTTTGTTAAACGTGATTATACACTTCCATGGAAGCGTGTCAAGCAGGGCAATTCCTATATAATTGAAACAACTCAAAATTTTGGAGAAACTATGTTGCAGAAAATGCGCGAACATCAAAAATTTGATCCCAAGGATTTGCGGATCATTCGTAAACGAACGGAAGAGGCTATTGAAAGTCAATTGCTGGTGATGCAAACACCTTTTGGTTATCGGCGTATTGCCGAATTGATTTGGCCAACACGTGAAGGCTCATTCGCCGCGATTCTATATTCGCATTGGTATGAGCCAGGGTCGCACGATTCGAATAGGAGTCAGTTTGTGGAAGAAGCGAAGGAATTGACACGCGCGGGGGCCGTGTGTCTTTTGGTGGAAACACTATGGTCCGATCCTGACTTCTTCCTTAAGCGCACACAGGATGATGATATTCAGAATTCAGTGGAAGAAGTAGTGAACACGCGCCGCGCCATCGATTTGCTTCTTTCTCAGTCTAATATAGATTCCAAACGTTTTGCCTATGTGGGGCATGACTTTGGAGGGATGTACGGTGTACTGACTGGAAGTTTAGACCAGCGTCCGACGCATTATGTCGTTATGGCTGCCACGCCTCGCTTCCCGGACTGGTACCTGTATTCCCCTAAACTGGAGGGAGACGCTAGGGAGAAGTTCATCCGTCAAATGTCCGAGCTTGATCCGATCACTCACATCTCACACCTTTCACCGGCTGAGGTATTCTTTCAGTTTGGAACGGATGATCCACACGTACCGAAAGAACGCGCTCAGGAATTTTTCGATGCTGCGAAGGATCCAAAAGCGATAAAATGGTATGAATCGGGCCATGGACTTAATCCGGAAGCAACTGTTGCTCGGAAGACATGGCTGAAAGAAAAGTTGAAACTGAAAGGGTGAATAAAATGGCGCCGCAAGGCGCTTTTTGCTTTTAGCTGGGGAATTTCCCCTAATGCCATCTATACCAAATGTGGTATATTTTAGTAAGGAGCGAAAACATGAACGAACGCATCTTGATCATTGAAGACGACCAGCAAATCTTAAAGCTTCTTCAACGGGGACTTGCCTATGAAGGCTACACGGTGGATACAGCCACCGATGGACGCATGGGTTTGATTCTTGCGCGTGATCACACACCAGATCTTGTCATCCTGGATTGGATGTTGCCAGGTATGGACGGACTGGAGGTCTGTCATCGTTTGCGTACAGGCGGTTCAATTCCCATATTGATGTTGACCGCGAAAGATACAGTTCAGGATCGAATTCAGGGATTGGACGCTGGCGCGGATGATTACATGATCAAACCGTTCAACCTGGATGAGTTACTCGCACGCGTCCGCGCGCTGTTGCGGCGTACCCAACCTGAGCGTGTACCCGTTTTGAAATTTGCAGATCTCACACTTGATACGGGTTCGCGACAGGCATCACGCGGAAATCGTTCCATTTCGTTGACAGCCAAGGAATATGAATTGCTCGAGTTGTTCCTCCGGCATCCCAAACAGGTGTTGACGCGTGAGGTGATTTTTGATCGGGTATGGGGATATGATTTTGGCGGTGAAAGCAATGTGCTTGAAGTATATATCCGTTACCTGCGGCAGAAATTGGAAGGGGAAGGGGAAATTCGCTTGATCCACACAGTGCGCGGAGTGGGATATGTGATGAGAGAGAATCCATAGTCAGAAATGGATAATTTGTAAATTGAATGTCCCTCCGCTTGCGCCTAACTTTGTTGTATGCGACGCTCATGGGGGCAATTCTTCTCGTGATGGGCGGAGCTGTCATCATGATTGTAAGAATCCTCCTGCTGAATGGCATAGACGAGAATCTTGAATCTTTACAGGAAGGTATTATTGAAAATGTTACAGTCAATCCAATGGGTAGAGTGGAAATTGATTATGGGGCTGCAGAGTTAACTTCAGATGTTTATGTTCAGGTATGGGGCGTAGATGGGAAATTGCACACCAGTTTCGGACAGTTTGATGATGCCGAGAACAGAGCCCTCGATCCAAACTCCCTAAGAATTGTTCATCCAATTTATCGTGATTTGAGAGGGGATAGTTGGCATATCCGCGTCTTAAGTGTTCCCTTAAAGCAAGGCGACCATTTAATTGCGATCTTGCAAATTGGTTCGAGCCTGGAGGTCGTAGATAAAACTCGTACAGATTTTCTGGATGTCCTTGCCATTATATGGATCGGCGCGGTCCTGTTCTCAGGCGCGCTGGTTTGGTTGACGCTGGGGCAGACTCTCAAACCGCTTGAGGCGATCACTGAAACAGCCGAACAGATCAACCGCGCAGACGATCTTTCGCGGCGCATCCCTTATAACGGAACCGATCATGATGAAATTGGCAGTCTGGTAGGTTCCTTCAATCAAACGTTGGAAAGGCTGGAAGCACTGTTCACCTCACAACAGCGTCTACTGGCCGACGTCAGTCATGAATTGCGTACACCTCTCACGGTGATCAAAGGCAATGTGGATCTTATGAGACGTATGAAGAGCCTGGATGAGGAATCATTGACGAGCATTGATCAGGAAGCAGGACGTTTGACACGGCTTGTCGGTGGCCTGCTTTTGCTGGCTCAGGCAGAATCCGGCAAGTTGGCGCTCGCTATGAAAAAGGTGGAGTTGGATCTACTTCTTACTGAAGTATTTCAGGAGATGAGTATTCTCGCAGGCAACAAAGTGCGGGTGCACTTGAATGAAATCGATCAAGTATATGTGAATGGAGACCGAGACCGGCTCAAGCAAGTGCTGATCAATCTGGTTGCGAATGCAGTTCAATATACGCCACCAGGTGGCGATATTTTCTTGAGTCTTGAAAAGATCAAGGATCAGGCACGCATCATTTGCCGGGACACTGGCCCCGGAATTCCAGCTGAAGACCTGCCTCACATCTTTGAGCGCTTTTATCGTGCGGAAAAGTCACGAACACGCGGAAAGACCGCCAGCTTCGGCCTGGGTCTTTCCATCGCTAATTGGATTGTGGAGCGTCACGGTGGAAGAATTGAAGTGAATTCAAAAGAGGGGAAGGGGACAACGTTCGCGATCTGGTTGCCGTTATGGTCCGGATAGATGGACCTTATTTTGTTTTTACTCAGACATCCCTAATCGTCGGTTTGCTTGCCGACACAGGCTGGCTCCGTATTTTCGATACCATTCTCCCAACATCACACTCGATGTGGCACCGCTACGAGCGTCTTCGTAAATCGGTCCACCATACAAGACATAGCGCTTTGTCTCTGAGGGCCATGTCCATTCGCTACGTGAGATGACACCGATGCCCCCGTTATAACCGGCCAGTGCAAGCCTGGGATTTCCGCCTCCTTTTTCAAGAGAACGAGATAAATAGTTCAGTCCGCGTAATGCATTGGTTTCCGGATGATATCCATTTTCACCTCTGTGAAAATGAAAAGGCATGACCTGGAACAATCCTATCGCCCCTGAACGGGAAAGTGCTTGTGGATCACCGCAGGATTCGATCTGCATAACGACCGCGGCAAGGTTTGGGTCTAATGATGCAGCATTTGCCCAGCGAACGATATCCTTTCCCCAGTATTGGATCTCCGGTGTAAAGATAGGCGAGAGTCCGCTTGAAGATGCCGAATTGTCTATAGAGAAATTCCACAGTTGAGTTGTTACTTCGGGTTGAGAGATGGAGATTCCTGAAATTGGATTAGGTGCTATCACGTCGCTCCCTGCTGTTACTGATGAAGGCGAGTCAGGATTATTGCCTGAAAAGACTGGCGTTTGAATCGTTGCATTGTTTACGAGAGCTGCGGATGTTGAGATGGGCGATGTCAAGGCAAGTATGGTTAAAAAACCTGCAATCACAAAGACCGCAAGTACTGGAAGTACATAAAAAGACAAACAACCGCTGCCAGTCTCATTGGCCGCGGCTGTTTGCCAGTCGTCCTGATTTTGGAAGCGAGCACGGGGCATAAGGGGTTCCTCTATTTTGATTAAGGGACCCGAGCTCGAAATGAGTTCGGTTTGATTTGAATGTATTGTCGGTTAATAAACACCGTCAAATTGAAAATTAAGCGTCGTACGAACGATCTCCATTTTGTGCGCTGTTAGAAACAGGATGATAAGTGGGCTCCGGGCGCGTGAACGATGTTTGTTGCATGTTTGTTTTTGGCGCTGGGCGAAAGGTATTCTGATTTTGTGTGTACGTAGGCCTATTTAGACTCGATGCGGAGCGTAAAATGGGTTGATTACTAACTGGGCGATAGGTCTGCTGTTGAACCGAACGAGGTTGATTGCTGTACGCTCGACGTTGATCCGTTGTGAACAAGCGATCACCCGCGAGAGAGAATGTCCCAATGATCAACACTCTGATCAACAAGATCATTGCAGCAACAAAGATGGGTACAATCTTTGTCATCGATTCAGCACTGATCACCGTGCCACCACCTGCACTTGCGTGATTGACGATAGCAACGGAGACTCCCCACCAGGTGAGTATTGCATTAAATGCCGCTGCTAAAAGCCAGGCGCCGAAGAGATAATAAACCTCTTTTGGCTCGTCCGCTCCCTGTTCGGGCGTGAAGATGCGGGCGATGCCGGCGAAGTCAATGCCACAGAAGGCGATTGCCAGGATTGTTGCCCAACGGAAGCTTCCAAACGACAGATCGCCCAGCACATCCAACAAGGCGAACTGTGTGGTGCTGAAGTTGAAGATCTCAAATGCCAGCAAAGCGCCGATGATCATCATACCCCAGGCTGCACCACGATTGAAACGGCGGCCTCCCACTAAGTCACGAAAGAGAGAGGCAAGTCCATCCCCTGCATTTCTACGGTAGCCATTCATTTCGACCTCCTTTGTCGGAAAGGTGACAACTGAGGCGATTTTAGAACGTATGTTCTAAAATGTCAAGAGTATGGCTGTGTCAATTTTGGTTTTATGGCTTCCCGAAATACTGTTTCATCGGCTTGAAATAAAAATCATCCCAGCCTTGCTTGTAGGATTCAACTTGATCTTCTGGCATATCGCTGTGGGTGAGCGTCACCTTCGTCCCGCCGGGAACTTCTTCAAAAAAGACCTCAACTCGTGAATCAGGCGCGTCGTCGGGGAATTCAGCTGTCCGCCAACCC
>Ga0075431_100007153_pt1 | contig 11094 bp, 7 predicted proteins | sample RhiMetdeltSRZDD5_FD_75297 | JGI IMG/M metagenome (GOLD analysis project Ga0075431, IMG submission 75297) | Populus rhizosphere microbial communities from Tennessee, USA - Rhizosphere MetaG P. deltoides SRZDD5 | ecosystem: Host-associated > Plants > Roots > Rhizosphere > Soil | place: USA...
GTCTTCTCGCCCACGCCCTTGACGCCCGGGATGTTGTCGATCGAGTCGCCCATCAGCGCCAGCACGTCGGCGATCTGGCCCGGCGCCACTCCCCAGCGCTCGCGCACCTTCGCCTCGTCGTAGACCACCCGCTCGCCCGTGCGGCCGAGCACCGACAGCACGCGCACGCGGGGGCCCACGAGCTGCAGCAGGTCCTTGTCGCCGGTGACGATGACGATGTCGACGTCGTCGAGCTTCAGCGCCTGCTCCACGATCGTCGCGATCACGTCGTCGGCCTCGTAGCCGGGCACCTCGATGATCGGCGTCTTCAGCGCCTCGAAGAGCCGCCGGACGTACGGCAGCTGCCGCGCGAGGTCATCGGGCATCGCGGTGCGCGTGGCCTTGTAGTCGGTGAAGAGCGTGTCGCGGAAGGTGGGTCCGGGAGGATCGAGCGCGATGGCCAGAAAGTCGGGCTGCTCCTCGCGGAAGAGCTTCCACAGCATCGTGCTGAGGATCAACACTGCGTGACTCGGCACGCCGCGTGATGTCGACAGATAACCGACCGCGTGGTAGGCGCGGAACAAATGCGAGTGCCCGTCGACGACGTAGAGGCTGCGGCTAGCCACGGCTGCGCTCGTTCATCAGCTCATCGTACGTCCTTCTGATCGCCTCGGTACGCTCCTTGTAGACAGCGAGGAAGGCGTCGCGCGAGGCCAGCCCGAGGGCCGTGGCGACCCGCGCCGGCATCGGACCGGCCAGCTCGAGCGTGTCGGTAGGACGTGCCCCGAGCAGGCGCAGCGCCGTGGAGACGCGACGAAGAAACCGGTAGTCGTCAGCCAGGGCCTGCGCCGTCTCGGGGGTGAGGACGCCGGCGCGCGCGAGGCCGCGCAGCGCCGCCGTCGTGCCCGCCTGGCGCGCCTGGGGATGGACAGCGCCGTGGACCAGCTGCCGCGCCTGCGCGAGAAACTCGACGTCGACGAGTCCGCCGCGGCCGAGCTTCACGTGCCAGCGGCCGCGGGTCTCCTTGCCGAGCTCGACCTCCATGCGTCGGCGCACGTCTCGGATCTCCTTCAGCGCGCCTTCGGGCAACGGCGCGCCGTAGACCAGCCGGCGCAGCGTGGTGCGCACGCGGCGCCCGAGCCCCGCGTCGCCGGCCACGAGCCGGGCGCGCGTCAGGCTCTGGCGCTCCCACAGATCGCCGTGCTCCTCGTAATAGCGCTCGAGCGCGTCGATGCCGGATGCGAAGCCGCTGCCCTTGCTGCCGGGGCGAAGGCGAAGATCGACGGCGAACGCGATGCCGGCCGGGGTGATGTCACCGAGCGCGCTCGCCAGGCGCTCCACCGCCCCGCTGTAGAACGTGTGCGCGTCGACGGGCGCCCGGCCATCCGTCATCGCGTCGGCCGGCCCCCCGAACGTCACGAAGAGGTCGAGGTCCGAGCCGGTCGTCAGCTCGCGGCCGCCGAGCTTGCCGAGCCCGACGATGACGGCCGGGATGAAGCGGCCCGTGACGTCCCGCGGCACGCCGTGGCGCTCGACCTGCGCCGACACGGCCAGGAGCCAGCCGGCATCGAGCGTGGCCTCGGCGAGCTCCGTCATCTCGCCCGCGTAGCCGTCGATCGAGGTCACGCCGAGCAGATAGCGCCAGACAACCATCAGTTCCTGTGCCTGCTTGAGACGCCGCAGCCGATCGCGCGGCTCGGCGGCGTCGACGCCGGGGGCGAACACGGGCGCGAGCGCCGCCCGGAAGCGATCCCGTCGGAGTCGACCGCGGAGGATCTGCGGGTTGGCCAGGGACGCGAGCAGATCGGGCTGCGCGACGAGCAGCTGGGTCAGCAGATCGCCGCCCGCGCAGAGGCGCACGAGCCCGTGCAGCAGCTCGGGATCGGCGGCCAGCAGCCCGATGTAGCCGGCGCGCGGGCCGGCGGCGGCGAGGAAGCGCTCGAACTGGTTCAGCGCCTCGTCGGGGTCCGGGCTCTTCCAGCATGCGTCGAGGAGCCCCGGGATCAACCGCTCGAGCGCGGCGCGCAGCGCAGCCGCCCAGGGCACGAGGGGCCGGCCTTCGACGATGAGCCTGAGATTCTGGAGCGCCCGCTCGGGATCGACGAAGCCGGTGGCCGCCAGCGCCATGCGGCTCGGCAGCCGCACGCGCGCGTGCGGCCGCGACGGCGGCTCGCGGAAGAACTCGCGAAAGGCGGTGTGAACCTCGCGGGTCAGCCGGCGGTGCTGCGCCAGGAAGCGGCGCGCCGCGGCCCGGGGGGGCGCCATGATGCCGAGACGACGGGCCAGGCGCCCGAGCTCCGTCGGATCCGCGGGCAGCGTGTGCGTCTGGAACTCGTGCACGATCTGCAGCCGGTGCTCCACCGTACGCAGGTGCACGAGGGCGTGCGAGAGCCGCCGGCCGAGATCCGGCGCGAGGTAGCCGCGCTCGGTGAGCCGGAAGAGCGCCTTCAGCGAGTTGCGCTCGCGCAGCCACGGATCGTCGCCGCCATAGAGCAGCTGGAGGGCCTGCACGAGGAACTCGATCTCGCGGATGCCGCCGCGCCCCAGCTTGACGTTCGTCGCGCGGCCCTCGCCGGCGCGCTGGCGAATCGCGCGATCGATCTCGCGCTTCATCCGGCGGATGGCCGGGACGATGCGCGGGTCGACACCGGGGCGGTACACGACGTCGCGCGCCCACTCGACGAATCGCCGCGCCACGGCGGGATCGCCTGCGCAGACGCGCGCCTTGAGGAGGGCCTGGCGCTCCCACAGCTCCGCGCGGGATTCATGATAGGTGCGGAACGCGTCGAGCGACATCGCGACGGGGCCCATCCGGCCCTCGGGCCGCAGCCGCAGATCGACGCGAAAGGCGTAGCCTTCCTCCGTCACCGCCTCGATGAGGGTGACGATGTTCCGGCACACCCGCGCGAAGTACTCGCCGTTCGCAAGGCGACCTTCCGGGCCGCCCGCCGTGTCACCCTCGGCGCCGTAGACGAACATCAGGTCGATGTCCGACGAGTAGTTCAGCTCCTCGCCGCCGAGCTTGCCCATGCCGATCACGGCCAGGCCCGTCTCGCCACCGTCGGCGTCGAGCGGAGCGCCGAACCGCGCGCGCGCATCCGCGTCGGCGTCCCGCCATGCCACCGCCAGACACGCGTCGGCCAGGCGCGACAGCTCCTCGGTGGTGGCGCTCATATCCGCGTCGCCGAGCAGATCGCGGGCGCCGATGCGCAGGAGCTGGCGGTACTTGAAGCGACGCAGCGCGTTCATCCGGGCGTCCCGGCCGGCGAACGGCCTCAGCGACTGCGCGAGATCCTCGACCAGATCCTCGGGGAGCCACAGGCGCATCGTGCTTGGCTCGAGCAGCCACGCGAGCGCGGTGGGGCGCCGGCGGAGGACGTCGGCGAGGAGCTGGCTGGCGCCGAAGAGGCGCGCGAGCAGGTGCGCAGCGCCGGGATGCGCGGCGAGGGTGCCGAAGAAGACGGGGCGGTCGACCGCTGCCACGTAGCGCTCGAGGTTGTTGAGCGCCATGTCGGGATCGGGGGCGGCCGACAGCTCCGCGAGCAGGCGTGGCAGCGCGGGCGCCAGCAGCTCGGCGTCGCGCGGCGTCGGCGTGAGGCTCTCGAGGTTCGCCGCCGCCGCGGCCGGATCGGCGAAGCCGAAGCGCTTGAGGGCGGCCGTGCTCAGACGGCCGACTCGCCCTTCTCGCCGGTACGGATCCGGACCGACTCGTCGATCGGCAGCACGAAGACCTTGCCGTCGCCGATCGACCCCGTCTTGGCGGCGCCGACGATGGTGGAGGTGACCTTGTCGATCAGGTGATCGGGCACCACCACCTCGATCTTCACCTTCGGCAGGAAGTCCACCGTGTACTCGGAGCCGCGGTACAGCTCGGTGTGCCCCTTCTGGCGGCCGAAGCCGCGCACCTCGGTGACGGTCATGCCGATGACCCCGATCTCGGTGAGCGCCTCCTTCACGTCGTCGAGCTTGAAGGGCTTGATGATGGCCTCGATCTTCTTCATGGCGTCATACCTCGTCCAGGATCGGAAACATCAGCGCGGAGACATGGCTGCTGATGCGCTTGAGGTTCGTGAGAACGTCCAGGTGGATCTCCGACGTCTCGATCGATTCCGCCAGCCCCGCGCGGAGCCGTCCGAGGTGCGACTCGCGCAGCTCGCGCTCGCGCGCGCGCATGAGCGGCCGCTGGTCCAGCACCTCCTGCGCCAGCGTCTTGTCGTTGGCCGCGAAGGCCGCGATGGCGCGCTCCAGATTCTTGCCGACCAGCGAGTGGAAGTCCAGGATCTCGGCCCAGCCCGCATCCGAGAAGCGGCGGCCCTGGTAGAGCTTCTTGCGCGCGAGCTCCATCAGGTTCTTATCGATGATGTCGCCGATATTTTCGAGATTGCCGATGAACGAGATCAGGCCGATCTCCTTGCGCGAGAGCTCGGGGCCCATGGCCTCGCGACCCAGCCGCGCCAGGAAGAGCTTGATCTCGCGCTCGAGGAAGTCGACCTGATCGTCCCGCTTCTCGACCTCTTCCAGCAGCGCCTGATTGTCGGTGCGGAACACGGCGACCGTGTCGCGGAGCATGCTCTGCACGACGTCGGCCATGCGCAGCGCCTCCCGTGTCGCCTGCCCGAGCGCCAGTGAGGGCTGGTCGAGCGCGCGCTCGTCGAGATAGCGGGTGCGAAACGGCGTGTCGCCCGTCTCGTCGTCGGGCACCAGCATCTCGATGACCCGCGCGGCCCACGGGGTGAACGGCAGGAAGAGCAGGCTGATGCCGAGGTTGAAGAACGTGTGCGCGTTGGCCACCTGGCGCGCGGCGCCGGCCGCGCTCGCGCCCACCAGGCCGGTGAACGGGCCGATGAACGGGATCATCAGCGCGCCGCCGAGCACCTTGAAGGCGATGTGGGCGACCGCCACGCGCTTGGCCTCGGCGGTGGCGCCGATGGAGGCCGCCAGCGCGGTGGCGCAGGTGCCGATGTTGGCGCCGATGACGATGGCCACCGCGCCCTCGAGCACGATGAGCCCGTGGCTGGCGAGGGCGAGGGCGACGCCGATGGTCGCCGCCGAGGAGGCCACGATGGCGCTGAAGGCGGCCGCCACCAGGACGGCCATCATCGGGCTCGAGGCGACGGCGCCGATCATCTGGACGGCCAGCGGGTTGTCGCGCAGCGGCGCGACACCGTCGAGGATGAGCTTCAGCCCCAGGAACATGAGCCCGAGGCCGAGCACGGCCTGGCCCACGTCCTTCATCGTGCGGCGTCCCGCCATGAACGTGATCATGAAGCCGATGCCGATCAGCAGCGCGGCGTAGTCGGTCACGCGGAAGGCGATGAGCTGCACGGTGAAGGTGGTGCCGAGGTCGGCGCCGAGGATGATCCCGAGCGTCTGGCGGAAGCTCATCAACCCCGCCGACACGAAGCCGATCAGCATGAGCGTGGTCGCCGCCGACGACTGGATGATGGCCGTGACCGTCGCCCCGGACAGGACGGCCATCAGCCGGTGGCGCGACAAGCCCGTGAGGAGATGGCGCAGCCGGCCGCCGGCGGCGCGCTGGAGACTGTCGCCGCTCAGCCGGATCCCGTACAGGAGCAGCGCCATGCCGCCGAACATCGCCATCACGACCATCATGGCGCCGTCCGGGCCGGCGCGGGGACGCGCTGCAGATGAGTGGGCTGGAGCGCGCCGGTCAGGTGCGAGGTGTCGTTGAGCGACACCAGCCGCGGCGGGCGCACGATGGTCAGCGACGCGTTGTCGACGCGCAGGCGCCACAGCTGATTGAAGGAGCAGCCGAGCAGGCAGCACGCGTAGACGCTGATGACGCCACCGTGGGCGATGATGGCGACGTCGTCGCCCGCCGCGTGGGCCGCTCCGATCCGATCGATTGCCGCGCGAACGCGCGAGCTCACGGCGTCGAGCGGCTCGCCGCCGGGCGGCGGGCAGTCGTGCGGCGCGAGCAGCCAGGCCTTGTAGGGATCGCCCGCCTGCCCGGAGATCTCGTCCACCGTGCAGCCTTCCCATTCGCCGAGCGACAGCTCGCGCAGCTCGGGGAGCGGCACCAGCGGGACTCCCATCCCCTCGAGCGCGACCTCCGCCGTCTCGACGGCGCGGCGGAACGGGCTCACGTAGGCGGCGGCCAGACGATAGCCGCGCAGCGCCCGGCCGAGGGCGCGCGCCTGCTCCACGCCCAGCCGCGACAGCGGCACGTCGGTGCTCCCCTGGAAGCGCCGCTGCGCGTTCCACACCGTCTGGCCATGGCGCGCGAGGAGGAGCCTCATGCGGCACCCGCCGCGACCGCGCGCGCGGCACGGAGCCGCGCGAGGGCCTCGTCGCGCCCCAGCAGCGCGAGCACGTCGAAGAGCGGCGGCGAGGCCGTGCGTCCCGTGACCGCGAGCCGCGTGAGCTGCGCGAGATCCACCAGCTTCAGCCCCAGCGCCTCCGCCACCTCGCGGTAGAGCGCCTCGATGACCGGCGCCGTGAACGGCTGGACCGCGGCCAGACGCCCGGCGAGCACCTCGAGCCGCTCGACGCCGGCGGTCGTGAAGAGCCTGGCGCGCGCCTTGTCCTCGTACGTCGCCGGACGCTCGAAGTAGAACCGGCCGACGTCGACCAGCTCGCGCAGCGTCTTCGCGCGCTCGCGCAGCGTGTCGAGCATGGGCTGAAGACGTGCGGGCGGCGGCGCGGTCAGCCCGGCCGACTCGATGAAGGGCCGCACCTGCGCGGCCAGTCGCGCGCCGTCCGCGCGCTTGATGTGCTCCTGTGACAGCCATTCGAGCTTGGTCTGGTCAAAGACGGCGCCGGCCGACGACACATCCTTAATGTCGAACCGTTCGACGAGCTCGGCGCGCGAGAAAATCTCCTGGTCCCCCGACGACCAGCCGAGGCGGGCGAGGTAGTTGACCATCGCCTCGGGCAGGATCCCCTGCTCGCGATACGCCTGCACGGACGTGGCGCCGTGACGCTTGGACAGCCGCGCACGATCGGCGCCGAGGATCATCGAGACGTGCGCGAAGGCGGGAACCCGGTAGCCGAGCGCCTCGTAGGCGAGCACCTGCTTGGGCGTGTTCGACAGGTGATCGTTGCCGCGGATCACGTGAGTGATCGCCATGGTCACGTCATCGACGACGACGCAGAAGTTGTAGGTCGGCGTGCCGTCTGTGCGGACGAGGATCCAGTCGTCGAGCTGCGCGTGCTCGAAGGTCACCGGCCCGTGGATCAGGTCGTCGACGACGGTGGCGCCCGTGTCGGGAATGCGCAGCCGCAGCGCCCCCGCGACGAGCTTCCGGTCGCGGCAGCGGCCGTTGTAGCGGAACGTTTCCTTGCGCGCCTCGGCGGCCTTGCGCTGCTGGTCGAGAAGCTCCGGCGGGCAGTCGCAGAAGTACGCGCGCCCCCCGGCCACCAGCCGTGCCGCGTGCTCTCGGTACAGCTCGAAGCGCTCGGTCTGCCGATAGCCGGCGGCCGGCGGCCCCTCGTCCCAGTCGAGCTCGAGCCACCGGAGCGCGTCCAGGATGGAGGCGATGTTGTCGTCGGTCGAGCGCGAGCGGTCGGTGTCCTCGATCCGCAGGATGTACACGCCCCCGTGGTGGCGCGCGAACAGCCAGTTGAAGAGCGCCGTGCGCGCGCCCCCGACGTGCAGATGTCCGGTGGGGCTCGGCGCGAACCGCACGCGGACACCGCTGGCCATGACGCTCAGTAGCGCTCGAAGAGGCGACCCCAGTCGGTGGCCGCGAAGCGGCGAATGCGCGCGCGCCCCACGGTCGGATACCAGAGGAGGTCGTGATACACGTTGGACGCGAACGGCGCCCACACGACGAGCGGTGAGTGGAGCAGCAGCCGCTTGAGCGGCCGCAGCGGGCCGCGCCGGATCAGCTGATCGCCCCAGATCACGAGCGAGCGGCTGGTCTTGAACCCCATGCTCGTCGCCGCCGCCTCGGGGTCGCCGACGATCTCGATGTCGCGCGGATCGGCCACGCCGAGGCCACGCTCGTGGCACATCGCCAGATAGCGGATCGACAGCGGGTCGAACCCCATGATCTTCGCGGCAATGGCGTCGATCGCGACCTGGTCGCTGGAGGCGAGAATGAGATTGCCGACGCGCGGGATCATGGTGCGCGGGCCGGCGCCGTCGCCCATCACCGTGCCGTCCATCACGGCGAACACGCCGGGATGCAGCTCCCGCTGCATGTACATCAGGTCGACCATCACCTCGTGGATGAACTCGTGCGCGTAGTGACGGACTTCCTTCAACAACCCGCCGAATGCGTTCTTGATGGCGCCGGTGGTCCGGGAGTGGCCGTGCGTCTTCACGCTCGGCAGATGGCAGACGTTCTTGCCAATGAACATCTTCGGGATCTCGATGCCTTCCGGAAAAATCTGATTGAGCTTGAGCAGCGGGCTCTTGAACCGATAGACGGTCCACTCCACGTCGGGCAGCGGCACGAACGGAAGCCCATGGCGCTCCAGCACCGGATACCACTTGTTGTTTCGGCAGCCCTCGACGGGATTGGTGACGACCGTCTTGTTCTCGACCGGGAAGACGCGCCGCCGCTCGTACCCGTCCTCGAGCAGCGTCGTCAGCACGCCGTCGACCTGCCACGGCTGGCTCGAGCAGGCCGGGAAATATTTCGTCCACGAGAGGTTCAGCTTGATGATGAGGTCCTGCTCGCGGGGCAGCACCTGGTCGTACTTCACCAGGCGCATGAGCCGGCCGTAGTCGCTGACGGCGGTCTCGGGGCGGGTGCGGAGCACGGCGACCTGGCTGGCCATGACCCTTCGATTCTACCGCAGCGGTAGGCCGTAAATGATCAACAGGACCGCGAGAATCCAGCCGATCGTGTTGAGTAGGAGCGCACGATCGTTCAGGAACAGCTCCGACGGATTGCCGCCGAGCTGCCGGCGATAGAGCAGATACAGATACCGGAAGATCCCGTAGAGCACGAACGGCAGCGTGGCCGGCAAGAGCTGCGTGTGGAACTTGGCCACCGTCTCCGGCGACATCGTGTAGAGCGCGTAGGCGGTGACGGTCGACGCGGTCACCACCGCGATCATCTGATCGAGCAGTCCGGCGCTGTACTCCGCCAGGATCGGCCGGTGACGCGCGGCCTCGCCCTCGAGGGTCAGGTACTCGTACCGCCGCTTGCCGAGCGCCAGGAACAGCGCGATCAGGATGGTGCAGATCAGCAGCCAGCCGGAGATGTCGACGCCGATCGCGAGCGCGCCGCCGACGGCGCGCAGGACGAAGCCGACGGCGACGGTGAGCACGTCGACGATCACCACGTGCTTGAGGACGACAGAGTACACGCTCAGCAGGCCGACGTACGCGAGGGCCACCGCCGCGAACCGCGGCGAGAGCGCGGTCGCCGCCACCAGCCCGCCCACCACCAGGATCAGCGCGCTGCCGAGGGCGAGTGGCACCGGCAGCAGCCCCGACGCGATCGGCCGCTCGCGCTTGCGGGGATGCAGCCGGTCCTTGTCGCGGTCGGCGACGTCGTTGAGCAGGTAGATCGCTCCCGAGAGCGCGCAGAAGATCGCGAAGGCGCCGAGTGCCGGCCACACCGAGGCCGTGAACAGCCGCTGCGCGAAGACGAGCCCGGCGAACACGAACAAATTCTTGATCCACTGCCGCGGGCGCAGTGAGATGAAGAGCCCCCACATCATGTCATTCGGATCCCGCGCGGCCGTCATCGAGACGCGCCACCGCTCCGCCGCGGCGCGGCGAGCCGCGGGGGGGTGACGGGGGCCATTTCGGAGCCCCCGTTATCACAATCACAGGCGGATGATGTTTGCGCCGGCCTCGAGCCCGCCGGTGGCGTTGCGCGTGTCGAGGAGCAGCGGCGCCTCGGCCGCGATGCGCGTCCAGTCGTAGCCGTCGTGGGCGGTGAGCACGACCACGACGTCGTGCTCCGCGGCGCGGACGGCCGGCAGCGACTCGAGCCGCGCGCCACCGACCGCGATCGCGGGCACGTGCGGGTCGTGGTAGGCGACGTGGGCGCCCTTGGCGCGGAGCGTCTCGATGATCTCCAGCGCCGGCGAGTCGCGTGTGTCGGCGACGTTCGGCTTGTAGGCGACGCCGAGCACGAGCACGCGGGCGCCGCGCACCGCGCGCGCGCGGTCGTTGAGCGCGTCGGCGACGAGATGGACGATGTAGGCCGGCATGTGGCGGTTGATCTCGTCGGCGAAGGTGATGAAGCGCGGCTCGTAGCCCGCCAGCCGCACCTTCCACGACAGATAGTACGGATCGGACGGCAGGCAATGACCGCCGAGCCCGGGGCCCGGCCAGAACGGCATGAAGCCGAACGGCTTCGTGGCCGCCGCCGAGACGACCTCCCAGACGGAGATCCCGAGCTTTCGGCACATGATCGCGAACTCGTTGACGAGGGCGATGTTCACCGAGCGGAACGTGTTCTCGAAGAGCTTGACCATCTCGGCCGTCTCGGGCCCCGACACGGGAACCACGCGCGGCGTGATGCGCCCGTAGAGCGCCGCCACCAGCTCACGGCACGCGGGCGTCACCCCGCCGACGACCTTCGGAATGTCGCGCAGCGTCCACTGCTTGTTGCCGGGATCGATGCGCTCCGGCGAGAAGGCGAGAAAGAAGTCCTCGCCGACGGCCAGCCCGCGCGCGGCGAAGCGCGGCAGCAAGATCTCCTGGGTCGTTCCCGGGTAGGTCGTGGATTCGAGCACCACCAGCTGCCCGGTGTGGATGATCGACGCCACCGCGTCGGCGGCCGCCACGATGAACGAGATGTCGGGCTCCTTCGACTTGCCGAGCGGCGTCGGCACGCAGATGACGATGGCGTCCGCTTCCTTCAGGGCGCTGACGTCACTGGTGGCGCCGAGCCGCCCGCTGCGCACGAGCGGCCCGAGGACGGCCGTCGCCACGTCCTCGATGAACGACTGGCCGGCGGCGACGCCGGCCACGCGGCCCGCGTCGAGATCAACGCCGATCACGGTGGCGCCCGATTCGGCGAAGGCGACGGCCAGCGGCAAACCGACGTAACCGAGCCCCACGACACCGATCACCGGCGTGCCCGCCAGCCGCGCCCGGAGCTCGCGCACGGCGACGGCGCTCACAGCGCCTTGCACGCACGGCGGCCGGCGTCGATCACGCCGGCCACTTCCGCCGCGGTCAGC
>Ga0075431_100007155_pt1 | contig 11094 bp, 8 predicted proteins | sample RhiMetdeltSRZDD5_FD_75297 | JGI IMG/M metagenome (GOLD analysis project Ga0075431, IMG submission 75297) | Populus rhizosphere microbial communities from Tennessee, USA - Rhizosphere MetaG P. deltoides SRZDD5 | ecosystem: Host-associated > Plants > Roots > Rhizosphere > Soil | place: USA...
TCCCGCAGGAGATTCTTCCATTGATCGTGTAGACAGTTGTTGTCGAATTCCACTCTCTTTTCGCCGTGGACAATAGCAACACTACGCACGATCGCTGGACCAACACCTACATTGCGCACGCGATACTGGATGCTGTGTTCGTCTAGGTCCAGCCATTCAACTTTGAGCATTGGCCGAAGCTTTAGATATTCGAGACGCTCTGTCTGCTGAATTTGCTCTCGCGCTGCCTGCGCGTACTGGCGTTGTGCGTCCGCTTGCTTCTCAAGTTCTCTGCGGGTGTCTCGTAGTTCTCGGCTTTGCAGCACGACGGTGACGACGATAGACGCGAGCGTCAACGCGTTCAAAAATGCAGTCAGTGCGCCGAACGAATCACCAAAGACGCCGAGCTTGTTCCACTCCGAACCTGGCAGCCCTGCCAACACCATGAGGAAAAGACCGTATAAAACGACGAGGACCACGAGAGCTATCGCTACCGGAATCAATCCGGCTGATCGAAGTTCTCCGATGACTGATGCCGTCTCGCCGTCAGACTCGTTTGCCATGGCGTTTCCCTCCGCTTAAGAGGCATGTTGCGAGGCATGCTCTTCGAGAGTATGCCCTGGTCCTTTGTAGCAGAAAGCCCAGTATCTTCACGGACGGTCTCACACCTTGGCTTTCAGGATCACGCAAATGGAAACCAGCGTTCTCAACCACCGCTTGGCTCGCAAAGCACTTTCCACTCGCTATGAGGGTCTGCTTTGGGTCGGGCAGTCCTGCGACTTGCTCAGCACGCACACCCCGGCGGCAGATGACACGCATCATCCTTCTCAACACACGAATCCCCGCACGGCTTGCCCTTCTTGCACACCTTGCAGCACTCGCGCGCCGTCGCACGCTCGCTCTGCTGCGTCTCGCTGAAGGGATTCAATCTTGGTGAAGTCGCGATCACGCGATTGAGGAATCGGGATGAAGGCTCCATCCCGCGATCGCCACCGGTAGCTGTCACTGCGATCAGCAGTGACGCAAGCATCCAAATGCGCATGCTCCGTCCCCCTTGCGCTTTGCTTGCCGCTTTCCGCCAGGTCGTTTTAGTGAGTCCGCTGCGATCCGTGGCGTTGTGCGGTTGAGCCGACCATAGCACTGCAGTTCCTGAAAATCACGGGCCGCGTGCTTGGGTGTAAACGGATCCGACGGGGATGAAGTGACGATGAGACGTACGTTGAGGGCCGCCCGCAGTGCCCGGCAGATCGTTCGAGAACGTCATCTCGTTTGCGCGCGCCCGGGACAACTGCCACTGGAGTGGTAGGTGCCTGCCACTGGAGTGGCTTTGTGGCGATCGAGTCGGTGGCGCAGTCTGCCCGCATACAAGCAATACATGAAGGAGGGGCAATGATACTTCGCAACTGGCTGCTCTTGATCGTCACACTCCTGTGCTGCGCGAGCACCTCCGCGTGGGCACAGTACCAGCACCATGTTCACCTTCAGGAGTTAGCGCCGCGGCCTGCGGAGGCATTCTCACCGCTGAATGGTGAGCGGCAGGCCAACGAGTTCGGCAGCGCTGTCGTCGTTCGCAATGGCCTTGCATTCATCGGCATGCCGGCGGCGATGACCACCGGCACGGTCGCAGAATTCACGCAGCGTACGAGCGGTTGGGTTCGCACCGCGACGATCGTCGCCTCGGACAGGACCACGGGCGACGGGTTCGGTCAGTCGGTCTCGTACCGCGACGGCCTGCTGGTCGTCGGCTCCGACCGCGCCGTCTACATCTACAAACGAGTCGACGGCGTGTGGCGCGAGAAGCAGAAGATTGCGGCGCCGGCATTGGAGGGACTCGATGTCGTTGGCGACCTGAAACATGAGGCGGGCGTCCTCGCGATCGCCGCAGGCTCATCCAGCGACTCGCGCCATGCTCTCTATGTGTTCGAGCAGGATGCGAACGGCAGGTTCGTGCGCCGCGCGCGGCTCATGACGTCCAGCGCCGAGGGATTTACTTGGTCGATCGACATGACCAAGGCCATCATCGTCGCCGGTGCTCACGGCGCAGCGTACATCTTTGGCCGGAACAGTAGCGGCGAGTGGGTAAAGCGGCAGAGGCTCCTAGCGTCGTCCGGCAACGCTAGCTTCGGACACGTCGTGGCGGTCGACAATCACATGATCCTCGTCGCTGCGCCTGGGGAACCGAGCTTCGATGACAGTACCGGGGTAGTGTACGTGTTCGTGCCCGGCGCGACGCGGTACGTGGAAGCCTTCAGGCTGCCTGGAGGTGGCACCGCGTTCGGGAGTGCCCTCGCCATCTCCGACAAGTACATCGCGGTCGGCAGCGCAGCGATCGCGGACATCGAGGACAATCCGCCGGGTTTTATAGTGACCTACTTGCGCGAGGGCTCCAGCGTGCGGCCACTGGGCTACATCGAGGACACGGGCTCAACGCCAGCGAGGCGCCCATCATCCATCGACATCGCGGACAATCTGTTGTTGTTTGGCTCGCCCTCCGACGAATCCTGCTTTCACTCCGACGACTTCTGCGAGCACACGGGGATCAACATCGGTGAGGCGAACCTGTTCCGTCTGAACCAGTTCGAGCCCTAATTCGGGGTGCAACCTCGGGGTGCAACCCATGCGCGTCACATGGACCCGTCCATTCCTGCATGCAGCAGTCGTGTTCCTGTTGGCTGACAGTTCGTTGGCTCAGGATCAGCTGTCGTTCATCAGACAAGATACCTTGTTGGGAGCGTTCGCCGGTCCTCGCACTTCGCTCAGCATGGGTTGCTGCTCAATGCTCACCCATACTATTTCTCCAGTGACCTGAGGCCGGCACCGCCGAGCATGAATTCTTGCTCCGCGCGCAGGCCGTCATCGTCGAGCAGCCTGACCATCTCAGCACCGGCGATCTGGGATGACAATGGTTTGTCGCCGAACCGCTTCGTCACATATTCCGCGGGGTCTTCACCGAAGCGTGCGGCGTACGCAGCCACGGCAACCCGGCCGAGATCGGTGTTCGGATTGAGCTGCGGCATCACGCACTGGATGACGATGTCTCGCTTCATCCGCGCGAGTTCGCCGCGCATGTAGTTGCACAGGTAACGCTGGGCCTGCTTGGCCGGTGCATATCCTCCGGACAACGGCGAGCCATTGAGCGCTGCGCCGCTCGAGAACACCACGATTCGACCGCCCGCACGCATGGGTTTGTTCACGAGGCTCTGCAGCCAAAGCAATGTCGCCTTGACATCGGTGTTCCATGCATCGCTGAACGACTCCCAAGCATATTCGTGAATTGGCCGCATCACCGGCGTGGCGCCCAGCACGATGAAGGCCGCATCGGGATCTTCGGCGCTCACCACGCGAGCCACGAAGCTCGGGTTCGTGGCGTCCCCCGCTGTGAATTCGACCCGGCCCTCCGTCTGTCGCTGCAGTTCTTCTAGCGAATCTTCGCTCCTGCCAATTGCGAGCACGCGGGCGCCAGCCCCAGCCATGGCAACCGCGATACCTCGCCCCAGTCCTCTACTCGCGCCCACAACGATGATGCGTTTGTCCATTATCAAAGTCTCCCGCTCACGACCTGGCGAGCTCGGCGGCCATCGCTGCAAACTGGCGCTCGAGCGCCTTGGCCTCACCGCTGCGCCAGCTCTCAGCCAGGGACGTTGATATCGGATCGGGCAAGATGTCCTCCTCCCCCTTCTCGACTCCGTCGAGGGTGGCTCGCGCAACGGACTCCGTCGATTCCTTGGGCATTTCGAGACCGCGAGTCATGTCGGTATCCACCGGTCCAGGGAACACGCCATGAACGCTCACGCCTCGTTCGGCAAGCAGGGCGCGAAATGATTGTGTCATGGAAAACGCGGCCGCCTTCGAGATCGCGTACGCGGGAGTGAATGGTACGCCGGCGAATGACGCCAACGAGAGGACATTGACAATGGCTCCCCGAGAACGAGACAGCAGCGGCAGGAAGGCCTGGATCATGTCATGCGTGCCAAGCAGATTGACCGCTAGAAACCGTTCGAGCAGGGAGCGATCGCTGAAATCATCACCGTGAAGCGAATAGACACCCGCGTTGTTGATGAGCACGTCGAGCAATTTGATCTGCGCGACGGCCTCCCGAATCTGGGTAGCGTTCGTCACGTCCAAGGTCAGGGGTGTGACGCGCCTGTCCGAGTGCACAAACGGCGTACGCACGGCGGCATAGACTTGCCTCGCGCCTCGCTTCAAGGCTTCCTCGACCAGTGCTCGCCCGATTCCGCGGTTCGCCCCGGTGATCAGAATGGTTTTCCCGTCGATTTTCATGTGCTGCTCCTCGATGCTCATCCCAATGACGGCCGGGCTGGCGCCATTTCTACAGACGAAAGAGCCGAAGACGCGCCGGAATGCTGCTGTCTACCAGGTCGTCATCGACGTAGACCCATTTTGGTAACGAGTCGCGAAGAAAGTCGCCCACAAAATGGCGTCGCAGACGTGCTCACGTGCAGTTTGCGCATCCGCAGCCATGAAGATGACCGGCATGGGAACTCGGAAGCACGTATTTGAGCGACGCGCAGGCCTGTCCCTCGCTCTTGAGATCAAATCGACCAAAGCCAGCCTGGGCCTGCGCGCCCTGACGAGTGCGATCGACTGAGCCTCCGTCGCACGCTTACATCAGCATCCGCCTCACGTCGCTCGTCGTCTGCGCCCGAATTGCTCTGCAGCGGGCGACGCGTAGTCTTCCGCGACGTGCACTTCATCACCCCGGGGCGCGCTGCGCCGCCCGTAAGAACGATCCAGACCATGCGCTTCAAGCTGTTTCGCAAGTCATCGAGCCCTCGTCAACGTTTCGAGCAGGATTCATCGCTGGCAGAGGCGCTCGCACGGCGGATCAGTGCGATCGAATTCCAGCCCAGCAAAGGCTTCCTCAAGGACCAGCAGCAGCCGAGGCGCCTCGGTTCGCATCCCGCCTGGGCTCGCAAGTGACGTTGGATCGAGTCTCGCAACTCCCATTCCCAGGACGTGACATGAGAGCCTTTCGGGTCATCAGGCCGGACGGGCACACGGAAAGGAGAATCCCGCGCACTTCTACGTGACAGGTCATATGACCGGACCCACGGCTTTAGTCCGAGGCGGCTCCCGACGGATCACGACCATGACGGCGGGCTTGTCCCGATCCGCGAATATCAGAGTGATCAACCGTCGCATCAGCTCCCACCCGTGCACGTCGCGACGGCACCCAGCACGGCCTGTCGCAAGCCGGAAGTAACGCACGACGTCTACTCGCTGGCCGCGCGTACTCCGGGATGAGCTGCTGCGCGCTCTACCGCGGCGGAGCGTCGGCGACGGACAGATTGTCGAACCACGCCTTGGCCCAGTGGGTGACGACGCCGACATCGCCGAACGACAACTCGCTCTGCGGCACTTTGTTGAAGATCGTCGCGCCATTGACCTTTACAGTGGTGTCCAGGCCCTGCCGCAACACCTCGACGTCGAACCACACGTTGCGAGGGACGCTGTGCGTGCCCGTCGCCACTCGCTGACGCATGCCATTCAGGACCTTGTTCAGTATCGCTTGTCCCGTCGGCGAGAACACGACCTCGTAATAGTCGCCCGTATACAGGCTGTGGCGCTGGTAGTTGTAGACCACTCCCACGAGATTCCCTGATGCGCCGTACTGATTGAGGAGCCGTGCGCGGTACGAGAAGTCCGTTTCCCAGCACGCGCACGCCGTCGCCACGATATCGGAAGCGCCCGCGGAGAGATTGAACAGCGTGCCGCCACCCGCGAACCAGGTGCCGCTCACGGCCCAGCTTGGAGGCAGCTCGGCGTCGAAGGTCTCGATCAGCGGCTGGAATGTGCCGTGATCGTCGTACCAGACGTCGTCGAACCTGCCGGGTGCCCAATGCGTGACGAGACCACCGAAGCCCTGGAAGATTTCTGCGAGCGGAATGGTGTCGAACACGGTGACGCCGTTGACCGCCACCGTCACAGTGAAGGCCTCGACGTCCGTGCGCACGTCGAACCAGACATTACGCCCTCCGCCGGAATAGGAGGCAGTCGCGATCGTTTCGGTCACGCCATTGCGGATCAGGTTGATGCGCGCGACGCCGGTCGGCGAGAACACCACTTCGGCATGGTCGTTGAAGAACATCCCGACGAGATTGCCGGCGGCACCGTATGGATTGAGCATGCGGGCGCGCAGCGTGTAACTGTGGACCGCGTCCGGAGTCATTATGTCGATGTAGACGCCGTCTGGGTGGATGGCGCTGGTTTGCTGCACGGACGTATTGCTGAGTGTCCCGCCGGGGCCTGCCGACCACTCACCACCGAACGTGGACCAGTTGGGCACCCCGGAGTCGAACGCCTCGCGGAACGGCTGCGCATCGAACGGTACGGCTATGGAAACCTGGTCGAACTTCGCCCTCGTATTGTGCGTGGTCAAGCCGAGCCGTCCGCCGTTCGGTTGCAAGTCGGAGAACTGAGCGACGACTTTGCCGCCCGCCCGCAGCTCCGCAAAGCTAGACAGGTGCCGCAGCTCGACGTCGACCCACACGTTCTGCCCACCGCCAGGATAGGTCGACTGCCTAAGGACCGTCCTCGTACCGTTCCGCACACGACGCGCCACGAAGGTGCCAGTGGGCGCGAAGACGACCTCGTCGTAGTTCGCTGCGTCGAGGTAATCGAACACGATGCCAGCGAGATTTCCGGCACCCGCGCGCTGGTTGAGCAGGCGGGCGCGATATGTGTAAGGCGGGTTCACTCCCTCCCCCGGCATCTCGATCGGATTGATGACGTACTCGGGCATCGTCGTGGTCGCGGTTGCGACCGCACTTGTGCTGTTGTACGTGCCGGCGACGGCAGCCCAGCTGCCCGCATTGATCTGCCAGCCCTCTGGAACGGAGGTCGCGTCGGTGAAATCGGTGAGGAAGAATGTCGCCGTCGGCGGACTGAATTCAGAATCCATCGCCGCTGCGATCGTCGGTAGGATCGCGATCAGAAGCAGTAGCGTCGAATGCCTGGATGAATCTGCGCCGTTTACGATGCGACCGACCGTGGTAGCCATTGCTGCTCTCCTGCATCCGGAGCAACGGGTGTGCGGACGGAAGCCTACTCCAAGTCTTCTCTCTATTGTTCTGTCAACCGACAAACGGGCCCGCCCGCCACTGCAGCTGCGGTTTCCGCGGCGTGCCGCCCAGCATTGTAGGTTGTGACCTACCTCGTGATCCGCTGAGACGGAACGTTGGACAGGCAGATTCTAGTGATTCGCTTCCCAGCTTGACCGTCAGCCTTGGGTCGAAAGGACGTTCGAGCTGTTGACGAGTTCAGCGCCGCCGCCACAGGCACCGCGGTGCGTCACCAGCGCACCCTATTTTGTTGTAGGACGAGGAACGTCGCGGTGCAGTCCCTCATGTTCTATGCACCGCCGCTGGACGTATTCAAGCATCCGCGCGCCAGTTGTCCGCACTTTCGTAAAACTTTCGAATCCGCTTGAGGGGATTCGAATCGAGAGCACATGATGTCTCGCGAGACCTTGCCCCCCAAAGCGGAATTGGCAGTTGCATTCATGGTAATACTCAGGGAGGTTGGGACACGATTGGACGTCTCGTCTGCTGCGCCGTGAGACGCACGAGCAGATCGCAGTGGCTGGAACACCCGCGCTCAATCTCTCGCAGATGGCGAAACGCGGCCGTTGGCGCAAGCAAGGAGTCTGCTGTGCGTCGGTTTCGATGCACGTCATGAGCTTGTGATCTCGATCAGAGCGCCAATTTCAGGTCAGGGCATAACGTCAACGATGAGCCGCGCGGCGAGATGAGGCTACGGAGAAATCAAGCCTCGAAAAGGTTGGGGTACGGGCGGGGGTATTCAGCTCGTGCACGCAGTGTACGACGTGCGCGCTCAACAACTTACGACTGACTTCGAATCCGGCCCGGGGAGCCATCCAGGGCACGTCAGTAGACGTCCACTGACTTCCATAGGCATCCCGCGCGCAGATCGACGTCTCATATCTATAGGCGCGCGCTTCTTCCACCAATGTCCACGAACCTCCACTGCAGCCACGGCTTTGTGGAGCTACATCTGGGGGTATCGGCGACTTCTTTTGGGATAGATACCCCCACGCCTAGACTGGAAGAAGTGCGCGTAGATGCGCGAATGCGGATGCGGTTCGAATCCGACTGAGGGAATTCGACTGAACCTCAGTTGCACACCATGGCGAACCGCGTTTCCTCCTCGAGCACTCAAATCCGCGAAGGCCCGCTCACGATCCGGATACGCTGGCAGCTCGATCCATGTCTTGCTTGGCGCGCTGTCGCTTGTCGTACTTTGCGCGCGCCGTGCTCACCTTGCGCACTGAGCCTGAGCCCACAGTCCCAGTGGCTGGACAGCCATCTCCCGCAGCATAGGAGCTGCTCGTTATCTTGCAGCGCTCGTTTAGCGCTACTCCACGGAGATACGGTTCCGGATTTTGACCTCAGCCGCGGCATCGTTCTGGATGTACAACCTGTAATACATAGATTAACGGTTGACGCGCCAGCCCAACCACTGTAGAACTCGCGCAAGTCGCACGGAGAGAGGCACGTCATGCGCGTCGTCAGGAAGACGGTTCTGACTGTCTCAATGACATCAACTCAAGCTCGAGGGCTCATTGGTGGGCGCCGTTGCTGATGAGCACGGTCTGGCTGCTGCAGATGCCGCGGCCTGCCGCAGGGTCGCACAGAAGTCGAGCGCGGCGCGGCAGTCTGCGATGATCGGGCTTTCGGCGTGCAGCATCGCTGGCATCGACTCGTCCGCCGCGGTTCACTCCACGACATCGATGCATCGTCCTGCGAACAAATCTTGCCTCGGCCGCCGTTCAAGACGAAGTGACCGTGAGCACGCAAGCAAACAAACAGAACGTACACGCCGCCCCTGCCAGTGCGCCCGTCTCAACGACTCACTATCCGAGTTGCCGCGGCGGCCATCGTCCACGACATCGGGCGGGAAGGTGCTGGGTTGTCGAAATAACCTCAACCCAACAGTCATTGTCCTTGAGAACCCACACCACGAGGAGTTTGGCTCATGCGTAAGTTGATTGCTGGGATGCAAAGCTCGGTTGACGGGAAAATCGCAGGGTCCGAGGGTTACGCCGATTGGGTGGAGACGTGGTCGGACAACTACGACCTGATGCCCCACGTGGACGCCTGCCTGCTTGGAACCAAGATGTATGTCGGCTACGAGCAGTACTGGAGCGCGATGCAGAAGGAGCCGAACAAGCCCCTGCCGATGACCAACCGGTTGCCGACGCCGGCCGAGCTGCAATGGGCGCGCTTCGCCAAAGAGACCCCGCACTATGTGCTGTCGAGTTCTCTGAGATCGGCGCAATGGCCGAAGACGACATTCATTCGAAGTATCGAAGGGGTCGCGGCACTCAAGGCCCAATCGGGCAAGGATATCTACCTCATGGGCGGAGCTGGAACGCTCGAGACCCTCATCGAGGCGGACCTCGTCGATGAGTTGCGGCTCCATATTCACCCGCTGATCGTTGGTGCTGGGCAAGCGCTGTTTGCAACAGCGAAACAGCGACGTCGACTCGAACTGCGCAGCGCCCAGCAACTGAAGGATGGACGAGTGAGTCTGGTCTACGGCATCGGCTAGGAGACCGACTCGTGAACAATGGAAACTACGCAATCGCTTTTGAGGTGGACCAATCGCCCGCAAAGGTCTTTGCGGCGATCAACAACCCTCGCGGATGGTGGTCACAGGCCATCAAGGGTGACACCGACAAGCTCGGCGCCGTGTTCTACCATCAGTACCAGAACAGTCACCGTTGCACACTCGCGGTCACGGAACTGGTGCGCGACAGGAAAGTGATCTGGCACGTTCTGCAGAACTACTTCGACTTCGTCAAGGACGAAAGCGAGTGGACCGGCACGGATATAGTCTTTGAAATCTCGAGAACCGGCGCGAAAACCGCAGTCAGCTTTACGCACGTCGGTCTCTCGCCAGCGCAAGAGTGCTACGACGTTTGTTCGGACGGCTGGAGCTCGCTCATCCGGGGCAGCTTGCGCGCGCTCATCACCGCGGGGAAAGGCCATCCGGACCCTGCAGAGAAGATTGTCACCGGCACCCCGGAGTCACCATGAAAGTCGCTCGATTGCAAGCGCCGGCGAGCGTGGCCAATCTGCGTGTGTTCGAAGCCGATCCGCCGAAGCCGCAGGCAGGTGAGGTGCTGGTGCGGCTGCGCGCGGCCTCTCTCAACCCGCACGACGATTTCGTCGTGCGCGGCATCATTCCCGTGGCGGATGGCCGCGTGCCGCTGACGGATGGTGCTGGCGAAGTGGTTGCCTGCGGTGAAGGTGTTACGGAGCTGCGCGTGGGCGATGCCGTCGTCAGTACGTTCTGGCCCTACTGGCTCTCGGGCGAGATGACGGCTGCGACCCGGCGCGAAATCCCGGGTGAAACCATAGATGGCTACGCGCGCGAGTACGCGTGCATGCCGGCGCATGCGTTTACCGCCGCGCCACCGGGCTATAGCCATGCACAGGCGGCGACGCTCCCCTGCGCAGGAGTTACGGCGTGGCGAGGACTGGTCGTCAAGGGGCAAGTCAAGCCAGGCGACACGGTGCTGATCATCGGGAGCGGAGCAGTCTCGCTCTTCGCGCTGCAATTCGCCAAAGCTGCTGGGGCGAGAGTAATCGTCACCTCTTCGTCCGAGGAGAAGCTCGAGAAGCTCGCGCGGTTGGGCGCAGACGAGCTGATCAACTACGGGAGCACGCCGAACTGGGGAGAGCGCGCCAAGGCGCTCACCGACGGTCGCGGCGTCGATCACGTCATCGAAGTCGGCGGTCCTGCGACCTTTGCGCAATCCATGGCGGCGTGCCGACTCGGAGGACACATCGCGGTGATCGGTCTGCTGTCGGGCGTCATGGCCGAAGTGAACATCCCCGGGTTGTTTTCCGCGCAACTGCGCGTCAGCGGCATCTCGATCGGCAGCCGGGCTGATCAGGAAGACATGATCCGCGCGATCCACGTCAATCGGCTGCAGCCGGTCATCGATCGAAGCTTTCCTCTCGGCGAGGTCGCCGCCGCATTTGCGTACTATCAAGCGCAACGTCATTTCGGAAAGATCGGGCTCGAGATTTGAGCACTGCCACACGATTGCTCGCAGTGCCACCGCCC
>Ga0075431_100007156_pt1 | contig 11093 bp, 13 predicted proteins | sample RhiMetdeltSRZDD5_FD_75297 | JGI IMG/M metagenome (GOLD analysis project Ga0075431, IMG submission 75297) | Populus rhizosphere microbial communities from Tennessee, USA - Rhizosphere MetaG P. deltoides SRZDD5 | ecosystem: Host-associated > Plants > Roots > Rhizosphere > Soil | place: USA...
ACGTGGGAGTGGGGCGCGGCGCGCGCCGGGTCGCTGACATTCCTCTACGGCCGCGTTCATCCTCCGGACACGCTGGCGACGAGACCACCGCTCTTTCTCTACGTCGTGGACTCGTTGGGGTTCGTCGGACTCTACCGGCCTGCGCGGATCGACTATGAGGACGCACGCACCATCATCGTCAATGGCCGTCGCGTGCGCGTGCCGGCGCGCGCGACGATGGCCGACGCGCGTGGAGCCGACACGGTCATCGTCGAGCTCACCATCGACGATGCCATCGGCTCGGATGCGGGCTTGTCAATGGATGAACGAGGCGATCCTCAGGCCGCGCGGCTCTCGACTCCGTTCTTCATCCAAATGAAGGGCAGGGCACGCTTGCACGGCGTGATCGGGGGACGCCGCGTGGACGGAATGGGGATCGGTTTTTTTGAGACGTATCGGTAGAACGCGGAATTCGGAATCCGGACTGCGAACGCCTGCTGCCTAACCGCCGCCCGTGCTGGCGCGCTGCGAATATGCCTCCCGCGCGAACGGTCGCACCGACGACCAATCGCCGTAGCGGGTGCGCAGGTCGTCAGTCCACCCCTTCTGCAGGTCGTCCTCGATCTCCTCGAACGTGCGCTTCCGGTATTCGGGGTGCTCGCTCGCGACGTGGCCGAGGTGGTAGAAGGGGCGGACCTCGTCGAATGAGCGATTGGCGACGCGATGCGGGGATGCCTCGTAGAGGCGCCGATATCGGGCCTCGTCCTCCGGCGTCACCGGCGCGGTGGCGGCACGCCCGGCCCACCACCCGCCAAGCGCGCCGGCGATCGCGCCGACGATCGCGCCGACCGGACCCCCGACAATGGTGCCCAGCCCCGCGCCGGCGAGACCTCCGCCCGCGCCGCCGACCGCGCCACCCGCGGCGGGGCTGGGGTCCGCGCCTGCCTTACGAGCGCGAATGTCGCTCTCGAACTCCTGGGTGTCGCGCAGCGGATGATTCTCCAGCGGGTCGCGCGCGTTCTCGTCAGGATGGTTCATGAGTGCCTCCCCGTGTCCACTGACAACGTGCATCGCCACCCATACAGACGCAATCGTGGGACCCGCGAACGAACCAGGCGGGGTGATGTCGGTCACCCCGCCTTGACGTTCGGAACGAGCCGTCGAGATCCCGAAAGCGCGCCGGCTATGGCGACCGGCCGGACTCGAGCTCGCGGAGGCGCTGCTCCAACTCCAGGCGACGGTGACGGGTTTCCGCGGCCGCGGCCTCGAGCGAGGCACGCCCACGTTCCAGCAGCTCGGCCTTCGTCTTCAGGCTGTCGAGGTGGAGCTCGAGCGCGACGATGCGCGCGTCGTACCGGGCGAGGTCACGCTCGAGCCGCGCGTTCTCGGCGGCCGATGGGCGGCGGGTGTGATTCCGTGAGCCGTTGACGACGACCGCGGCCATGACGTGAGGGTCGGAGCCCGAGTCGGCGGCCTGCTGCGCGGCCAGCGGCGTCGCGGCGGCGAGGGCGACACCGAGCACAAGCGCGGCGGCGCCAGTGAGACGATGTGACATGCGCAACTACTCCAGCGATGGGGGCGCGCGTCCAGGCGGCCAGGACAGCGCCGATGGATGGTAAAACGGTGGGAGGTACGTCAGAAGGACGACCGGGGCCGTCGCTCTGGCACGGTCGTCATCGAATGATGAACCGAACCTAACGTCCGGTCCGCACCGTTACCACCCGTTTTGCTGGCGGAGCGATGTCACATGAGCGATGTGATGCTTGCCGTGCCAGGCGTAGAGCGCGAGCATGCGATCGAGCGGTTGAAGCCCGCTTTCCGGATGCTTGATCGTCCGCGAGAAATCGGTGTCCCGCATCGCGCGAAGCACGGTGACCCACCGGGCGTGGAGATGCTCGAGCAGATCGAGTGAACCCTCGATCGGCGCGCTCCGCGAATCGGGAAGCTGCGCCCACCGATCTTCCTCGTAGGGTTTGATCGTCGGGGAGTCCTCGGTGAGCCCGAGCTTGAATCGCACGTACGCGTTCATGTGGCTGTCCGGGACGTGGTGCACCACCTGTCTCACCGTCCACCCGCCCGCGCGATACGGCGTGTCGAGCTGTTTGTCGTCCAGCCCTCTCACGGCTGCGCGCAACCCCGACGGGCATGCTGCGATCTGCTGGATGCGTTCGAGGCGCTCGCTCGACGTGGCCTCGCCTCCTTTCCACTCGAACCGGCCGATCGGATATCGTGGATCCAGTGCGGTTGCCATGGAATCTCCCGGGGAAAACGTCAGCGGCGTCCAGAGAGGACGCCGCTGACGATAGGGTATGTCTATGTCCCGTACAAAGCCGAACGCCACGCGCTCAACGACGCGCGGTGCGCCGCCGGGCGGTTGCCTTCTTTCGTGTCGACTTGGCCTTGGGCCTGCCCTTGCCATCGCGCTTGGCCTTACCGGAGGAACCGGACATCTCCTTGTGCCACGCCTTGGCGGCCCGGAGCGCACCTGCCGCTCCCTTGTGCGATGCATCGCCGAAGAACGCGGAGAACTTGGGGCGCCAGCCTTTGTCAGTGAGCCGGTAGCCCACTCGAACGAAGTAGCCGTGGGTTCGGGTTGAATCCTGGTCGATCCGGCTGATACCGGGGCCTGGGCTTCTCAGTCCATTCTTTCCCATGTCATCACCTCGTCCGGCGCGAACTGCGTCGCTCGCGCTTCGGTGGTCAAGTGGCGGCCCGTGACTGTCACGGGTGCCTAACTGCCGCGAACAGCGAGAATGTAACCCCGCATCGCTCGTCATGCTAGCTTCGTAATGCATTTTCACGAAACGGGAACATCAGCCGGCCGGAGCGTTGCGACGACAGATGTTACCGTACTTGCACGGTGTTACCGTACTTGCACTGACGCGACGACCGGGCGGGCCGATCGAGCCGCCTCCTGGAAGCCGTTAGGCGTTCGGAGCATGGCGCCGGCGCCGCCACGCGCGCATCTTTGCCAGGTAACCCCGTTCTTCTCAAGGAGCCTCACGTGTTTCGAGCTCAGACTCGCGCCGCGGCGTTCGCGGCAGCGATGATCGTCCTGGTGGTGGCCGCCGGATGCCGCTCATCGTCGCCGAACCGGGGTGCGATCCCCCAGCGGTCGGAGGCCTTCGTCCGCGTCGAGAACCGCAGCATGCTCGACATGACGGTCTATGTGATCCGCGGATCCGAGCGCCGGCGCCTCGGCCTCGTGAATGCGCTGTCGACGGAGACCATTCCGATTCCCCCGGGATTGATCGAGGGCGCTGGCATCCTGCGCTTTCTCGCTGATCCGATCGGCGGCAACCGCACGCCCGTCAGCGAGGAGATCTCCGTCAGGGACGGGGACGTCGTGACGTTGTTGATTCCGCCCCAGTAACTGAGGATGTCGAGGGGGTCGAGGTATGGAGGGATCAAGGTGAGGTGATCAAGGACTTCACCTCGACACCCTCGACACCCTCGACACCTTAGGATGTTCGCGTCACCACCACGATCGCGCCGTGCATGTGGCCGACGCCGAAGCGCATCTGCGCCTCGCTCGCGTTCAGAAAGCGCGCGCTCTGCACGCTCTGAATGTCGATCGTTCTGAGCGACTCTGGTCCACCGAGCGCGACGTTGTCCACGTAGACCACGATGTCGCCCTCGAGATTGATGCTGGTTTGTCCGCGCTTGATCAGCCACTCGGGGCGGAACGATCGGATGGCGTCATACAGGTTCGAGGCCGAGGATCCTCTCAGCTCTTCGGCGCCGAGGAGGCGCGCGTCGCGACGCGCGGTCGCGCGGCCGGGGTCGCCGGACGTGGAAGCGCACGCGACCGTGGCGACGAGCAGGAGGAGAACGGCGAGGCGGGACGAGCGCATGGAAGCTCCAGGAAGGAAGGGTCGCAACGCTAGCATAGCGCGACGAACGAGATCGGGCAACGGACGGGACAACCGTTAGGACGCGTCAGCGAGAACGCGCGCTCCGCGGCCGCCAGCCGTGCAGGACAAACGACGTTCGGCCACGGGCATCGAACCGTACGCCCTCGCGCTCGAGTCGTATCCGCTGGCTCAACGACTCCCCCGAACGGCGCACACTGACGCTTCCGCGCGCGTTGATGACTCGATGCCACGGCACTGTCGTTCCACTCGGAAGCGCGGCCAGTGCATATCCAACCATCCGTGCATGATCGCCGAGCCCCGCCAGGCGGGCAACCTGGCCATACGTCGCGACGCGGCCGGCGGGGATGCGACGAATGACCGCGTAGACTCGCGCATACGTCGACGGTGCCGCGACGTCAGCGCGCCTTCGATTGCCCTTCGAGGCGCCGCGCCTCACTGGAGTCACGTGGAAACACTTCCATCGATGGGTCGAGCGGTGGCTCTCGCATCGCCGTCGGCGTGCCGCCACGCAGGACGCGGGCGATCGCCATCCCGCCGGCAATCACCGCTCCCGCTACGGCAAGCGTGGCGAGCAACGCAATGCCGAGCGCGAGGAAGACGCCCCCAATGGCGATGGCGGCGGCCGCCAACGCGATCTTCTGTCCGCGCGACACCCGGTCTGAGCCGAACGTGATGAAGCGAATGTTCACACCTACAAGATGGCCGCCGTACCGCCCCGGGGGAATCGCCGAGCCCGTCGGCCCTCAGGGCGTCCACTCCTCGGCGAGGCGCGCCAGCGGCTCGCCCGTGAGCCGGTAGACGGTCCAATCGCTCATCGGCCGCGCGCCCAGGCTTTCGTAGAAGCCAATCGCCGGCTCGTTCCAGTCGAGCACCCACCACTCGAATCGGCCGCAGTCGCGCTCGACCGCAATGCGAGCCAGGCGCGCCATGAGCGCGCGTCCGATGCCATGCCCACGGAACTCGGGGAGCACGAACAGATCCTCGAGGTAGAGTCCGTGCTTTCCGAGGAAGGTCGAGAAGTTGTGAAAGAAGAGCGCGAATCCCGCCGGCTGACCGCCGAGCTCGGCGATGATCACCTCCGCCTGGGGACGCTCGCCGAACAGCGACTTCCGCAGTCCGTCCCCCGTGACGACCGCCTCGCTGGCCAAGCGCTCGTATTCGGCGAGTCCGCGGATGAGCGTCAGGATGAGCGGAACGTCCTCGACGGTCGCGAACCGGATGGATATCGTCCCGCTGGCGTGGATGTCCGGGGCTCGAGCCATGCGGACCTAACGACCCGCGGCCGGGAGTTGTTCCGTCACGAGGAGCGGCCGGACTCGAGGCAACGACGCAGCGTCTCGGTGTCGCGGCTCCACCATCCGCGCGCATCGCACTGTGCGAGGATCGCGCGACTCGCGCGCACGGCGCTCGCGAGAAATGCGGCGCCACCGGTCTTCCATTCGTGCACCGGTGGATCGCTGGTCCGGGCGCCGGCCTCTCTCACCTCGAAGCAACGCACCAGCCACCCGCCGGAGCTGTCGACTCGCACCGTGAAATAATACGGGCCGTCGAAGAATCGACACGCGGCCTCTGCGCCTGATGAAGGGACCGTGCGCATCAAACGGCTCAGCTCGGACACCCAGGACGCCAGCAGAGGCAATGGGAGGTCGAGCCAACCGACCTCCGGAAAATCAGCCTGAACGTCGGGATCACCGTCGCGCAGCCAGATGGGACCGGCGATCGCGCCCGAATCCCGGCGCACGATCGCGGAGGCATCCACTACGACATCGACGGACGGAAGACGACGCACGGTCTGACTCGCGCGGAGACGGGTGGAAGATTACACCGTCCCCGTCTCGCGGGAACGTTGCTGGCGCGCGGTCAGGGCTCGGTGGGCATCCCCACGAGCGCCGCCAGCGTCGACTTGTCCTGCTTCGAGAGCTTCTGGATGAGTCCGACGCGATGTCCCTGCAGCGAGATGTTCCGCCCCCGATCGACCAGCGTGGCCACGAGCGCGGGGCCGGTATAGAAATCGAGAATGAGCGATCCGCGCGGTGTCTCGCGCAGCCCGCGCTTCGACTTCCAGGAGGGAGCCCGGTGCGTCACGAAGGTCACGATGGCGGCGATCGAATCGGGATCGGTCACCGTTCGAGCGTCGACCGTTACACCGGCGTCGGTTTTCACAGGGGGCGGTATGACCTGGATGTGCGTCACGCTGTCGAGCATCGGAGGCTTTCCGGCAGCGGCGCGCGTCTGCAAGTACGCTGGTCCGCCTTCGTCGGACGACCAGCATCCGGAAATCCCGCCTAACACTGCGGCGGCGGCGGTGACGAGAAGAAGGTATCGCATGCGACGGTGGGGTGGCGGTGTGACGGCAGCGTGGGTGGCAGCAGCTCACGAGCGGCGGGAACGCCGGGCTCGCTAGAGAAAAGACGCGTGGGGAGCCCGTCGGCAAACTTGGCCCCCACGGCTGATGCCGCCCCGGTCGCCTGGGCGCCCGGAAGGTGTTACAAATGGTGGGCCGTAGCCCAACGCCCGGACTTCCACCCCTCTTGACGCTCCCAATGCGCCCATGGCTCGCGCGCTACGACGCCGACGTCCCGCACACCCTTGCACCGTATCCCCAGCGCACGCTGCTCGACTATCTGGCGGATCATGCGCGTCGGCACGGCGGCGACCCGGCGCTGCTGTTCGAGGGGGCCCGCGTTTCCTGGGCGGAGCTCGATCACCTGAGTGACGCGTTCGCGGCGGCGCTGAGCGACCTCGGTGTCGCCACCGGCGATCGCGTCGCCTTGATCCTCCCGAACTGTCCCCAGTTTCTCATCGCCGAATTTGGCGCGTGGAAGCTCGGTGCCATCGTGGCGCCGCTCAATCCGGTGTACACGGAGCAGGAGCTCTCGACGCTGCTCGCCTCGTCAGGCGCGAAGGTGGTCGTCGTGCTCACGCGGTACTACGAGCGGGTGAAAGCGTATCAGCCGCGGACGGCGGTGGAGACGGTCATCGCCACCAACATCAAGGAGTACCTGAAGCCACTCACGCGGCTGCTGTTCACCGCCTTCAAGGAAAAAGAGGAGGGCGACCGCGTGGCCCTGCGAGACGGCGATCTGGCGTTCGCCGAGCTGCTGCGGCGCGATCCCGCTCGGCGCACGCCGCGGCACGTTCGGCCCGAGCACGACGCGACGATTCTGCCCAGCGGTGGGACCACCGGCATTCCGAAGGGCGTCGTCGGCTCACATCACAACATGGTGGTCGCCGGGTTGCAGTTGTCCGCGTGGCTGCGCAGCGCTCTCGTGGAAGGTCACGATGTGTTGATGGTGCCGCTGCCGCTCTTCCACGTGTACGGGCTGATTGGCGTACAAAGCCTCTCCGTGGTTGCGCGAATGCCCATGCTGCTCGTCGCCAACCCGCGCGACATCAAGGGGCTTCTGCACGCGATCGGCGACGAGAAGCCGAGCTTTTTCTGCACCGTGCCGGCGCTTCTCAACGCGATGCTGAATCACTCGTCGGTTCTCGCGGGGAAGGTGAGCTTCGCATCGGTCAAGGTCTGTTTTTCCGGCGGCGCTCCACTCATGTCGGAAACGATCCGCCGTTACCAGGAGCTGACCGGTGGCCGCCTCATCGAAGGCTATTCGCTCACCGAGGCGCAGATGGCGACGATCGCCAACCCGGTGCGCGGGGTGAACAAGGTGGGATCGATCGGGATGCCGCTTCCCGACGTGGACGTGCGGATCGTCGATCCGGAGGATGGGATGGCCGACGTGCCGCCGGGCGACGTTGGCGAGATCATCATCCGCGCGCCGCAGCGCATGCGCGGATACTGGAACAACGACGATGAGACGAAGCTCGTCCTGCGAACCCAGCCGAACGGCGAGACATGGCTCTTCACCGGCGACCTCGGCTACCTCGACCCGGACGGATACGTCTTCATCGTTGACCGGAAGAAAGACCTGATCAAGGTGAGCGGGTATCAGGTCTGGCCGCGCGAGATCGAGGAGGTGCTGTCCACACATCCGGCGGTGCTGGAGGCCGCGGTGGCCAGCGTACCGGACGCGACGAGAGGCGAGGTGCCCAAGGCGTGGGTCGTCCCGCGCGCGGGCGCCACACCATCGCCTGACGAGCTGAGGAGCTTTTGTCGGGAGCGGCTGGCGCCGTACAAGGTGCCCGCGCAAGTGGCGATCGTCAGCGAGCTGCCGAAGTCCGGCGCGGGGAAGGTGCTGCGGAGGATTCTGAGAGACTTGCCGGGCTGACAATAAAAAGGTGTCAAGGGTGTCGAGGATGTCGAGGGTGTCGAGGTGACTTCGTCACCTTTATCACCTTACCTCGACACCCTCGACACCCTTGACACCCTCGACTACCGGGAGCGGGTGGGACGAATCCTCTGGGCCACCTCGGCGACCACGGCCACCGCGACCACGCCCGCCATCAACGCGAGCGGTGTCTTGCCGGTCATGCGGTAGGCTCCGAGCGTGACGAGTAGCGCGGTTGCAGCGGCCGGCGGATGATACGCCTTGAGCTGCGGGAGCAGGATCGCGAGCATCGCCAGCGACGCCGCGCTTGCCCACACGCGCGGCATGGCGACCGTCGCTCTGGTCACCACTGACGTCGCCACCTGCGCGTTCAGAAGCAGCAGTGCGAGATACGCCACACCGATCGCAGCGAGGTGGCTGATGACGACGGCGCGGAAACGCGTCGTCTCGTGGCCGGGGTGCGTCGCGAGCATCAGGGCCGTCGGGCCAAGACCGGCGAACAGCCACGGCTGCTTGAGCCAGTAGCCGATCGCGCCGGCGGTGACGATCAGCGTCGCGGCGACGGCCGGAACCCAAATGGCTTCGACGACCTTGGCGAGCGAGGCGCCGGCGATCAGCGCGGACAGGTTCGGCATCCGTATCGGCGCGTGCGCCGTGGATCGAACCGCCGCGGGGGTAGGATAGGTCGACATTGGTGTCGGGGTTGAGGGAACGATGCGCGCAACGTGCGACGCACCTCATCCAATAGGCGACGTTCGGGACGAACCGCCGTCACCTCGAACGGTCGTTTTCCCTGTGCGACCGGTCACACCGCCCGCTTCGGGTGATGATCGGCTCTCCGCTCGTTATGCCCGGCGCCCTCATCCATCGCCGCTCTTGCGCGAGCACGCCTGTTCTTCGCACCTTGGACGCGCGCCCATCCTCGTCCCCGAGCCTCGCGTTTCGATGTTTCTCCGTCGTGTGTCCCTGCTGACCGCGCTGCTCGTGTGGGCGAGTCCTCTCGTCGCGCAGCGGAGCATCACGACGTCCGACGTCTTCAGCCGCTACGCCGATCGCGTCGTCAAGATTCAGGTGGTCGAAACGAGCTCGGCGGCGAAAGCGACGATCGGCTCGGGATTCTTCGTCACCCCCACCGGAGAGGTCGTCACCAACTATCACGTCATCTCCGCGCTCATCCACGATCCCGGTCGGTATCGCGCGGAGCTGGTCGATGTGACCGGCGCGGTTCGCCCGATCACGGTGCTGGGGGTAGACGTCGTGCACGACGTCGCCATCGTGATGACGGAGATGCGCCCGCGTGCTCACTTCACGCTTGGCCGAGCCAGCGTCGCGCAAGGGAACCGCCTCTACTCCCTGGGCCATCCCGAAGATCTGGGACTGAGCATCGTCGAAGGCACGTACAACGGGCATCTGCCGCATACGCGGCACGCGCGCATCCACTTCACCGGGTCGATCAACCCCGGGATGAGCGGCGGGCCGACGATCACCGAGGACGGCCGCGTCATCGGGATCAACGTCGCGACGGCCGGCAACCAGCTGAGCTTCCTCGTGCCCGTGGAGCGTGCCTCGGCGTTGCTCGACCGAGTGCTCGCGCGGGGCGGCGAACCGCCGGCGCGCACGCTCGAGGACATTGGACGCCAGCTCCGCGACCATCAGGAGGCCTACCTGAGCGGGATGTTCGCCGGCGAGACGAAGATGGTCGAGCTGGGGCCGTACCGCGTCATCACCGAGCCGGCGCCGTTCTTCCGATGCTGGGCCGACGCGTTGCGCGCGCACGAGCTGCCTTACGAGTCCGTGCAGCACCGGTGCTCCACCGATGACCAGCTGTTCATTGCCGGCGACCAGAGTGCCGGCGTGGTGAAGCTCGAGCACGAGATGCTCTCCACGCGCACGATGAACGCGTCGCAGTTCTTTTCGTTGTACACCTATGTGTTCGCCGGCGACAACACGCCGGGCGGACAGCAGGAACACGTGACGAGCTGGCGGTGCGGAACGCGCAACGTACGGAACGCCTCCGTGCCGATGCGCGCGGTGCTGTGCCTCCGCCGCTATCGAAAGCTCGGTGAGCTGTACGATGGCGTGCTGAAGGTGGCCCTGCTCGGACGAGGAGATACGGGGCTCGTGTCCACGCTCACGCTGTCGGGCGTGACCTTCGAAAATGTGGACCGGCTCGCGCGCCGATACCTGGAGAAGATCTCGTGGCGCTGATCCTCGAGGTTCTGCATCCGACCGGCGCGCGCACCTGGCATCGCCTCGGTGAGCAGCCCCTCCTGGTGGGGCGTTCTCTCACCAATGACCTCGTCCTCGACGATCCGTTCGTCGACGCGCGCCACGCACGCATCACCTGCGATGAGGCCGGAACGCCGCTCATCGAGGACCTCGGCAGCGTGAACGGTCTCGTCGGGAAGGACGGGAGATTCCGCGGCCGCATGTTCCTTGGTGCTGGCGCGGAGATTCGCGTCGGCCGCACGATCCTTCGCTTCCGGGATACCGACGAGCCGGTACCGCCGGCGCTCGTCGATGACTTCCCCGTCCCCGCGGTGCCGTCCGAAACGCGGGCCGCGTCGATCAAGCGGCTGCGCCGGCTCGCGCGCGTCAGGAGATGGTCGACGACGACCGGCGGAAGACTGACGATCGCGGCGGCGGCGATGGCGGCGGTGGCGGTGTACACGTGGCTGGGAAGCATGGACCGCGCGAGTGCGAGCGAGGCGCTTTACAAGGCGGTGGTTTTCGCGCTCACCGTCGCCGTGTGGTCAGGCATCTGGGCGGTGGCGAGCCGCGTCAGTATTCACCGCTTTCAGTTCATCGGCCACGTGGCGACCGCCTCGGCCGTCGCACTCGGCGGGCTTTTGTGGATGGTCGTCGCGGAGTGGTTGTCGTTCTTCTTCCCCGACGCGAGTCTCCCCGAGCTTCTGTCGTTCGCGGTCGGTCTGTGCCTTCTCGTGGCGCTGGTGGCCGGCCATCTGGCGCTGGCGTCCGCCATGCCGCGGAGACGCCGGTGGCGGGCCGGAGG
>Ga0075431_100007157_pt1 | contig 11093 bp, 16 predicted proteins | sample RhiMetdeltSRZDD5_FD_75297 | JGI IMG/M metagenome (GOLD analysis project Ga0075431, IMG submission 75297) | Populus rhizosphere microbial communities from Tennessee, USA - Rhizosphere MetaG P. deltoides SRZDD5 | ecosystem: Host-associated > Plants > Roots > Rhizosphere > Soil | place: USA...
CAGTGTGTGGCACTCCAAGACCTCATGATGCAGGCGGGATTCCGTGACGTGAAGATTGTCTGTCGGACGTGCACGGCCCGCTTACCTGCGGTGGGCGACTTCATCTTGCGGCATCTCGCGGCGACCCCAGTGGCACATATGGTCGAGGCCCTCAGCGATAGTGCGCGGAAGGCCCTGTCAGAGGACGCAGCCACGGCGTTACGACCGTATGCTGACGGGGATGGCATTGCCTTTCCCGAAACCGCTAACGTCCTGACAGGCATCCGTTGAGTCGGCGAATGACGTCTAACCAGCGTATGGAGCTGACGGCGCTGCGCGCCGTAGCTCATACGCCGCGTTAGGCGGCAGTGCACAATTTGCGACCTGCATCAGTTTCCAAGGAAGAACGTCATGGCCAAGTACCTGATCTCCTTTCCTAGTGCCGCGATGGTCGTGCCCGAAGGCCAATGGGAGGCAGTAGGGCGCGACGCCCATGCCGTAATCGACGAGGCGAAGGCAGCGCGCGTATACGTTTTCGGCGGCGGCATCGACGAAGACGTTCCTCCCGTGCTGGTCTCGGCCGATGGCTCTGTCGCCGACGGTGGCTACCCATGGGCGCCCCGGCTTGACGGGGGCTTCACCGTGCTCGAACTGCCCTCGCGTGAACAGGCCATCGCGTGGGCTGCGCGAATCGCGAAGGCCTGCCGCTGCGACCAGGAGTTGCGGGTCTTTGGGTTCGACCCCCAGTCCTGAGTAGGAGCCTCCGAGTCAGGGGTGCGGTGCTAGCGCTACCACGAGTAGCGTCAAGGTGTTCGGCATCTTCTGCGTGGTTCTTACCTTCTGTGGCGAGTCGCCAAACCGCTTCCCAGGCCCGCTCCGCCGATCCACAGAACGCGATGGGGTCCGCGATCTGCCGCCTAACACTTCGCTCCAGCGGACGCGGCCAACGTCCTCGACTCGCTTCTTTCGGAAGCGGTCTCGGCGCGCCGCTGAGCTCATGATCCGTTAGCTGGACGAAATCACGACACAGCGGGTGCTCTTTTCCATCGCTGCGGCGTTCGGAATGGTTGCGGCTGCGGCATTGAGCCAGCAGCTTCTGTACGAGAAGCTCGTGGTTCCGCGGCTCAGTGGCCTTAGTGCAGTGCCTCTCGTCTGGTGGCTTGGCCTTGCGCTGCCTGTGCTGGTCGTCGCCCTCGCTCTAGGCTGGGTCGCCAAATCGTGGTTTGAAAGCTTCACGGCAGCGGGTCTCGCCGCTGTCGGGCTGCAGACCTACGTGCATTGGGCTGCCGCGAGCGGGCGGCACGGTTTGCAGAAGAGCCTTGCCGTCGAGGGGCCCCTCTGCCACTGGACGGTCGGTGTCCCGGCGATGTTTCTTCTGCTCTCTTTACCAATTGTCCTTGCGTGAATCGGACATGAGCGTGTCCGCAGGTTCAAGGCAGCCAGCTAACAGGCCGCTAGAGCGGTCCGGCCCGAAAACTCCGCGACTAACCGAACGCGCCAGCGCCGGCCGCTCAGGGCCGAGTCGTTAGCCAGACTTCGATGTCCGAACTTTGCGCGATTGGCCGCGAGGAGTCGACTCAGCGCGACCTCTTCATCTTCGACGCACCCAGCCCGGCCGATGTCCCTGCTACCCTTACCTTCCCAAGCAGATACTTCGCGTGCCTGCTCGCATGGGACGCCACGTCGTACAGCGACACAGACATCGCGGCGATTGCTCGGACACTGCTGACGTCTGGGTGTGTCTACGTCTGCTGCTGGGGTCCTGATTGTGAGCGGGTCCATGACGTCTTCGATGCCGAGGAGGCCGCCTTGCGACCGGACGGCCCCTTTGCGATCTCGACCTGGCATAACAACGAAGCGTTGGCCGACGTACTGTGGGATGTTCTCTTTATTGCGTGGCCAGACGACCTATTTGGGGAAGGGTGTCGTTCGACGGCATGCATCTCCATCGGAGAACCTGCGTGGGCCGGCGAGGCCCGTGAGGCCTTCCTGAACCCTGCCGCTTTCAGCGCGCGACATCTTGGCGAAGAGCATGGCTAACAAGCCGCTTGAGCGGCCCGGCATGAACGCGTTTCTGGACATCAGCGGCGCCAGGGCCGGCCGCTCAGCGCCGGGTCGTTAGGCGCTGGCTAATACCCATGAGGAGGCAAACATGACCACCGATCTGATGCCAAAGGTGACTTTGGCCGGTTCAAGGCGGACCTTCCTGTGCAGGAGTGCCGTGCTGCTTGGGGGCGCCCTTCTGGGCGGCCCGGCCGTTGCCGCAGCACAAGGTTGCCGACCCACCGAGTCCGAAATCCTCGGTCCGTTCTATCGGTTTGGCGCGCCATTTCGCTCCCGGCTAGCAGGACCAGATGAGCCCGGTGACAGACTTGTTCTGACCGGCACTGTGTTCAGTTCGGACTGCCGCACCCCCCTGCCTGGGGCATTGATCGAGGTGTGGCAAGCGAATCACGCTGGCTTATACGACACCAACAAGCCTGGCAACTTCACCGACGCCACCACCTTCCAGTTGAGGGGGATGCTGTATACGAATGAAAAGGGGCAATACGAGATTGAGACGATTCTGCCGGGTCGATACCCCGTCGCGCCTAATCTTCCTGGGCTCGAGAAATATGCAGGGCTGACGCGACCAGCGCACATCCACTTTCGGATTATGGAATCGCTGCACGTTCCGGTTACAACGCAGCTCTATTTCAAGGGCGACCCCTTCCTTGCCAAAGATCCATGGGGGGGTCACAAGCCATCGTTGGCCATTGATTTGAAACCTGACGGCAAGCTACGTCGCGGTGGATTTGACGTCGTACTCGCTAGGGGCTTATAGAACGTCGCCTAACAACTGGCTCAAGCTGACGGCGCGCGCGAGACCTTTGGCGTATGCGCGGGCGCGCCCGCGCGCCGCAGCTTAGCCGGGCGTTAGGCACTCGCGCTATGCCATACGACCTCCACATCGTTCGCACGAAGAACTGGCTCGAGGCTTCGCGCGCGCCAATCACGAAGCAGGAGGTGAACGGCCTGATTGCCGGAGACCCCGAGTTGGAGTGGTCCACGACGCACTACGTTGACATGAACGACAACCCGGGCACGATGACGCGCTACTACATGATTGCCTGGCGTGGTCATCCGTGTTTTTGGTGGTATCGAGACCAGATTCAGTGTTCGGGGCCAGACCGAGCCCAACAGGTGAAGCTTGCTCGGATGGCGCGAGCACTGAACGCGTTCGTCGTTGGCGACGACGGCGAGATTTACGACGGAGAAGGTGGCCCGTCACGCCAGCCGGCCGCTTCTTTTCGCGAGCGCGTCGCAGGTTGGTTCGCGCGGTTGCGTCCGCAGCGTCGGCTTGGGACTGAGCACCCGCCACTACCATTTCGCGTGGGTGACAGAGTGCGCGACCCTTGGGGCAATGAGCACACGGTGACTTCTATCGACCCGCAGGCGGAGCACGGCATGGGCGTGATACGGACGCGGCGGCGCAATGATGGCACCGAGCACGCCCATGCGATGATTTCACACGGACTCGAACTGGTGTCAGACGATGACATTGCCTAACTAGCCGCTAAAACGGACCGGCGTGAAGCCATTGCCGCCAACCGGGGCCGCTCAGCGCCGAGCCGTTAGGCTGCCCGATGAGTGAGAAATCCGATGCACTTGCGGTGCCGGTCGACGTCACGATGCGGCGGCCGACGCTCTTTGGTGTTCCGGAAACGCCGATTCTGGCTGCGCCGCTGGTAGTCCGGCGCGCTCAAGTGCAGGAGGCTGGAGCCTTGGCGGCGCTCTTGGGCCGCGCGTTTGAGGCTGAGAGTTGGGATGCGGCGGGTACTGAGCGTGAGCTGTTCTGTGACGAGACGGTCAGGGCGACGTTGGTGGTCGCGGCAGAGGGGCGACTGGTGGCGACGGCTTCGTTACAGGTACGTCCTGACGTTCCGGAGTGTGGTTGGGTGCGTTGGGTGGCGACGGATCTGGATCGGCGTCGGGAAGGCTTGGCGCGGGCGTTGGTTATCGGTGTGCTCGCGATGGCGGGGCAAGCAGGATGTCGAGAAGCTCGTCTTCACACGAAGACCGATCGGTTGGCGGGGATCCCGTTGTATTTGCAGTTGGGGTTCGAGCCACTTGTGAGCGGCGATACGGAACGTGACGTGTGGACGCGAGTGATCAGCCTTCTGAGCGGCAGTGATCCGTACCGAGAGCGGAGCGTTGGGCGGACATGATGAGGAGAACCGCAATCTGACGCCGAGGATCCTGGTCAAGTTGAGCGGCATCGCCCTCCTGCTCAGCGGCATTCTGGCTACCGTCGGGTTCTTCATACACCCACACGACTCAGCACCGTCAAACCGTGGGATCTGGCTTGGGGCCCATATCCTCGTTATCGGCGGAGGGCTTCTGAACCTCTTGGGCTTGGTCGGGCTGTACCTCGTATCTGCGGCACAGCTCGGCTTGACGGGTTTGTCCGGGTTCCTGCTCGCTGCGGTGAGCCTGGTCCTCTATCTCGGCAAGCTCTACTGGTCTGCATTCATCTATCCGCTCGTCATGGCCCGGGATGCGGCGTTCATCCGCTCTTACGGTTTCACTCCGGGCTCGGAGCCGGTCGATCCGACTGTCAGGATCGTCTTCTATCTCGGTCCCATCCTCTTTGCCATCGGGTACGCGCTACTTGGCTTGAGCCTGCTGAGGGTTAGGGCCTACCCTGCCCCAGCGCTCTGGGCCTTGATCGCCGGGGTTCTCTTGGTCGGGCTATGGCCGCTGCTGCCAGGTGCGGTGCAGAGTCTGGGTGTTGTCGTCTCTGTGATCTACACGACGGGCATCGTGTGGATCGGTTACTTACTGGCCAAGGCACGAGATGTCGTTGCGTGACACAAAGCCGTCCCACAACACGTTCGAGCAGACCGCTGGCTCGCATGCGCTCGCTGTGGCTGCTCAACGTGAGCGTTGGGCGGCGAAGACAGCAATGTGACAAGGAGACTAGGGATGCCTGGACTTATTTCCTACATCGATTCGAATTCGGTTGAGTGGTTCCAGTATCCACCGGGGTCGCGGTGGAAGATCCTGTTCGAGGATCCAAAGACCGCTCAGCGCGCGATTCTCGTCCAATGGGATCCGGGATATCGCATGGGACAGATCGATCATCACGAACGCGACGAGATCGTGTACGTGCTATCCGGCACGTTCGTACAGAACGGCCGGTCCTCCGGACCAGGTACTTACATTCACCAGCGCGCAGGCTCGCAGCACCAGGCTTCGACACCAGACGGCTGCACGTTCCTTGAGATCGTCACGGGCCAACAAGCGCGCCGCGGGCGAGCCACGGCAAGGCAATTGGCGTGGTTTCGGAGCTTTCCGGGATGCAGTGCGACGGCGCTGCCCAACAAGGGCATTGCAGCGGCCGAACCCCTCCCTCGCTCCGCTCGGTCGGGTGCCCACCGCTGAACGCCGGCGTTAGGCCGCCTTATGGCGATCGGTACACTTACGTAATGCGACCCCTTCGGTATTCCATCAACGTCACATTGGACGGGTGCTGCGATCACCGGGCAATGGTCGCGGACGAAGACTTGCATCGTCACGCGGTCGAGAATCTCAACCGGGCCGATGCCCTCCTTTTTGGCCGGGTGACTTATGAAATGATGGAGGCGGCGTTTCGGTCGCCGGCGCTGACGGGAGCGAGGCCCGATTGGACAGAACCCTTCGCCCGAACGATCGACGCGGCAAAGAAATATGTCGTGTCGAGTACCTTGAACCGGGTCGATTGGAACGCGGAGCTCGTGCGCGGGGATCTGGGGAAGGCCGTTCAGCAGCTCAAGCAGGAGTCGGGTAAGGGACTGTTCCTGGGAGGCGTGAAGCTCCCGCTGGCGTTGGCGGAGCTGGGCTTGATCGATGAGTACGAGTTCGTGGTACAGCCCAGGCTAGTGGGCCATGGGCCGACGTTGTTCGCCGGGTTATCGAAGCGTCTCGACTTGAAGCTTGTAAGCCGGCTGGAGTTCGGCTCGGGGGCGGTGGCGATGCGGTATGAGCCGAGAAAGTAGCCATCCGTCGAAGTGCTGCTCCAGAGACGATGCCGAGCGTTCGGCGGCATGAAGGGGTCAGGCCGATGACGCGTTTCAAGCTGATCCCAGAGGCACATCTGCTCCTGTTCAACGGCGATCAACTGCTACTTCTCAAACGTCAGAACACTGGGTACGAGGACGGCAACTACAGCGTCATCGCTGGGCACATCGACGGAGGGGAGACGGCGCGCGAAGCCATGAGCCGCGAGGCCCGCGAAGAGGCTGGCCTTGTCATTGATCCGGACGATCTGGTTCTGTGTCATGTCATGCACCGAAGAGCCGAAGACGAGCGGGTTTCGTTTTTCTTCACGACCACACGCTGGCAGGGAGAGCCTCAGAACATGGAGCCTGGGAGGTGCAGCGACCTCTCGTGGTTTAGGTTCGACAGGTTCCCGACCAATATGGTGCCGTACGTTCGGGCCGCAATCGAGCGAGTCCGTCAGAGCAGAACATATTCAGAATTCGGATGGTAGCGTGACGCCGAACACGCCTTTGGACCCGACGTCCAGCCGCCCCTCGCCTCCGGTTCGGTCGGCTGCCCGCGGGTCAACGGGGGCGTTAGACGCATCAGGGATGTTCGCCGATGGCTCAGCGTTCGGCAGATCCGACCGATAGTCCAGAGATCAATTCCGTGCTCTCCGAGGTGCTGGTGGGAGCGCGGCGAATTCTGGGCAAAGACTTTGTCGGTATGTATCTCGACGGCTCTCTCGCGATTGGTGGGTTCGATCCCGACAAGAGCGATCTCGATTTCGTAGTGGTGACCAACTCTGACGCTTCGCCGGGTAACTTTGCGGCACTCCAGGCCATGCACGACCGCATCGCGAGCGGAGCCTCGAAGTGGGCCAGAGAGCTGGAGGGCTCGTACATCTCGCAGCACGCGCTGCGTCAGGTCCGGAAGCCTGCCGCTCAGCCCTACATCGATCGGGGGAGCCGGCTCGCCATGGTGCAGCAGGAAAGTGGGTATTGGCCTATTCACCGCCATGTGTTGCGGGAACACGGCCTGGTGCTGGCCGGGCCTCCGCCCCGAACACTGATAGACCCGGTCGGTTCCGAGGAACTCCGTGAGGCAGTTCGCGGCATCCTCCGCGAATGGTGGAAGCCGATGCTGGTCGATGGGCCTCTCCTGAGGAACGGCTTCTACCGTTGCTACGCGGTTCTGACGATGTCCAGGATGCTCTACACCATCCGTCATGGGACGATCGTGGCAAAGCCCGTTGCGGCACGATGGGCGCAGGCGACGGTCGAGAGTCGCTGGACCCCTCTCATCCGACGTGGGCTCGCGTGGTCCCGAGAGGAGCCGCCCGACCTCGCAGAGACACGTGCCTATATCCGGTACACATGTGACTACAGTGACCGGCTCGCGGCGGACGCGGCGCGCGGCTGAGGCCCGAAAGAGCAGTGGCGGCCGCGGTGTGAGGTATGAGAGGTAAGCGAAAGTGACACTTCAAGGAGGTGCCACACTTCGGCGCGCCTCCCACGTCGATGCTCCGCGCGTGGCACTCGCGAGAGCGACGTCGTTCGGAACGCGTGCAGCGCAACCTGGCTTAGCGGAGTCGGCTTCAGCCATCCTCGCGGAACATCTTGCTCTTGGCGACTTCGCTTGCTGGGTCGTGGAGATCGACGACGAGGTTGTCTCCTTTGGGGTAGGGATGGTGCATCAACGCCTGCCGGCTGAGCACAATCCATCAGGACGTTGGGGATACATCCAGTCGATGGAGACGCACCCGGCCTATCGGCGAAGGGGCTATGCTACTGCGATCCTGCGAGCCCTCCAAGACTGGTGTCGAGGACTCGGGCTACCTTCGGCGAGTCTCGTTGCGAGCCGTGCTGGCGAGCCGTTATACCGACAGCACGGATTCGCCGAAGAGCGCTTCGGTACGTCGCTCATCTGGTTCGTTGATGATGGCGTCGGCACGGGATCGCATGAAGGGTCGTGACCTCGGCTGTACCGCGCCGAGCCGTTAGCGGGTGGGAGAGAGCGTGCTGGTCGTTCGCCGAGCCCAAGAAGAGGATGCGCCGGCCGTCTCGAGGTCCATACCGGCTCGATCCGTAAGATTTGCGTCAGCCGTTATTCTGCTGCCGAGGTCGAGGCTTGGGCGGGCTGCCTTCGGCCGGGCTCTCATCTGAGAGCGATTCGCTCGCGGGAATTCTTCGTCGCCACTGACGACACCGGCATCGTCGGGTTTTGGCCAACTCGATCTCGGCGCGGGTGAAGTGGAGGCTGTGTACGTACATCCACGCGCGGTCCGCCGCGGCGTTGGTGCCCGGTTGCTGCGTACCCTCGAAGAGGTTGCCCGCGCGGCCGGGCTGTCGACGCTCCACCTGAAGTCAACTCTCAACGCCGTTACCTTCTACCAGCGCGCCGGGTTTCGCATCGAGGCGCAGGCGACGCATCGAATCTCGCCTGATGTGGAGCTTGCGTGTGTAGGGATGAGGAAGGAGCTGGGGCCCGGTGATGTTCCAAGCGTCTAATCAACGCGGCGTTAGGCGGCAGATGAAACGCCGAGCGCTGGTCGATGCACCGGGAGCATGTGAAGCCGTGGGTCCGTGCCTATGTACCTAGAAACCGAACGATTGCGCCTGCGCGTCTGGGAGGAGGCCGACCGCGATCGCTTTGCCGCACTCAATGCTGATCCCATCGTCATGAATGATCTCGGCGGGCCGCTGAGTCGTGATGACAGCGACGCGAAGCTTGACCGCTACCTAAAGGCATGGGAAAGGAATGGCTACGGCCGCTGGCTGATCGAGACCATCAGCGGCGACTTCCTGGGATACTGCGGCGTTCTCCCTGTCCAGGCGGATCATCCGATCGGTATCCACAACGAGATCGGATGGCGGCTCAGTCGCAAAGCGTGGGGGTACGGATATGCGACGGAAGCCGCACGAGCTGCGCTCATCGACGTCTTCCGGCGCGTGAGACTGATGGAGGTATTGGCTTACACTGACGCTCAGAACATACGTTCGCAAGCGGTAATGAGGCGCCTGGGGTTGCGGCGTGATACTTCACGCGACTTCGCCATCTACAGTGATCGCTTGGGCACCTGGCGAGGATTGGTATGGACGGCTCACGGGAACCTTTTCGACACGGCCGGAGCCCTTCCGGGGCAGGCCAATAACCGCAGCCAATGAGCCTGTCCTCCGAACTTCCTGGTACCTGGCTCCTCGAGTCGCGCGTGGACGTAACGCCAGCCGGCAAACAGCATCCGGACCCGCTGCTCGGAGACGACCCGGTCGCCCTTCTGATCTATGACCGCACCGGGCATTTTTCCGCGCAGTTCATGAAAAGAAACCGCTCGGCTGTCATTCAGGCCGCTCCGGCGAACGCCAAGAACAACACGCAGGCTCAAGGCGGGTACGACGCATACTTCGGAACATATTCCGTCGATGACGCCAACGGCATGGTCACACAGCAGCTCATGGGCTCGCTGTCAGCCGCCAATGTCGGCATGGTACTAACGCGCGCCATGGAGGTCAGAGGCACTACTCTGCTCATCAAACTCGAAACCACAGCAGCTGATGGGACGCCGGTCATACGCACCCTTACCTGGCGACGCGTTGAAAACGCGGTCTAACAAGGCGTTCCAGCCGACGCCGCAGCGCCGCGCGCTGCGGTCCCCTCGCTCGCCGTGCTCGCTCGGCGCGGCTGAACCCCGGCGTTCGACGTCGATTCCGATAACCGCTACGGCTCGAAGCCGGCCATGGGGAGCAGCGATGGGCCACGAATCGATTCTGGCCGGTTGTCGGGCCGTGAAAGCGGTGCACGGCGCCTCTCCGGTGCTCGGGTGACAACGTGATCGGGAGGGTTGACACCGTCGTCGTGGGCGGCGGGCAGGCCGGGCTCGCCATGAGCCATCATTTGACACGGGTGGGACGTGAGCACGTCATCATCGAGCGCGGTCAGGTGGCGCAGAGTTGGCGGAGTGAGCGGTGGGACTCGCTCATGTTCCAGTTCCCCAACTGGTCGATCCAACTGCCCGGCTATAGCTACGAGACCGACAAACCGGACGGTTTTGCTGCAAAGGATGAGCTCGTTCGCTTCATGGAGCTCTACGCGGCACTGATTAATGCGCCATTGCGGTGCGGTGTCCGGGTTGTTGCGGTGCGGCAGGCCCCAGGGTCCAATCGCCTGCTGGTCGACACTGAGCAGGGGACACTTGAAGCGGTCAACGTCGTCGTCGCTACCGGCCCGTTTCACTCGCCGCTCATTCCACCATTCAGCACCTCGATCCCAGCGCACGTATTTCAGATTCACTCGCGGGATTATCGGAACCCTGGCCAACTGCCGCCCGGGGCAGTGTTGATCGTGGGCAGCGGAGCATCGGGCTGCCAGATTGCCGAGGAGCTCAATCACGCCGGACACAAGGTCTATCTTTCAGTAGGGCACTTTCACAAGACACCGCGGCGCTATCGAGGCCGAGATGTGTACTGGTGGTTTGAGGTGCTGGGCTTTTGGCGTCTGCCTCTGGAGCTTCACCCGGAAATCAGGAACGCTCGCTTCGTTGTAACCGGGGTCAGAGGTGGCCACGAGATCGATCTAAGGCGTTTTGCCGCTGACGGTATGACGCTGCTCGGTCGGGTGCGCGGCCTAGCGGACGGTAAGCTCCTTCTTGCGGATGATCTCGAGGAGAGCCTCGCGCAGGGAGACGCTTGGTTCGGCTCACTGAAGATCAGGATGGACGAGTATGCGGAGAAGAACGGGATGCCGGCGGCCGAGGAGCGTCCAGTGGATGAGCTGGCACCCGCGTTGCCGTCATGGTCACGCTCGATGACCGAATTGGATCTGAGAGGTTCCGGCGTGACCTCAGTCATTTGGTGCAGTGGCTTCCGCTACGATTTCGCATGGGTACAACTGCCGGTTTTCAATGAGGCCGGAGAACCGCTTCATCGCCGTGGTGTGACGCAGTGGCCGGGCCTCTACTTCCTCGGCCTCAGGCGTACACACTCCTTGAGCTCGGCACTCCTGGCGGGCGTCGGTACCGATGCCGCCTTTCTCGCGGAACACATCGCCGCACGGTAGTAACCGGCATAGCGGGATTCCGCGCATGTCCGGGACTCGACGCCAAACTTCAGGATGCA
>Ga0075431_100007158_pt1 | contig 11090 bp, 3 predicted proteins | sample RhiMetdeltSRZDD5_FD_75297 | JGI IMG/M metagenome (GOLD analysis project Ga0075431, IMG submission 75297) | Populus rhizosphere microbial communities from Tennessee, USA - Rhizosphere MetaG P. deltoides SRZDD5 | ecosystem: Host-associated > Plants > Roots > Rhizosphere > Soil | place: USA...
GGAGCTGCCGCCCGCACCGGTGGAGGTGGTGTCCGTCAACAACCAATCAGATCGAATTTCTCCCACGGCCCGATGGCGTCGCGGTTGGCGATCAGCGGTGACGCCCCCGCATTCTCGGCCACGACGAACTTGTTGTTCACCTTGGCCCGCAGGCTCACGCTGCCGTCAGAGTTGCGGACCAGCTGGAAGGTCTCCCACGGGCCGATCGCGTCACGGTTGGCGATCAGCGGTTTCGCGCCCGCGCTCTCCGCGGTCACGTATTTGCCGTTGACGCGGGCCCGGAGCGCGACGTAGCCGCCGCCGAGGTCGATCAGGTCGAACTTCTCCCACGGGCCGATGGCGTCACGGTTGGCGATCAGCGGTTGCGCACCCGCGCTCTCGGCCACGACGAACTTGTTGTTGATCCTGGCCCGGAGACTGATCACGGTCGGGCTGACGGGCGGTCCGCTGGTGAATGTGAAGGAGTCGATGTCCATGAGATCGGTACCCCCGCTACCCGTGCCCTTGAAGACCAGGTACAACGTCGTGGTGGTCGTCGGGGCGGGGGCGAGGTTGGTGGCGACGTTGGTGAAGACGTTCCACGCCCCGGTGCTCGGTACCGCGATGATGCCGAGCAGCGTTCCGCTGGGCGACCCGGCACGTACCTCGATGGTGCCGCCAGGGCCGCCTGACGAGACCCGCCCGGTGAACCGGGTCGCGTTCGCCAGGTGGTACCTCGGGAAGGCGATCCAGTCGCCGTTGTTGATGCTGCCAGCGGTGTAGCCGCCCTCGGCGGCCGGTTGCGCCACCCTCACCACGCCGCCGGACTGCGTGGTGAAGTGCTCGGCCTGCCGGTGCCGGGGTTGCAGCAATCTAGTGCTCCGCGTGGTCAGCCCGCCGTTGTCGGTGTACGTGGCGTCGAACACGCCGTAGATGTTGGCCGCCGCATCGTGCTCGCCGTCTGTTGGAATCGTGATCGAACCGGTGCAGCCGGTCGTCCGGGTGATCTCATGCTGATGGTTGTCGTGCCCGAGCGAGTAGGCGACGGTGACCCGGGAGCAGTCGACCGGACCGTCTTCGGGATCGCTCGCGGTGACCTGGAACGCGACGGTGTCACCGAAGTTGAACAGCAGGCCGTCCACGGGCGTGGTCAGCGTGACCGAGGGTGCCGTGTTGCCGACGGTGATCACCAAGCTCGCGGTCGCGGTCAGCCCGGCGATGTCGGTGACCCGCAGCGTCGGAGCGTAGGTACCGTTCACGGTGTACGTCTTGGTCGGATTCGCCGCTGTCGACGTGGTGCCGTCGCCGAAGTCCCAGTGGTAGCTGAGCGGCCCGCCCTCGGGATCGGTGCTACCGGCGGAGGAGAACACGACGGTTAGCGGGTTGGGGCCGGACGTGCGGTCCGCCGATGCGTTCGCGATCGGGTTGCGGTCCGCCGGGCCGATGTACTCGATCCGGTACAGCGCCTGGTTGTTCGCCCCGGTGCCGTAGTCGAGCACGTACAGCGCCCCGTCCGGCCCGAACGCCATGTCGATGACCTGCGTGCCGTTCCACGGGAAATCCGAGATCTCGCCGCGTGAGCCGTCGGCATTCACTGCGATCGCTTTGATCCATTGCCGGCCGTACTCGCCCGCGAAGTACCGCCCGTTCAGTGACGACGGGAACTTCACCGGGGAGTTCAGCGCCGCGTCGTAGCGGTAGACCGGACCGCCCATCGGCGACTCGGAGCCGGTGCCGAACTCGGGCGGCGAGCCGGCATCGCCGTACTTGATCCAGCTCGGCTTGGCCGGCGGCAGCGTGGTCAGGCCGGTGTTGCGGAACGAGTTGTTGGTCGGCCCGCTAGCACAGTTGAACTTGGGGCCGGTGGTGTTCGTCGCGAAGTCCCACTCGTTGTAGGTCTCGACAGTGGTGTTGGTGCCGGTGCAGTACGGCCAGCCGTAGTTGCCCGGCCCGGTGATCCGTGTGAACTCGACCTGGCCGCCAGGTCCGCGGTTAGCGTTGGCGACGCCCGCGTCGGGACCGTATTCGCCGAGGTACACGATGCCGGTGGGCTTGTCGACGCTCATCCGGAACGGGTTGCGGAAGCCCATCGCGTAGATCTCGGGCCGGGTGCCGGCGGTGCCGGGCGGGAACAGGTTGCCGGCCGGGATGGTGTAGGTGCCGTCCGGTTGCGGCGTGATGCGCAGCACCTTGCCCCGCAGGTCGTTGGTGTTGCTGGAGGTGCGCTGGGCGTCGTATTGCGGGTTGCGGTTGGTCCGCTCGTCGATCGGAGTGTAGCCGTCGGACGCGAACGGGTTGGTATCGTCGCCGGTGGTCAGGTACAGGTTGCCGGCAGCGTCGAAGTCGATGTCGCCGCCGACGTGGCAGCACATGCCACGATCGTTGGGCACCTGCAACACGATCCGTTCGCTGCCGAGGTTCAAGGTGTTGTCCGCGTTCAGGGTGAACCGGGACAGCCGCAGGTGTCCCTTCCAGCGATCGAAGTCCGCGGCCGTTCCGGTCGCCGGCGCATCCCCGACTGGCGTGTTCAGCAGCGGCGAGTAGTAGAGGTAGAGGAAGCGGTTGGTGACGAAGTTGGGGTCGGCCGCGATGCCCTGAAGCCCCTCCTCGTCGTGGGTGTAGACCGGCAGCGTGCCGGCGACCTTGGTGTTGCCGGCGGCGTCGGTCACCCGCACCGTGCCGTTGCGGGCCGTATGCACGACGGTCCGGTCCGGCAGCACGGCCAGCGACATCGCCTCGCCCATCTCCGAACTGCCGAGCGCGAGGGTGACCTGCTGGTAGTCGGACGCGGGGATGGGATCGGCCGAGGCGGCCGGCGCAGCGGCCACGGCCAGCGCCGCGCCGGCGATCGTGACCAAGGCGGCCACGAGCGGTCGTGACCATTGTCGGGTACGCGTGGGCATCCGGATTCCTTTCGGGGGCGGGGTGGCTTCCGGCCGCGGACAACGCCGCGGCCGGTGACGGTGGCAGGGTCGGGTTCGCATTCAGCCGGTGATCAGTTCGAACTTCTCCCACAGCCCGATCGCGGTCCGGTTGGCGATGAGCGGTGAGGCCCCCGCGTTCTCGGCACAGACGTACCGGCTGTTGATTTCGGCGCGGAGGCTGACGGTGCCGTCGGAGTTGCGGACGAGGCCGAAGATCTCCCACGGACCGATGCTGGTGCGGTTGGCGATCAGGGGCTTGGTGCCCGCGCTCTCGGCGGTCACGTACTTGCCGTTGACGCCGGCCCGCAGCGCGATGTTGCCGCCGCCGAGGTCAATCACGTCGAACCGCTCCCACGGGCCGATCGCGGTACGGTTGGCGATCAGCGGCGCGGTGCCGGCGCTCTCCGCCGCCACGTATCGGCTGTTAACGCGGGCCCGCAGGCTGCCGGCCTGGTAGCCGGGACGTGGCGTGCAATCGGACGTGACGGCTCCCGCCGCGATCTGGATCCCGCCGAGCAGCATCCGGGTGAAGTTGCTGTCCGTGTAGCTCTGCTCGGTGTGACCGAGGCCGGTGTACCAGGCGCGCCCGCCGCCGTAGTTCTGGCACCAGGTGATCGGGTGATCGCCCATGGTCCCGCCGCTGTACGACGACTCGTAGAGGCTCGCCAGCACCCGTACGTTCGGCCGCGGGTTGGTGCGGTAGTTGTACCACTCGTCGGTCCTGGACCAGGTCAGCGGCAGATGGACGGTGGACGGGTTCGACCGGTCCTCGATCCGGATCGTGGCCGGTTGGATCGCCGGGTGCGAGCTGAAGTACGCGCCGACGAGCCCGCCGTACCAGGGCCAGTCGTATTCGGCGTCGGCGGCGGCGTGGATGCCGACGTACCCGCCGCCGGCCGCGAGATAGGACTCGAACGCGGCCTGCTGGTCGACGTTGAGCACGTCGCCCGTTGTCTGCAGCCAAATCACCGCCTGATATGCGGCGAGGTTGGCGGTGGTGAACGTGGCCGCGTCCTCGGTAGCGGTCACCGTGAATCCGTTGGCCGCTCCTAGTTGGCGAATGGCGGCGATCCCGTTCGGGATGCTCGGGTGGCGGAATCCAGCGGTCTTGCTGAAGACCAGCACGCTGGTCAGCGGGGCGGCCGCGGCCGGGGCTGGCCTCACCATCGCCATCGGCAGCAGCATGGCGAGGCCGAGGAGAGACGCGAATATGCGGGTACGCATGGCCTAACACTCCTTTGTAGACCATAGGCGCCGCGCACAATCCGTACGGCGCCTTGGGGGAACTTGCGGCTGTACCAGGTTTCTCGTCTCACTCACGACTCTCCGCCTGCTCGCTGAGGGCCCAGGGACGTCCGCCATTGTTTGTGGCCGTGCGCCCTGCGCAATCGATGGCCGATCAGGCCGCGGCGGACCATGCGGCCCGCCGCGACCGTCGGTTTCACTGCTCGGGCAGCGCGTCTGAACTCCACTGGGCATTTACAGGTGAGGAGAATCCGTAGTCGAAGCCGAAGTTCACCGAGCCGCCGCCCCAGACACCGCCGCTTTTCTTGTTGCCCCCCGAGCCGCAGACACCGGCAACGTACACCGCGCATCCCTGGAGGCTGAAGGAACCCTGTTCGCGGGCTGGGGCGGTGGTGTATCCGAACCCAACGGACACGCCGACTCTGGCGCCGGTGCCGGCGGTGATCTGACCGCCGTCCGAGGTGACATTGAAGCCGACACACACCCAGTAAGCGCAGAAGCTAAAGCTCATGAACCCGCGACCGCCCTTGGGCGTCTTGTCGTCTTCGTTGGTTTGGTAGGGCTGGCCGAACTCGTCGTACTCAGGCCTTTGGGGTAGCGGATACCTGGGCACCCACTTCCATTCGCCGTCGACTTTCACCTCTTTGAGCATGTTCCGATCGCACGGTCCCCGAAGCGACCCATGGGTGCGCTCACACACCGCGATTGCAGCGACAACTGGTCCGACTCTGTTCATGTAGTAACGCCACGCATCAGCGCAAGAGATCTGGTATCCACCCGGGTGCGAGGAGCAGGTGTGCGGCTTGGGCTCCTTGACCGGGTAGTAGACCCGGGTGATCTTCGGACGGAACGGGCCTCCCTGGCAGATGGAGCAGGATCTGAAGCCCCGGACCCAGGGACGCGATGGCGACGTAACAGGCCCTAGCCGCCGCCGGTCGATGATCTCGAATCCCCACGAGTGCTTCACCTCGTACATCTGGCAGGCGTCGTCACCGCACTGCTTGAGGCCGGTCGGGTCGCTGAATGTGATCGGGTTGTTGCCGCTGTACGCGTACCCGTGGATCTGTTGCGGGTCCTTCAGATCCATCAATGGGTCATCGCTGATGAAGCGCCCGATGGCGGGGTCGTACTCGCGGGCTCCGATGTGCGTAAGCCCGGTCGGATCGTTGACGCCGCCCACGAATCCTTTCTGGTTCGGCCATGCGGGCTTGGTACCCCGGGCACCGCCGTATGGGGTCTGATAGCGCACGCTGACCTGCTGCGACGCGGCGTCGACGGCCACCTGCTGGGTGCCCTGGTGGTCGCTGAAGAGCCAGGTCAGCCCGGATGGAGTCCGGGAAGCGACCATCGACTGGCCGAAGTTGTAGTACCGGGTCGCGGTCGTGGTGGTGCCTTGACGGCGCAGTTCCATGCCGGGCAGGTAGAGGGTGGTGCCGGCGGTGTCGCGACGTACCAGTCGTGCCCCTTCGGCGTCGTAGATGTTCGTTTCGATCGTTGTTCCGCCGCTTGCGACGGTGGCAAGGCGTCCTTCGGCATCCCAAGCCAGTATCTGCGAGCCTGCGCCAGCTGGGCAGGTGTTTGCGACAGTCCCGGCTGGACGGCAGATGGTATTGCCGGTGTTGTCGTAGTCGTAGCGGGTGGTGACGGGGGCCTGGCCGGGGGCTGTGGTGGTGACAGCGGTCAGGGCGTGTGGCCGCACCACGCCGGCTCCGCCGGCCGGGACGGTGTACGTACGGACGGTGTCACCGCCGGAGGCGTAGGCGGTCTCCGACAGCCGGTTGCCGGCCGCGTCGAGGGTCCAGTCCTGCCAGTACGGTGCCGGACCGCCGAGGTTTGCCACGGTGGGATCGCTGGCGCAGCCGACCCCGGTCTTCGGCGTCCACGCCGAGGTGAGCCGCCGCAGCCCGTCGTGCCGGAAGCACTGGGTCTCGGCCGAGCCGACCTGCGGCGCCTCGGCTATGACGGTGATGTTGCCGGCCGGATCGTGGGTGTAGGTACGGTCGGAAACGGTGCCGACAGCGGTTTCGGGTTGAATCGCGGTGCGGATGACGCGCCTTGTCGATTGGTCGTAGTCGACGTCGCTTTCCACATAGACCCCGCTAGCCGTCTTGCGGGTCGTGACGGTTGGCTCGCCGTAGCCGGTGTACTGCTGCCCGGCGACGTAGCTGCCTACGCCCGGCAGGTTGGTGTTCAGTCCGGTGGGCAGTCCGGTGGCCGGGTCGTATGTGGTGGTGACGGTCTCGCCGGCCAGCCCGCCGCCTGCCGGGTAGGTGAACTCGGTGGGTGATCCGTCATATGGCGAGTAGCCGTAGCCGTATACCCAGGTGCCGGACAGTCCCGTGCCCTCGACGCTCGGGATGATGACGTTGAGGCCAGCGACCTGGTAGCGGGTGGTGAAGCCGCGGACCTGCCACTTGTACTCGTTGGTCGACCCCGCAGGTTCGTAGCGGGTGGTTTCGGTGAGTTGGCCCCGGACGGTCTGCCCGGTGTAGAGCCGGTCGTAGGTCCACTTTGCCCGCAGCGGACCGGTGGCGGAGCCCTCGCGGAGCTCGGTCTTGCGGCCGAGTTGGTCGTAGGTGGTGACCAGGGTTTGACCGCGGGCGTCGATGTTCTTGATCAGTTCGTTGTAGTCGTTGTACTCGTTGCGGGTGAGACCGCGGTCCGGGTCCCGCGACTCGATCGGTCGGCCTCTGATGTCGAAGGTGTAGGTCCACTCGTTGCCTACCTGGTCGACGACCTTGGTCGTCTTGTCGTGATGGTCGTAGGTGTAGACGATGGCGTCGTAGGGGCCGCCGACACCGGCCGCTGTCGTGTGCTGGCGCTTCTCAATCATTCTGCCGCGAATGTCGGTGAGGGTGGTGGTGGGGATGCCACCGGCGGGCGGGGTGACCTTGGTCAGGTCGCCCTCGTACGCGGTGGTGGTCCGCCACTTCTCTACCAGGTTGGTCACGCCGTCACTGGCGAGGAAGATCTGGGCCGTCGGTCGGCTGGCGTTGTCGAACACCGTCTTGGCGACCGCTGGCACGGACCATTCCGGTTCCCACCACAGCGCTCCGGAGGCGGTGCCTGGTTCGACGTGGGCGGCATAGGCCGTGTCGGCGCGGCCGAGCCTGTCGTAGATGGTGTCGGTGACCACTCGGCCGCCACCCACCGCTGCGCGTTGGGTCTGCCGTGGCCGCAGCAGCGCGTCATAGATGTCGTAGGTGACGGTGAGGCCGCCACCGGCATTCAGTGTCTTCGTCTCGGTGTACGGGTAGGCGGATCGGGTCGGCGAGTACATGTAGGAGTACTCGACCGACGGTGTGTCCGGGTGGTCGACTCGCGACCAACCCACCCGCCACGCCTTCGCCAGTCGACCCAACTGGTCGTAGACAACGTCGGTGACGCGACCGTTCGGGTCGGTGATCTTCGTTGTTGCATCGTCCCAGTACGGAGCGATCTGTTTGGTCGTGACCCAGTTGAGCGGCATGGTCTCCTTGACTTCGGTCACCGGTCCCCCGCTGGCTGGCGTATACCCGGTCGTTGTGACGTTGCCTTTGATGTTCTTGACGGTGAGCGTGCGGCCGAACGCGTCGAAGGTCGCCTCGGTGGTGGTCTGCCATTGCGTTCCGCCCGCGGCTGTCCAGTCCTTGAGTTGCTCGCTCTTGCTGACCGAGCCGTACACAGGCGGGGTGTCGGGGCTGGCCGCCTGGTCGTAGCTAATCCGGCTGTCCGAGATGATGTGCTCGGGCTGGGTTGGCGTGACGCCGCAGGCCAGGGCCGTGGTCGTGGTCTGCTTCACGGTGCCCAGGATGTTCTTGGCCAAGTTGCGGTTGTAGACGTTGCTGACGCATCTCTCGTCGCCAGGCGCCGCCTCGCCGTCGTTCTGTGACCACTCGAGGGTGCCGTAGCTGTCGTGGAACTTGTTCTCGGTACGCAGGGTCCGCCAGCCACGGGCACCGTCTACTCCCAACGCCGTCGCCGCATAGCTGACTTTCGTGTTGACGAAACGAGCGGTGACGGTGTCGCCGTTGATGGTGCGGCTTGCGGTGGCGGGAGACATCCAGGGAACGTTGACCGTCTTGGACACTGGTCTCGTGTCGACGCCGTTGTAGACGATCTGTTCGCGGACCATACCGGCGAACTGGTCCTCGTCATACACCGTTTCTGTGCCCATAGAAGCCGAGACCGTCACGGTGCGGGTGCCCCCCGAGGGGGAGGAGCGGTCACCGTGCATGCCGCGCAGGTAGCGGGTCTCGGTCAGCGTTTGCTGTCCGGGCACGTCGCCCACCCGCGTCCTGACGGTGGCGTAGCCGCGGTACTGGTTCCAGGTCTTGCGATCGGGCTTGGTGAGCCCGTCGTCGTCCGCGTAGTGCCACGCTGGTGTGCCGCCGTACTCGTAGAAGGTGAACTTCGGCGGCGCCTGGTGTCCGCCAACGAGCTGGACATCCGACTCGGACACGGCGGTGACCACGTACTTGTGCCACCACTCAATGATGAGAGCCTTGCCGTACGGGTCGGCGGGGTCGATTCCGATCACCGGATAGCAGCGTTTGGTGTTGGTGTACGCCGCCGACGGCAGGTTCGACGAGGTGCACTCCGGCAGGCTGTAGTCCACGTTGATCAGCGCGCCGATCTCGGACACGATGGTGTCGATGCGCTGCCAGTTGTTGGTCGTATTGGTCGGGCTAAGCACCCGGTTGGGCAGGGAGATCGGCGTGAAGGTGACCGGCGGCATCGTCACGGTGGAGCCGACGTGGCCGGCGTGCGTAATCGAGTCCAGCCACAGTCCGGGGTGGACGCTGCCGTCGCCGGTGGGAGGGAAGGAGTGGCCCAACGTCCAGGAGTCCACGTCCTGCCATTTAGCCGGGGACTGGGTGGTGTCCCACACCTTGGTGGTGATTTTGGATAGGCGCTTGGTGGACCAGAAGGTGGGCGAGTACTTGGTGGGACAGGACGTGGCCGTCAGCTTGCATTCCTGGTCCCACGGGGTGTCGGGCCACTTGGGCTTGTTCGGCGCTGGCGGGGTGCCGGTCCAGCAGTCGCTCACACACCGGTCGGCCGAGGTGAACACGACCTGCGCGACCGGGGCGACCGACCGGTCGGTGCTGCCCCTGTCCCAGGTGCCGTAGTCGATTTGCTTCAGAGTGCCGCCCCGCACGTACGCCGCGTTGTTGGTGTCGGTGTTGTACTGGGCGTACTGGTTGAGTTCCTTGTCGTACCAGTAGGACATCGTGTTGCCGCGCGGGTCGATGACGTAGTCGAGGTTCCACCGCCACGCCTGGGCGCAGTCGGAGTCCATGAAGGCGGTGGCGTGGCACGGCTCGTTGGTGTGGTTGCCGAACACCGGCACGGTCCACGTCGAGTTGGTATCCGACGACTGTCCGGCCGGCCGGTTCAGACCGAAGAAGTACTGCGTGCCGTCGGAAGCGGTGACCTTCCAGTACTCGCCGTTGTCGTCGCCGTTGTTCCCGCCGGTCAGCTTCTCGATTCTCGAACCGTCCTCGTTGCGCGCGTGCCAGCCCTCGCCGGCCTGGAACACCAGCTCCGAGCCGCTGCCGTTGAGGCTCATCGTGGCGTTGTCCGAGCGCCAGCACAGGTCCCCGGAGTCCTTGGTGTTGTTCGGGCTGCCGCTCCTGTCCTCACTGCAGGACACGTATCGGCGCTCGATGTAGCCGGGCCAGTACTCGAACCCCTCCCCGATCCACGACGGCTGGTTGTTGGTGGCCTCCGATCGCCCATCGACGCTCGACGAGGAGTAGCCCAGCGAAAGCGCGGGGCTCGGCCCGCCGATGTCGGGCGGCACCTGCAGCGCGTAGCTCCACGAAAAGTCACCGGACGAGCCGCCCGCGGCCCACGTGGACGACGCTGCCATCGGGGTCGCGGCGAAGTCGCCCCCGCTTCCGGAGGCACCCGCGGCCAGCGCGATCAGCGTCCCTGACGTCGCCACCTCGCCGTCGGGCAGTGGGCGCCGGGACTTCGTGCCGCTGGCCAGCGGCGCGACCGTCACGTCAGCGGTGACCACCTGCGACGCGGTGCGGTTGACCGAAGGCACCGCCCTCGCGTCGCAACCGGTCCGGCCGGGGCTGGTCAACGCGCACTCGGGCAGCAGCCAGAACTTCAGGCGAGATGCCCAGCCCGCGCCAACAGCATGGCGGAATGCGGAGTAGTCGACGGCGACGGTGACCGGTCCCGTGGCGGACGTAGACTGGGCCGCGCCGAGCCGGACCACCAGGCCGTCACGCCAGGGCGCCGGCACCGCCGCCCGGTCCAGTACCTGCGCCGTGACCTCTGGTATCTGCGCGGCTGCGGCACTGTCTGTCCCAGTGACCCGCTCAATCCACATTGGATGGTCAGCCGTGCGCGCCGCCGCCATCCGGAAGGTGCCCGGCTTCGGCCACACCGCAGCGGGCGGCGCGACATCTACCGGTTGCCGGACCGGCCACGCGATACCACGCACCTCACCGCCGACGTTGTCGAGCCTCTCCACCTGGCCCGACAGATGGCTCGGGCCCGGCTTCGGCTCGGCCCCAGCGGGTAGCGGTGCCAGCAGGGATCCCACCAGCACGCCACCGACCAGCCCGGCAACGAGCCGGCGCGCACGTCGACGGAGCTGATGGCGTCTGGAGAGCGTTAAGGCTTGGATAATCGGATCGGTTCCGGCGTTCACAGCTGCCTCCAGCGGCATCAAGGAATCGAGACTCGACGGGGAACGAACTGCGCTGTCGGTGAGGAGGCACGGGGTGTGAACGCACACCCCGTGCCCGCCCGGGGCTACGGCTCGGCCACCACCTGCGCTTGATAGAGCGCCTTTACCTGCGTGTCTGTCATGGCGCCCTGGTACACGGTGACGTCGTCGACGGCCCCATAAAGGAGGTTGGAGGTTCCGTAAGCGCGGCCGGTCGTCAGTGGGCCGTTGGCCTGCCACGGCTGCCACGCGCTGTTGAGGGACGAGGTGACTTT
>Ga0075431_100007159_pt1 | contig 11089 bp, 12 predicted proteins | sample RhiMetdeltSRZDD5_FD_75297 | JGI IMG/M metagenome (GOLD analysis project Ga0075431, IMG submission 75297) | Populus rhizosphere microbial communities from Tennessee, USA - Rhizosphere MetaG P. deltoides SRZDD5 | ecosystem: Host-associated > Plants > Roots > Rhizosphere > Soil | place: USA...
CTGCAATGGGGACCGCAGCCCCCAGCGTACTAACTAATACTGGTCACTGAGAGATGATTCGCAGCGTCCGCCGGTGGGTCCAGTTCACCGATACGCGCCTGAAACACGCGCCAAATAGCACGCATTTTCGATCGGTGTAAACAATCTCACTTGCGTGTGTGCTTCGTGCCTTTTACAATCGCCTCGGCTGAGAGGCGTTCATGTCGTCAGGTGTCCCTCGTTCGTTCACTCGCCCATCCTTCAGCATCCAGAATTCCTTTAAAAAACTTTTTGCGAAGAGATCGCGCCGGCGAGTGTGCCTCGTCGGTCTCCTCCTGGCGATTGGGGGCTGTGCCATTCTGCCCGGCCACTGGCGACCTGGTTGGAACAAAGAGTGGACCAGCAAGGAGCCCGTGCCCCAGACCGCCGGTTCGTGGAACTTGAGCGAACTCGAAACAAAGGACCATCGCTTTCTGGCGCTTGCCATCTCCGGAGGAGGAAGCCGCGCGGCGAACTTCGGTTCCGCCGTCATGCTTGAACTCCAACAACGCAAGCTGCTTGAACAGGTCGATGTGATTTCCGGCGTGTCAGGCGGAACGCTTCCGGCTGTTTACTATGGGCTCGGCGACAAGGCGGGCGCCTTCACCGAGCCGGCCCTCCGAAAGTCGCTGGGGTTTGACTTTCAGGGTAGTTGGATCTGGCGGTGGTTCCTTCCGCACAACATCTTCCGCTATTGGTTTTCGGACTTTACCCGCTCCGATATCATGGTGCAGGTGTTCAACAACGAGCTGTATCATGACGCGACCTTCGCGGAGCTTCAGTCACATCCGAAAATTTTGCTCAATTCGACGGTCCACAACGATCACACCCGCTTTACGTTCACGGACGAGCGTTTTGCCCGACTCCATTCCGCGCTGGCCTTCTACCCCGTCGCCAATGCGGTCAACGCCTCCTCGGCATTCCCCGGTGTGTTCCAGGACGTGACACTTGAGTGGTACATCACCCCCCGGCAATACGTGCATCTCTACGACGGAGGCCCGATCGACAATTTGGGGGTCCAGGCGCTCACCGAATACATCAATCGCAACATCCTGGGGACGTCGCTGAAGCGGCTCTTTCCAAATGGATGTCTGATCATCATCATCGATGCCACGCCGGCCAGCGAGCATCCCGAGCTCAACACGGGACAGTCCAGCCGCTCGTTCATCGACTACTTCGTCGATACCAATGCCTTGGATGCGCTGGATGCCATGTTGCTGGAATCCAGGCGTTCGCTGCTCGCCGGTATGGGGATTCCTGTCGACCGGCAGGATCAAGAGATGCGCGGCCGGTTGCCGGTCAACGACCGCGATCAATGCGGCTGCGAGGTACGCCACGTTGCGCTTCGACAGCTCATGTATGCGGGAGAGGAGACGGAAGGTCTGGCAGAGCGCGTCACGCAGATCAAGACCAAGTTCTGGATCGGCGAGGACGAGCAGAATGATTTGTTCACCGCTGCAAAGCTGCTCATGAAACGAGTCGATGAAAAGAAGCTGCTCACGGAAGAGTCATTGAAGTTGTCGTGCGCCGTTGAGAAAGATGGGAAATAGGATGGGACAATGACGCTCTATTACCGAAGGGGCGCGGCTAGCGGCGACGGCGCCAGTGGTGCCGCCAGAGGTGAGGGACCGAGTGGCTTCGCCAGCGGTGACGGTGCCAGCGGGGTCGCCAGCGGAGACTGTGGCAAGGGCATGGTCAGCGGTGACTGAGGCAACGGAGCTGCCAGAGGCGATGGCGGGAGCGGCGTGGCCAGAGGCGATTGCGGCAGCGGCGCGGCCAAGGGAGACTGCGAGCCTGGAGGGGAGGCGGACTGTGTGCCCGGTGTCGGCGAAGGAACCAGTGCAGACGGGATCGAGGCACTATTGTGTGCGTTATCGTGTGCGTTCATGGATTGTTCGACCGAGGGCAGATGTCGGTTCGACGGGTGAAGCTGCCTGGCTCGACTCAGCAGCTCATTGATCTGTCGCACTCTCGCCGGCGTCACATAGGCATATCCCGTCAGGGCTTGCGCCACAAGGTCGTCGGCTTGCATCTGGTTGAGCAATTGCTGCCTTTGAAGCGTGAGTGCGTGCACCTGCTCTGCGGTATTGGCGGTGGCCAAGGCCACATTGGCGGCGTCGAGCTGCTGACGGAGCTGTTCGGCCTCAGTTCTGAGTGAGGCGAGTTCGTGTGTGGCGCGTTCGTTTTCTCGAAGCGCATTGATGGCTTGGATGACTTCACTCTGATCGACCTGCGCGGTGAGATCGACATGGATCACGACGCCGCCGTCCTCGAGGCGTGTACGGGTCTGTTGGTTGAGCACAGTGACAATACCGGCGGTATACGTCCGGATCTCATCGCGCGTCACATCTAGGTTTTTCACTTCGGTCACGCTTTCGAGATACATGGCCACTTGCTCGAGCGCTTGCCGTTTGGCGGCCTCAATGGTCATACGCGTGGCATCCATTTTTGTGTCATGCTCTCCCATTCGATAGTCAGCGGTGGCGGTCACGATTCGGACCGCCGGTTCTTGCCGCTGAGGGCGCGCCAGGGCCTCGGGCTCCAAGGCCACGGCTTCGCCGCGATATTTTTCGGGGATCGAATACCATTCAGTGGTGAAGGTGAGCGTACCGGAATCGTCTTTATAACGGTAGATCTGGTTTCCCGCGAAGACCGGAGCGGCCGCGGTAATGAGGAAGAAGACGATGATGCGAGACCACAGGCGCATAATCCGTCCCCATTCACCATACCACGTGCGGCGGGGTGAATGCCGCATGGATTGACTTGGTTGTCACTGCTCGTTATAAGACCGCAAAGGCGTCATGGATGGCCGGACTCCCCTTGTCCCGGAGAGGCAGCATGGACGATGCCGATCCACAGACCACCTACCGCCATCTCCTCGATCTGTGGACATCGGGCGTCCGGGATTACCACAGCCTCCTGTCTGACTATCTCACGGCCAATTCGATTTTTGTCGCAGCCATCGGGTTTCTTCTCGCCCGGCAACCCCTGACACTGATATTCACACTGCTGGTCATTATCCTGTGCCTCTTCGGCGTGCTCATGACATTGCAGATGGCCATCGTGCTTGGCCGTTTCTCGGCCCAAACCGCCCTGTGGGAATGGCGTCTCCGAGGTATCGAAGGCGATGCCCGCTGGAACCAGCCGAAACTCTTTCTCGATCTTCACCGATACCGGGACCAGCACGAAGCCCTCGCCGAGAAGGGCAACGACCCGACGGTGCTTCAGCCGAATTGGGCACTCCGCCAACAGCATCGGTGGTGGGCTCGCCGTGATGTCAGCTTTCCCTTGTTCTTCGGTACGGTGTACCTGCTGTTCCTCGTCTGGAGCCTTACGCAACTTGTCGCCTAGCAGTCACTTGTTCTTGGAGCGCCGAAGATGGCTGGTCTGCTATTGCTGATCGCGCTGACCGTGCTCGAAGGAACCACGGCGGTGGCCGGGCCGGAATTCCATCCGTCCTCCGTCGAGAAGGGCGTCTTTTTGGTGGCGAGCCCGTCGCTGAACGATCCGAATTTCCGACAAACGGTCGTGCTGGTCCTTGAGCACGGTCCCGAGGGAACGCTCGGCGTGATTTTGAATCGCACCACAGAGGTGCTCCTCTCCGAGGCGTTGCCCGACGTTGGGGCGCTCAAAGGGACGACGCACCGACTTTTTGCCGGCGGTCCGGTCCAACCAAACATCATGCTGCTGCTGTCACGTTTGAAGGAGCCTCCACCGAACATGCGACCGGTCTTCGATAGCGTGTATGTGGGAGGGAATCCAGACGTGTTGGAACGCCTCATCAAGCAGGCCGGTCCCGCGGCCAGGTTTCGGGCGTTTGCCGGCTATGCGGGGTGGGCTCCGGGGCAGCTCGGATTGGAAATGCTTCAAGGATCGTGGGCGGTCCTGCCTCCGGAAAGCAACTTCTTTGAGAAAGATCCCTCATCACTCTGGCCAGACAGTATCGCTCAGCTTCAAGCACCGAGAGTGATTTCCCATTAGCGAGAACGAGAGAGTGAGTTCAGGTGTCTCGCGAGTGATTGCATTCCTGAGAGTGAGTGTCTAGGCTGTGTGCCGTGGCCGTGACGAGGCTTCGAGACATGTGTGTTCCTCTCGGTCGGAATGTTAAAAAAGCCGCCAAGGTGCTGGGCGCCCACGAATGAACATGTGGCGCTGGTCACATCGAAGCCACTGGTCGATCGTGATGTCGATCGCGCTATCAGTCGTGGCTTGCGCGAAGTCCTTTGACATGTCCGGTGACCGCCTCACGCCGCTTGGACCAGAGTGGGGCGTCGTGATCGGCTCAGTATTGGTCAAACAGGCAAAGCTCGCGGACAAGAGCACGAAGTCCGACGCCGATATGCCGACCTACGAATTTGACATCGTCCAAAGTCAGCCCGGCGATCCCGACGGCGAAAGTCCCTATGCGGAACGGTATCACCTCCAGGCCAAAGTGGGAGAAGAGCGGATGTTCATCTCCAGGTTGCGCACGGGCAGGTATCTGGTGAAAAATTTTGCCAAGGAGGGAATCACAGGCACCGGCGGCGACCTTGAACTGATCTTCGATACGATGGCAGGGGAAGTTCGCTACATCGGCCGGCTGCTCGTGGAAGTTCCTCAGCGCGTATCGCGCGGAAAAGAGTATCGATTCATCGTGGAAAACGCCCGTGAGGGGACGTTGAGAAAGATGTCGGATCGTCACGCGGAGCTGGCCGCTCAGGCGGTCGATGCTCCAATGCGATCGCGTGAGTCATCGGCACCCTGACCACAGGATCGGGTCATGCATCGACATTGTCGTGGGCGCTTGGGGAAGCGCGTGTGCTCTATTGGCGTGTGGGCTGTGGCGTGGTGGTGGATCGTATGCTCGGCTGGTGAGATCGCGCGATCGGCGGTGGCTGACGACAAGGACCACGAACACATGCATGGTGCGGTAGAAGCCATGACGCCTCATCACCCGCATACGGGACCGCATATGAAATGGACAACGTTGCGGCCGGTGGGCGCCGGCGATCCCGAACAGGCCAACCGCATCGTGCAGACTCTCCGGCAGGCGTTGAGCAAGTACAAGGACTATCACGTGGCAGTGGACGAGGGGTTCCTCCCAATGCACCCCGGGCGCAAGCCGCGGCATTATCATTTTGCCAATAAAGAGCGCCGCCATCTGGCCCGCATACAGTTCGACGCGGCCCAACCCACCTCACTGCTCTATAAAAAAACCAGCGATGGGTATGAACTTGAAGGGGCGATGTTTACGGCGCCGCGGGGGATGACCGAGGATGAGCTGAACGAGCGCATTCCGTTGAGCATCGCGCGATGGCATGCCCACGTGAATATTTGTCTCGCGCCCGATGGCAGTGGACGTCGCATCAGCCGCAGACAGTTCGGCTTCAAGGGCACCATCGCCGACGAATCCGAATGCCGGCAAGCCGGAGGACAGTTCGTTGCACAAGCGGGAGGATGGATGATCCATGTCTACCCCTTCGAGGCGACCGCTGAGAAAATTTGGACGCACTAGCGCTTCGATCGGCTGGCCCGCGGCGATCCGAGATCGCCGCGAGTGCCGCTGATGATGAGAGGAGATGAGCCTGTCGTGCACTACTGCGGACTGTCGACGTCGATAATCGTCAAGCTGACGAGAAGTGGTTTGCCTGCCAGCGGGTGGTTGTAGTCCATCACTGCGTCGGTATCGGACATTTGCGTAATGGTGGCCTGCTGGCCGGTCCTTCGATCTTCGATGATGTCGCCGGTCTTGACTCCACTGGGGAGTTCCTTGGTGGGCACGACAGTTTTTTTCTTCGAATCGTACGCCCCGAAGGCCTGATCTTCGCTGAGCTTGACTTCTGTCTTATCGCCTCTCCGCATACCGGAAACCGCCTGCTCGAGTGCCGGCAGCATCTGGTGTTGCCCCTGGACGAATTGACTGAGATCTCGGACCTCGATTCGATCGTCGCCAGGAACCGTAATCTGGTACAAGAGGGTCACCTTCGCCCCGTCGGTAATCGGAACGGATGAACCCTGCGTCGTCTGGGGGGGTGATCCCTCCATCTGTTGAGCTGGCTGGCCTGCGATGCCGGCAGGAGCCGACAATGTCAGACATCCGACGATGGCCATCGTGGTCACTGTATATTGGCGCGCGTTCGCCATTAGTACCTCCTTGGTTGCAATCGGGCGCAGGCGCTGCGTCCTTTTCCGTTACCAACGCCGCAAACCTTTTGCCACGAATGAAACTGCAGCGTTTGTGCGGGCTTAAGGCTCATGAACGCCAACGCAAGTGAAGTGAAGGAGAACAGTCCGTCCTTCCTCGCGCAAAAAAGGATTGGATTTCAGCCACGTTAGGTTCTGAGACAGTCTGTCCTCATCTCATAGACAGGCTGTCTGCCGATACTGGGAGCCTCCCTTGCCATTTCGATGAAGACTTGCTTGACTGATTGGGGGCAACCTAACCGGCTCCTTCTCTCATCTCACTTCGGGAACTCGTACATGACCACATCAGTCCAACGATACACGGCTATCGCCATCCTTGGGTGTCTCTGGCTCGCCGGATGTGCAACGCTCGCCTATGAGCACATGAACGATCCTTCTCGGGACGCCTGGCAAAAGCCGAAGGAAGTGATCGAGAAACTTGCGATCGTCCCTGGGTCACGTGTCGCAGACATCGGTGCGGGCGGAGGATACTTTACGTGGTATCTGGCGGAGGCCGTGGGTGCACAAGGGACGGTATACGCCGTCGAGATCGACGAGACAGGCTTGGAAATCATCCGGAAGGAGAGACAGGCGCGAGGTATGACACATGTGGTGCCGATTCTCGCCGAACCCGCAGATTCCAAACTCCCCGAGCGAGTGGACCTCGTGTTCAGCTGCGATACCTTTCACCACATGACGGATCGGGTGGCCTATTTCAGGTCATTGACTCGATACCTTAAGGCGGACGGGCGGGTGGCGATTCTGGATTTCCATCCCCAGGGCTTCTTCTCAGGTCTGCTCGGGCACGGGACCGCGAAAGAAGAAGTCCGGCGGGAGATGGAGTCCGCGGGGTATACGTTGGCTGCAGAATACGATGTTGTCGAGAGTCAACATTTCCAGATCTTTTTCCGAAAAGACTCAAGCTGAACCGGAGTGGATTCGCTTGGATCATTTCTGATACCCATACCGTGTCTTTGAGGCTGGCTCTTCCCGTTCGAGCCTGCTGGCAGCCAACAGGAAATAGCGCTTAAAGATAGTCGGTTTGCAGTACCAATGACTTTGCAGTCAAGCGCAGAATATTGGGATGGCACGAGGTTTGCGAACCGACGAGGCGAACCGATCTTCTCTCCAAGGGAGGTTCGTTCGTGCAAAAATGCCAATGTCGGATCATTTCCCTAGGTATCACCTATCTCTCCTCGATCATTGCCCTCTCGAACATGCCTGCATGCGCTCAGCCGCAGCTGATCGCTAACTCGCAACTCGATCAGAGTCGCATCCACGATACGGTGGATCGAGCGAGTTACGCGTCTGGGTTGCCGGTAAACCATCCCTTGGATGTCGCTTTGGTCAATCGAGCTCAGTTGCATGAGATTTTTCGTCAGCAGGCGGCTGCCAATCATCAGTCTGAGGCCTGGAGCTTGAGACAGACTGCGTATCAGACTATGGGATTCCTTCCCGAGGGAGGACAAGACAGTCATGAGAATATCGGACTGCTGTCACGATCAGCGGCCGGACTCTACATGCCCCGCCAGGAAACGTTGTATATCGTCAGCGAGCCCGCACGATCGGAGAAGGGTGGGATTTATCTCAACTCGCTGGGCAACCTCGGCGATGAACTTACCCTCGCACATGAGATCGTTCACGCACTCCAGCATCAGCACTTTCCGGAAGTGTTCAAGGATGCCCCAGTGTGGCAGCAACAGGCAGACGCCAACACGGCACTACAAGCTGCGATAGAGGGCGATGCCAACCTACGTGCAGCACAATCCATGGGTCTCCTTGGCAGGGCAAGAGATCCCGAAGAGGTCATCGAGTTTTCTCGTGACAGGAAGTTCGAACCATTGAGTGACGAGTCAGCGCTGGTTCACGAGCGCGTCGTGTTTCCCTACACCTATGGCTATCGCTTCGCCTATCACGAAGGCAAAAACGGGTTGAAGACTCTTCCCGCATCCACGGAGCAGATCATTCACATCAAGACCAAGGGAAGGGCCCATTTCTCGCTATCGACCTCGGTGAGTTTTCCGGGATGGTTGAGACGATCGGATGTCGGGTCGTGTTCCAGGACACCATGGGCGAGCTGCTCGTCTCTTTGTGGCTGCGAAGTCTAAATGCAAGCATCGACCACGCTGCTTGGAACGGCTGGGATGGAGACCGCTGGGTCGTTGCCAACTGCGGGCAATCCCGAGAGGTCGCTTGGCTGACGAGCTGGGATACGGAACAAGACGCCCGTGAATTCGAACGAGCCGTTGCAAAGGTTGCGTCCGAGTGGCAGTGGCGTGCCAATTTACAATCCGACATCGCAATCGACCTGCGAGGGAGAGATGTCATCGTATCGACGAGTGGTCTGCGGCTACAGAATGATGACCTAGTCCAACTGGCAAAGCGAAAACGAGTCTCGACCCGCGAGGAACTTGCGGCGCATTTTACCGCTCCCGTCCTTCACAACCCCCACCGCTAAGTCTCGTACAGTGTTCTCAAAGAACCACTTCGGGTTGCGACCACGTTGTCGGACTCGTATGATGAGCGCATGAACCAGATGACACGCATCAAGACGAAGATGCCCGCGCCCTACGAGCTGACGGCGATGCATCAAGATACGCATGACACAAAGACGTTTTGCTTCGCATTGCCCGAGGATGCCACGCTGGACATGCTTCCCGGCGATCATCTCTACGTGCATGCCACGATCAACGACAAAGCGGTCAAGCGGCCGTATACGCCGTCGTCCGTCGCCGGCACGACGGGATATTTCGATCTCACGGTGAAGCGGTATGAACATGGTCTGGTGTCAAAGTATTTGCATGACCGGGAAGTGGGGGATTCCGTGCTGATGAGCGGGCCGAACACGGGTGGTCACTGGGTGGACGGGAGGGCCAAGCGGGTCGGATTTGTGGCAGGCGGCACAGGCATCACCCCGATGATCTCCATTATCCGCTGGATCCTGGCGAAGGGCCTTGATGTGGAGATGTTTCTGGTCTTTGCCAACAAGACCGAGGCCGACATCATCTTCCGCGACGAATGGGACGCAAATGCTCGCGAGCACGCGACCTTCCATGTCTATCACGTGCTGGAGCAGCCGCCGGCCGGCTGGGCGCAGGGTACGGGACGCATCACTGACGACCTCTTGCGCCGGCATCTGCCTGCTCCGGGTCCTGAGACGGCCGTGTTCCTGTGCGGTCCACCCCTGATGGTGGACGCCTTGGAAGGTACGCTCAGGGACATTGGCTATTCAGAACAATCCATCGTGCTTCCCTAGTTGCCATCCAGCTTTCCCTACGTGACGAAGCCGTTCGTCGTGGCGACCCCAAAAGCACCGCGACGACCTCCGGTGAAGTCAAAGACGTCCGCGTCTATCGGCGCGTGGTAGTCGCTTGTTATTCGATGGTGAAGTTCAGCACCATGCCTTTGGCGGCATGGGATTCACTGATGTGGGGATTGGAAAACAAACACATGATGGTGTAACGGCCGGGAGTCAACTCCGCCGTGAAGGTTCCGTCGCGTCCCGGTTCGAGGCCGCTCATGCCGCCGATGAGTGTCCCCGGCAGACGCGAAGGATTGTCCTGGTCCAACGCAGTGAGCACATCATCCACCGATGCGTCCGGATGCAGACGGATGATACTCGCCTGATGAATTTGATGGCCCCGATTGATGACGTAGAAGCTATGGCGGCCCTTTCTCAACGGTTGCACCACGACGAACTCATACTCGAACATGGCCATGTGGAAGTTGCCTTTGAACTCAGGAGGAGCCGACTTCGTGTCCAGGACCCGCAGCGCCTTCTGCATACCGAGCGATGCATGGCTTTGGTGGTTCTTGCCGGGAATACCGCAGATGATGACGTAGGACCCGGGCTCCAGGTAGAGCGTCGCTTCCGATGCTTGGCCGGCATCGACCCCGTTCGGACCTCCCATGTGTTTCGCCCAGGACGGGATGATGCGACTGTCTGATTTGAGAGCCGCCGCCAGATCGGCGGGAGTCTTGCCTTCCTCGAGCTTCAGGAATTGCAGTTGATGCGGTTCTTTCCCACGATTGCGCAACCGGACCGTCGTTTGACCTGCCGGCAGCTGCTCGGGACCATTGAACCTGTGTTCCCAGGCAGAGAATGTGACAACGCTCGGCTGTGGAGGAGGGGCGGCCGTTGAGATCGTCCAGAACGCAGCAATCGCCAGACAGGCACCGACGCTCTGGAACACGAACCAATGACTCATCCGCATGGTGTCCTTCCTGTGGTCAACCTCAGTAGGGCAGGAGGCATTGAAGGACCGGCCGCCCTATTCATAACTTTACCTACAAGATTTAGCAATAGAGCCATTTGGATCAATGGACCACTCTAGGCCATTGACGCGCGGCCATGCGGGGCAGCGAGGTCTTGTACCGGCCCGAGAGGGACGATCCTGGTGGGATTGATGTCGTCGTGCGTGACGTAATAATGTCGTTTGATATGGTCGAAGTTGACCGTGTCGGCGATGCCGTCGATTTGGTAGAGATCTCTCAGGTAACCGAACAGGTGGGAATAGTCGACAATGCGTCGAAGGTTACACTTGAAATGGCCGTGGTAGACGGCATCGAAGCGGACCAGTGTCACAAAGAGCCGCCAGTCCGTCTCGGTGACCTGCGTGCCGAAGAGATAGCGGCGACCGGCTAGCCGCTGCTCCAACCGGTCGAGCGCATCGAAGAGCCGCCGCACGGCCTTCTCGTAGGCGGCCTGGGACGTGGCAAACCCCGCGCGGTACACCCCGTCGTTCACCTGCTCATACAACAAGCCGTTCCACTCATCGATCTGCCGGCGCAGCGGCTCCGGGTACAGATCGAGACGGCTGTCCGTGAATTGGTTGAACTCGTGATTGAACATGCGCATGAGGTCGTCGTCGGAGTTCGAGACGATGCGTTTGGTCACGGTATCCCACAG
>Ga0075431_100007160_pt1 | contig 11089 bp, 12 predicted proteins | sample RhiMetdeltSRZDD5_FD_75297 | JGI IMG/M metagenome (GOLD analysis project Ga0075431, IMG submission 75297) | Populus rhizosphere microbial communities from Tennessee, USA - Rhizosphere MetaG P. deltoides SRZDD5 | ecosystem: Host-associated > Plants > Roots > Rhizosphere > Soil | place: USA...
TGAGGTGGCGAAGCAGCTGACCGATGACGACCTGGCGCGCCACTTCCGGCGGTCGATGCGCATCGCGGCGGCGGACGATCCGTTAGGCGTGCCGGTGACGCACGCTGGGTAGGAGTTAGGAGTCAGGAGTCAGGGGTCAGGGGTGGAAAGGCAAACGGCGGCGCTTTCGCGCCGCCGTTTGCTCATCTGATGAGCGCTGCTGGCTGCGAAGCAGCCGCAGCGCCTTTCCACCCCTGACCCCTGACTCCTGACTCCTGACTCCTGACTCCTACCCAGCGTGCGTCACCGGCACGCCTAACGGATCGTCCGCCGCCGCGATGCGCATCGACCGCCGGAAGTGGCGCGCCAGGTCGTCATCGGTCAGCTGCTTCGCCACCTCACCGGCGTCGAGCCGCGCCGTTACGTCCCGCGCTTCGGGCGCCTCGATGTTGCGCCAGGCATAACGATCGAGGCGGGAGGTGCGGCCGTTGGGGTGGCGAAACACCACCATCGCGTGGCTCGCGCCGGGGAGCATGACTTCCACGCCCCACCGGAGGCCATCCCCCGATTGAAAGGTACGCATCGTTAGGTGATCGCGTTGGGTGCCAGCGGCTGGCGGCCCGCGAAACCGGCGTCGCGCTCGTGCCAATGCGCCACCGCGGGCTCCCCGAGACGCCAGCAGAGATAAACGGGGTGTCCGTCGATCTCACCGGGGAAATCGACGAGTCCGACGTCTCGTCCCTTCATCTCGATCCCCAGATCGGTCAGCTCGCGCACGTAGGCGTCTATCGCCCGCGCCGATCGCTGAATTTCCTGCTGAAGGCGGTCGAGCTCGACGGCATCCCGGCTGGCGGCCGCCACCGTGACGTCGAGCTTCTTCATGAGACGCTGCCAGCGCGCGTACTCGTCGACCACATCCTGCACGATGCGGCGCACCAGCGGGAGCGCACGGTTTGCCTGTTCGATGGTGAAGGTCTTCATGTAATGAACAGGGTGTGCACGGGGCATGCCCTGGGTCAAGTCTGCAAGAGGGGTATGCGCGATCCACCGGCGAGGCGATATTTCAGCATGTCCGCTGCTCCCGATCGCATGACCGCCGAAGACCTGACGCGTGCTCGCACGCTGCTGGGTCTCTCTCCTGGTGAGCTCGCGGCGGAGATTGGACTGACGGAGCCGGTCGTGCGCGCGTGGGAGGATGGGTCTCTCCGCATTCCGCGTCAGTATGCCATTCAGATCGTCTGGCGCGCGGCGGTGGCCGAGCGGCAGGCGGCGCTGGCCTCGAGCGGGTTGCCCGAATGCGAGTGGGTGGCGAGGTGGATGGATGTGACTCCACCGGCGGGCACCGGTCAGCGCGGACACATCGACGCGCTGCGTCGCCATGCCACGATGTGCCCGCAGTGCACGGCTCGCGCTCGCTTCATCGAGCAGAACTTCCCGCCAATGCCGGAGCTGCCGACGCCGACGTTCGTGCGCGCCATGCGTGTCGCGACGAAGGCGCTGGAACGCTTTCCGCGGTGGCTTCGCCTCGCGGTCGTGGCATCGCTGGCCGCCGGTGCCTTCGCGGCGCTCCAGGTGGCGGGGTTGGTCGCCAGCGGCGAGGCTCCATCGTTCGGCAAGGCCCTGATACTCATCGGCGGAATGATGGTCTTCGGCGCGTACATCGGAGCGGCCGCCGGAATCACGTTTCTCATCGTTCGGGATCCTCTGCGCCGGCTCGGCAGGCCTGGCGATGCGCTGACGGGCGCCGTCTGCGCCTGGGTATCCCTGCTCGCCGCGCTTGCGCCGGCGCAATTCTTCACGGACCAGCCAGCGTTCGCGACGCCGGCGAATGCGGCTGCCGTCGCTCTCGTGACCGGCCTCATCGGTGGGATGGTTGGTCACCTCTGGTTCCGCCGCCGTCGCTGAGCGCGGCATGGACCGTGAACTGTTTACGAAGAACCAATGGACTGTTCCCGTTTTTTCGCATCGCCGGCCCGGGGCCGCAGATGACGCAGAAGGACGCAGAAACTTCAAAGTCAAGAGCGTTGTCACGGATGCCACGGATTTGAACGGCGAAACGACACGGAGATGGCAACCGCGAAGACTTTTTTGGATCTGCAACCGCAGAACCTGTGGAACGACTGACGCCGCAAGCCGCCGCGATCTTTACCTCGTAGGTTCTCACAAAGCCTTTCGTGGTCGCCATTGATCCGTGCCGTTTCTGTCGTTCACAATCCGTGGAATCCGTGATAAGCAGTTGACGTTGCTGTTGACGTTTCTGCGCCATCTGCGGCCCCAAGGCCGCCATCCGAATGACGGAATCAGGGCACTGGCATTGCGATCGATAGCGCACTGCCGACCGCAACAAGTCTCTCGAGCCGAGCTACTCCAATGACGACGAGCCGCGAAACCGACTGGATGAACCACCCCGTGCTTCGCAAGCTGGTGGAAGCCGCGAACAAGCTGACGCTCGCCGAGCGCATCACTCTGGTGAAGGGACTCATCCCATCGATCGCCAACCAGTTGAGCCCGCGCGAATACGAGGGCTTCGTCGCCGAGATGCAGCTCAAGGGTGAGCGGTACCACGAAGCCAAGGGGCAAAAGGGCGAAGGGAGGGCATCGCGCCAGGTGCCGGGGGAAAGGGATCTGGAGGGGCGGTGACCTGGCCCCGGGGTCGCGGGATCGGGGGATCGCGGGCGGCAGGAACCCTGCCCTAATGCCTGCCTCCTGATTCCTGACTGCGCTCTTCCAGCCTTCGCCGCCGCCGCTCCTGCGCCGCCTGGTAGCGGCGTTTTTCATCTTCCGTCTCCGGCACCACCGGCGCCACCGCCTTGGGCCGGTGATTCTCGTCGATCGCCACGAAGGTGAGGTAGCACGAGTTCGTGTGGCGACGCACGCCCGTCGCCAGATCCTCGGCCTCGACCCGCACGCCAACCTCCATCGACGTGCGCCCGACGAAGTTGACCGACGCCTTCATCACGACCAGATCGCCAACGTAGATCGGCTCGCGGAAGTCCACGCGATCGACCGAGACCGTGACGCAGTTCTCGCGCGTATGCCTGATCGCGGACACGGCCGCGACCCGGTCGAGCAGCGACAGGATCACACCGCCGAAGACATGGCCAAGGTTGTTGGCGTGCTGCGGCATCATGAGCTCGGAGGTCTCGTGACACGATTCGCGCACGAATCGTGGTGATGGCTTGCGTGTAGAGGTCACAATCGCGGAGCTCGAAGGAAGTGAATGCGCGCGGCCGCAATGAGTCGGCTGCGCAAACCAGAGGATCGCATGGCGGTCCTCGACTGCTCGGAGTAGAGCGCCGCTTCGTCGAATGCGCGCGTGAGGGCGCGTCGCGTGGCAGCGTCGATGGGAGGCGTGTCGAGCCAGAACAGCGAGTAGGCAGGCGCCGAGATCCGCGACACCGGCCATTCGCGTCCCACGGAATCGACGATCGCGAGCATCGCTCGCTCGCCGCTCGCATCATACCGCGTAATCACCGCCAGCCCGGGGCGGTTCCATCGGTCGAGGCTCGAATCGAACGGGGCGATCGACAGCGTTCCGCGAACGTCCGCCCACCATCGGGCCGACGAGTCGGCGAGAATGGGCGGGAGACTGATCACCATCCCGCCGGCGCGGACGCCGTGCCCCGGAGCGAAGAATTGAACAGCGGGGACACGCCCTTCGCGAACGACGACGAAGGAAGACTGGTCGAAATCGAAGTCGGCGATCGCCTCGGCCGCCGCCCGTGCGCGCGCATCGGGCGAGGCGAGCACCGAGTCGAGCGCGAGAGAGAAGCGACGCCTCCCCTCGGCCACGATGCGCTTGGCGGCGGTGTCGCCGAACAGCGTGGCGATCGTCGCCTGCCTTCCCTGCTCCAGGTCGATCACGCCGCGCTGCGTCACATGCCACTCGGCGCCGCCCTGAATGAGGCCGTCGGCGTGGTACTCGTAGGACTGGTATGGCCCGAACGCATCGAGCAGCTCGATTTCGGCGGTCGCTTCGACGATCGGATGCTCGCTGACCTCCTCGTTGGCGGGAACGCGCGGGTCGTTAGGGTGCTCCTCGGCGTACCATCGCTCGATCGAGATGGCGGTCGTATCCTCGAACACGACGGCCGAATCGCCGGTGAGAAGGTCGCGCCGGAAGACGCGTTGGCCGATGATCACCGCCTCGTAGTGGGAGCGATCATCGTCGGCGACATAGACCTCGTGGAAGCGTCCGCGAAGCTGCGCGAGCTGAAGCGGTGCGCCGCGGATCCTGATGCGACCGTTCTCGCTGCGCACCCAGAAGCTCGAGTCGCCGGCGGCAAGGAGAAACTCCGTCCGTGGCGGGGCCACACGCTCCGTCCGGCAGGCAACGAGCGCGAGGGCTACGAGCGGAAAAAGGCGCACCATGCACCGCCAATATAGCGTCCAACGGCACACGCGGACGAGCGATACGGAACGCCGCTTCGATCGTTTACATTGCGGCAGCCGAACGTCGTCCCCGGACTGATCACCCACATGCGCAGCTTATTGCTCGTTTCGCTCGCGGCCCTCGCCTGCGAGCCCGGTACCAGCGCGAAAGCATCACAGCTCCCGATTGGCCGAGCCACGTCCACACCATTAGCGACCGCCGCGGCGCTCCCCCGCCCGGGCGACACCGCGCGCAACACGGATACGTCGATCGTGCGCGGACTCTATGTGCTGCGCTGGGCGGCGCAGAGTCCGGCCCGAATGAAGAAGCTCATCCAGATGGCCGACTCCACCGAGATCAACGCGCTCGTCATCGACATCAAGGACGAGTTCGGCCTCAACTACAAGTCCTCCGACACGCTCGTCGCACGGAACGCCGGCAACGCGGGCACGATTCCCAACCTGAAAGCCCTCGTCGACACGATGAAGGCGCACGGAATCATCCCGATCGCGCGCATCGTGGTATTCAAGGATTCGGTCGCGGCTCGACTCAACCCGCAGCACACCATTCGCAAGACCGACGGCGGCGTCTGGCGGGACAAGGAAGGGCTCACCTGGGTGAGCGCGTACGACCCGAAGATCTGGGAGTACAATATCCGGGTCGCGGAGGAGATGGCCCGTCTCGGTTTCACGGAGATTCAGTTCGATTACATCCGGTTCCCGGAGCCGTACCCGAGCCTCCCCAAGCAGGTTTTCCCAACCGCCAACGGTCGATCGAAGCAACAGGCACTCGCGGAATTTCTTCGCACCGCCTGTCCTCGCATCCGGGCGCTTGGCGCGAAGTGCACGATCGACGTCTTTGGCCTGACGACGACCGTCCCTGGCGCGCTCGAGATCGGTCAGCACTGGGAGTCGCTCGCCCCGCACGTGGACGTGATCCTGCCGATGACGTATCCGTCGCATTATCCGAGAGGCGCCTTCGACATCCCGCGTCCGAACGCGGATCCGTATCGCGTGAACTACATCGCGATAAAGCGGGCGCGCGAGCGCAATGAGAAGCTGGGAATCGACAATCCCGCGCACGTGCGCGCGTGGCTCCAGGCCTTCTCGCTTCCGCGCATGCTGCCGAAGTATGGAGCGGCGGAGATCGAGGCACAGAAGCGAGCGATCTACGACGCGGGGTACGACTCCTGGATTCTCTGGAATCCTGGCGCACGCTACGAGTCGTTCCTTCCGGGACTCGAGAAGACGATGGTATCGCGACGGAAACGTGCTGCGCCCCCCGCCGCCGCGTCGCCGGTGGCCGCGCCGGCGAACGACGCGGCGACGCCCTGACGGCTCAGCGCTTCGCCACCGCGGAACGAACGCCTTCGACGAGCCGGTCGACCTCACTCTCGGTGGTGTAGCACGCGCAGCCGGCGCGGACGAGCCCGTCACGCGCGTGCCCGAGCCGCTCGATGACGGTGGCCGCGTAGAAGTCGCCGTGGGTCGCGAACACCGCTCGCTGGGCGAGATGCTCGACCATGGTCTCCGACGGCACGCCCTCGACGGAAAAGCATAGGGTCGGGGTACGCGGCGTGCCGGGCGCAGGTCCGTAGAGCTGAACGCCGGCGATCGACGAGAGCTCCTTCCACGCGTGACCGAACAGCGCTCGCCCGCGCCGGTCGAACGCCTCGAACGTGGCTTTGAGCCGCTGACGACGTGACCCGGCCGTTCCGGAGAGCGTGGCCAGAAAGTCCACGGCTGCCGCGGCGCCGGCGATCCCTTCGTGATTCAGCGTCCCCGTCTCGATGCGCTCCGGCACATCGTTCGGGGCGGGCTCGACCCTGGGGACGTCGAGCGCCGCGAGCAGGTCGCGGCGTCCCCACACGAGACCGACGTGCGGTCCGTAGAACTTGTACGCCGAGCAGGCGAGCAGATCGCACCCCAACGCGTGCACGTCGGGGAGGACGTGAGGGGCGTAGTGGACCGCGTCGCAGTAGAGGATGGCATCGACGGCGTGCGCCATCGCCGAGATCCTCGCAATGTCGGTGATGGTGCCGAGCGCGTTCGATGCCGCGCCAACGGCAACGACGCGGGTGCGAGGCCCAATGAGCTCCCCGAGCCGATCGAGGTCGAGCGTCCCATCATGCGGCCGAAGCGGAGCGACGTTGACCATCAGCATGTGCTCGCGGGCCACCTCGACCCACGGCGCGACGTTCGCGTGATGATCGAGCTCGGTGACGATGATCTCGTCGCCGGCCGCGAGCGTGCGCCCGATCGCGCGAGCGATGTGGAAAGTGAGCGTCGTCATGTTGGCGCCGAACGCGATCTCATCGGCCGCGCCGCCAACGAAGTCGGCCATGGCGATCCGCGACGCGTGCAGCATCGCATCGGTTTCCGCGCTCGACGGGTAGCGCCAGTCGGTGTTCGCGTTGTGCTCGAACAGATACTCGGTCATGGCGTCGACGACGTCGAGCGGAACCTGTGTGCCTCCGGGTCCGTCGAAGTAGGCGACGCGCTCGCCGGCATGCACCCGCGCGAGCGCCGGGAAGCGCGCGCGAATCTCGTCGACCGAGGCGACGGTCATGCTCCGATCTCGACGCCCGACGTGCGCTCGATCACGCGCACCGCCTCGACATGGTCCGCGTCTTCGCCGAGCTCGATGCGCGCCGCGCGGAACAGCTCGGAGGCGAGCTGCGTGAGCGGCGAGGCGACGCCGGCATCTCGCGCGATCTGCGCGGCGATGCGCAGATCCTTGTCGAGCAGGGCGAGCCGGAACGTGCGCGGAAACGCACGCGAGAGCACGCGCTCTGGGAACAGGTTCATGCTGGTGTTGGAGCGTCCGCTCGATGCGTTGATCACTTCCAGGGCGACGCGAGTGTCGACTCCCGATTTCGCCAGCGTGGCCAGTCCTTCTCCGGTGGCCCAGATGTGTATCGCGAGCAGGGCCTGGTTGACCGCCTTCACCATGTCGCCGGCTCCGACGTCGCCGCAGTGGACGATGATCTTTCCGAAAGCGGAGAGCACGGGGCGAACGCGGTCGACGACGGCCGTGTCGCCGCCGCACATCACGGTGAGCGTGCCGTCCTCCGCCCCGCGTTTGCCGCCGCTCACCGGCGCGTCGACGAAGTCGACTCCGCGCTCGCGCAATCGCGCGGCGATACGTCGCGAGGTGGCCGGATCACCGGAGGTGCAATCCACCAGCGTCGCGCCGCGGCGCACGCCGGCGAGCAACCCGTCGTATCCGTCGAGGAGCGCCTCGACCTCGAGCGACGTGGGCAGGCACGTGATGATGACGGCGGCGTCACGCGCGGCATCCGCAGGAGTGGGGGCGACACGCGCGCGAACCGTACGGGCGAACTCTTCCGCGCGCTGGGCGGTGCGATTCCACACGACGAGATCGAAGCCGCGGGCCGGCAGGTGTCGCGCCATGGGCGCGCCGATGGCGCCCAGGCCGAGAAAGGCGATGGTGGTGGACATGGCGACGCGGATGTTGGTGCTGAAGTGGGCCAGGGGCCAGGGGCCACGGGGAGGGGGTCGAGGGTTCGACGTGATCCGATTACCCTTCACCCTCCCCTTGGCCCCTGGCCCCTGGCCCCTGGCCCGATCTTCATGCGCACCACACTCCGACTCCGCCTCCCCTCCGTGCACTCCGTTCGCGCGGTCTACACGGCGCTCCAGGGCGTCGAGGGAATCGTGCGCGCCGATGTATCGCGCACGGGTGCGACCATCGAGCACGACGGCCGGGCCACGGCGGCGCGCGTGCGAGAGGCGATCGAGACTGCGGGATACGACGTCGTGGAGATTATCGAGGAGTCGCGAAGGCTCCCCGTGAAAGACTGAAAGCGGAACGCGGAATGCGGAGGCCGCTTAACAGCAGTCCGGATTCCGCATTCCGCATTCGGGCTCGGCCTGCGAGTGGTGCCTTAACTCGCGAATCGCGTCAGTCCCTTCTTGTAGCTCTCGACCACGAGCGGAAGGTATTTCGAGATCGGCGTGTACTGCACGCCCAACTCGTGTTGCGCGTGAGTGCCATCGGCGCGGAAGCCGATCGAGGTGAAGCGGGCTTCGTCGATCGAGAGCGCGGGGCGCCTGCCTAACGCGGCCGCGACGGCGGTGGCGACGTAGGCGCTCGGCATCGCCAGCTTCCGCGGCAGCGACAGTGGCGGCCGCTTGCCTCCCAGCCGCGCCACCTTGGCCAGGAACTGCTTCGGAGACAGCGTCTCTCCGGAGAGGATGTACCGTTCCCCGTCCTTGCCCTTCTCGTACGCGAGGATGATCGCTTCGGCGGCATCGTACGCCCAGATCCACCCCACTGGAGCGTTCCCGGCAAACCGGCGTTGGCCGGCGAGCGTCTCGCTGATCATGCGGCCGCACCAGCCCGGATCGGCCGGCGCCACGATGATCCCGGGATTGACGACGATCACCTCGATGCCCTTGGCGCGCAGCTTCAGCGCCGTCTTCTCGGCAGCGAGCTTCGTCCGCTCGAAGTGGGAAATGGTGTAGCCGCGATGGTGGGTCCACTCGTTCCCCAACTGTCCGGGGAATTCGCCGATCGTCACGCACGAGGACACGTAGACCGCGCGCGGGATCTTGGCGATCACCGCCGCGGCAAGCGTGTTCTTCGTGCCTTCGACGTTCACCTCGTCGAAGACATCGGTCTGGCGTGCCCACAGATCGAAGAAGTTCGCGACGTGAAAGACGACGTCGCATCCCTTCATGGCCTTGACGAGCACTTCGGGATTGGTGAGGTCGCCCAGCACAGGCTGCGCCTTGAGATTTTCCATCAAGGTGACGCCGTTGCGGCGGCGGACCAACCCGACCACCCGATGCCCGCGGCGAGTGAGCGCGCTCACCAGAGCACGTCCAAGGGGGCTCGCCGCCCCGGTCACGAACGCTCGCATAGCACCTCCAACCTATGGGAGGGACGCAGTAGACAGGTGTCCGTCACGGCGCTCGAGCCCCGCGTCGGTGCTTGTTCGCTCATCGTCAGGCCGGTATCTTGACCGCCCCGAAGCGCTTCGGCTCGCGCATCTCACATAGCGCGCGAAGCAAACCGAATCAGGCCGAAACGACGAGGTCCGTCGCGATGGCATTCCCGAAGGAAGAGCGACCCGTCGCGGCGCTCCTCGTCCCCGACATCCTCGCCCTGCTCGACGACTCGCCGGGCGATGTCGCGGCCGAAACCGAAGAGCTGCATCCCGCCAACCTCGCCGACATCGCCGAGGCGTTGCCGCGCGAGCGGCTCCCGGAGTTCATGCGCGCGCTCCCCGCCGCACGCGCGGCGGATGTCCTCGAGTACCTCGACGAGGAGCTACGCTCCCAGCTGCTCGAGGAGATGACCGCGCGGCAGGCCGCCGAGCTGGTGTCGCAGATGACACCGGACGATCGCACCGACGCGCTCGAGGATCTCGAGGAGGAGCGCGCCGACGAGATCCTCTCCGAGATCAGCGGCGACGCGCGCGGAGAGACCGAGCGGCTGCTCGCGTACGAGCCCGACACGGCCGGCGGCCTGATGACGACGGAGGTCGTCTCCGTCCCGGGAGATGCGTCGGTGGATGCCGCCCTCGAGAGCGTGCGGGCGGCCGCGCGGGCGGGACGCAAGGAGGCGATGTACGCGATCTACGCGCTCGATGGCGCCGGACGCCTCCGCGGTGTGTTCTCGCTGCGTGAGCTTCTCGCCGCGCCGCCAGGCTCGCGAGTGACCGACATCGCGTGGCAGGATGTCGTCAGCGTTGCGCCGAGCGCCGATCGTGAAGAGGTGGCCCGCCTCACCTCGAAGTACGATCTCGTGGCGGTGCCCGTGCTCGACGCACACGGTCGGCTGCTCGGCGCCGTCACCGTCGATGACGTGATCGACGCGATCGTCGAGGAGCAAACCGAAGATGTGCAGCGCCTCGGCGCGGTCGAGCCGCTCGAGGCGCCGTACTTTCAGGCGAGCTTCTGGAGCATCGCCCGCAAGCGCGCCGGATGGCTGGTGCTGTTGTTCGTTGCGGAGCTGCTGACGGCGACGGCGATGGCGCGCTACGAGGCGACGCTCGCCGGCGCGCTCGTGCTCGTGTTTTTCGTGCCCCTGATCATCAGCTCCGGGGGCAACTCGGGGTCGCAGTCAGCGACGCTCATCACGCGGGCGCTCGCGGTCGGTGACGTGGAGCTCCGCGATGCGCTCCGCGTCCTCACCCGCGAGGGGATGCAGGGTCTCGCCCTCGGCGCGTTCCTCGGCGTGTTCGGTTTCGCGCGGGTGCTGCTCGGCGGTGAGTCGAGCTCAGTGGCGATGGTCGTCGGGGTGACACTGCTCGCGGTGGTCGTCACCGGGACGCTCGTTGGTGCGACGCTGCCTCTCGTGTTCACCCGCCTTGGCTTCGACCCGGCGATCGCGTCATCGCCGTTCGTGGCGTCGTTCGTCGACGTCGCCGGCATTCTGATCTACTTCTCGTTTGCTGCCTGGCTCCTGTCCTGATTCTCCACGTGGCGGGCCGGGGGGCCGCAGATGAACGCAGACGGACGCAGAAACGTCAACGGCAACTGCGAAAAGCGTTGCCACGGATTTCACGGATCTTGAAGCGAAACGACACGGATACGTCAACCGCAGGAGCCTCTGGAACGGCAACAGCAAGAGCCGAGGAACGGCCGAGCCGGTAAGCCGCCGCGATCTTCACCCGATAGGTTCTCACAAAGGTTGTCGCAGTTGCAGTCGCCGTATCCGTGGCTTTTCGCCGTTCAACATTCGTGAAATCCGTGGTAGCGCTTTTTGACG
>Ga0075431_100007167_pt1 | contig 11085 bp, 12 predicted proteins | sample RhiMetdeltSRZDD5_FD_75297 | JGI IMG/M metagenome (GOLD analysis project Ga0075431, IMG submission 75297) | Populus rhizosphere microbial communities from Tennessee, USA - Rhizosphere MetaG P. deltoides SRZDD5 | ecosystem: Host-associated > Plants > Roots > Rhizosphere > Soil | place: USA...
AGGGGGAAGTGGGACCGGTGGACAAGGGCAGTTTCTCACCCGCATTTTGGCGCAATATCAAGCGATATTGGATATCGCGACGTATTTGTCGCTCAATAAGTTGTTAGGCAACAGGAGGAAAAAATGATCAAGCCTCATACAAGTCTGCTGGCGATCTTTTGCTTCATGGCTCTGGTAGGCTACGCCGGGATGTCGTCTCAAGCAGAACCCAAGCTCGTTACAGAGAGCTACATGATTCCATCGCGCGATCCTGGCATTCAACTGTATGTCCGGAATAAGCGCCCCGATGGGATGACTCAATTCAGTCCAGAGAAAACGCTGCTTTTCGTCCACGGCTCGACTCAGGCAGCGTCAAGTACCTTCGATTTGCCCTTGGATGGTCTCTCGTGGATGGATTACATCGCACAGCAGGGCTACGATGTCTATCTTGTCGATGTGCGGGGTTACGGGGGTTCCACGCGCCCACCTGAAATGGAAAAGCCGGCCGCTGAAAATCCACCCATCGTCAGAACCGATGTTGCCGTCGCGGACGTCGCGGCGACTGTGGATCATATCCTGGCGCGTCGCGGGGTGACCAAACTCAATCTCATGGGCTATTCCTGGGGTACTGCGATCATGGGCCGATACGCCACGCAAAACAGCGACAAAGTCAATCGCCTGGTGCTCTTTGCGCCGCCCTGGACACGCGAAGCGCCAGCCACCAGCACGCAAGCTCCGCTTGGGGCGTATCAAACATGGACAATGGAACAAGCGAGGAGCCGACTGCAAAAGGGCGCACCGGAAGAAAAGAAGAAGGACTTGATGCCTGCCACTTGGTTTGAAGCGTGGTCTGCAGCCGCACTCGCCACCGATCCAGTTGGCACCAAGCAGACGCCGCCGGTTGTGCGCACACCAAATGGCACTGTCCAAGACACTCGCGAGTATTGGCTGGCGGGTAAGCCTTTATGGGAGCCGGCCGAAGTCAAGGCGCCCACCCTAATTGTGGTTGGAGAGTGGGATGCCGTTGCCTCGCCCACGGGGGCACAGGCGGTCTTCGGCAAGCTCAGTAATGCCCTCTATAAACGCCTCGTTCAAATCGGGCACGGCACTCACCTACTTTTCCTGGAGAAGAATCGTATCCAACTTTTCCGCGAAGTCCAACTATTTCTTGATGAGTCCCATTCGGCAAATTAAATCTTTGACCCTGAGAGCGGCGCTGTTGCGTTTCAGGCCTAACACGTCATTCAACCCGACCGCCCAAAAGCTGCGCTTTTTGGTTCCCTCGCTACGCTCGGCGGCGGGTTAATTCCAGCGTTCGGCGTTGGCTTCTGCGGTATGAGGCCTATAGATGACCGGTGATAAAATACTTCACTGCCACTCCATCTGGAAGAGGAGGAGACCACGATGAGGTGCGGCACGGTCAAGTCTCCGCGATTGATGAGTTCTTTCGTGCTGTGGTCGAATACGTCTACGTTGCTCCAAGCAAGGTTCAAAGTTTTCGTAAGCAACTTGAGCAACTTAAAGAAGGCAACACGTCAGATTAACTAATCTTCCGAGCCTTACCAACTGCGGCGGGGCCTAACAAAAGTTAGAGCCGACCGCTCCTCAGTTCTGTGCAGTCTCAACATTAGACTTTTTCCGGCAAACTGTCCCATGTTGATGCGGCAGCAGCTGAGGCGTGTTACCGACTTTGCCCCAAAGTCGGTAAAGCTGTAAATCCAATCCTGGAACTGGCAGTCAATGTCGCACAAGATTAATTGTGCAACATGAAAGTTTGGGGTAGCCACTTTAAGGCGGGACATTCTGTAGGGAGCCTTAGACGATTCTTACACCCACAGAGAACCTCTCTATAACCCTACAACGTCACTTGAGCGAAATGAGCTCGAAAACACCGTCAATTGGCCTATTTTCACCTCTCGCAACGGCGAAAATAAGCAGGATAAAGCTAGTCTACGGCGCTTAAATCGATACTTACCGGATAAGTGTCGCTGTAGGGTTAAGTAACCCTTCAAAAGTATTTACCAGAAATGTTAGACTTCAGAGCCTAATATCATTCTCCATCATTTCCGAATCTCTGGAGCCCATTTCATGATCCGGATCACCCTGTCCTCCGACCAAAAGCACGAGCTGGAACACGCCCGACGCCATCGGCCTTACATTGCCGAGCGATGCCATTATGTCTTGCTCAGTGAGCAGGGAGTCGGGGTCCCTCAGATCGCCAAGCGACTCGATCGCGATGAACAAACTGTGCGCGCCTGGCTCAAAGCCTACCAACGTGAGGGCATCGAAGGACTCGTCAATGTCCCGAAATCTGGACGCCCTGCCCTCAAAGGACAGGCGCTCGATCAGCAGCTTGAAGTGCTACTGACCCAATCGCCAGCTGACGTTGGCTACCTCGAAGCCGGCTGGACTGTCGACCTCATTCGCGATTATCTCGCCAAGCATTTACTCACCGTCAGTGACAGTACCGTACGGCGCCACTTGCAAGCGGGTGGCTGGGTCTACAAACGCTTTACGCTAACCCTGCCGACACACGCACCCAGCTCGGATAAAAAAAAGCCCGGGTGGCAGACATTGTCGCATCGATCAACGAACGCCAACTGAATCGCCCGCTTGAGGTGCTCTTTGTCGATGAATCTCACTTTACCAATGAGCCCTATGTGCACCGCGGCTGGTTTCGCAAGGGGCAACAAACCCGAGTGCCCCAGCCCGTCAAGCGACAAAGTGCCACCGTCTTTGGCGCACTCCATCTTCGCACCCAACGGTTTTATTGGAAGCGAGCGGCACGGGGCACCTCCAAGGTGTTCATGGCATTTCTCCACCAGCTTCACCAGCGCTTTCCGGACTCCCTTTTGGTACTGATTCTCGACAACGCCTCGATTCATACCAGCCGGGTGCTCAAGCGCTTCGTCAAGTGCCACGACTGGGTCGATCTCGAACAGCTCGCACCCTACTCACCGCAGTACAATCTGATTGAGCGCTTCTGGCAGTGGCTCAAAGCCAAGGTCTACGGGGCCAGCGCGTTTGACACGATCGAAGCCGTGATCGCCAAGATGCGACAGCTCATCTGGCATTACCATGAGGGCTGGCTGACGACCTCCATTCACTTTGATTTCGCACCCTATGCACAAATCCTATGAATATTTTTGGTGAGACACTTAACACCTTCCCTAAGATTGCATCGGCACTCTCAGCTTCCTGTGTACCGACCTTCGCTTTGAGTACGGCTATGAACTCCTTCATCTGCGCTTCGGTCAGTCCCGTATTCATCGCGGCACCCAAATGGAACTGGAGCTGACCGGTTGTGCCTGTCATGCTGGCCAAGGCCGCAATGGTCGCCAGTTCCCGGCTCTGGTAATCGAGGGTGTCGCGGGCGAAGATGTCCGCAAACAGATGTTCTTTCAGGAACGTGTCAATGACGGGCGTGAACAGTTGATACCCCCTGGGTGGCGGAATCACGTCCTGCCCGGCGAGCCGTGCCCGGACTTGTGCGCCGTAGGCATCCTTGTTCAAGCCGGTGGGCATGGGGCTGGCTTCTTTGCCCATCTCATCCTTGATCCCTTTGGCTGGCCGCTCGTCCATCACGGCCATAAAAGCGGTGATGCCGTTGAGACTTCGTGGGAATCCCGCATACGCATACACTTGCACCAGGATTTCCTTGATTTCATTCACGGTTAAACCCGCCTCAAGGCCTGCATGCAACGCGGGTCTCAGCTTGTCCAGATCGCCGTTGGCAGTAAAGGCCGCGATGGGGATGATACTGTGCTGTTTTGTACTCAAAGCCTGAGGTGCGTCCATCGTTTTCGTTTATGCCTCCGCAATGGCTGTAACACTCAACAGACAGCCACAAAGCACTGCCAGAAACGTGGTGTGTGTTTTCTCCATGATGCACGCCTTATTTGCCATGGTATTGCTCGTCGGTGACCTGTTCCAGCCATTCCACGTTTTTCCCCTTAATGGTTCCCGTAATGGTGATATGCGTCATGGCGGTGGTGGGGAAGGCGCCGTGCCAATGTTTGACCTGTGGCGGGCACCAGATCACGTCGCCCGCTTTGATGTCCTCTATCGGGCCTCCCCATACCTGTGTCCGGCCAACGCCAGCCGTCACGATCAGGTGCTGCCCGGCCGGGTGCGTGTGCCAAGCGGACCTAGCCCCTGGCTCGAAGGTGACAGACGCCCCTGAAAAGGGCGCCGACTCAGTGGCCGGAAACAGCGGGTCAATACGGACAGTGCCGGTAAAAAATTCGGCAGGGCCTTTGCTGGAAGCCTGAGAACCAGCCCGCGAGATCGTTTGCAACGTTTTATTGGCGTCGGCGGCTAGGACACGGCCCGCGATGCCTGCTGGAACGAGGAGAGCAAGCGATACAAGCATGGCTGTGTATGTCATTTTTCTTTCCTTACGATTGTTTGTGAGCCGAACAGTTCTATGCTCTGGCCTCGTAATCACCCTACCGATGGGGGTGACGCACCCCAATACGCCGACACAGCAAAATTTGCGACGGAACCCGTTGTTGATCGGTCTACCATGAAACTGGGGACGGCGGACGGCGCGATGTCACACACCGGCCTGTTGCACGCCACAGGCTCACCGTCGCATGCAACGTCTCTCCATGTCGCACACAACTACCTTACGACCGATACGTCGTCTTCATACATACCTAACTAGCACCATATCAACAACTTATATTTCTGGCATGACCCTTGCTCTCTTCATATGACAACACACGAACATAACGCGCTCACCACGAGCGTGCTAAATGAATAAGGAGGCATCCCATGGCAGAGTGGAATCCTTGGCAGGAGATGAATCGGTTGCGCCACGACATCGACCGTGCTTTCGAGCAGGCGGGATGGCGTCATGGCAGGCGCAATGGTCGCACCTTCCCGACAGCTTTTTTACCGGGTCATGCAGCTAGAGCCTATCCGCTGGTTAACGTGAGCGAGGACGCGAATGCGCTGTATGTCACGGCTCTCGCCCCTGGCCTTGATCCAACGGCCATCGAGCTTAGCGTGCAGGACAACCGCTTGACCATTGCAGGCGAGAAGCCGCGTGTTGCTGCCGACATTCAACCCGAAGCCTTCCACCGGAGTGAGCGGGCGGCGGGCAAATTTGTGCGCACCGTGACGCTGCCGATCGAGGTGGCGCACGAGCAGGTGCAGGCCGACTACAAAAACGGCCTGTTGATCGTCACCTTGCCCAAGGCTGAGAAAGCGAAACCGAAACAGATTGCCGTCAGCGTCGAAGGTTAAGACCTCCGTAGACGGTACCCGATCAGCTAAAGCAAACCAGATTTGATCACAAGGAGCTGTATCATGGCGGAATCCACTGTGGCTATGCCAGAGACTGAACAGACCCAGAGCGTCACGCAGCCAGAGACCCAGGCTGTTGAAGCGACCCGTCCCCGGGAGCACTATATGGCCCCACCGGTCGATATTTACGAAACACCCGAGAACCTGGTGGTCATCGCCGACTTGCCTGGCATCGATCCTGCTCATCTAGAGGTTCGGGTGGACAACCACATCCTAACCCTGCGCGGCCAGAGTCAATATCAGATGCCAGGTGATCAGCGCTACCACGAATACACGATGGTGAGTTTCTTGCGGCAGTTTGAACTCGGCGAGCGGATCGACCAGGAAGGCATTGGTGCCGATCTGCGGCATGGGGTCCTGACGCTGACATTGCCCAAGGCGGCGAAGGCCCAAGCGCGGGCGATTACCGTCAACGCCGCGTAAGAGCCAGGCCGGGGCGGAGTAGAGCGCTGCTCTGCCCTCTGTTCAGATAGTGACCTCATGTCTTAGCAGTGTCAGCGTGATGTAAAGGTGCTCCCTCGACCCATGGTAATCGCATTATAATTCCTCTTAATTTATGTAGATGAGCAGCTTGCGGTTGGTTTCACAATCGAGCTCATAGGAGTTCATGGCGCCTGGGAAATGTAGTATCTTGTTGTTATTGCAGGAAGTTTATGATGCGATCACTCTGTGATTCAGGTAAGTATGATCCGCTTGTTCTTGAATCGACTTACCTGAGGCATTTTTACAACAGCTTCTAAATAGAGATGACCCTATGATTCACACTCGCCTTAGCTTTACCTCAACCTCATATACCTGAAATGCCACGTTGCGCAATGCCTATTGTAGCAACGTCGTACGTGGTGTCATGTACGCGATATAGAGCCTTTACGTATGTCCTCGTATCTTTATGTATGTTGTCTAGTAGGTGCATCAGGCTTAATCAAGGTTTCACATGCACACGTTAGGGTACGGCATTTCTCTTACTGGCATGATTTTTTCTCGTTTTTCTTTAAGACCTATAAGGCAAAATCATCAGAGGAGTGCTGAGATGTTAGACACAAAAAAAATATTGGCTATGATTAAAGCGAGGCGTCATGGAGACAGCCTAAGCAAGACCTGGACCTTGGACCATTGGATGTCAGTCCCAGACACGGCTGAGGAACGCAGTATCCTGGGCTGTGTTGAGCGCCATTTGGCCAGCAAGTCTAATCCAACAGACGAGGACATTAGGAAAGCGATTGCATTGTATACGAGACCCTAATAAGCTTCTAAGGTAACCGTAGACATTAACGAGACATTAACGCCATCGTGTCCTTGACGCTGGGTGCGATGGCGTACAGACTCTTTCAACAAAGACCTAGAGGGTCAGATCTGGCACTTCTATCCTTGAGCGGAATACTCAATGATATAGGCATCGATACGGCCCAAACAGTAAGCCTTTAATGACCACAACTGTTCCGGTCAATTTTGAAACGGTATTGCTCTAAAAGTAGGAGTTTGAGGGAGACACACCACCTCTTTTTCTTAAAATTTACGGCGGTATATTCGTCTTTGGTGTATACGAGAAGAAAAGCTCGAAACCTCTTGCCTGACGGCGCCGCTTACCGCCGGCGGTGTCCTTGGCCTTCAATCGCCAAGCACTTACGCACATCAGGGGTATGTCTGTTGCCGAGATCAAATCATAGTCGGTAAGCAACTCTCAAGGATAAGGCGTAGCATGGCTATGCGGTCGCTCATGGTTTTGTCTAGGGTTGGTAGGGATTAACAGCCCGCAATACTAGGTTTTATGCGGAGTCGGTGCTCCAACATAAGACTTTATGATAGTTATGGCAACAATCCTGAAACTCATCTACACTAGGGCTATGGTATCATCGCCCCAAGGAGAGCTGTCCTATGGATTGTTCGCACCTTTCCCCCTACCCACCGGTACTCGCAGTTTTCAGTCAACCCAGTCAATGCTGGATTCTCCAGTACCTTGACCGGCTTGCTACCCGGCGCTATGCGCCCGCACCCCTGACTGCCATCGTCAAAACGCTTGCGGGGCTGCTCCGTTATCTACCCCAGGAACGCTAAGGCATACTGGCGGCGGGTACGCGATCACAGAGTCCCTAACCAACGCTCTGCCCCGCTTGCCGACGGTATGTTTTGTTGCCCTCGATGAGCAGTTTTTCACTGGACAAAGCCAGCCAGGTTGCGCACTATAAAAGCCTACCTCCAACCTGGTGACACGCGATCTGGGGATGTCATGGAACCGCAGCTGGACTCGACTACGACGGTCTTTCCATTTCCCTTTTCTGAGCAGGACTGGGAACAAACCCCACCTGCGGTCTAGGCCTATCTGCACACCCTGTGTTACGAGATGGACCAACTCCAAGAGCGGGTGGCGAGCTTGGCAGCACGATTGCAGCAGGATTCCACTAACTCGTCGAGGCCACCCTCCTCAGATTCGCCGTACAAGAAACCCCGCCGCCGCACGGGTTCATCGACACGCACGCGCAAAGGCGGCAGCCGACGTTGGCCGTACTGCGCTCAACCGTAACCTGTTGCCAAGAGGGCTCCTCGTCCTGAGCTACGTGAGCGAGCGTGGGTAGCCGTTTGCCCTTCTTGCGCACCTCCTCATGGATCTGCCTTACTCCATCTGCACCAGGAGGGCCAAGGCGCGGCCTTCAACGACGATCTGTGTATTGGCGAGCACGGGATGTTCATCCTCTATCCACCCGCCCTGGGCGGTGTCGAGGAGCTTGGTCCACTCGGTGCCCCAGGCGACTTCGGGCAGGGTGAAGGCGATGGCTTCGTAATGGGCGTTGAACAGGACCAAGAAACTGCTGTCCGTGACGCGTTCACCGCGCGAGTCGGGGTCCGGCAGGGCTTTGCCGTTAAACAGAACCAACAGAGACTTGGCGAAACCGACCTGCCAGTGCTCCTCGGTCATCTCTTCACCGTCTGGGGTGAACCAGCCGATATCCCTTTCGCCACTATCGTGAATCGCTCGACCCTGGAACCAGCGGCGGCGGTGAAACACGGGGTGATCGAGTCGAAAGCGAATGAGACGCCGAGTGAACGCAAGCAGGTCGTCCTCTATCTGATCCCAGTCGTACCACGACAACGCATTGTCCTGGCAATACGCATTGTTGTTGCCCTGCTGGGTACGGCCGATCTCGTCGCCGCCTAAGAGCATGGGGACACCCTGCGAGAGGAAGAGCGTGGCGAGAAAGTTGCGCTGCTGCCGTGCCCGCAAGGCCAGGACATCGGGATCGTCTGAAGGTCCTTCGACACCGCAGTTCCACGAGCGGTTGTGAGACTCGCCATCCCGATTGTTTTCGCCGTTGACCTCGTTGTGCTTGTCGTTGTATGAAACCAGGTCATGCAAGGTAAAGCCATCGTGAGCCGTGATGAAATTGATACTGGCATACGGGCGGCGGCCCGTGTTGCCATACAAATCAGAACTGCCTGTGAAGCGATCGGCAAACTCAGCCAGCGTCTGATCCTGGCTGCGCCAGAAGTCCCGCACACAATCGCGGTATTTGCCGTTCCACTCTGACCAAAGGGGCGGAAAGTTGCCCACTTGATAGCCGCCTGCGCCTACGTCCCACGGCTCGGCGATGAGCTTACTTTGGCTCACCACCGGATCTTGTTGCACCAGGTCGAAAAAAGCGGCCAGTCGATCCACGTCGTGTAACTCCCGCGCCAGGGTCGCCGCGAGGTCAAAACGAAAGCCATCCACGTGCATCTCCAGGAGCCAGTAGCGCAGCGAGTCCATGATGAGCTGAAGGACGTGTGGATGGCGCATGTTGAGGGTATTCCCCGTCCCGGTGTAGTCCATGTAATAGCGAGGATTGTCGGCGACCAAACGATAGTAGGCGGCATTGTCAATGCCCTTGAACGACAGCATGGGGCCCAGGTGATTCCCCTCTGCGGTATGGTTGTAGACGACATCGAGGATTACCTCAATGCCGGCCTCGTGCAGGGTCTTTACCATTTGTTTGAATTCCTGAACTTGCTGACCCCGCTGGCCGCGGCTGGCGTACTCGTTGTGGGGGGCAAAATAGCCGATGGAATTGTAACCCCAGTAGTTGCGCAGGCCCCGTTGCACCAGATGGGCATCGTGAATGAACTGATGCAAAGGCAACAACTCGACGGCCGTGATGCCAAGCTGGGTCAGGTAGTTGATCGCGGCGGGATGCGCTAAGCCGGCATAGGTGCCGCGCAGTTCAGGCGGAATGGCCGGATGCCGAGTCGTAAAGCCTTTGATGTGCACCTCATAAATGACCGTTTCATGCGGGGGGCGATTGAGCGGTCGGTCGTGTCCCCAATCGAAATAGGGATTGGTCACGATGGATTTTGGCACAAAGGACGCGCTATCCGCATTGTTGCGCGAGCCTAGGGGATTATCAAAACGATAGGGAAACACGGCCTCATGCCACTCAATCTGACCTTCAATGGCCTTGGCATAGGGATCGAGCAAGAGTTTGGATGGGTTGCACCACTGCCCAAGTTCCGGCGTCGAGGGGCCGTGTACACGGAAGCCGTAGCGTTGCCCCGGTTCTATGTTGGGGAGATAGCCGTGCCAGCAGAAGCCGTCCATCTCGGGAAGGTCCACGCGTCTTTCCTTCCCGTCGTCGTCAAAAAGACATAATTCCACGCGTTCGGCGCTCTCAGAAAAGAGCGAAAAGTTCGTGCCTATACCATCGTAGGTCGCGCCAAGTGGATAGGATTGCCCTGGCCATATTTGCATATGTTGAATCTTTCACAAGTTGGGACTACTCAATCGCTGCTGATTTTTCCTAAGCTCGACTTACCATTTAAGGACTCGTTGAAATCTGGCATGCACCACGTCAGGCAGAGTACATTGGAAACCTTCTTTCAGCCCAAAGCGGGGGGCGATGCATTCTCTACTTCTCCCAGTGCAGAACGTTATTTTAAACTTTGCACCCCTATTTCCCAAATGCGTCTTTGAAACAGCCATCGTCTTGCTCCCTCATGAGTAATGGTGATTCGTGAAGGGAAATCATAGCGCAAATCGGCCGCGAACGAACAATGCGACAGAACCGCGGGACTCGCTCGTGGCGCTGGGGACGGCGCTGGGCGTCGTCTCCACCCCGCGCCGCCGTTGGGTAGGCCAGAGAGTCGACGGTTGCGTCGCGGGTCAGGCAATAACCATGGGTGCCGGGGTGGCGGTGCGAGGCATCGGGACGCGGTCGACGCTCGCGGCCACAACACCCCCATGGACGCCGACGTTTTTCGTTTGTGTCGTCGAGCCATGTGCGACGAAGTGAGGCGTTGCGTCGAACGCCAACGACCGCCGCGATCGTCCGGCGTTGTTCGTCGTTCGATCGACGCCCTTACCGATATCAACGATGCGATCGCGCCTTGCTTGTGGGAGTGCGGCGCACGACAGTGACGAGCGACGAACAACGCAACGGCTGTGCTCAGCGCCAACGAGACGATGACCGACAACGAACGGACCGTGCGCCGCACCGTGCGTAGCGCGCAGTGGTGTGGTGACGTCGTGGGGTTACGCGACGGTCCGGACGCGAGTCCCGGGGTAGCGCCTCGCTGGTCGATCGGCATCGCCCCCTTTGCTGGTCGCCATCATGTGAAAACCACATGATGCGCTCACGCTACTGCACCCAAGTGCCGGCGGCGACGTACCGGGGTAGCGCGCCATGCGCACGGGGGCGGCATCGCTTCTACTTGTACTCAAAAGTGACGGGTGAGCTTCGAGAAATCATGCGGCTTTCTCAAATTGCCTGAGCTTGCGCTGCCATTTTCGCTCGGTTCGATCCATCTCTTGCCGCAGGAGATCAGCCTGGA
>Ga0075431_100007169_pt1 | contig 11085 bp, 6 predicted proteins | sample RhiMetdeltSRZDD5_FD_75297 | JGI IMG/M metagenome (GOLD analysis project Ga0075431, IMG submission 75297) | Populus rhizosphere microbial communities from Tennessee, USA - Rhizosphere MetaG P. deltoides SRZDD5 | ecosystem: Host-associated > Plants > Roots > Rhizosphere > Soil | place: USA...
GGCGCGATGCCGATCCCGGTGTCGCTCACGCGGATCCGGCACCGCCCGTTGTCGGCGCAGTCCGCGTTCAGCCGCACCGACCCCTCCTGCGTGAACTTGATCGCGTTGCCCAGCAGGTTGCCCACCACGCGGGACAACTTCACGCGGTCCCCCCGCACCCGCAGCGGCTCCGGCGGCGGGCAGTACTCCAGCGCCAGCCCCTTCTCCCGCGCCAGCGGCTGCATCCGGCGGTACTCTTCGGCCAGCAGCTCGCCCAGGGAGAACTCGCACTCCTGGACCTCGATGCGCCCGGAGTCGAACCGCGCCACGTCCAGCACGTCGCCCAGCAGGTTCACCAGCGAAAGCGCGCTGGACTGCATCTCCCGCGCCAGCTCCGGCACCTCCCCGGCCAGCGCGGGGTTCGACGCCGTCCGACGGATCAGCTCCGCCAGCAGGCTGATGGCATTGGCCGGGGTGCGGATGTCGTGGCTGACGGCGGCAAGGAAGCGCGTCTTGCGCACCGACGCCTCCTCCGCCTCCCGCCGCCGCACGTCCAGTTCTCGCTGCAGCTCCTTCTGCGCCGTGATGTCCACCAGGGCCGCGACGGCGCCGGTCACCTTCCCGTCCTTGTCCTTGATCGGGGCCGCGTGGATGAGCAGCGCCACCCGCCGGCCGCCGGGCAGCAGCAGCTCCACCTCGTTGCGCGAGTCGATCCCCTCCCGGATCGCCCGCCGCAGCGGGTACTGCTCCACCGGCAGTTGCCGCCCGTCCTGGACGACGCGGACGGCGGAGTACACGCCCTCGGCGGCGAGGTTGGCGTCCGCCGGGACGCTGAAGATCGCGGCGCCGGCGGGGTTGAGGCGGATCTCCGACGCGTCGGCGTTGGCCACCGCGAGCCCGAACGGCACCGTGCGGAGGATCGCCTCCAGCCGGCGCCGCTCCTGCGTCACGGCGTCGAACAGTTTTGCCGCCTCCAGGCTCACCGACGTCTGCGCCGCCAGCGACTCCAGGAGCGCCACCTGCTCCTCGCTCCAGGCGGTACCGCGCGTGCTGTAGAGCTCCAGCGTACCCACCGGCCACCCGCCGACGCGGAGCGGCGCCGCCAGGACCGACACCACCGGCTGGCCGTCCTTCGGCTGGGGAAGCTTCAGGTCCGGGCGCAGCGCCAGGTCCTCCAGGTACGCGGTACGGCCGCGGGTCATCACGAGTGACGCGAACGACTGCGCCAGCGGGATGCGGTCCGTCGCGACCCCGCCGGGGCCGAACCCCTGGTGGCACTGGACGGCGAGCTCGTCCCCCTCCTGCTCGAGGATGGCGGCGGCGGTGGCGGGGCCGTCCAGGAGCTGTGTGAGGGCGTCGCACACCCGCTGCATCGTCTCGCCGCGGGTCAGGTCGGCCGTCAACGACCGAGACAGCGCCAGCAGCGTGTGGAGCGTGCGCTCCCGCCGCATCAGCTCGTCGTTGGCGACCCGCAGCTCCTCGCTCTGCCGCTCCAGCTCCTCGGCCTGCGACTGCAATTCCTCGTTCTGCCGCGCGACCTCCTCTTCCCGCGCCGCCAACTCCCGGTTGGCCGCCTCCAGTTCGCGGTTGTGCCGCTGGATCGTCTCCCGCGCCGCCTCCACCTCGCGGAAGCGGAGGACTTTGCGGTGCACGATCGCCGCGATGACGAGGACCGCCAGCGCCGCCAGCGTGCGGTTGATGAAAATGAGCGGGCTTTCTTCCGCCGGCACCCCCGTGTCCGCAAGGTACACGACGAACGTCGCCACCACCGAAGCGGCGGCCTGCGCCCACAGCAGGGCCGGCCGCCGGACCCACATGTGCGCCGCCAGCAGGATGCCGTAGAGGATCGACAGGTTGACCCGGGCGCCGGTGAGCCAGTCGACCGCGAGAACGGCGCCGACCGCCACGGCACACCCTGCGGCGAGCAGGGCGGCGGGGAACATAGCGCCGGGGTTGGCGCGGCGGCCTTCACTCATCGGCGACACCCCCCGCGTCCCGCCGGTAGAGGCACGGGCCGACCGGCACGAGTCCCCGGACGCCCACCGGCCGCTCGGCGTTGCCCAGGACGAGCAGCCCTCCCGGCCGCAGCGCCGCCGCCAGCCGGGTCCACAGCGCCGCGACCGCGTCGTGCCGGAGGTAGATCGCCAGGTTACGACAGAGCACGACGTCCCACGGCCCCGGCTCGGCCGCCGCCAGTACGTCCCCGGTCCGCCAGGCAGTCGCGTGGCGGAGCTGCGCCGAGACGCGGTAGACGTCGCCGTCGGGCGTGCAATACCGTTCCCGGATTGACGGCGGCACGTTTCTCAGCGCGCCCGGGTCGAAGCTGCCCGCCGCGGCCCGGGCGACGGCGTCTGGCCGGCAATCGGTGCCGAGCAACTCAGCCCTGCCCGCTCCCAGCGCCCCCCACTCTGCCAGCAGCATGGCGACCGAATACAACTCCGCGCCGTCCGAGCACCCCGCACTCCACACCCGCAGTGGCGGCCCGATGGAACTTCCATCCCCGCTCAGTGCCCACTCCCTGCACCTCCGGGCGAGCAGGTCCGGCAGGGCGTCCTCCCGCAGCGCCTCGAACACCGCCGCGTCCCGGAAGAACGACGTCACCCCGATTACCAGCATCCCCACCGCCGCCCATGCCAGGTGCGGCTGGCGCAGGATAAGCGAGCGGGCGTGCCGAACGTCCGCCGCACGGACCGCACGCAGGCACGCGGGCAGGCGGCGGGCGAGCGTTTCGGTCTTGTAGTGGCGGAAGGTGAGCCCCGCCTGGGCGAAGACCCAGCGCAGGAACGACTCGCCTTCGGGCGAGACGGGGGCCGGCCCGTGGTGGCGGGGCGTGTGTGCCAAGGCGCCGGTCGCCTCGTCCCGGCGGACCGGCGCGACGTTCAGCGCGCGACGGAACCCGCCGACGCTGTCGGGGAACACGACGTGCCGGAAACACATATCCGGCGGCACGGCCTGCTTCATGGTCGATGCACCCTGAACAGCCCTTGATGGGACAATGCAAGACCCGCGGACACTGCACCCCCGCCCGAGGGGTGGAGCGAAGACCTATCAGATACCGCATTGTGGATGCTTTGACAAACCCGCGGGGTACTGAGTCGCGAACACCAGTTCGTGCCAAATCCGTAGATCCGCGAGGTGCTGTAGACAGATGCCGGCAGCAAAACACGAACACCGCCGCATGAGACCGACCTTTCGCCCTTTACCCATCCGCCCTCACGTCAAAATACTTCGCCTGCGGGTGGTGCACCACGAGCGCGTCCGTGCTCTGCTCCGGGACGAGCATGTAGTTCTCGCTCAGGGTGACGCCGATGGACTGGGGCTTGAGCAGTTCCACGATCTTGGCCCGCTCCTCCAGGTCCGGGCAGGCGGGGTAGCCGAAGCTGTAGCGGCTGCCCCGGTAGCCCTGCTGGAACAACTCGCGGATCTTCGGGGCGTCCTCGGAGCCGAAGCCCAGCTCCTGCCGCATCCGCTTGTGCCACAGCTCGGCCAGCGCCTCGGCGGACTCGACGCCGAAGCCGTGCAGGAACAGGTACTCCTGGTACTTGTTTGCCCGGAACAGCTCCTGGGCGACGTCGCTGGCCCGCTCGCCGACGGTGACAAGCTGGACGCCGAGCACGTCGTACTCGCCGCTGTCGGTCGAGCGGAAGAAGTCGGAGACGCACAGCCGCCTGCGCGTTGTCTGGCGGGGGAAGGTGAAGCGCAGCCACTCCCTAGGTAAGGACGAAGGATGAAGGCTGAAGGCTGAAGGGCGGGCACAGCAGGGACAGCCCGGCTTGCGCACTTCATCCTTCATCCTTCCGCCTTCATCCTTCCCCCTGATGAACTCCTCAACGTGGTAGACGATCAGGTCGTCGCCGTCGGACTGGACGGGGAAGTAGCCGTAGACAACCTTCGGCGTCAGCAGCTTCTCGTTCAGCGCCCGCTGCCGGAGTTGCTCGAAGACGGGGCGAGCCTTCTCGTCGAGGAGCTTCTCGTACTCCGCGTCGCAATGCCCCTTCCTGCGGAAGCCCCACTGGCCCACGAACAGGGCGCTCTCGTTGATGTACGGGAACACCTGCTCCGTCGGGACGTTCGTCACCTCCCGCCTACCCCAGAATGGCGGCGGCGGGACGGGGTTGTCCCGGGCGACGTCACTCCGCTCTGCGACCGCGACGGCGGTTTCGTGTTTCGGCTTCACCGCGTTCGCCCGCAGCTGCTTGCGACGCTCGGCGTCCGCCCGCTGTGATTCGAAGAGCTTCGACCCCTCGCCGGCCACGATCCGGTCCATCGTGTGCAGCCCGGCGAAGGCGTCCTTGCAGTAGAACAGCTCGCCCCGGTACAGCGAAGCCAGGTCGCTAACGGCATAGTCGCGCGTCAGCGCGGCGCCGCCGAGCAGCACCGGCGGGGCGACGCCCTGCGCGTTCATCTCCTCCAGGTTCTCCCGCATCACCGCCACGCTCTTGACCAGCAGGCCCGACATGCCGATGGCGTCGGCCCTGTGCTCCTTCCACGCGCGGACGATGTCGGCGACGGGCTGCTTGATGCCGAGGTTGTAGACGGTGTAGCCGTTGTTGGTCAGGATGATGTCCACGAGGTTCTTGCCGATGTCGTGGACGTCGCCCTTGACGGTCGCGAGGACGACCTTGCCCTTCGTCTGCCCCTCGACCTTCTCCATGTGCGGCTCGAGGTGCGCCACCGCGGCCTTCATGGTCTCGGCGCTCTGGAGCACGAAGGGGAGCTGCATCTGCCCGGAGCCGAACAACTCGCCCACCACCTTCATCCCGTCGAGCAGGAGGTTGTTGATGATCTCCAGCGGGGGGTAAGTCTTCATCGCGTCGTCGAGGTGCTGGAGGAGGTTCCGCTTCTCGCCGTCGATGATGTGGCGCTTGAGCTTCTCCTCGATCGAAAGGCCTTCGTACGCACCTTTAGACACGGGCACTGAAGTGCCGGTGCCGGCGGCCTCATCGGGGAACAACGAGACGAAATGCGTGAGGGGGTCGAATCCCTCTCGGCGCCGGTCGTAGATCAGGTCGAGTGCAGCGTTCCACTGGTCTTCGGGGATCCGGTTCTTCGGGAGGATCTTCGACGCGTGGACGATCGCCGCGGTCAGGCCCGCCTCGCGCAGCTCGTGCAGGAACGCGCTGTTGAGCACCACCCGCGCCGCGGGCTTGAGGCCGAAGCTGACGTTGGACAGGCCGACGACCGTGTGGCACTTCGGCAGGTGCCGCGTGATGAGCCGGGTGCCTTCGATCGTCTCCAGCGCGTTTCGCCGGTCCTCCTCGATGCCCGTGCTGATGGGCAGCACCAGCGGGTCGAAGAGGATGTCCTCGTCCTTCAGGCCGTACTTATTGGCCAGGTCGCGGATCCGCTGCGCGATGGACAGTTTCCGCTCCCGCGTGCGCGCCATCGCCGCGAGCTTGTCCTCGTCGATCGTGCCAGCGACCACCGCGGCGCCGTACTTCTTTGCCAGGTGGCAGATGTGCGCCAGTTTCTCCTCACCGTCCTCCAGGTTCATCGAATTGAGGACGCACCGGCCGCCCACCAGCTTCAGGCCCGCCTCCATGACGGCGGGATTGGTGCTGTCGAGCATGAGCGGGACGGGGATCGAATTGACGTACCGCCTGACGACCTCGTGCATGTCCCGGACGCCGTCGCGGCCGACGAAGTCGACGCACACGTCCAGCATGTGCGAGCCGTCGCGCACCTCGTCGCGGGCCATCGAGACCAGACCGTCCCAGTTCTCCTCCTGGAGCAACCGCTTGAACTGCCGCGAGCCGTTGGTGTTCGTCCGCTCGGCGACGACCAGGTAGCTCAGGTCCTGGCGGATGTCTTCGGCAGCCTTGAGGCTCGACACCTGGGGCTTGGGCGTAATGTGCCGCGCCTTGGGCAGCCGGTTCGAACCCACCGCCTCGACGAGCACCTTCAGGTGCTCTGGCAGCGTCCCGCAGCAGCCGCCGACGATGTTGACGCCGAACTCTTCGACGAAGCGCATCATGCCCTTCGTGAAGTCGGCCGGCCCCATGGGAAAGTGCGGGCGCGCCTGTTCGTCCATGACCGGCAGCCCGGCGTTGGGCAGCGCGCTGACCAGCCGCGGCCACAGCGAAGCAATCGACCGGACCGTCTCGGTCAGTTCCGGCGGGCCGAACGCGCAGTTGACGCCCAGGACGTCCACTTCGTCGTACGGCAGCACCGACGCGACCAGCGCGGACGGGTCGGACCCGGTGAGCATCGTCTGGCCGGCGTTGTTGTCGAAGCTCGCCTGCACCATCAGCGGCACCCGCCGGCCGATCTGGCGCATCGCCTCGTTAGCGGCGGCGATGGCGCACTTGATCGCCAGCAGGTCCTGCTGCGTCTCGATGAGCAGCACGTCCGCCCCGCCCGCGAGCAGCCCGCGCATCTGGGGCAGGAAGCTGTCGAGCAGTCCGTCCCAGCTCGTCTGGCCCAGGGTGACGAGCCGGCGGGTCGGGCCGACCGAGCCGATCACGTATCTCGGCCGGTCCCGGGTCTCGAACCTGTCGCAGGCCTTGCGTGCGATCTGTGCGGCGACACGGTTCACTTCCTCGGTCCGGTCGGCCAGGTCCGCCTCTTCCAAGTCATTGCGGCTGCCGTTGAACGTATTGGTTTCGACGGCGTCGCATCCGACAGCCAGGAAACTCTCGTGGATCTCCTGGATCAGGTCGGGCCGGCTGAAGTTGAGGACCTCGCAGGCATTCTCGTATCCGCACCAGTCGCGCTGAAGGTCCAGCGGGCGCTGGTGGAGATTGGCGCCCATCGATCCGTCGAGGACGACGACGCGCTGGCGGGCGAGTTGGGGGAACGGAATGCGTGGCACTATGTACTTTTCTCCCGTTGGAACCTAAAACCGGGGGCCAATTATCGTAGGGACGCCGCGCCCGCTTGGGAAGCTACCGGCGGGCTCGACGGGGCGGGCGCCTCTTACCCCGCCCCTTTAAGACAGGTGGTCTGACATGGTGGTGTGGGTCTGGGTCGGCTTCCTCGTGTTCGTCCTGGCGATGCTCGCGCTGGACCTGGGGGTCTTCCACCGCCACGCCCACACCATCAAGATCCGCGAGGCGCTGGTCTGGTCGGGCGTGTGGATCGGGCTGGCGCTGCTCTTTAACGTCTTCGTCTACTTCGCCTATGAGCACCACCTGCTCGGCATCGGCCGCGCGCACGGCGGGGCCGTGGCGCGCGACCCGGTGGACGGGACGGAGCTCAACGGGCACACCGCCGCGATCAAGTTCTTCACCGGCTACGTGATCGAGAAGAGCCTCAGCGTCGACAACATCTTCGTCATCGCGCTGATCTTCGGCTACTTCCGCATCCCCGCGATGTACCAGCACCGCGTGTTGTACTGGGGCATCCTGGGGGCGCTGCTGATGCGCGGCGTCTTCATCGCGCTGGGGGCGGTGCTCGTCGCCAAGTTCCACTGGATCATCTACGTCTTCGGCGTGATCCTGCTGTACACGGCGTACAAGCTCCTGTTCGGTTCGGGGGACCCGGACCCGAAGAACAACGTGCTGATCCGGCTCGCGCACCGGTACTTTCCGATCACGCAGGAGCTGCACGGCCAGAAGCTGGTGGTGAAGCGCGGCGAACTTCGGAAGGACGAGGCCGTGCAGCCGCCGGGGGAGGACGACCCGGATTGCGTGCCGGTAAAGCTGCCGGGTGAGGGCCGTGCGGACCCGGACTGCCCGCCGGGGAAGGAGCGGGCTACGGCCGGTGGGGCGCCAGCGCACAAGATCCCCGGACACTCCGCGTGGGTGCTTACCCCACTGGCGCTGGCATTGATCGTCGTGGAGGGCACCGACCTGGTCTTCGCCGTTGACTCCATCCCCGCCATCTTCGCCATCACCGGCGATGCCTTCTTGGTCTTCACCAGCAACGTCTTTGCAATCCTGGGCTTGCGGAGTTTGTACTTCGCCCTGGCCGGGATCATCGACAAGTTCTACTACCTCAAGACGGCCCTGGCCGTGGTGCTGGCGCTGGTCGGCGTGAAAATGCTGGTCGCCGACCTTCTGAAGAAGCTGCCGCTGTTCGAGGGGAACCGGCTCAGCTTCATTACGCTCGGCATGGTCGCCCTGATCCTGGGCGGCGGCATCGTGGCGTCGATCATCCGCGCGCGGAAGCACCCCGTGACGGAGGGCACGCCCCCCCCGGCGGGCGACGGGAAGCCGGAGGGGACGGCACGCGAAGCCGTTGCGGGCGGCCCACACTAGACGGCGGTTCTAAAATCCGCCAGGAATTCAACTCGCCAGGCCGAGGGCGCGCGCGAAGGATAGGCCATTATGAAATGCCCCGTTTGTACGGACGCGGACCTGGTGATGTCCGAGCGGCAGGGGATCGAGGTGGATTACTGCCCCCGCTGCCGCGGCGTGTGGCTGGACCGAGGCGAGCTCGACAAGATCGTCGAGCGGGCCGCGCGCGAAGAGCGGAACGATGACGACGACGACTCGCGCCGCCGCTCTCCCGTAGATGCCCGTGAGCATGGCGGCGCCCCGCCCGCCGGTTACGGTGCCCCGCCGCCGCCCGGGTACGGAGCGCCACCCTACGGGGCACCGCCGCCGCCTCCTCCTCCCCCGTACGGCTACGGCCAAGGACATTATGGGTATCACAAGAAGCGCAAGTCCTTCTGGAGCGAGCTGTTCGACGACTAGCCGCTAATGATGCGATTTTGGTCTGGTTCGTGCCGATGGAACGGTGGCGGCGCCGCCGGCGCCGGCTAAGATTCCTGTTGCCATGCTCAGTGCCATGCCCACCACCGGAAACCAGACGATCGACATCATCCTTTACTCCCTGGCGGGGGCCGTCGCGCTGTTCGTCGGGTACCGCGCGGGCCGGTTCGTCGGCAACGTGTCGGCGTCGCGGCTCGTGGCGCTGCGCGAGGAAGAGTTGTTCACCACCCAGAGGGGGTTCCGCACGCTCTACGAGCAGGAGCTCAACCAACTCAAGGCGGAGAACGCCAAGCTCGCCGAGCAGGTGCAGCAGCTCACCGCCCGTGTGGAGGAGTACCGCAAGAAGGCGGCGGGCTTCGGGGGGCTGTTCACGTCCGGCGGCAAGAAGGCCGACGCGATGTACGCCCTGCTGCTGGAGAACGAGGCACTGGAAGAGGCGCTTTACAGCCAGAACGAGAAGCTCAAGCAGGAGCGGACCGACGCCCTCAAGGAGTCGATGCGCAACACCGGCTACCGCCGGGTGCTGATGAGCCAGTTGCTCAACGACGAACGGATCAAGGGCTACGTCGCCGAGATCATCGCCGACGACAAGCGGCTGCCGGGGCCGAGCTCCAACGGGTCGGGCGAGCAGAAGGCGCTGCCGGCACACGCGCATGCGCAGGATCGGGAATAACCTTCGAAGCGATTCAGGCGGTTTCCATCGCACCCTGCGCTGCTGCATCGGGCGCGGACTCGTGCGGGGCAGGCTGCCTTAGCGCGGCAGTCCACAGGGCCATCGCGACGGCGATGGCGCCCGCGAGGACGAACTGCCCGGCGTGATTGAGGTAAGGGTAGGCCAGCCCCGCCACCAGCGGCCCCACCACGCGCGCCAGGCTGCCCATTCCGTGGAACAGGCCGAACACCACCCCCTGGTCGCGCGGGTCGCTGAACTTGGAGATCAGTGACGAGATCGTCGGCTGCTGGAGGCTGCGACCGGCGGCGTTCACCGCGCCGCCGGCGAGCAGTACCCACAGGAACGGCTCGAACGCCGTCACCGTAAACAGCGCCATCCCCAGCGCCACCAGCAGGCAACCGCCCACTGCCGGCGTCCACTCGCCCAGTAGCCTCGTCACGCGTCCGATCAGGCCGCCCTGCACTACGACGATCACCAGCCCGACGAACCCGAAGAACAGCCCGACCTGCTTCTCCTTGTAGCCGAAGCGCGCGTCGAGAAACATCGTGACGGTGCTCTCCATCATGACGAACGACGCCATGATGAAGAACGAGATGAGCAGAAGTTGGGGCAGTACTGGCCGCCGAAGGATGGGGCCGAAGCGGGAGGGGTGGAGCCACACCATCGCCTCGACCGACGCGTGCCGCCGGGGCTCCTTGAGCAGCAGGAGTGACAGCACGGCGGCCCCCGCGCTGAACGCGGCGGCGACGTACGCCGGCCAGCTCACGTGGTAGTGCCCGAGGAAGCCGCCGAGGAACGGCCCGGCGGTGAAGCCGATGCCGAAGGCGGCGCCGAGGACGCCCATCCCCTTGGCGCGGTTCTGTGGCGTGGTGACGTCGCTGACGTAGGCCTGGGCGGTGGAGATGTTGCCGCCGGTGAAGCCGTCGATCACGCGCGAGGCGTAGACGAGCGCCAGCCGCGTGCCGGGGTTGGACCATTCGATCTGCGTGGCCAGCGCCAGCAGCAGGTAGCCGATTGCGCTGCCGAACTGGGAAACGACGAGCACGGGCTTGCGGCCGTAGCGGTCGCTCAACGCCCCCAGGACCGGCGCGCCGACGAACTGGCAGACCGAGAAGATCGAGAACAGCAGCGTGACCTTAAGCGCGTTCTCGGTGAAGTTCGGGACGTACCGGGGCAGCAGCGGGATGATGATCCCGAACCCCATCAGGTCCACGAACACGATGAGGAACAGGACGGCCATCGCCCCCTTCGGGGCGGCCGGGTCGACTGCGTGGTCCGGGCGTGCGGGCTCACCCTCCCGCGGCGGGGCTGACGACATAGGCGGACGCTTATAGCAGACGCCGGACACGGCCGCATCGCACGCCGGCGCGCCTCGCGTCAACGGGCTCGATCAAAAACGCGAACATGTCCGCAAACGCGAAGGGCGGCCCTTCCCCTCAGGACCGCCCTTGGACACAACCCCAAAGTTGTACGGGTGCGCACCGCGGGCGCGGCCTCGGTCACAGCCTTCTTTTCTCCGTTGCAGAACTCCGGGTGCGTGCGAGGTGCCGATAGCGCAGGCGCTGAGGCCGCGACGATAGCGACCGGGGATTCGGCCGTCAACAATAATCCACAAAAGTAAAAACGGCACCGGGCAGGGGACGATTCACGCCCCCGCCCGGTCCGCCCGGATGCGCCGCACTCTTAAACCGCAGTAAGCGTCTCGTTAAGTGTCTCGTTGCTTCGGGCACGCATTCTCTTCGCGCAGCACGTCCGTCAGTGTGGGTCGTGCACCGTCGT
>Ga0075431_100007176_pt1 | contig 11081 bp, 15 predicted proteins | sample RhiMetdeltSRZDD5_FD_75297 | JGI IMG/M metagenome (GOLD analysis project Ga0075431, IMG submission 75297) | Populus rhizosphere microbial communities from Tennessee, USA - Rhizosphere MetaG P. deltoides SRZDD5 | ecosystem: Host-associated > Plants > Roots > Rhizosphere > Soil | place: USA...
GCGCCCACGCACCGGACGAGTACTACGTCGTGGAGTCGACCAATCCGAAGGTCGCGGGCATCGTCGACGCAGTGATGGGCCACGTCGACATGTTCCATCAGATCGCGCAGGTGCGTTAACGCGCACCGATCATCCAACAGCAGGCGGTGAAGCGAGCCTCCGCGCCGTGTACGTAGGGATCGAATGCGGCGCGCACGGCGCCGGCAACCTGCGCGCGGGTCTGCGGATCCGCATCGCGGAGCGCAGTGCCGACTGGCCCGAAGCGAGTTCCATAGCGGACCAGTTCTTTCTCTGGCAGCGAGCAGACGACGTCGATCGGGCGGATGTCGACTTCTGCCCAACCACTCTCCTCCAGGATGGCGCGCGCGCGACGCGGGCCGGCGAGGCCGAACGGTCCCGTTGTGTCAGCACGACGCACCTGTAGATTCGGCAACAGCGCAGCAGCCGCGCGCTCGGCGGCCGTCATGAACGGATTCTCCTCGGGGCTGCGCCAGGCGATGGAGCACAATTGGCTGCCTGGGCCGCCGGTCCGTTGCAGATTGGCAAAAGCCTCGACCGGATCGGCGAAGAACATCGTGCCGAAGCGCGACAGGATCAGGTCGAAGCTGCCCGGCTCGAACCGATGAGTCTGCGCATCAGCGCAGACGAACGTCGCCGGCGAGCGGTCCTGCTCGGCCAGCATGCGCGCGGCATCGATCATCTGCTCCGAAATGTCTATGCCGACGGAATGACCTTTCGCACCCAGCAGCCGCGCAACCGCGCGAGTCGTGCTGCCCGTACCGCACCCGACATCGAGCACGCGCCGCGCACCGCTGGCGGATGTCGCCTCGATGAGCAAGTCCTCGAATGGTTGCAGCGTCCGGTCGAGCAACGCTTGCGCCTCGACCCACGCACAACCGGCATTGCCGTTCCAGAGCTTCGCCTGCTCGTCACTTCGACGCTGTATCGCCTGCACGATCGCCTCCTGTCACTTGCCTTTCCAATACCGCGATTGCACTCTGCCACTTCAAGTTGACTTGAGGTCAAGCGATGAAGCCCCTGGACATCACCGAGGTGGCGCGACGTGCCGGCGTGCCGGCCTCGACGCTGCGGTTCTACGAGGAAAAAGGTCTGATCGCTTCCATCGGCAGGAGCGGATTGCGGCGCCTGTTCGACGCTCGAGTGCTCGAGCGACTGGCATTCATCGCGCTCGGTCGTGCATCCGGGTTTTCGCTCGACGAGCTTGCGCGCATGTTCGCGGCCGACGGCCGGCCGCGCATCGACCGCAAGGTGCTCGCGGCAAAGGCTGACGAGCTGGACCGAACGATTCGCGAGCTCACTGCGATGCGCGACGGCTTGCGGCATGGCGCAGCGTGCCGCGCGCCGAGTCACATGGAATGCCCCACGTTTCAGCGCCTGCTGAGGGCCGCCCTGGCGGGCCACATCGGCGCTCGCAAGAAGAAAGCTCTGTCATAGAGGATCCGCATGCCCGCCTACGAAATCAGCACCGATCCCGCACGCCTCGACGTCGATGCGATCCATGCCTTCCTCACGCAGAGCTATTGGTCGCCCGGCATTCCGCGCGCGACCGTCGCGCGCGCGATCGCCAACTCACTGTGCTTTGGCGTGTTCTGGCAAGGTCAGCAAGTCGGCTTTGCGCGCATGGTCACGGACAAGACGACGTTCGCATATCTGTGCGACGTCTACGTGCTCGAAGCCCATCGCGGCCATGGAGTGTCGAAGCAGCTGATGAAGCACGTCATGGAGCATCCCGATCTGCAGGGATTGCGCCGCATGATGCTCGCGACGCGCGACGCGCACGGCTTGTACACCCAGTACGGCTTCACCTCCTTGAGCGCGCCCGACCGGATCATGGAGATCGTCCGGCCGGACATCTATCTGCAAGGCTGAGCGCTCACGGCGCGTCGAGAAATTCCTCGACGAATCCTGCTGTGAGCTCCGGCGCGCGTGTCGCACGCGGCGTCATGATCGCCTCGCCCAGGTAGTCGCCATGGCCGCCGACGAGAACCATCAGGCGCGCGTTCGGCAGCAAGCGCGTCAGCTCGAGCGCGTGCTCGGGTTTCACGATGTCGTGGTCGCCGAGCATGATCAGAGTCGGGGCGCGGATCGCACGCACGTCCGCATCGGGCACGTCCGTGAAGTGGCGCATCCGTTCGGCGTCCTTGTCGTGCATCGTCTTGAGCTTGGCCGGATCGGGGTTCACCTCCAGGAAGGCGTCCTTCAGCGGCTGCGGCATGTTGGCAAGGTCCGCGCTCTGAATCAGCTGCCACAGCTGCGGTTGCGCACCCTCTCTCTTCGTGAACGACGAGGCGAAAACGAGCTTGCGCACAGCCTGCGGATGACGAATCGCGACCTGCATGGCAACGCTCGCGCCGTTGCTGAATCCGAACAAATCTGCCTGCTCGATCTGCAGCTGCTTCAACAGCGCGGCGACGTCGTCCGCAGATGTCTCGAACCTGACCGGAGCGTTGCGGTCACTGGTACGACCATGCGCCTGCTCTTCGATGGCGATCACGCGACGATCGCGTGCGAGGAACGGCAGGATGCGGCCGAACGTCACGTCGATCGTCGAGCCGCCTCCGTGCAGCAGCAGCAGCGGAACGCCGCGTTCCGGACCGTATGCCTCGTAGTACATCCTGATGCCGTTGACTTCGACATATCCGCCGCGGCCCTGCTCCGCCGCAGCCCCGGCGATGACGGCCGAAGCAAACGCCAGGGAGGCAACACCCATTGCCGTCTTGCTAAGCATTGCCAGCCTTCCTCACTGCCACGAGCGCGCTCAGACGATCGAGCATCTGCAGCCAGCTCGGATGCGCGCCCGTGTGCTTGGCGAGAGATTCGAGGACGTTCTGCTCCAGCGTGAGCAGCGTGGCGCCGCGAATTTCCGTGAGCGTGACTTGCACGAGCGATTCGCGCGGCCAGCGCGGATCGTGACCGGCCTGCGCGGGCTCGATTTCGTTACCCGCGCTGTCTGCGGTCGCGAGCGTGTAGACGATACGTTCGGGCCGCACGATCTCCTTGAACTCGCCGACGCACCAGCAATCGCCGTGCTGCGCAGGGATGCGCGAATGCCGCGGGCGCAGGATGCGCTGGAGCGGCAACGACGGATTGTGGATGCACCAATGAAATCGGCCGCCCGGCCGTACGTCGAGTTTGACGACGTGGATCGTGCAGCCGTGCGGCGCGTACCACTGCGTCAGGTACTCGGGCCGCGTCCAGGCCTCGAATACGAGCTCGCGCGGGGCGTCGAAAGTCCGCTCGATGCGCAGCGTGCGGGTGTCTTCAGCGATTCTTGCGGGCACGGCGTTTCGCCTCCTTCTTGAGCAGTACATCGAGTCGATCGAACGCCTCGTCCCAGAACTGGCGGTAATCCGTCATCCAGTCGTAAGCGCCCTTGAGCGGCGCGGCGCGCAGCGAGCAGAACTGCTGACGGCCTTCTTTGCGCTTTTCGATCAGGCGCGCGCGCTCGAGATAGGCGAGATGCTTCGAGATCGCCTGTTGCGAAACGCCGAACGGCTCGGCGAGCTCGTTGACCGTCGCCGCGCCCTTGCGCAGCCGGTCGAGAATGACTCGCCGCGTCGGATCGGAAAGTGCCAGGAAAGTCAGGTTCAGCGCATCCACAACCATATGGTTGTGCATGGAGACGCGCAAGTCAATCGCTCATTTCACTGCCTGACCGATGCCGAGCAGATTGCCCTCGCTGTCCTTGAACCAGGCACCGCGCTCGCCGACGCCGCCCTTGCTCGGATAGTTGCCCGGCACCGTCGCGATTCCCTCGACGGTCTTCAGGCCCGGCGAATCGTATTCCTCGAAGACCACGCCGCGACGGCGCAACTCCCGCACGGTCGCCTCGATGTCATCGACCTCGAAGGCGAATTGCGTATGCGTACCCGAAGGCTTGCCCGAGGTCTGGAACAGCGCGAACCACCCGCTCGCACACTGATAGCGCAGGCCTCCGGGCCGCTCCTCCGTCGGCTCGAGACCGAGTTTCTCCGCGTAGAACCGCCGCGCGCGCGCCAGATCCTGCGCCGGCAACCGTCCGGAAACATGACTGTTCTGAAGCACGTGACCTCTCCTCCACGACGCGCGCCGAACGGTCAACGCCACGCCCGGCATCCGGTTCCGCTGGGTCCGGGACTGTGGGAAAAAGCCTCCGCCAGTCTCATTACCGGCCCTTCCGGCTAGACTCGCCCGGCGCTATCGCTCACGATGCGGGCCTGGGGAGGCTGGACTCGCGAGCCGCAGCGAACTCTCTTATGTGCGGGCAGTCCAACTTGCTGCCGTTCGTGGGGGAATCGATGTCGATAAGGAGCGGTTTACTGTTGGCAGCAATGCTGCTGAGCGCGGCGTTGCCCAGCGTCGGCGCCGAGCAGCAGCCACCCAAGCTGCCGCCAGGATCGGGATCGGAAGTCATTCCCACCACGGCGCCACCGGCGTCCGCCGAGGGCGCCCCGCCCAGCAGCATCGAAGAAGTCAAAGTCGAGGCTCCGGAGCCGCGTTACGTGGCGCCGACTCTGCGCGACAGTATCGGGCGCATCTGGGCGCCGGTGCTGATCAACGGCCAGGGCCCGTTCCGGCTGGTCCTGGATACCGGCGCGAGCAAATCCGCACTGCTGCCCAGGGTCGCTCGCGCGCTCAACGTCCCGATGCAATCCGGGAAGATGCGAGTGCACGGCGTCACCGGTTCGACCGACGTATCGATGGTCGCCATCCAGCAGCTGGAAGTCGGCGAACTCCTCATGGGAGCCACGACGCTGCCGATCGTGCCCGACGTGTTCGGCGGCGCCGACGGCGTGCTCGGCAACGAGGCGCTCGGCGACAAACGCATCTACATCGATTTCCGCCGTGACTTCATCGAAATCATGATGTCGCGCAGCGAGCGTGCCGGCATCGGCATGACCCGGATCCCGTTGAAGCTGACGCGCGGCAAGTTGCTGGCGTTCAAGACACGCATCGGCTCGGTGTCGACGACTGCGGTCATCGATACCGGCGCGCAACGCACGATCGGCAATCAGGCTTTGCGCACCGCCTTGAATCGCCGCGCGCGCCCCGGAGACCAGGAAGAAATCATCGGCGTCACGCTCGACGTCGCGAAAGGCGACAGTATCGCGACCCCGCCGATCGCGTTCGGCAAGGCAACGATCAGCGGCGTGCGCGTAACCTTCACCGACACGACGATTTTCGAGCACTGGCAGCTCACGAACGAGCCCGCGCTGCTGCTCGGCATGGACGTGCTCGGCCTGCTCGACGTGCTGGTCATCGACTACAAGACCAAAGAGCTGCACGTGCGTTTCCGCGGCCCGAAATCGACCCTGTCGAAGATGCGAGACAGCCTGATCCGAGAATGAGAGTCGGTGCGTCTCGCCGACCAAGCCTGGGGGTACTCATGCTGACGGTGCACCATCTCGGCATCTCGCAATCCGAGCGGATCGTGTGGCTCTGCGAGGAGCTGTCGATTCCCTATCAGCTCGTGACCTACGAGCGCGACCCGGTGACGCGTCTCGCGCCGGCCGAGTACAAGGCACTGCATCCATTCGGCACCGCGCCGCTGATCGTCGACGGCCAGGTGGTGCTCTCGGAGTCCGGCGCGATCATCGAATACATCATCGCGCGCTATGGCAAGGGCCGGCTGACGGTGCGGCTGGACGCGCCGAACTACGCCGACTACCTGTTCTGGTTGCACTTCGCGAACGGCTCGATGATGCCGGTGCAATTCGCCGGCGCGATCAAGCCGAGCCCGGACGAGTCGCCGCGAACGCGAATCATGCGCGAGCGATGCGATCGTACGTGGCAGATGGTCGAAGCGCGCCTCGGCGCAGTGCCCTACTTCGCTGGCCCCGAGTTCACGGCGGCGGACATCATCATGCTGTTCCCGCTCACGACGATGCGCGTCTTCGCGCCACGCGATCTCTCCGGCAATCCGAACGTCCTGGCGTACCTGCAACGCATCGGCGCGCGTCCCGCTTATCGCCAGGCGATGCAAAAAGGCGATCCGCAGCTGACGCCGCTGCTGACGTAACTACTTCTTCAGCCAGTACTCGCGCATCAGCTCGTGCGACCACGTCGGTTGCCACACGGCGCTGCGCGGCAGGAACTCGGCCATCACGGGTTTGATGTCCAGGACCGGCGTGCCGTCGATCGCGTCCAGCTCCTGCACGACCAGCGCGCGGCCTTCGACGCGGACCAGCGTGCAGATCGTGGTGCCGAGACGGTTCGGTCGGTTTTTGCCGCGCTGAGCGAAGATGCCTACTGCCGGCCACTGCTGATTGTTGCGAGGGTGGCGCGCGCCGGCGACGATCTTCGCTGCATCGACCTGGTGGAAATAGAACAGCACTTCGACGTGCGAGAACTCGCCCAACCCCGCGAGCGCGTCCGGCGCGAACTGCGGCACGAGCTCGATGCGTGCCTGCTCGCCGCCCCAGAAATCGTCGGCCGCATGCGGCCGAACGGCCTGCACGTAGCCGATCGGATCGATTTCGATTCGCATGATTTTCCTCGAACTCTTCTCGCGGGCGCGGCAGTGTAACGGCGCAATAGCCAGCGCGCACGCAAGGGACTAAGCTCGGCAGCGACCGGTGTTGTTCACTTTCGTTCGGGGGCTGAGGCTCGAGCCGCCGACGCGACGTTAGCCGTCGACGGTGTCTGCCTGCATCCCAGGAGGCGTGCGATGAAGCGCAGCACCTTTGTGGCGTGCATGTTGTGCGTCGCGGCGATCTGCGGCTGCTCTCGTAACGACACATTGCCCGCCGACGTCACCAGCGCGCTGGAACAGGCAATCACCCGCCACGATCTCGCCGCCACCGTCGCGGTGTTCGCCGACGACGCGCAAATCCTGCCTCAGCATGGTCCCGCCATCCGCGGCCGTGAGGAAATCGCGGCCTATTTCCAGGACACCATTACACCGAAGGTTGCGTACGACACGGACACGGAGATGACGCTCGTGAGCGGCGATCTCGGCGTCGAGCAGGGCCGCTACTGGATCCGCAACGTGCGGCGCGGCTCGGACGTGGAAGAAGGCAAGTACCTGCACGTCTGGCGCCGCATCGGCAACGACTGGAAGTTGTACCGCATGATCTACAACACAGATATCGAACCGCGCACCGAAGTCTCGATTGAGCCGGCGCGCGAGGAAGGTTAGGAGACAGCCATGAGTACTCGTTTGTTCAGCCGGTTTCGCGTAGTCGAGCCGACGGCCGAAGGCGCTGCGGGTGGCACGAAATCACCACGCGAGGCGCTCAATGAGCAATGGTTGCGGATTCGCGCCGGCCTCGGCGGCTCGTCCGCGATCGACAGCATGGAAGCCGTCTACGAAACCGAGTTGCGCGAGCTACGCAGCGCGGAGAGTCAGGCCTGCGCGATCGTCGACGAGATCTGGGTAACACTGCTCAACGGCCCGCTCGCGGAACGAGTCAGCCAGTACGTGGCAGCGCTCCGCCGCCGCGCGGCCGAGCATGAAGGCAGCAGTCATCGCAACCCAGTGATGCGCGCCCTGGTGCACGAAACGAGTCGGATCGCCGAGAACTGCACTACCAACGTGCGCGACGTAGTCCTGGTCGCGACGCTCCAGCACATGGTGCACTACTTGATCACGAGCTACGGAACCATCGCCGCGCATGCGAAGGCGCTCGGCCTCATGGATGAAGCTGCACGTTTCCACGGCTACGCGGAGAGCGATCGGCAGTTCGACCTCGACCTCAGCTCATTGGCCAAGGCCGAGGTGAATCCGCAGGCGCTCGGTCAGCGCGTCGGCACGGCGAGCTGACGGTCGTTGGCGTCGCCCCAGCTCAGCAGCGGGCTCGGAATGTGCCCGCTGTCGCCAACGGCAATGACTCGGGTCGAGCCGTCCGGGTGCACCTGAATCACAGTCAGGCTCGCGTGCGCTACTGACATTCCGGGCCACGCGCGCGAGTCGACCTTCAGCGCCTTCGTCACCAGGTAGCGAATCACATTACCGTGAGCAACGAGGATGTCGTTGCGCTTCGCGTCCTTCGGGGGCGTGAAGAACTCCGCGACTGCCTGATCGAGTTGCTTGGCGCAGGCGGCCCGCTCGCGGGCCTCGTCGCCTTCGGCCGCCTCGGGTAAAGGTGGCATGCATTCTCTGAGCAGCGCCGACTGAGCAACTGGCACGTTCGCAAGGGTTTCGTGCATCACTGCCGCCGTATCGCGTGCACGCTGCAGAGTGCTCGATGTCATGGAGTCGAACGCAACGCCTGCCCCACTCAATCGCGCGGCTATCAGGCGTGCCTGCGCAACGCCTAATGGCGTGAGACCGGGACCCAGCTGCGGATCGGCATTGCGATCGGCGACATACGCGCCATGACGGATCAGGTAGAGCGTATGCGTCGGCGCCGGCTGCGACTGGGCCGCTGCGATTTCGCCGATCAGCATGAGGCACGCGCAGCAAAGCACTTTGATCATCGGCACGACTCCCAGCCAGTGGAACTAATTTTGCCCTTGATTGCGCACGGGATAGCGACGGCACGGCGGCGTCGGATCCTTCGGCGTGTCAGCCGGGAGCTGGATCTTCGTCACGAGGCCGTCTTCCACGACCTCATAGCCGAGCGCCCGCGCGATCTCGAGAAACTCGTTGTAGAACTCCTCGGACGTGAGCGGCTTGTCCCATTTCGCCGTTACCAGCGCACACACGCCGGGCTCCAGCTCGAAGGTGCGGCTGGTCAACTCGCCGAGATACTTCGCGATCTGACCGAAATCGGAATCGATGAACGTCGGCCGATGTTTGACGGTGCTCTGCAGCTTCGTAACCTGGCCCCACGCCGCGGCCGCGAAGGCCACAGCGGCTATGGTCACGACGATTTTTCGCACGCTCATGCTCGTTACTCGATTTTCTTCACGATGCGGTCGGTCGCGCCGAGCTCGCGGTAGATGTAGTGCGTGACGCGTCCACCGGCATCCTTCGCGAAGATGATTCGCGACGCGTCGCCGCCGGCGGCGGCACCCGGCACGAAGAACGTCGTCTCACTCTCTGCTCGCCACTCGACCGGCCCGCCCGCGCCGAGGTGCTCCAGCAGACGGTCGCCCTTGCGCTCGACCTTCGAGACCAGCGTCGGCGCCCATTCGTAGCGGCCGACGTAGGCGTCGAGGATCGAGGGCTCGATCTTCGCAGCCTTCGGCTCGGGCGGAATCAGGCCATCCGCCACGCCGAGCAGCAGCCAGCGGCCGTTGCGGCGCACGTGGGTCTCGATCTGCCACTTGTGAATGGAGGTCGTCTGTCCGCCGATCTCGGTCAGCTGATCGGAATGATACGTCACGATGGCGGTGTCGCCATTGACGCGCACCTTCGTGTCTTGCAACGGCCCGTAGCGGTAGATCACTTCACGCGGCCACGACTTCTGTTGCGCGATCCGCGAGTCCTTGGAACGCGTCGCGCCTTCCAGCGGCGCCATCATGTCGTCCGCGACGAAGGTCGCCCACGTGGCCATATCGTTGCGCCCGTTCGCCGCGAGCCGCGCCTGGATCGCTTTGACGATCTCTTGCTCTGCTTGCGCGAGCGCTAGCGAGGGCAACGCAAGGGTTGCGACGAGAATCCAGGCGAGGCGCGGCGACATGCCGCATTTTTACAGGATCTGGTCGTCGTCGTCATTCCTGTCGCAACGGACTTCGACGTCGTCGATGTTCTTGTCGCGGATCGTGCCCGAGCCTCTACGCACCTCACAGCGGGCCAGCAACGGCTGCTGCCGGATCGTGACGTTGTACGTCGTGCCGCTGGGCAGCCGGGTCGGGAACGTGAACCGGCCTTCCGCCGCGATCTGCAGATCGTCACCGCCGTTGTTCTGAATGACGAGGCCGCCGATGCCGCGCAAGTGCTCGACGCGCCCGCCGACGCTGAAGTCGCGAGTCTCGCACTCGACGACGATATTGGTGACGTTGCTGGAGCCGACGGATCCGGTGCCGCTCGTCACCCTGCAGGTCTGATTCGGATTGCGAGGCTGCTCGGCAACCTTCACGTCGTAGTGCGCGCCGGTCGGCAGCGCAGTGTCGAATTGGAAGGTGCCGTTGGCATCGATCGTGAGATCGTCGCCGCCGTTGTTACGCAGGACGAGTCCTGTTCCTTCCAGGTTGTGGACGGTGCCGCCGATCGTGAAATCTGCAGTGCTGCAGCTCACGGCGACGTTACCGACGTCGCCGTTGCCGATCGTGCCGCGGGCATTCGTCACCGTGCACGACTGAGTCGGATCGGATGGATGGGTTCGTACTGTGACGTTGTAGTTCGCGCCGCTCGCCAACTCGGTCGGGAATCTGAACTGACCGTTGGCGGTCACTGCGAGATCGTCGCCGCCGTTGTTTTGCAAGACCAGGCCGCGCCCCATGAGCCCACTGACCGTGCCGGCGACCGAGAACGTGTTGGATGCACAGCTGACTCGTACGTTGTTCACGTTGGTGCCGCCGATCGTGCCGTCGCCGCTGGCGACCGTGCACACCTGATTCGCGGGCTGAGTCGCAACTCGCACGCGATACTGCGCGCCGCTCGGCACCGGCGTCGGGAACGTGAAGCTGCCATCGGACCCGATCGGCAAATCGTTGGCGCCATTCAACGTCAGCACGAGACCTGAGCCAGCGAGGCCGCTCACAGTGCCGCCGACCGTGAAGCTGCTGCTGACACAGTTGATCGCGATGTTAGTAACGTTGCTGCCAGCGACCGTGCCCGAACCGTTGTTGACGGTGCACTGCTGAGACGGATTGGTGGGTGGACTGCGCACCGACACGTCGTAGCGCGCGCCGCTCTGCAGAGCCGTCCCAAACGCGAACGGCCCACTCCCTACGATCGGCAGGTCGTTGCCGCCGTTGAGCCGCAACACCAGGCCCGAACCGGCAAGGCCCGTGACAGCGCCGCCGATCGTGAAGCCACTCGCAGAGCACGCGACTTCCACATTGGTCGCGTCGGCGCCGCTGATCGTGCCGGTCGAATTGCGCACGACGCAGTTCTGTCCACTCGGCTGCGTGCGAACCACGACCGCATAAGTCGCACCGTCGATCAGCCGGTTCGCGAACGAGAAGGTGCCGTTGGTGGCGATCGGCAAGTCGTTGCCGCCATTGTTCTGCAACACCAGGCCTGAACCCGT
>Ga0075431_100007180_pt1 | contig 11077 bp, 5 predicted proteins | sample RhiMetdeltSRZDD5_FD_75297 | JGI IMG/M metagenome (GOLD analysis project Ga0075431, IMG submission 75297) | Populus rhizosphere microbial communities from Tennessee, USA - Rhizosphere MetaG P. deltoides SRZDD5 | ecosystem: Host-associated > Plants > Roots > Rhizosphere > Soil | place: USA...
CGATGGCCCCAAGTACGTGCGCCGACTGGGCAAGGTCCGTTGCCAGCGGCTTCTCGATCAGCAGCGGCAGCCCGCGCTCGACCGCCGCCAGGATCGGCGCAACGTGCAGGTGCTCATCGGTGGCGACGATGGCCGCAGTCACCTCGGGCCGGCGGAGCAGCTCGCAGTGGTCCTGCGTAACGAAGTCGGCACCGATCCTGGCGGCCACCTCGCCGGCCCGATTGGCGCTCTTCTCAGCAAGCCCGATCCACCCCACCGATGGGTGGCGCGCCGCAACCTCTCCGCGGAAGAGACCGACGCGCCCGCCACCAACGATTGCGAGCCCCACGCGTCTCGATTCGCGGCTTCTCATTCCTCCCTCGCGACCCGTCATTGGCAAGCTTGCGTGCCGTCCCTCTCTATTCCTAGCACCTCGGACGATCGGCGACCAGCTGAGTCCGAGTACATTCAGATACGCATTGACGACGGCGGGATCGGCGCAAGGCATGCCGCAATGCGTCACGTCCTCGCGCGCGTCCTCGGCAGCGCGATCGGCGCGTTCGCGAACACTGAGAACTCGTCGAACAGGCTGATCACCGGCGAACCGATGCGACTGTGTCGTCGCGGGCCGACGAAGTGCGCCACTTTTCCACCAGATTGAGGGCTTGTCCCGATGCTGGGCATGGGCGGTCGCACGTAAGCTCGCGTACGTTCGTGAACCCAGGAGGAGTACATGCGCAAGCTCCTGTTTCCGCTCGCTGGGGTGGCGCTCATAACCGGCGCGGTGTTGCCGATGTCTGAGCTATGACGGCGAATGGTAACGATGACCGGCCACCGGGACGGCTCGGCGCCACAACCGTTGACCTTGCGATCCGGCTCGGGTTTGTCGGTCTGCTCGGCTATTGGTCGTTCCGGGTCATCGCTCCGTTCCTGACCATAGGGTTGTGGAGCGCGATACTCGTGGTGGCGCTTTATCCGCTATTTGAGCGGCTCGCGCTACGGCTCAACCCTCGAGCGGCCGCGGCATTCGTTACTTTCTTCTGCCTGATGATCGTCATTGGTCCGGTGACGTGGCTGGGCCTTGGCATGATCAGCGGCATCCGCTCCTTGGTCGTGAGCTTGGAAGATGGGCAGCTGCCAATTCCACCGCCACCTGAAGTCGTGCGGGCCTGGCCGATCGTCGGCGAGCGGTTGCATCAGCTCTGGAGCCTCGCCACCACCAATATGAAAATGGCGCTGACTGAAACGCTGCCGATGTTGAAGCCGCTGGGCGGCACGCTGCTGGGCATCGCCCAAAGTGCCCTCTATGGCCTGCTCGAGCTCCTTGTCGCCATCGCCATCGCGGGTTTTTTGTTCACCCGCGGGCCACAGCTGGTCGACACGCTCAGTGCCTTCCTCGATCGCGTGCTGAGCCACCGCGGCAGGGAGCTCGTGCAGCTGGCAGGCGCAACCATACGCAATGTCTCGCGGGGCGTGGTGGGCATTGCGTTCCTGCAGGCGACTCTCGCTGGGGCAGGCTTCGTTGCCGCAGGAATTCCTGCTCCGGGTGTGCTCGCCTTCGTCGCTCTCCTGCTGGGCATCGTCCAGATCGGACCCACAATCCTTTTCGTGCCGATCGTCGCCTGGAGCTGGACGACACTGGGGGTGACGCAGGCTGTCGTCTTCACCGGCTACATGGCCCTGGTCGGCCTGATGGACAATGTTCTCAGGCCCTTGGTGATGGCGAGGGGGCTGGCCACACCCATGCCGGTCATCATCGTCGGTGTCGTTGGCGGCGCGATCGCCTACGGACTTGTCGGACTGTTTTTCGGCCCCATCGTTCTCTCTGTTGCGTGGGCAGTGTTAGCGGCTTGGGTGCAGGGAGGCCGCGATTCTGTCGTTGGCGACAAGCGCTAGGCTAGCCGATAGCGAGCCCTCACCGCACGGGTCGCGCCTGCTGTCACCGCCCGATCGACCATAGGACCTGCAGGTCCTGCGGCTCTCGCTGGATCGGTACGATCAGCGGCCGCCGATGGATGCTTGAACCGAAAGAGGAGACGCCGGCGGCCCTCAGGATGTTCCCTGCTGATCGCTCGGGTTTTTCCGCATATCGGGCGCGGCATTCCCCCGCGAATATTCGGCAGAACCGGGATGGGACCATAGCGGCGGGCAACTCCGGCATAGCGTTGAGGCAAGCGACTGCAGGTTTCTCGGCTCCGCTCCGGCCCAAGTTCCGGGAGGCGGAGAGGGCCACGACTAGACGTCAAGCAGAGAGGCGTCATGAAGCAACGTCAATCTCGCCTCGCTCTGGTGATCGGGCTGCCGGCGCTGCTGCTTCTCTCGGGGTGCGACGACACCAAGCAGCAAGCCAAGGCCGAGCTGCCTCCAGCGGCCGTGACGGTCGTTCCTGTGGCAGAGGAAAAGATTACGCCGACCGTCACGTTCACCGGCCGTGTGCAGGCGCAGGACAAGGTTGACCTGCGAGCACGGGTTGACGGCTTTCTGGAGAAGCGACTCTTCAACGAAGGGCAGGACGTAAAGAAGGGCGACCTGCTGTTCGTCATCGAGCAGGCTCCCTACAAGTCCGCGATCGCTGAGATCAAGGCGGATATCCAGAAGGCTCAAGCCACGCTGACGCTCGCCGATATCGAGGTCAAGAGGGCTGCCGAGCTCGTTGCCAAGGAGGTAGGCACCCAGAAGCGGCTCGATGATGTCACGACCCAGCAGGCCCGTGCGCGCGCCGAGATCGCGCGTTTGAAGGCATCCCTTGAGAAGGCCGAGCTCAATCTCAGCTACGCCGAGATCCGCGCTCCGCTTGCCGGACGTATCGGACGCGCCACGGTCTCCGTAGGGAACTACGTCGGACCGTCGAGTGAACCCCTGGCCACCATCGTCCGGCAGGACCCGATCTATGTGAGCTTTCCGGTCACGCAGCGCGAGATGCTCCAAATCAAGAAGGACCGGAAGTCTGGCGAACCCGAGCCCACCATCTACGTCCGATTGGCTGACGGCAGCCGCTATGCGCAAGCAGGCAAGGCTGACTTTGTCGATGTGACGGTGAGCCAGGGCACCGACACAGTGCAGGTGCGTGCCACCTTTCCCAACCCGAACCGCGTGCTCGTTGATGGCCAGCTGGTCAACGTGGTGGCCGAGGTCGGCAAGCCGCAGCCCGCGCTGTTAGTCCCGCAGCAGGCGCTTCAGATGGATCAGGCGGGCCCCTTCGTGCTCGTGGTGGATGGCGACGACAAGGTGGAGGTTCGCCGTATCGAAGTGGGTCCGGCGCCAGGCGCACAGGTGTCCGTGACCAGGGGCCTGAAGGCGGGCGAGAGGGTCATCACCGAGGGGGTGCAGAAAGTGCGGCCTGGCGATGCCGTACGGACGACCGAGGCCAAAGCGTAGCCGCCCATGCTGTCCGGCATCTTCATCGATCGGCCTCGACTTGCCATCGTCATTTCCGTCGTCATCACGCTCGCTGGCCTGATCGCTCTACGCGCGATTCCGGTCGCCCAGTTTCCGAATATCGTCCCACCGCAGGTTCAAGTCTCGACCAGCTATCCCGGCGCCAGCGCGGAGGTCGTCGAGGCGGTTGTGGCGCAGCCTATCGAGTCGCGCGTCGTCGGCGTCGACAAGTCGATCTACATGAAATCCATGAGCGGCAACGACGGCAGCTACACGCTGTACGTTACCTTTGCCGTCGGCAGTGACCCGGACATCAACACGGTGCTGGTCCAGAACCGGGTCAACCTGGCCGAGGCGCAGCTGCCCGCGGAGGTGCGCGCCCAGGGGGTCAGCATCAAGAAGCAGTCGTCGGCGATCCTGCAGGTCATCTCCATGATCTCGCCCGATGGGCGCTACGACCAGCTGTTCCTCAGCAACTACGCGACCATCAACATCCTCGATGCCTTGAAGCGGATTCCGGGCATCGGCGACGTGGCCCTCCTCACGCCGGCCGACTACAGCATGCGGGTCTGGCTCAACAGCGACCGCATGACCAACCTCGGCATCACCCCCACCGACGTGGTCAACGCCGTCAAGGCCCAGAACATCCAGGCTGCCGTCGGCCGCATCGGCGCGCAGCCGGCCCTGCCGGACCAGCAATTCCAGCTCAGCATCCAGACCAAGGGTCGCCTCTCCACGGCCGAGGAATTCCAGAACATCGTGATCCGCGCCAACCCGGACGGCTCGTTCGTGCGCGTCAAGGACGTGGCGCGCGTCGAGCTTGCCAGCCGCTCCTCGGAGCAAATCGGACGCCAGGACGGCCAGCCGGCGGCGGTGGTGGCCACCTACCAGTCTCCCGGCGGCAACGCCATCGCCAGCGCAGAGGCCACCCGCAAGACCCTGGAGAGGCTGAAGGCATCTTTCCCGGAGGGGGTCGACTACAAGGTCACCTACGACACGACCGTGTTCGTGAAGGAGAGCATCGAGGGCGTCGTGCACACGCTGTTCGAGGCGTTCGTGCTGGTGGTCATCGTCGTCTTTCTGTTTCTGGGCAGCGTGCGCGCCACGCTCATTCCATTGATCGCGGTGCCGGTGTCGCTCATCGGCACCTTCGCCGTCATGCTGGCGCTCGGCTATTCGGCAAACACGGTATCGCTGCTGGCGCTCGTCCTCGCCATCGGCATTGTCGTCGATGACGCGATCGTGGTCGTCGAGGCCGTCGAGCATGAGCTGGAGCAAGACCCGCAACTGACGCCGGCCGAAGCCACGCGTCGCGCCATGGGCCACATCACCGCACCGATCATCGCCATCACCCTCGTCCTGTTGTCGGTGTTCGTCCCGGTGGCCTTCATCCCAGGCATCGCGGGGGAGCTCTTCCGGCAGTTCGCAGTGGCAGTCTCGGTGTCGATGGTGATCTCCGCGATCAACGCGCTGACCTTGTCGCCGGCGCTGTGCGCCGTCTTTCTGCGGGCCCGCCAGGGACCGAGACGCGGCCCGATGCGATATGTGCTGACTGGAATCGACCGGGTGCGCGACGGGTACGCTGCAATCGTCAAGCGGCTGGTCCGCGTTGCGGTCCTGGGGCTCGTGGCGCTTGTGGGTGTTGCAGTGGGTACCGGCTGGCTGTTCAGGGTTACGCCGAGCGGCTTCCTTCCTGCCGAGGACCAGGGCGCCATCTTCGGCGAGGTGCAGTTGCCGGAGGGTGCATCGGTCAACCGCACTGATGCCGTCGCCAAGCAGGTCGAGGAGATCATCCGCCGCACGCACGGCATTGCCGGCGCCACCTCGGTGGTCGGCTACAGCATGCTCGACGGCCAAGTGAAATCCAACAGTGCGCTGCTGATCATGACCCTGGAGCCGTTTCACCATCGAAAGGACCCGGCTCTTTCAGCCAACGCCCTGATCGCCGAGCTCAAGGGCGAGTTCCGAGGCATCCGTGAAGCGAACGTCATTGCCTACAACCTACCCCCCATCATCGGCCTGGGGACCGGCAGCGGCTTCGAGTATCAGCTGGAGAACCTGAGCGGCGGAAGTGCCGCCGACATTGCCGCCGTCGCCCGCGGCCTGGTCTTCACTGCCAATCAGGACCCGGCGCTGAGCGGCGTGTTCACGACCTACGCGGCCAACACGCCGCAGCTCTACCTCGATATCGACCGAGAGAAGGTGCAGACCCTGGGGGTCGACGTTGCCACCGTCTTCAATACTCTGCAGTCCGTTCTCGGCAGCTATTACGTCAACGATCTCAATCTGTTCGGCCGCACGTGGCAGGTGAACGTCCAGGGCGAGGCCGTCGACCGCAGCCGCATCGACGACGTGTTCCGCATCAATGTGCGCAACGCAAAGGGCGAGATGGTGCCGCTGCGCGCCTTCGCGTCGGCGCGCGTCGTGCTCGGGCCGCAGTCAGTCATCCGCTACAACAACTTCCGCAGCGTCACGATCAACGGCAGTCCCGCGCCGGGCCGCAGCTCCGGCGAGGCCATCGCAGCCATGGAGAAGATCTCCGCCACCGCACTTCCGCGAGGGTACAGCTACGAATGGACGGGAACCGCCCTGCAGGAGAAGGAGGCTTCCGGCAAGACGGCGGTCGTGCTGGGTCTCGCCGTGTTGTTCGCCTATCTGTTCCTCGTGGCGCTCTACGAGAGCTGGACCATCCCGATTCCCGTGCTGCTGTCCGTCACGGTGGGCGTCGCCGGCGCCATGCTGGCGCTTCGGGCCTTCGGACTGGACAACAACCTCTACGCCCAGATCGGCCTGGTCGTGCTGATCGCCCTCGCCGCCAAGAACGGCATCCTGATCGTGGAGTTCGCCAAGGCGCGGCGTGAGCAGGGGCTGTCCATATCGGAGGCGGCGACGGAAGGCGCGCGAGAAAGATTCCGCGCCGTCATGATGACCAGCTTCGCCTTCATTGCCGGCCTGGTGCCGCTCGTCATCGCCACAGGCGCCGGCATGCTGAGCCGGCGCGGCGTCGGTACCGCGGTGTTCGGTGGCATGCTGGCGGCGTCGCTGGTGGGAATCTTCATGATTCCGCTCCTCTACGTCGTGTTCCAGTGGCTGCGCGAACAGGTGAAGGGCCGCATTTTCTCCTCCCCCGAAACCGATCGCGCGCCACAGGCCGACGATGTCACCAGTTTCGAGCCGGAGGTGGTCGGACGAGGCGGCGAGCCGACCTATACCGGGGCTGTGAAGAAGCGGACAGGCTGATGCCGACCCTTGGGCTGCCCGGCATTCGCTACTTGGGCTGCTGCATGAGAGATTTGGTAAGGAACTTGGTGCGATCGAGGGAAAGTCGCCGACACGTGCGCTCCCAATCCTTCGTCGTCATATGAGTCCCGGTGAACTTGCTCCCTTATCGCGAGTCGAAGTGAGCGCACGCTGCTCTGTGTCGCGGCTGAAGCGTCGCTATGGGGCTTCACCCTCAGGCAACCTCCCTCCGTCCTCTCAGGGTTGATCTGGATACGCAACGGGGACGCCCACCTGATACCCATCGTAGGTGACGACCGCCGAGATAGTGCGGACGAGTTGGGAGCAGAGGAGGGCGTAGGGGCCGCGTCGACCGCCGGTGTTTCCTCACGTTCGCGCAAGCTCAGGTGCCTCGTTGCGCGAAAGCTTTCGACGAGAAGAGCGAGAGCAACAGAAGGGCAGCACAGCGCGGCGCCTCGTGACTTTGGTCGGTTCGGGTCAGTTTCACGATTTTTTTGCGCATTTCCCGTTGGGGATCGCTACGGAGGCTGGAATGATCGACTGGTTCGTGACGACCTTGCGCTCCTATCCGGAGCTCGCGATTTTCCTGGCTCTTGCCATCGGGTTCACGGTGGGGCCCCTGAAGTTCGCCGGGTTCAGTCTTGGCAACGTGACCGCGACTTTGATCGCAGCCGTCATCATCGGACAGCTCGGCATATCGGTCTCGCCAAACGTGAAGGCGGCATTCTTCATTATGTTCATCTTCGCGATCGGGTACGGCGTCGGTCCGCAGTTCGTAAGCGGTTTCGGCAAGGAAGGTCCGCGCCAGGTCGCCTTCTCGCTCGTCATTCTCGCGCTTTGCCTGATTGCGCCCTTCGTCTGCGCGAAGATGGCCGGGCTGGATCTCGGATATGCGGCAGGACTGTATTCGGGATCGCAAACGATTTCCGCCGCGATGGGCGTGGCCTCCGATCAGATTGCGCGGCTGAACCTGCCGGAAGAGCAAGCCAAGACCTACCTCAACCAGATCCCCATCGGTTACGCCGTTACCTACATCTTCGGCACGATCGGCTCCGCGATCATCCTCGCCCAGCTCGGTCCCAAGCTGATCGGCGTGGACCTGGCTCAGGCCTGCAAGGACTATGAGAAGCTGATGGGCGGTGGCAAGGGGGATGCCGAGCCCGGCGTCTTCTCCGCCTATCGCAAGTTCGAATTGCGCGCATACAAGATCCCGCCGAACAGCGACATGATCGGGAAGCCGGTCGGCGCCGTTCTGCCGGGCCTGCGCGTCTTCGTGGAGCGGGTTCGCCGCGGCGGCAAGATCGCGGATGCCGACGCCCAGACTGTGCTTCAGGCCGGAGACGTGGTTGCAATCTCGGGCCGCCGCGATTTCCTCGTCGAGGATGTCGGCCCGCTTCTCCCGGAGGTCCAGGACCACGAGCTTCTGGAGCTGCAGGCTGAGGTGGTCGATGTGCTTGTGACCAACAAGAGCATCGCGGGCAAGACTCTTCAGGAGCTGTCCGAGACACCGTTTGCCCGCGGCGTCTATCTTGGCAAGATCACTCGGTCCATGGTGGAGCTGCCGATCCTGCCCGGAACGGAGGTGCAGCGCGGCGACATCCTCACGATCGGCGGCAGCAAGCGGCATGTCGAGGCCGCCATCAAGGACCTCGGCTATCCGGACCGCCCGGTCGAGACGACGGACATCGCCTTTCTGGGCATCGGCATCCTGCTGGGCGGCCTGGTTGGCGCCCTCAGCTACCAGTGGGGCAGCATCCCGATCAGCCTGTCTACAACGGGCGGTGCGCTGCTGTCGGGATTGGTCCTCGGTTGGCTGCGTACCGTTCGCCCGGTCTTTGGTCGCATTCCGGGACCAGCCCTCTGGCTACTGAACACACTCGGATTGAACGTGTTCATCGCGGTGGTCGGCATCACGGCCGGACCAGGATTCGTTGCCGGCCTGAAGGAGGTCGGCATCAGCCTGTTCATATGGGGCGCGATCGCGACGGCAATCCCGATGATCGCCTCCGTCTTCATCGGGTACTATGTCTTCAAGTTCCATCCCGCGATCCTCTTCGGCGCCTGCGCCGGCGTGCGCACTACTACCGCCGCCCTCGGCATGATCCAGGAAGTCGCCAAGAGCAAGATTCCCGCGCTGGGCTACGGCATGCCGTACGCAATCGGGAACACCGTGCTGATCATTTTCGGCATGGTGATCGTCCTTCTTTACACCTGAGAACGGGCAGACAATCAGGAGCGTGACATGACCGATATCCTCACCTTGCGGAAATTCGAGGCTCTGAGCCCGTTCGAGATCAAGGACGAGCTGATCAAGCTGGCCAAGAAGACCTCCAAGACAACACAGTCCGCGTTCTTGAATGCCGGCCGCGGCAATCCCAATTGGGTGGCGACCACGGCGCGGGAAGGCTTCTTCCTGCTCGGTCAATTCGCCGTTACCGAGAGCAAGCGGGTCATGGATCATCCCGCCGGAATCGGTGGTATGCCGCAGGCGGCCGGAATAGCAGCGCGCCTGGAGGCGTGGCTCGAGACTCACGCCGATATGCCCGGTGCGCCGTTCCTTTCAACCATGCTCCAGTTTGCGACCAAGACGTTCAAGTTCGATCCCGACGCGTTTGTCCACGAGCTGGTGGATTCGATCATCGGCGACAACTATCCGGTGCCCGATCGAATGCTCGTCCACAACGAGCAGATCGTGCACGAATATCTGATGTGGGCGATGTGCGGCAAGCCTCGACCAAAAGGCAAATTCGACCTTTACGCAGTCGAAGGGGGCACGGCTGCGATGTGCTACATCTTCAAATCTCTGAAGGCCAACCGCCTGCTGCATCCGGGCGACGCCATCGCGCTCGGGACGCCGATTTTCACGCCCTACCTCGAGATGACGCACCTGGAGGACTACGACCTCAAGGTCGTGGAAATCAAGGCGCCGCAGGAGAACCGCTTCCAATTCACGGACGAGGAGATCAAAAAGCTCGAAGATCCCAAGATCAAAGCCTTCTTCATCGTCAATCCGGGCAACCCCACGGGCATGGCACTGAACAAAGAGACGATCGGCAAGATCGCGCACCTGGTGAAGACCAAGCGTCCCGACCTCATGCTGCTGACGGATGATGTCTACGGCACGTTCGTTGACGATTTCCGCTCTTTGCTGGGCGAGCTCCCGCACAACACGATCGGGGTCTACTCCTATTCCAAGTACTTCGGCGCCACCGGCTGGAGGCTCGGCGTCATCGCGACCCACGAGGACAACATCTTCGACAAGAAGATTGCAAAGCTGCCGGATGCCGACGTCGAGGCGTTAGACAAGCGCTATGGTTCGCTGACGCTCGAACCGCGCAAGATGAAGTTCATCGATCGCATCGTTGCCGACAGCCGCGACGTGGGCCTGAACCACACTGCCGGCCTCTCGCTGCCCCAGCAGGTGATGATGACCCTGTTCTCACTCTCAGAGATGATGGACACGCAGAAGCGCTACCAGGCGGCGTGCAAGGAGATCGTGCATCGGCGGGTATGGTCCATGATCGAGAGTCTGGGTCTCCATCTCACCCCCAATCCGAGCTTCGATGCCTACTACGGCCTGATCGATTTCGAATTCTGGGCACGCAAGAACATCGGCGAGGAGGCGGTCGAATACCTGAAGGCGAACGTCCACCCACTGGACCTCGCTTTTCGATTGGCCGAGGACCACGGCATTGTGCTCTTGAACGGTGGAGGCTTCGACGCCCCCGACTGGTCCCTCAGGGTCTCGCTCGCCAACCTGCCCGATGAGGCCTACGACGACATTGGCCGCGGTGTTCGCACGGTGGCGCGCGGCTACCGTGACGCCTTTGAAGCGTCAAGGGCCGCCGCAGCGAAACGATGAGCACGACGCCCGCGCCGAGCGCGCTCAGGGCTGCGGCGCTTGGGGCGGAGCGTTACACACCGATCTTGCCGCCGCCCCGCTTGGTCACGACGACGATCGACGGACGCGGCGGCACTCCATCCTTGAAGTCCGGCCATCGTGTCACCGGATCCTCGAAGCTCGCGGGCGCAGCGTCCGGGTCCGCTTCGTCAGTCTCCCCGGGGTGCTGCACGGCCAGGAACAACGTGGTGCCGTCGGGCGTGAACTCTGGCCCGCACATCTCGGCGCCGTGCGGGCAGCGGAAGAACAGCTTGGAGGTGGCGCGCGCAGGTCCTTCTGTCTCCATCGCCCACAGGCCGTCTGAGCGGCCCGTACGCTTCGGATAATTGCCGTCGGTGGAGATCCACAGCCGCCCCAGCGAGTCCACCGCGCAGTTGTCCGGCATGCCGAACCAGCCGTCCTTGGAGGTGTTCGGGTTGAACGTGGCGCCCACCTCGGCAATCGACGGATCGCCGCAACGAACCAGGATCTCCCAGCGGAACCTTGTGGCGGCATGATCGTCGCCGCCGTCGGGGATGATCTCGACGATGTGGCCGAACCGGTTGTCGGCGCGGGGGTTGGCGGCGTCGATCTCATCCG
>Ga0075431_100007182_pt1 | contig 11077 bp, 6 predicted proteins | sample RhiMetdeltSRZDD5_FD_75297 | JGI IMG/M metagenome (GOLD analysis project Ga0075431, IMG submission 75297) | Populus rhizosphere microbial communities from Tennessee, USA - Rhizosphere MetaG P. deltoides SRZDD5 | ecosystem: Host-associated > Plants > Roots > Rhizosphere > Soil | place: USA...
CGCAATCCGTTTATGTTCCGGTTAACGCCATCGACAATGGTCCTGATGGCGTCGTTGGAACGCCGGATGACCGCCGTGTTGTGATCTGGGATCGAAACGTGAACGCTCGTGAAGCGGACAATCTGCTGACGAATTTCGGCGGCGGCCCAAACTGGTCGAGTTTTGAGATCAACGCGACAAAACGGCTCAGCAATCGCTGGCAGTTGATTACCGGCTTTGAGTGGGACAAAACGAATACTGCTCCGCCGCATGATATCGATCCCAATCAGCTGCTGTGGGAAGGTGATGCGCACTATACGTCCTGGGGATTTAAAGTCCTCGGCACGTATGAACTGCCGCGCGGTGTGCAGCTTTCCGGCACCTATGAAAGTCAAAAGGGCGCGCCGTATGCAAGGACGGTGCAGTTCAGCTCGACTTCAGGAAACATGTTTAATCCGGATGGCAGCATCAGAACCACGATGCTGAATCGGGGCTCGACAACGATCACGATGGAGCCGAACGGCAGTTACTTCATGCCGACAGTTCGGCTATTGAACCTGCGCGCTGAAAAGAATTTCCGGATCACCGAGCACCAGAGCATCACCGGCATGTTCGATCTCTTTAATCCCTTCAATGCGAACACGGTGATCGGAGTGGAAACGCTTTCCAACACAGTTGTAGACCGCAACGGCAACACCGTGCCGCGCTTCAATCGCGCGACGACGATCCTGAATCCCATGATCTTCCGCCTGGGCGCCCGCTACCGCTTTTAACCAAACCCGAAACACGCGGGCATAAAGCCCCGCGGCTATGGCCCGAATGCAAGGTGAACCTCGTAGCCGCGGGCTTTATGCCCGTGTGTTTCGGGTTTGCAGGACACTTTTTATCTGAAGCGCTCTCCGAATTTCTTGCCAGCCAGCCTTGCGTGAAGGAATATTACAGCCATAAAAACCAGCAGGTATAAGCCGGTTAAGAAATCTACAAGTGCGTGCGCTCATTTTGGGAGGAAGTCTACGATGGTACGAATTCTGCGATCTACGTGTGTGCTCGTTGTCCTTGCTCTGTTCCTGCCTGCAGCTGCTGTTGCGCAAATTAGTTTAACGGCTCCAATCACCGGAGTCGTGTCGGATGTCACCGGCGCAGTTATCCCAGGCGCCGGCATTACAGTTCGAAATAACGGAACCAACGCGCGTTTTGAAACGCTGACAGTTGAGAACGGCACGTTCATCGTACCGGCATTGACGCCCGGTATCTACACCGTGACCGTGGCGCTGCCAGGCTTCAAGCAGGTGATCGTACCCGATGTGAAGCTCGATGCGGGAACGCCCGCGACCGTCCGCGTCACGCTCGAGGTTGGTGATGTGACGCAGTCGGTGACGGTCGAAGCGGCTAATGAAATCCTTCAGACACAGACTGCGACGGTATCCACGACCGTCGATATGCGTCAGGTTCTGCAGCTTCCTGTTTCGCGTGACGGTCTGGCGATGGTCACTCTTCTCCCCGGCATCAATTCCACAGGCGACTTCCGTGACTCTCGCGTGAATGGCTTATCGCGCGAAGCAGTGAACATCACGATCGACGGTGTCAACACTCAGGAGTACAACAAGGATACGGACTTCTTCAGCTATATCAGTCCGCGAACCGATGCTCTCGAAGAAGTCACGGTGTCGACGGCTGTTCCAGGCGCCGAGGCCTCGGGGCAGGGCGCCGTTCACGTGAAAATAGTGACTCGGCACGGTGACAACGAATTTCACGGTGGGCTGTACGAGTTCCATCGAAACAGCGCGCTTAATGCGAACAGTTGGTTTAATAACCGTGACCTCACGCCTGGAGCGAACGGAAGGCGCCGCGAAATTCTTTGATCGCAAACCAGTACGGCTTCAAACTCGGTGGCCCGATCATCCGTGATCGTGTTTTCTTCTTTGTCAATTTTGAAGAAAGCCGTCAACCCAGTCAGGTGACGCGCACGAAGACGATCTTTGATCCGAGAACCCAGTTCGGATTGTTTCAATACCAGGCCAGTCCTAATACTCCTGTGGACTTGATGCAGTTGGCGGCAGCCAATGGGCAAATATCAACGATCGACCCGGTCATCGCAAAACTTCTCGCCGACATTCGAAGTGCATCGAATAGTGTCGGCGGCATCACTCCACAAACGGATCCCAACCTTCATCAACTGCGGTTACTCAACCGGGCCTTCTCGAAGAACCGCTACCCCACGGTTCGATTGGATTTCAACCTGACGAATACACATCACCTGGAAACCTCGTACTGGTATCAGCGATTCAACAATTTCCCTGACACGACGAACACCGCCGATCCGGCGTTTCCTGGTTTCCCGAATACAGGAGGACAAAGTTCAGATCGATACTCGTACTCGTTGGCGTTGCGCTCCACATTGACGCCGAGACTGGTGAACGAAGCCCGTGTGGGTTTGAGCGGCGGAACCGTTCGATTCCGGCCCGAGGTTAGCCCAGATCAATTCTCCGGTCCGATCGCCAATCAGGCCGGACTCAATCTGCAGATCAGCGCCGCCGGTATTAGCAACGCGACGGCGACTGCGACCGGCAGCCGACGCAACACGCCGAATCGTACGATCAGCGACACGCTGAGTTGGCAGAAGGGCGCTCACAGTGTGAGCTTTGGCGGAACCTTCACACAGTCGAATTCATTTCTAGTCAGCGTCTCGAACGTCCCGCAGATTTCGTTTGGTGTGGACAGCAATGATCCGGCGAATGCAATGTTTTCACCTGCGAATTTCCAGGGTGCATCAACGCAGGATATTAATCGCGCAAGAAGCATCTATGCAGTGTTGACCGGCCGTGTGACGGCGATTTCGGGCAGCGCCACCGTCGACGAGAGGACAGGCAATTTCGTTTATCTCGGTGACGACGTTGAAAGGGGACGGCAGCGCGAACTCGGATTTTTCGCCACAGATTCATGGCGAGCAAAGACGAATTTGACACTGAACTATGGCGTGCGCTGGGAGATTCAGACACCTTACATCGCACAGAACAATCGGTACTCGCAAACGACCGTTGACGGCCTGTACGGTGTTTCAGGTCCTGGAAATCTCTTTAAACCCGGCGTCTTCACCGGTACCAAAACGGCGTTCACTCAACTCAATCCCGGAGAACCGGTTTATGATTCGGATTGGGCCAACTTCGCCCCAAGCGTAGGATTTGCATGGAGCCCAAAGTTCGAGGGATTTTGGAAACGCATTCTAGGCTCATCGACCGTGCTGCGCGGCGGCTACTCCATTGCGTACCTTCGCCGCTCGAATTCGCTGTTCAACGACGGGTACGACGGCAATCCAGGAAGTCAGCTCACGTTGACCCGGAACATCACCAACGGGAATCTTGTCACGAATCAAGGTTCGGACCGTCTTCCGGTCCTGCTGCGTGAAACTTCACGGCTCGGACCGCCAAGTTTCCCCACGAAGCCAACGTACCCTTTCACCGACTATGCGAACACGAATGACGCCAATGTATTTGTACGAGATTTCCAGATGCCTTACGTCCAGTCGTACAGCTTCGGTTTCCAGCGCGAACTGAACAAGGACACGGCCTTGGAAGTTCGTTACGTCGGCAACTTCAGCATCAAACGCTCTGAGACCATCAACCTCAACGAGGTCAATCTCGATGAGAACGGTTTCATGAACGAGTTTAAGCTGGCCATGGCCAATCTCCAGGCAAACATCGCCGCCAACCGCGGCAGCACGTTCCGCTATGCGGGAGCCGGCACAGGGACGGCGCCTCTGCCGATACTGCTCGGATTCCTCACGGGCAGCAGGAACGCGAGCGATCCAAATGCGTATACCGCGGCAACATTTTCGAATACGACGCTGGTCAACCGTCTCGCCCAGAACAATCCGGCGCCGTCCACGTTGGCTTCGGACATTTACAACGATGCCAGTCGCCGCGCCTTCGGAGAGGCGGCCGGATATGCGCGCAATTTCTTTTATGTCAATCCGGATCTGGACGATGTCAATCTAATCAGAAACGGTGGCTACACGCGTTACAACTCCCTCAACATTGAACTTCGGCGCCGCTTTTCGAAAGGCTTGATGTTCAGCGGCAGCTACGTCTACTCGAAAACGATGATCGGAAACAACATCTCAATACGTAAGAACCGCGTGAACGGGATATCCACGAGCACATCGCCAAACATTCCGCAGGTGGTGAAAGGCAACTGGAGTTACGACCTTCCGATCGGCCGTGGGCACTGGCTGCTCGGCAACGCACCGGGGATTGTGCAGCACGCGATCGGGGGCTGGCAATTCAACGGGACTGCGCGCCTGCAGAGCGGCGATCCGATCGACGTCGGCAATGTCCGATTGATCGGAATGACTCGAAAGGATCTCCAAAACGCCCTGCACATTCGAATGGATGATGCCAACCGGCGCGTGTACTCATTGCCGCAGGATATTATCGATAACACGGTTCGAGCCAACAACGTCAGCGCCACCAGCGCAAACGGATACAGCGCTCAGGGCGCGCCGACCGGGCGTTACATCGCTCCGGCAAACAGCCGTGACTGTATCGAGTTTTTCAATGGCGATTGCGGCGCGACGAGTGTGATCGTGTACGGTCCGCGGTATGTCAATTTTGACCTCAGCGCTTCGAAGCAGTTCAAGATTACGGAGCGTGTGAATTTTGAGATCAAAGCGGACATGTTCAACGCTTTCAACAATACGAACTTTACGGTGCCGTTGAACAACCTTGCTACAACCTTCGGACAGGTGACCGCTGCTGACGGCGCTCGCAGTATGCAACTGACCGGCCGCATCAATTGGTGACGTCTTGCCGACACACGCGGGCATAAAGCCCGCGGCTACGAGGTTCACCTTACATTGGGCACGTAGCCGCGGGCTTTATGCCCGCGTATTTGTCTACGGAAGGTGTCCCCAACGGGCGAGATCTCGCATCGTCTCGAGGATTGATTGCTTTGCCGAGCGGAACGTCATTCCCAGTTCCAGACGCGCCTTCGACGTGTCATATCTCGGCACTCGCCCGACGTGGGTTCTCAAGTAGGAACCCACGCCCGGGGATTTTAGATACGATGCCAGCCGAATAACGATGTTGCCGGCGCCTGAATCGAGTCCAATCTTCGGAAGTTGATAGCGCCGGTAACCGTTGCTTCTGAGCAGCTCTACAACGGATCTCATCGAAACCGTTTCTCCGGCGATGATGTACCGCCCGTTCGCCGACGCCGTCTCGATTGCGCGAATATGCGCATCTGCCACGTCGCGAACGTCAACAAAGCCCCATGTCAGATTGAAGATCGCCGGGTACGTTCCCTTCAAAAGGTCGACGAACAATCGGTTCGACGTGTTGAGCGACGGCACCACGGACGGTCCGATCACCATGAATGGATTGATCACCACGAGGTCGAACGCCGGCTTTTGATCCTGCATGAATCGCCAGGCGGCTCGCTCCGCGCAAACTTTCGAGTAGTAATAGGGATTTCGTTTGAGGCTCGACTTGAGGTTCCAGTCGCTCTCGGTCAAGACGCGATCGGATCCCGGTTCATCTGTAATCGCGGCCATCGACGACGTCAGGACAACACGTTTGACCGAGCCGGCTTTCATGCAAGCGGTCAACACATTCACTGTTCCGTTCACCGCGGGATCAATCAGATCGCGTTGTGGATTCTTCGTATCCAGAGTGTAAGGACTCGCAGTGTGGATCACACATCGGCTGCCGGACACAGGAGCATCGAATGCTCCCTCCGCGACCAGGTCTGCGGAAAACAATTCGACGTGATTTAACGCTTCGAGGTGGGACGGTTTTCCGATGGATCGCACAGTTCCACGAACCCGGTAGCCTTTGGCCAGAAGGTGCGTGACGATCTGAGCGCCGACGAAGCCCGAAGCCCCGGTGACGAGGACCTGAGATGACACAACTGAGGATTCTAGGATTTTTCTCGGGTATTTGCGAAGGCTTAGTTAAGCTACGCGGGTGAGACCAGCGTAGAAGGAGACCATCTATGCGCTACTTGCGGATTTCAATCCTGACGAGCCTACTTCTTGTTTCCGCATTCTTCGCACGGAGAGCCGGCGTCTGGGTCGCGGCGTCGCAGGGACCAGGTCCTGTGACGATTCATGTCGGGACTTTGCTGGATGGCAAGGGCGGCGTTCAGCGCGATACCAATATCGTGGTGCAGGGAACAAAGATCGCGAGAATCGATCCGAAGGCCGCGAACCCGACCTACGATCTGCGCACGCTGACCGTACTGCCCGGCATGATCGACACCCACGTCCACATCAACTGGCACTTCGGCAAGGATGGCCGATATGAGCCTCGTGCCGAGTCCCCGGAAGCCGAGCGGCAGTACACCATTGAGAATCTTAAGTCGACGCTCATGGCCGGCTTCACAACCGTCCAGAGCGTTGGTGCGGCGTCCGACGTTGGCATTCGTGACGACGTGGCGAAGGGCGTCATCGACGGCCCCAGGGTACTGACCTCGATACGGCAGGTTAATAACGTCAATGCAACACCCGACCAGATTCGGGAAACCATTCGGCAGTTGAAAAAAGACGGCGCCGATGTCGTGAAGATTTTTGCATCGGGAAGTATTCGCGAAGGCGGAAAGCAGACGCTCTCTCTTGAGCAGCTTCAGGCCGCCTGTGGAGAAGCCAAAACTCAAGGTCTGAGAACGATGGTTCACGCACACGGACCAGATTCTATTAAGGCTGGGGTCCAGGCAGGCTGCGGCCAGATTGAGCACGGCATTTTCGCAGACGAGGAAGCCATGAAGATGATGGCGGCCCGCGGCGTTTATTTCGATCCGAATATCGGATTGGTTCTGCAGAACTACATTCGAAATAAACCAAAGTTTCTGGGTATCGGTAGCTACACTGACGAAGGTTTCGCCTATATGGAGAAAGCTGTGCCGGTGAACTTTGTGATGTTTCAGAAAGCCATCGCGACGCCGGGTCTGCAGATCGTCATGGGAACCGACGCCGTTGCCGGTGCGCACGGCCGAAACGCGGAAGAGTTGCTCACTCGCGTCAAAGAAGGTCATCAGAAGCCGATGGATGCCGTGATATCCGCAACCTCGCTGGCGGCGAAATCCATGAACATGGCTTCAACGATCGGAACCATCGCCCCCGGTCTTGAAGCGGACATCATTGCAGTCGATGGCGATCCATCCAAAGACATCACCGCGTTGACTCGTGTCGCGTTTGTGATGAAGGGCGGAAAGGTTTACAAGAACGACAAGAAATAAATTCTGATTCTTATCCGTGTAATCCGTGTAATCCGTGGCCCCACGGATTACGCGGATCAAACGGATTAGATTCCCGCGGGTTTTGCCGGCGCCAGCAGTGCAGTGCGCTGTGCCGGAGTAAGCAGCTTCAGGACCTTCGCGAGAGTTTCCCGAGTCAGTTGATCCTGTTTCGCTTTGTCGAGAGGCTGTCCCTGATTTTCCTTGATCATCTGGATCCTGACCTTCTCTTGCTCATCGAACAACGGTTGGATCTGTGCTACTTGCTCGGGCGTGAACGAAACATTCGCGTCATCCATGGTCATCTTGATCGCTTCGAAACCGCCGTGGGCTTTGATCTGATCCTTGTAGATTTTTTTGATCAGCGCTTGCTGTGGCGGCGTGAGCATCGGAGCGGCAGCGATCTTTCCGAGCAGTTGGTCGTTGAGACGGATGATTTCAGGCGCGACGTCTTCGGGCGTGATACCAGCGAGCATGGCAGCCGGATTCGGACCGCGCGCGCCTGCAGGAGGAGCACCGGGCGGGGGTGCGGCGGCTTGCGGTGGAGGCGCTGCAGGTGCCGAACCGCCCTTCTGCATCTGGATTTGCATCGCCTTGCGCTGAAGAGCTTGCCGCATCATCGGGATTTCGGCGTTGATCAGGTTATTCAACCCTGTTTCCTGTTCTTTGTTGAGAGGCGCACTGGCCTGATTCATCAATTCGCGAAGACGAACGAGTCGATCGACCGGTGGCGTGTTTGGCGCTGCGCCGCGGGCCGGCGCGCCGCCGCGCGCTGGTGGCGCAGCACCGCGTGGTGCAGGAATGTCGAGCAAATCGCCGATACCGCCCGCGCCGATCAGATCGACGTCTTGTGCGAACACCGGGCTCGTCAGCAAAAGCAGCGAAATCGTCAGGAAAAATCTTTTCATAGTTGCAAACCTTATCAGAAGGTGAATCCCAACATTAAGCGAATCCGACGACCGTCCATCGCGGTGTTCGCTTGCTGGAAAAACGGCGATGTAATAATGCCGTTGTATTGTCGCAGTTGAGTGTTGTTAAGAAGATTGGCAACGTTAACGTTGAAGTTCATCTTCACTCCGCCGGCACCCGGACCTCCCGGACCGCCCGGCGGTGGTGGCATCATGATCGGGCCGCCACCACCGGGACCCATCACCACGATCTGGGGCTCACCAAATTGCTTGATGATGACGTTCGGTTGACCGCCGTTGCCTGCCGCACCCGCAGATGGCTGTTGTTCCGGTTTCGTGAGCGTCCACTGTTTTGTGAAGTTCAGGTCGACGTTGTAACGGCCGGGCCCGCGTTCCGAGTTTCTGGTGTAGCCGGCCGGACGATCGTTGGTCGATTGGTCACCGTTGTTGTCACGACCTGTCGTGACGCTGTAGGGATTGCCGGAGTTCGCCATTACAAAGAAGTTCACGCTGCTCGCTTTGGGAAGTCTGATGTTGAAGAATCCGAACAGGCGGTGGCGCGCATCGAATCCGCTGGGGGCCCATTCCGAATTGTAGTCGTACTGGTTTTGTGCGGACTGGTTGTCCCTCGCGGAACCCAGCGTGTAGTTGATGGAACCGTTGAGGCCGAGTTTGAATAAGGTCAGGTTTTGCGGCGTGAATAGTCTCAATCCGAGATTCTTCGAAACAGATCTTGCGGTCGATTCATACGCATTGATGTTGCCGACCACAGGATAGAACGGACGCATCCGATCCACTTCGGCTCTCGCAGCGGCCTGCTCATTCGGATCTCGCGAATTGAGCCTGCCTAGCAGCGAGTCCGACAGAGGCGTGCCGGGGAAAGGCGCGTTGATGTTGCGGGTGCGGATCAGGTTCATGCCGCGCGTGAAATCGAACGAGGCCGACACTCTCCATGCTTTTGGCAGCGTCTGCTCGACGGTATACGCGGTGTTTACTTGTGATGGCATCCGCAAGTTGGCATCACGCACGCGTGTCGAACCACTGTTTGTACCGGTTGTTGTACTCGATCCATTCAGGAACGGATCCGGGTAGGACGGACTCAGGATCACCGTCTCGACCTGACGCGTCGTCCCATCAAATCGCAGCAACTGTTCGACATTATTGATGTTAAACGGTGTATAAGTCAGCCGGCCTCCGGCGCGGATGACGGTTTTCTTCGTCAGTTGGTAGGCGATCTGAAGAGTCGGTGCGATGTTGTTGTAATCCGAGAGATTGGTTTGAATCTGATATCTCAATCCGGCTCCGATATTCAATTTGCTGGTCATTCGGAGGTCGAGCTGAGCAAAGGGCGCGATTTCCCATTGCTGGACGTCGATTCGCGGATCGCCGCTCACTTTGCGGAAAGTGACTGGACGCTGGGCGACGTAGTCGTCCAGACTCGAGAAGGTAAATGATCCGAGATAGTTGGCTTCAGAAAAGCCGTGGATCTGGTTGAAGAAGGCGTCGACACCGGAAACCATATTGAGCTTCGGTGATGCCGTCCACCGCAGCGTTTGCCCCATTGCCCAGTTATTCCGCGTATTCCGGTTCCTGTTCTGAGAGCCTCCGCCGTTGAACGCCCCGAGCACGTTGATCTGAACCGCGTCAGTCTTTGGTGTCGTGGAATTGAACTGATGGCCGAACGCCAGTCGGGTTTCGAAAATCACTTTCGGTGAAAGGATCGAACGAGTTGAGGCATTGAAATTCGTGTTGTCGATGCGCATGTCGAAGGCGCGCTCGCGCAAGCTGAGGTCGGTCACGCCCTGGTTTTGGATTCGGTTTTGTCCGTAATTGAAGCCGAAATTCAGTGTTGTATTCTTCGTGACGAACAGTTGGCCGTTGCCGTTCACATTGCGGTTCTCCGTCGGACTGGCGATTGCTTCGGTCACTGGGCCAGTCGGCGTAATTGCATGAGTGGCACTGCCCTCGTTTTCCGTTTTCGCCTCGCGTGCGTTGAGCCGGAATGTCAGTTTTCCGGGGATGACTGGACCACCGTAGCTCGTGGTAAAGATTCGCTGCTGATTAGATGGTTTCTGGCTGATGCGCGGATTCTTGGCGTTCAATGACTCGTCATTGAACCCCAGGTTGACGTTGCCTGACCATGGACCGGTGCCGGGTTTGGTGATGACTTGGATGCGGGGTCCGCCTACGCCTTCTGCGCTGAAGACGTTGGTGTCGATAATGATCGACTGGATCTGATCGCGGGGTGGTACTCGGCCGCCACTGATACCGTCAATGACGAAGGTGGCATTTGCGCCCGCCGCACCACTGCCGCCGGCGATTGCCTGCAGTTGTTGCATCAAAGCGTCTTCATCTTCAGGAAGGTCCTTCACCGCGTCGCCGGAAATTGTCGTCGACGTCAGATTGGCGTCATCATCGATCGTCACTTCATCCTTCTTGGAACCGACGTCGATCTGAGTGGCGACAGTCGCCAGCGACATCGAAATCGAAACTGTGGACATGTTGGGGACTATCCGTATTTCTTGATTGATCGTCTTGAAGTCCGGCGCCGAAACTTCGACGCGGTATTGTCCCGGTGGTACTTCGATGCTGAACGTTCCGCGGTCATCCGTCTTGCCTTCTTTGACGAGTGTTGTGCCCTGGAACAGCTTGATGTCGACACCCAACATCACGGCGCCCGAAGGATCGACCACTCGGCCGGCTAATTTGGAGGCTTGCGGCGCAGCCTGATTGGTTCTTTGTGCATTTGGCGTTTGAGCATACGTCGTAGTAGAAGCAAGTAGTAGTACGGCGAGTGCTACTTTTAGTGCTCTCATCTCGTCATCCCCCTGGTCTTGTATATAACCGTTCCCAACCCTAATTTATTAACACTGGAAAAAATTGATCCGACGAAGCGGCTACAGCTTAGACACCGGTTGCTGGATTTTGGTTTCCTCGATTTGGTTTGCTGATGTCGTACCTAC
>Ga0075431_100007184_pt1 | contig 11075 bp, 10 predicted proteins | sample RhiMetdeltSRZDD5_FD_75297 | JGI IMG/M metagenome (GOLD analysis project Ga0075431, IMG submission 75297) | Populus rhizosphere microbial communities from Tennessee, USA - Rhizosphere MetaG P. deltoides SRZDD5 | ecosystem: Host-associated > Plants > Roots > Rhizosphere > Soil | place: USA...
AGATCGAGGTGGGCTGCCACTTCGTGGCGGGGTCCGCCACCGCGATCGATCCGCTCCTGCCCGACGAGGGCATGGATTGGTTCGAGCGCCACCGCCCCGCCCGCGTTGTGCTCAGCAACAGGCACCACCTGCGCCATTCCGAGCTGCTCGCCGATGCCTTCGGCTGCCCGATCCTCTGCCACGAGTCGGGGCTGCACGAGTTTGCGCAGGGGCCCCAGGTCCAGGGCTTCGCCTTCGGCGACCGGCTTGCGGATGACGTGACCGCGCTGGAGATGGACTCGATCTGCCCCGACGACACGGTCCTGCAGATAGAGGCCGGCGGCGGCGCGCTCCTCTTCGCCGACAGCCTCATCCACTACGGCGAGGTCGGCTTCGTCTCCGACAACCTGATCGGCGACGGCGCCGAGCGCGTCAAGGATCAGATCCGCGCCCGCGCCGGCAAGCTGTCGGGTTGCGAGTGCGAGAACCTGCTCTTCGCGCACGGCAGGCCGCTGATCGGCGGAGGCCGCGAGGCGCTGCGCGCCGTGGCGGAGGGCTGATGCCCGGGCGCGCGCAGGCCGCCGCGGCGCTGGCCGCGCTGCTCCTCGCAGCCGGCGGGTGCGGCGGCTCGGACGAGGAGGCCGCCTCGACCGGCGGGACGGCGCGCCCCCAGGGCGAGGCCCAGCCGCGGGCGTTTCCCGCCGGCGAGTGGCAGGGGCGTCTCGCGCAGCGGGGGCTTCCGCCCTTCCAGATGCGCGCCTCGATCCGCTCCCGCAGGGACCCGGGCCGCAACACCGTCGCCTACACCGGTATCGACTGCCGCGGCAACTGGCGCTACCTGGGGCGCCGCGGACCCGACTTCCGCTTCCGCGAGGTGATCGACCGCGGCCGCGGGGGCGATTGCAAGGGCGTGGGCACGGTCACCCTGCGCTACATCGGCCCCGACCGGCTGCGCTACGAATTCCGCGGCGGCGGGGTCGCCAGCAGCGGGTTCATCCGTCCCGCACCCGGGCCCGGCTCCTCCGCCTGAGAGGATCTCTACGTGGACTTCGGCATCACCTGGTTCGCGACAGACGAGGCGATCCAGCCTCCCGAGATGGCGCGGATGGTCGAGGAGCGCGGCTTCGAATCGCTCTTCACCCCCGAGCACAGTCACATCCCGGTCAGCCGCCTCACCCCCTATCCGGCGGGCGGCGAGCTGCCTCCCGAGTACTGGCGCACCTACGATCCGTTCGTCGCCCTTACCGCCGCCGCTGCGGCGGCCCCGAAGCTTCGCATCGGCACCGCGATCTGCCTGGTCGTGCAGCGGGACCCGATAACCACGGCGAACGAGGTCGCCAGCATCGACCGGCTCAGCGGCGGCCGCTTCCTCTTCGGCGTAGGCGCCGGCTGGAACCTCGAGGAGATGCGCAACCACGGCACCGACCCCGGGCGCCGCTTCGGCATCATGCGCGAGCGGATCGAGGCGATGAAGGAGATCTGGACTTCCGAAGAGGCCTCCTACCACGGCCGCTACGTCGACTTCGACCCGATCTGGAGCTGGCCGAAGCCGGTGCAGGAACCCCATCCTCCGGTCCTGGTGGGGGGCAACGGGCGCACCGTGTACGACCGCGTGCTCGCCTTCGGGGATGGCTGGCTGCCGAACCGGGTCGGTGACGACGAGAAGAACATCGCCCGGATCGCGAAGCTGCAGGTGCTCGGCGAGGAGGCCGGGCGCGGGCGGATCCCCGTCACCCTGCAGCTGGCGCCGCGCGACCCGGCGCTGCTCGAGCGCTATGAGCGCGCCGGGGTCACGCGGGCCCTCTACATGCTCCCCGCGGCCGACCGCGGCGAGGTCGAGCGCAAGCTCGACGGGTTCGCCGCGGCGATGAGCGGCTATTCCTCGGCCGGGGGCTGACTCACCCTGGGCTCATCCGGCGCATCGCCTCGGCGACGAGGTCCCGGTCGCGGTCGTGCGTGAGCAGGCCACGGGCCTCCTCCTCGGTGACCCAGCGCAGCTCGTCCACCTCGTCGTTCGGGCGGAAGGCGCCGTCCGCGTCGGTCTCCATCAGCCAGTAGCGGACCAGCTTCGAGCGCCCCTTGTCATCGGTGTAGGAGACCGGCGGGAGCTCCTCCCCGAGCCGGCCGCGCAGGCCCGTCTCCTCGTCCACCTCGCGCAGCGCCGCCTCCTCCCAGGTCTCGCCGGGATCGAGCTTCCCCTTGGGGAACGACCAGTCCCGGTAGCGCGGCCGGTGGATCACCGCGAGCCGGGGCTCACCCTCCGGGCCGCGCCGCACCAAGACCCCTCCTGCCGCCCTCACCTCTGCGTCGTCCTCGCGCACCCGGCGATCCTAGCCGCGGGCAGGGGCTCAGTCGCCCTCTTCCTGCTTCTTCTCCTTCCCCGGTGGGCCCTTGCCGTGGGGGCCCTTACCCTTCTCCTCCTTGCCCTTGTGCTTTTCCTCCGGGGGCTTCCTCGCCGCGTCGGGAGGCGGCTCCGTGACGGGCGCGGACTGCGGCGCCACCGCGGGCTCGGCGGTCGTTGCGGGATGCGAATCGGTGGCGGAGGCATTCGGCTGCGGCGAGCCGCCCTGATGCCTCGCCGCCGCCGCCGGCCGCCCCCCGCCGTCGCCGCCGCCGCCGCCGGCGCTGAGCGCGACGAGGAGGAGGATCGCGAGGGCCGCGATAGTCGCGGCAACGGCCAGCGCGCGGCGGCGGGCGCGCTCACGGCCATCCCGGCCGCCGGCCGGCGCCACGGGACGCGGCGCGGTCGGGGCGGTCGGCGGTGTGACCGCGGCGGCGGGAGCCGCACCGGTCAGCGCCCCGGTCGCCGCGATTCCGGCAAGGGCGTCCTGCGCTGAGCCGGGACGGTCCCCGCGGTCCGGAGCGGAGAGCTCCGCCCCCAGCGCATCGATCTCGGGGTCGCCGCCGCCGCGCCCGCTCTCCCGCAGGAGCACTCCGAGCGAGAAGAGGTCGGAGCGCTCGTCGGCCGCCGCACCCTCCCTCACCTCCGGTGCCATGTAGCGGAGGGTGCCGATCACGTGACCGGTCTGGGTGATCTGGGTCGCGTCGCTGGGCCGGGCGATGCCGAAATCGGTCAGCTTCGGGCTCCCGTCGGCGCCGACGAGGACGTTCGACGGCTTCACGTCGCGGTGGATGACGCCGGCCTGGTGGATGTGCGCGAGCGCCCCCAGCAGCCCCTCCGCCAGCAGTCGCGGGTGGACCGCCTCCGGGTCGTCGGCGAGCAGCGCCGAGAGGGTCGGACCCTCGGCGTACTCCATGACCAGGTAGGGGCGCGGCCCGTCGGCGGAGTAGTCGTAGACCTTGACCAGGTTCGGGTGCAGAAGCCCCGCCGCGACGCGGGCCTCACGCTCGAAGCGGGCGCGGTAGGCCGGGTCGGCGACCAGGGTCTCCGAGAGCGCCTTGACCGCGACGGGCCGCTCGAGCTTGGTGTCCTCGGCGCGCCAGACGGTCGCCATCCCGCCCGCGCCGATCAGCCGCTCCAGCCGGTAGCGGCCCCCGAGCACCCGCCCTGGGGCGAGTGTCGCTTCCTCTGCCATGACCCCTACTTGTACCCGGTTCAGGCGCGCTCAGCCACGAGACGTGGTCTTCCGCCCATCCTCCCGCTCGACCAGCTCCTTCAGCGCCCGCAGTGAGGTCTCGGCCTCCTCCGCGGCGCGATCCTCGCCGATCGCCTTCCCTGCCGCCTCGGCGAGCTTCCCGCCGGGCAGGTGGAACTCGTTCACGTACTCGAAGGCCGTGCCCCCGTCGGCGGGGGCGAGCGAGTAGCAGACTCGGGCATCGGAGCCGCCCGGCCCGTCTCCCAGCCACTCGACCTGGCGCGGGGCGTCGAGCTCGGTCACGGTCCAGCGGACCTTGAAGGAGAGACCGCCCACGCGCAGCTTCTGGCGGAAGGTCGAGCCCTCCCTCATCTCGCCCTCCGGCTCCTCGACGATCGAGCGGTGGGCCTGCACCCACTCGCCGAGGCGGTGCACGTCCAGGAGCAGCTCGAGGACCCGCTCCGGCGGCGCTTCGATCTGGATCGATTTCCGGACCTTCACGGTCGTCTCATCCCAGCCGGGCCGCGGCCAGCAGCTCATCGTCCTCGATTGCCCGCTGCAGGGTGACGTCGAGGGGCTCGGGCCGGACGTCGAACAGCGCGGCGCCGCCCGGATCGCGCACGATCGTGTCGCCGCCGAGCCCGAGCGCCAGCTGCGCCGCTATTGCCCCGTCCCCGCTGGTCACCGCCCCAGCCCCGGCGGCGACCGCTCCCGGGGTGGCGCCGAGCGACGGCAGGCGGCGCGGCGGCCGGCGGCCGAGCGCGAGCGCCATCCGGTCCACCACGTCGAAGGGGGTCATGGCCTCCGGGCCGCCGATCTCGATCTCCCGCCCCCGGGCCGCCTCGACGAAGGGAGCGCGGCGAAGGTAGGCGATCACGTCGCGGATCCCGATCGGCTGGGTCAGGGTCCGCATCCAGGCGGCGTCGGGGATCGCCGGCAGGCGCTCGGCGATGTCGCGCACCAGCACGTAGGACTCGCTCCCCGCGCCGACCACCATCGCCGCCCGGAAGTAGGTCAGCGGCGGGCCCTCCTCGCGCAGCGTCATCGCCGTCTCATGGCGGCTTCGCAGGTGCGGAGAGCCCACGCCGAGGCCGCCGAGGTAGACCAGCCGGCCGGCTCCGGCCTGGCGCGCCTGCGTGGCGAAGCGGGCGGCGGCCCGGCGCTCGGCGCCCGCGTAGTCGGCCCGCCGCCCCATCATGTGGACCAGGAAGTAGGCGACGTCGACGCCCGCGAGGGCGTCCCCGATCTCGTCCATCCCCGCCAGGTCGGCGCGCACGAGCTCGCATCCCAGAGCCTCGAGGCGGCCGGCGCGGTCCGATCCGGTGTCGCGGACAAGGCAGCGGACGTCGAGGCCGTCGTCGAGCAGAGCCGGCGCCAGCCGGCTCCCCACGAACCCGGTCGCGCCTGCGATCAGAGCGAGCATCGGCGCGATTGATACCCGATGCCGGTTGCGGTCAATCCGGGAGGCCCCGGTGTATGCCCGCTGGGGCGCCCGGGTAGGCGACGGGCATGGAGCCGGAGGGAAAGGGCAGCGTCTCGCCCGAGCAGGCGCGCCGGATGCTCGCCTCGAACGAGGCCTCGGCCATCGACATCCGTGACGACGAGGCCTGGGTCGGCGGGCACATCCCCGGCGCCCGCCACTGCAGCCAGGAGGAGCTGGAACAGGCGCTCGAGCGAATCGACTCCTCGCAGACCGTGATCGTCGCCTGCGAGGACGGAGACCGCAGCGCCGAGGTCGCCGAGCAGATCGCCGGCGACGGCCGCGAAGCCGTCAGCCTCGAGGGCGGGATGGCGTCCTGGCGCTCGGATGACCAGCCGATGCAGCCCTCCGAGGACCCCAACGAGGATTCCCCGATCTGAGGCCTGATCTAATTCGCGGGGTGAGGCCTCGCGCGGCCGCGGCAGGGATCGCATTCGGGATCCTCCTCTTCGGGGGCGGCTCGCGAGCGCTCTCGGCCGGCGCCGGCGATGGCGCCGCCGGGCTGGGAGACCCCTTCTTCCCGAAAGCCGGCAACGGCGGCTATGACGTCCGCCACTACGCGGTCCACCTCGCCTATGTTCCGCGCATCGACCGCCTGCGGGCCCGGGTGGCGATCCGGTCGCGGGCGACGCAGCCGCTGCGGCGCTTTCACCTCGACCTCACCGGCCTCACCGTGACCGGTGTCGAGGTGGACGGACGCCGCGCCGGCTTCCACCGCCGCGGCGGCGAGCTGATCGTCGACCCCGCCCCGGCGATCGCCGCCGGCGCCCCCTTCCGGACCACGGTCACCTACCGCGGCGTGCCGCGTCCGCTGCAGGACCCGGACGGCTCGCTGGAGGGCTGGATCGCGACCGACGACGGCGCGGTCGCGGTCGGGGAGCCGCTCGGCACCCAGACCTGGCTTCCCTGCAACAACTACCTCACCGACAAGGCGCGTTTCGACTTCGCCCTCGCCGTGCCCCATGGCCTCAAGGGCATCGCGAACGGGCGCTTCGAGGGCCGCAGGCGCCGCGGGCGCATGGATGTCTTCCGCTGGTCCGAGCGCCAGCCGATGGCCACCTATCTGGCGCTGGTCAGCATCGGCCGCATGAGGTTCTTCGGGCCGCTTCGCGCGGGCCGCGCGATCGCGGTGGATCCTCGCGAGCTGGCCCGGTCCCGCCCGGCGCTGCGCCGGCTCGACGAGATCATCCGCTTCGAGTCCAAGCTGTTCGGGCCCTACCCGTTCACCGCTCGCGGCGCGGTCGTCGAGCACGCCCCGCGGCTCGGCTACGCGCTGGAGACGCAGACCCGGCCGGTCTTCGATCGGGCCCCCGGCCGCACGCTGCTCGTGCACGAGCTGTCCCATCAATGGTTCGGGGACTCGGTCTCCCTGCGCCGCTGGCCGGACATCTGGCTCAACGAGGGCTTCGCGACCTTCGCCGAGCTGATCTACGCAGAGCGCCACGGCGGGTCCTCGGCGCGCCGCGTCTTCAGGCGGCTGCTCCGCGAGCCGGCCCGATCGCCGATCTGGCACCCGCCCCCAGGACGCCCGCCGGGGCCGTCGAAGCTCTTCGCGGACTCCGTCTACATACGCGGCGCGATGACGCTGGAGGCGCTGCGGCTGAAGATCGGCAGCCGCAGCCTGTTCGGGATCCTGCGAGCCTGGGCGCGCGATCACCGCTACGGCAACGCGACCACGGCGCAGTTCATCGCCCTCGCAGAGCAGCGCAGCGGCCGCCAGCTCGACGCCTTCTTCCGCCGCTGGCTCTTCGACCCCCGCAAGCCCCGAGCCGTGCGTGCCGCACGACCGAACGGCCGCGCTCCGGCCCCGGCGCCGTCTCGCCTCGCGCTGCGCCGCTAGCCGGGCCTGCCGGGGCCCGCCGCCCCCTACCATGGACAGGTGGCCACGATGCCCGAACTCGATCCGAGCGCGGTCGCCGAGATCGGGTCGAGGCTGAAGGGGAACATCGCCCGCGCGGTGAAGGTCCGCGACCGGGTCCTCTCGGACCTCCTCGTCGCCTTCCTGGCCGAGGGCCACGTGCTGATCGAGGACCATCCGGGGGTCGGCAAGACGGCGCTGGCGCGGGCCCTGGCCAACTCCGTGGACGCCGAGTACGCACGCGTCCAGTGCACGGTTGACCTGCTGCCCGCGGACGTCGTCGGCACCAACGTCTTCGACCAGCGCGCCGGCGCCTTCGACTTCCATCCCGGGCCGGTCTTCGCCAACGTCGTCCTCGTGGACGAGGTCAACCGGGCCTCGCCGAAGACCCAGTCGGGCCTGCTCGAGTGCATGCAGGAGCGGCGCGTGACGGTGGACGGGCAAGCGCACGAGCTGGCCCGCCCGTTTCTCGTCATCGCGACCCAGAATCCGGTCGAGTACGAGGGCACCTACCCGCTGCCGGAGGCGCAGCTGGACCGCTTCATGGTGCGACTCGCGCTCGGGTACCCGGGCGCCGGCGAGGAGGCGGAGATGCTCGCCGCTCACGCCGAGCGCGACCGCGTCCTCGACCTCGAGCCGGTCACCGACGTCGGCACCGTGCTCGCCGCGCAGGCCGCGGTGACGGCCGTGCACGGCGCGGAGCCGCTGCGGCGCTACATCGTCGCCCTCTGCGAGCGCACACGCTCGGACTCCCGCGTGCAGCTCGGCGCCAGCCCGCGCGCCGGCCTGCTCCTCTTCCGCGCGGCCAAGGCCCGCGCCGCGCTGCAGGGACGGGACCACGCGCTTCCCGACGACGTCCAGGAGCTGGCCCCCTCGGTGCTCGGGCACAGGCTGCTGCTCGCGCCCGGGGCCGGTCCGGCCGAGGCCGCCGCGGTCGTGCGCGACGCCCTGGAGCAGACGCCGGCGCTGTAGCGAGCGATGAACGCCGCGCGCGCCACCCTCCTCCTCGGTCTGGCGCTGGTGCTGGGCGGCGTCCTCTTCGACGTGCCGCCCCTGTACGTGCCCGGCATCGCGCTGGCGCTGATCGCGGTGGTCGCGCGCCTCTGGACCGGCGCCTCCGCCCGCGCGACCGCCCTGCACTGCCGCCCCGACGCCTGGAGCATCGCCGAGGGCGATCCCTGGCCGCTCCTGGTCGAGCTCCGCGGCGGCCGGCTGCCGCGGCCGGGAGCGCGCTTCGAGCACCCGCTGCTCTCCTCCGCGCCGGCTGTCGGACGGCTGGGGCGCAGCCAGGTCCTCCAGGTCACCCTGCGGTTTCCGCACCGGGGCCGCTGGGAGCTGGGAAACCTAGCCGTGACGATCGCCGACCCCTTCGGCCTCCACCGCAGGAGGGTCCAGGCGCGAATCGGCGGAGCGGTGCTCGTCCTCCCCCGGATCGAGCCGCTGCGGTTCTCAGGAGCACGCGGGGCGTTCAGCGGCGAGGAGCTCAGCGGCAGCGCGGTGCGCGGCGAGAGCGGCGGCGGATTCAGCATGGGCAGCATCGACTTCGAGGTGGACGGCCTGCGGCCGCACCAGCGCGGCACCCCCGCCTCCCGCATCCACTGGCCCACGGTTGCGAGGACGGGCGAGCTCGTTGAGCACCGCCTGCTCAGCGGTGGCGAGTCCCCGCCCCTCGTCGTGCTCGACACCACCGCCGCGGGCGACGAGGCAGTCGACCGCGCGGTCCGCGCCGCGGCCTCGATCAGCTCCCACCTCGCCAGGGAGGGGGGCTGCGGCCTGCTGCTGCCCGGCGAGGCCCGGCCCCTCCGCATCGACTCCTGGCTGCGGAGCTGGCCCGAGGCGCACGCCCGGCTGGCCTTGGTTCGCCCGGGCGGGGCGCCGGCCGCGCCGGCACGGCTCGCGGGAAGCGCGGCGATCTTCTGCGTGTATGCGGCCGACCGCCCGCCGGCCTGGACCGCCGGAACCGGGGGCCGTGGCTTCCTCGTCGGAGCCGCTCTCCAGGGACCGGCGGCCTTCGAGGTCGCCGGCTGCCTCGGCGTGCCGATCGCAGCGGCCCGCCGGGCGCCTGCCCGGACGGAGGCGATGGCCTGATGAGCGGGCCCGCCCTGCGGCCGCTGGCACTGAGGCTGGCCGCGTTCAGCGCCCTCGCCGGGTTCACCGCGCTGCAATGGGCGGCGCTGCTCGAACACGCTCCCAGCGTCCGCGCCCTGCTCGCGGCGCTGGCGATCAGCTGCGGCGCCGCGGGCCTCGCCTGGATCGGCGCCCGACGGGCGCCCGGCGCGGGCGCCGTCGCCGCCGCGGCCGGCATCGCGCTGGCCTCCGCCCTCCTGGCCGCGGTGGCCCTCGGCCTGCCGCCGCGCCTGCTGGCGCCGGCGAGCTGGGACGACCTCGCGCGTCATCTCGGCGACGGCATCAGCGCCCTGGGCGCCGCCGACTATCCCTATCGGGGCGGCGACCGCTGGGCGCGGCTCGCCGTGCTGCTCGGGCTGCCGCTGCTGCTCGGGCTCGCCGCCCTCCTCGCCTTCTGGCCCGGCCGCCGCCACCAGGGCGGCCTGCGGGCCGCGGCGCTGGTCCTCGTGGTCGGCGCCTACGCCTACGCCGCGACCCTGTCGCCTCCCGGCCTCCCGTTCATCCAGGGCCTCGTGCTGCTGGCGCTGATCGCCGCCTGGCTCTGGCTGCCCGCCCTGCGCCGCGGAGACGCGGTGCTGGCCGCCGCGGTCCTGCTGGGTGCCGGGCTCGCGTCGCTGCCCCTGGCCTCGCGGCTGAACGCGGCCGATCCCTTGATCGACTGGACCGGCTGGGACTGGAGCGCCGAGTCCTCCGCGCGAGCCGAGGCCTTCAGCTGGAATCACACCTATGGCCCGCTCGACTGGACGCGCACCGGGCGCACCCTGCTCGAGGTTCGGAGCTCGCAGGCGCACTACTGGCGCACCGTGACCCTCGACCGCTTCGACGGGCTGCGGTGGTCCAGCTCGCAGCAGACCGGCGCCACCCCCCTCGACCTGCCCACCGGAGTGGAGCCCGGGCAGCGGCCGCTCAACCAGCGCTGGGTGCACCTGATTGACGTGCGCGTCGGCGACCTCAGCAGCCAGTACCTGGTCGGGGCCGGCAGCGTGCTCGGGCTGGCGGGAGCGGTCCAGATCGAGCAGACCGACAACGGTGTGCTGCTGGCGCCGGGCTTCGCGCTCAAGCCCGGCGACACCTACCGCGCCCGGGTCTATACCCCGGACCCGACCGCGGCGCAGATGCGCGCCTCCGAGGGCGCCTATCCGCGCGTGCTACGGCACTTCACGACGATCGGGGTCCCCGGGTACGCCGGGCTCGCCGCGCCGCCCGGCACGGAGGGCCGTCCGCCGGTCTCCGTGACGACGGTCGAGCGGCTGACGGTCCCGCTGCGCGGCCCGGGCCCCGCCCCGGCGCCGGCATTCGTCTCCCGCCGCCTTGCGGCGTCTCCCTACGCCGGGGTCTACCGGCTCTCGCGCCGTGTCGCCGGCGCTGCCCCGACCGCGTACGACGCCGCGGTCGCGGTCGAGCGCTACCTGCGCCGCGGCGGGTTCGCCTACGACGAGGCGCCGCCGGAGCGCCGCTACCCGCTGCGCGCCTTCCTGCTCCGCGACCGCCGCGGCTACTGCCAGCAATTCTCGGGGGCGATGGCGCTGATGCTGCGCATGGCGGGGATTCCGGCGCGGGTCGCCTCCGGTTTCAGTCCGGGCGTCAGAGCCCGCGGCCGCTACGTGGTCACGGACTTCGATGCGCACTCCTGGGTCGAGGTCTACTTTCGCAACATCGGCTGGGTTCCGTTCGACCCGACCCCGGGGGCAGCACCGGCCTCGTCTCCCGCCGTCGCCGAGGGGTCGGCCGCGGCGCTTCCGGAGGCGGCGACGCCGACTAGGCCTAAAGGGCCGACGGTCCTCGGCCTCGGCACCGCAACGCCGGGCCATGACGCGCCCCGGCCCGCCGGGGGCCGGAGCAACCCGCTTCCCCTGCTGAGCGCCGCCGGGGCGGCAGCGGCGCTCGCGCTGCTGGCGGCGGGCTGGGTCCTGCTGCGCGCCCGCCGCCACCGCGCCCTCTCGCCGCCGCAGCGCAGCGATGCCCTGGCCCGCGAGCTCCACAGCGGCCTGGCGCGGCTGCGGCGTGCGCCCGGGACCGGCGCGACGCTGCTCTCGATCGAGCGCGGGCTGCGCACCCTGCGCGGCGAGGCGGTCGCCGGCTACGCGGCCCGGCT
>Ga0075431_100007186_pt1 | contig 11073 bp, 6 predicted proteins | sample RhiMetdeltSRZDD5_FD_75297 | JGI IMG/M metagenome (GOLD analysis project Ga0075431, IMG submission 75297) | Populus rhizosphere microbial communities from Tennessee, USA - Rhizosphere MetaG P. deltoides SRZDD5 | ecosystem: Host-associated > Plants > Roots > Rhizosphere > Soil | place: USA...
GCGCGGAGCGCGTTGGTAATAGTTGCCTACCGGGCGTGCCGCTGTGATTCCCACCTGGCGGGACTCTGGCGGAAGTAGCGGGCGAGAAACCCATACAGCCGTGGATGTCGTTCTCTCAACGCTATCGGCTGCTGAAAAAAGACTTCGACGGCGCATGGAAAGAACTCCGACGGCTGTAATGCGTACTCGCTGACGATCGAGTCACCGGTGGTGATGCGCGTCAACTCCTGTGCCTCAATCTGCTCCCAGAGCTGAATCCGCTTCGGCGACAGTCCTACGGGGATCTTTATCGCCCGCCCTCTGTCGTAGGTCAACAAGTGCGCGAACTCGTGGAACCCAAGATGGTAGGGTTCTTGGTGGTGCGTGAAGCTGTGCCACAGCGAAGGCACCGACAGGATGACCGTCCCCCACACGTGCGCGACGCCCGCCAGTTCACGCCGTCCGATCTGAAAGTCGCGATCGAAGCCATCCGGATACAACAGGATCTCTGACGCCTCGTTCCACGTGTAGCCGGGCCACCCGACGCTCAGTGTAACGGCGGACGCGGCCACGAGAAGCCGCGTCGGATCGTCCACCGTCGTTCTCACGCCGGTGATGCGTTGGCTGTTGATGAATTGCTGGACGCCTGCCTCGAAGGCGATCTGCAGCCGCCTGGACAAGCGCCGGTAATGTGCTGAGTGATCCCAGAGGAAGGATGACCAATCATCCGGGAAAGGCTCGGGGCGCCGAGCTCTGCGAAACCAATCGAGGAGTGTTTTCATCGCTCGTGCGTAGTAGCGTCATGCCCCGAACCCCGGACCCCGAACTACGGTTCTCTCAGCGCAACCGCCGGATCGACGTGCGACACGCGTCGCGCCGGCAGAAAACTCGCCGTCAGCGCCACCACGCCCAGCAGCGCGAGAACCGCTCCGAACGTCAACGGATCCGCTGGGCCGACGCCGTACAAGAACGCGCTGAGGACCGGGGCCGCTTCCCACGCGATGAACGCACCCGCGGCCAGTCCGACGGACGCAGCCAATAGGCCGCTGCGAATGATCCAGGCGATCACCTGACGCCGCTGCGCACCGAGCGCAAGGCGGATTCCGATCTCGCGCGTGCGCCGCGACACTTGATAGCTCACCAGGCCGTAGAGACCGATGGCGCCGAGGACGGCTGCAACGACTCCGGTGAGTTCGAGCAGAGCGGCGAGGAGTCGTTCTCGCTGGTAACTCATTTCCGTGCGGCCAGCCAGCGTCGATTCCTGCCCAACATGCACGTCAGGATCGACCGAAACGACAACCCGTCTGAGCTGCTCTAACATCGGTCCAGCCCGCCCGCTCACGCGGACGAACAGACGCGGATCTTTGACGTCGCGCCCCCACATCGGCAGATACACGTACGGATACGTGCGCTCGCTGGGTTGGACCGCATGAATGTTCGCAGTGATGCCGATGACGCGATGGGGCTCACGATTGATCCAGAGCTCGCGGTCGACGCCGCGCTGTTTCGGCCAGAGCGCCTCGGCCAACGTCTGATTGACGATCACCACGCGGCGATCGCCGTCTACGAAGTCGCGACCATCGACGATCGGAATCGCCATTGCTGCCAGGAATCCAGGCGAGACTTCGTTCTGCGGTATTTTGATGGCCGCAGCCCCGGCGAGTGCGACATCAATGTCGCAGCACCATCCGCGCTCTGGCGGTACCCGCGCGAGGACCGCGCGCTCGACGCCTGGCATCGTCTCAATCTTGCGTAGCAGCTCACGTTGATATGCGCGTGCGCGCTCGAGCCCGTAGCCAAGCCGGCTCGGTCGGAGACGAAAGTGCGCTACCTTGTCCGGATCGATGCCGGGGCGCACCAGCACCGCCCGCATGCTCTGGAACAAGAGTCCGGCACCGATCAACAAGACAGCACATAGCGCGGTTTGGACAGCGATAGCCGTCAGGCCGACGTACGAGCGCTGGCGCAGGGCGCTCGCCACATTCGGCCGCGTCGTGTGGTACGCGGGGACCATGCCAAACAGGATCCCTGTCGCAACCGACAGCACCGCGGCGATCGTTACCACCCGCCAATCGAGCGCGAGGCGCATGTCGGGGATCTGGTAACCGAAGAATTGCTCGAGCAGCCGGCAGCCGGCGACCGCGAGCCACAAACCGAGCAGGCCTCCGAGCCCCGCCAGCAGGAGACTCTCGGTGAGCAGCTGCTGCACGAGACGGCCTCGTGAGGCGCCGACTGACAGGCGAATAGCGATCTCCTTACGACGTGAGTCAGCGCGAGCGAGCAGGAGGCCGGCGACATTCGCGCACGCGATGGCCAGCAAGCACATCGTCGCAGCAGCCAGGAGCGGAGGGAAGGTACCCAGTGCTTGACGCACGTTCGGGTGGAGACCCCGTAGAGGCTCCAAAATGATCTGCCAGAGTCGTTCCTCTTCGACACTCTGTTCCGCGAGTTGATGCGACAGCGTTGCGAGCTCCGCAGCGGCACTCTGTGGGGACGCGTCCGAGCGCAGTTGTGCGACCACCATTCCGTCCGGCTTTGCAGTGAGTGTCCAGAGCCCGAATGTCTCGCCAAGGTAAATGCCGCCGAAGTCTTTCGGCGCAACACCCACGACGGTAAACGGCCGCTGATTGAGGCGAACGGTTCTACCAATTACTGCAGGATCGCCATCAAACGTGCGCATCCACACGCTGTAACTCAGGACGACGGAGGAGGGATCGCCGTCGGCGCCGAGAAGACCGCCGATATGAGGTGTGATGCCGAGGACGTCGAAATAATTAGCGGAGACTTGGCTGCCCTGAAGTTCGACTGACCGTTCGCCGTGAGAGAGCCACGTCCAGGTCCAGTTCTGTGCCGCGACGCTCGTAAACGTCGTCGTGTGCTGTCGAAGGAAATCGTATTGAGCGGCGGTGAGTGTTTCCCGTGCGCCGGCACCGCGTTGGTCGACGCGATGAAGCGTGACGAAGCGGTCAGCGTTGGCGACGGGTGCGCGCAGATAAATCGCGTTGACGAAACTGAAGATCGCCGAGTTCGCGCCAATACCTACGGCGATAGCGGCGATCGCCACGGAGGTGAAGGCGGGACTCCGCCTCATTTGGCGGACCGCAAACCGTACGTCGCGTCGGATCGGCTCGAGCCGCATGAAGGCATTCTACGCCTCCCTCGCGGCTCGCGGCTCGCGGCTCGCGGCTCGCAGTTCGCGGGTCACGGTTCGTGGCCCTAGCGCGCGGGGTTGTCGAGCGTGATCTGCCGCATCCACAAGCCGCGGACTGACTCCGATCCTGATTTCAGCACCTCGGTGCCGCTGAACCACGGCGCGGTGGCACTGGCTTGTTTCTGAACTGTGGTGGTGAGGCCGCCAACGCCGCGCAGCTCGCCGACCATCGAGCGAGGAATCGGCGTCGCGACCACCGGCTTTCCCATCGTGGGGCTGGGCATCATTTTCACGACGGCTTCGAAGGCTGGAATGGGAGTGGGGCTTGCGACGATAAGAAAATTCTCTCGACCCGCAGCGCTCGTGACTTGCCAATACACGCGTTCTTTGCCCTGGCGTCCGGGTAGCTCGTGGGTGCGACCTGCTGCCAGTGGGTTCGTGACGCCGCCGGGGATCGGGAACAGCAGGTAGTTTTCGCCGCTCTCGTCTTCGTTGACCACGTAGACGTTCACAGGGGTGGACGCATCGATGCGCAGACCGAGCGAATCGCCGGGCGCGACGCGGTCGCCGGCCAGCAGCATCCGTCTCTGATCACCAGGTTTGTAGAACGCCGCGCTGATGTTGTACGGCGCCAACGCCGGATCAGCGGGACCACTGGGGAGCGTTATGCTCACAGGTACGTTTTGACTATCGGGCGCACTGAATCTCGTTCGTACCGTCCACGCCACGCCCGCGATAAGTACGACGGCCGCCGCGATCGCCGCCGCGTACCGAATCCACGGAACGGGGCGCTTCCATCCACTCAGCGCTTCTTCAAAGATGGCTGCCGTCTGATATCGATCGGTGGGATCCGGTGAGAGTGCCCGCTCCACTACCTGCACGAATTCGCTTGGAAGATCGGGACGTGCATCACGTAGCCGCTGCCGCCGGCCGTCTCGATGGGCCTGGGCGATCTCGGATCGATCCGCACCGTCGACCGGATAGCTACCGGTGACCATGCGATAGAGCAGCACGCCCAAGCTATAGATGTCCGACGCGCGCGATGCCGGCTGCTTGTCGAACAATTCCGGCGCCAGATAGAGGGGGGTGCCGGCAACATCGATCACGCCTTCCGCGTCGACGACCGACTCGCTTCCGGCGCCGAAGTCCATCAACACGGTCCGTCCGCCTTGCTCGCGCATGACGTTCTGCGCTTTCACGTCGCGGTGCAGGATGCCGCTGCTGTGCACCGTCGCAAGCGCGCGGCAGAGATCGGCGCCGATGTTCGTCGCCTCCTCGGCGCTCAACGTCCCCCGAGCCCTCAGCTCCTCTTCCATCGTCCGGCCGTTCACGAACTCCATCCACAGGCCGGCGTACCCGGCCGATAGATCGACGCCGTGCACGACGACAACGTTTGGATGCTTGATCTTCGCGAGCAGCGTGCCTTCGCGCAGCACTCGCGTGACCAACTCGTTCGAGCCTTCACGGTCGAGCGGAAACAGCTTGAGCGCCACATCGCGATCGAACATGTCTTTCGCTCGATAGACCTTCCCGAATCCACCTTTTCCGACGAGCTCGATCACCTTGAGCGTTCCCCACTGCGTCGCGCCCTCGGCCGGTGGCGTGATCGGCTCGGGCAGTGTCTCGAGGGCGTGAAAGTCAGGGTCACGCGATACCTGCGTGAGCGCGGCCAGGAGCCGCAACTCGGCGAGCACGGCACGCTCCCGCTCCGTTCCGGCAGCGATTTCTGCCGTCATCCAATCGATGGGTTCTCCCTCATCGATTTTCGAGGCCAGCTGCATGAGCTGATCGTTGTCGAGGTCGTCATTTGCCACGGGCCATCTCCGTTGCGAGTCGAACGAGCGCGCGGTGAATTGCCACACGCGCCGCGTTCGCGCTGTTCTTGTCAAGTAGGTCTGCGACTTCCTGATGGCTCATGCCCCATTCACAGCGCGCGACGATGGCGCGCTGATCGTCCTCGCGCAGTTGGGCGAGGGCGGCCTCGTAGCGCTCCACGCCCTCCTTACCAATCGCCTGCTCGAGCGGCGATGGTCCATCCCACGCCCATGCGCTGTCGACGGGTTCGGCCATCGGGTGGGCATTCGCGCGCCTGGCCTCGTCGCGAAACCGGTTCGTGAGCGCCTGACGGAGGTAGGCCTGGAACGCCCCTTCATCGCGCGGATTGAACACCTGGATGCGCCGGATGACTTTGATCAGGACTTCCTGGACGACGTCGCCGGTGTCGACCGCGCCGCGGGCGCCGCGCGGCATGCGACCGCGAGCCCAGCGGTGCAGCCGAGGGAGGTAGCGTGTGCAGAGCAGGTCCATCGCATCCGGATCGCCGGTGCGGGCCCGCAGCAGAAGCTGGAACGACGTCTCTTTGTCTGACACGCGCTCGGACAGGTCGTAGAAGGGCTGCCGCCGGGCCGTGGATGGCTCCAGCATTGGCAGTTCTGCGCCCGTGGTTGTGCCTATCATACGCTCCAAGCCCGGACAGGGACCGAGCTTCCTCTCTTCAGTTGATCAACGTTGTTTCGAGGGGGATGCGTACAGGTTGCGAAATCGTTAGAAATCCGTCAGGACTGCGCGGTCGGAATATCGTCAAATGAGCCGTTGTGACCGGTTACTACGGCAACGGGCGAGGAGAGCGCCATGTCTACGCACAAGAAGTCGCAGCCAGAAATGAGAGATTGGACCGTCGCCATCTATATGGTTGCGGACGGCCCAACCGGTGATTCGGCGCTGGACGCTGTTGCCGCCCAGGAGCTCGACAACATCACGCATGCCGCAACGGCTCGGGGTAAGCAAAACGTTGACAACATTTACGTCGCCGTGCAGCTCGACTTCAGCGACGACAACGGAATCCTTCGGCTGGTCGCCGATGGGAACGTCGAGCGCGTGGCCGAAGACAACGCCGCGGATCCCAAAATTCTGCAGGGTTTTTTTGATTGGGTCGTCGAGCGGTGTCCCGCCAGGCACTACGCCGTCGTTTTCTGGGGCCATAGCTCCGGCCCGGTTGGATTGTTTGGTGACTCGGCGACTTCCGTCAGCCAGCCGACCCGCCTGACGCTACCGAAGCTGAAAAAGGTGATGCGGCTGCTGGCTGGCGTTCTTGGCGAGCGGGCACGCCGGGATGGCTTCGATCGTGTGAAGGCTGAGGGCAGAAAGGCTGCAGGGCGTGAAGAGAAACTCGACGGAGTTCACCAGCCGATTGACATTCTGCTCTTCAAGAATTGTTGGATTGCCACGCTCGAAACCGCCCTGGAGTTGAAGCACGTCGCACGGTACATGATTGCTTCGCAAAACCGCGTGCCGCAGGAAGGGTTTCCCTATAAAGAGATGTTCCGCCTCCTGGCAAGAAAGTACGACGGGGTGGACGAGGTTTCGGAGAAAGCTGACCAACTGCTATCGGCCCTTGATTTCTTCTACGGTGAAGCGCGCCACCGCGTCGGAAAAGCCGAAGTCCCCTACTCGCGGATCGATCTCAATCGAGTCGAGCCGATTGCAGTGGCGTTGGGGAAGTTGGCCGACGGCAAAGGATCGATTTCGCAGGACACGCTCGAGCGGGCGTCGAGAGGCGACGCAGCCCTCGTCGATCTCGTGGCTTTGTCCATGCATCTCGGTAAGGGCGCAAACACCGGCGAAAAACCAGCAGTCCTGCGGGAGAGCGTAGAAGCCGCCGTCAAGCGGACTCCGGAGATGAGCGCGTTTGGGGGGATGAGCGTTTTCTGGTACCCGGAAGCTCCTGAGAATGTCGCGGAGTCGTTGATCGCGCCAGTCATTGCCCTCGAGCCAGCCATTTACAAAAACCTCGAGCTGAACAAGCAGTATCCGGATTGGGCAGCGATCGCGTTGAAGAACATGCCGAAGCGTTCCAAACCGAAGCCCTTCTCTATGAGTGACTGGCTGTTCGAGAGGGGTGCGAAGCGGAACGGTTACTCCTTCGCGTCGGCCATCAATTATGCGAAGGCGGTCTTTGTCGCAAAAGCCTTCGGTATTGTCAGCGACGAGCATCTCAAGGAGTTCCAGAAGTTCCTTCAGTTGATCCCCGTGGAGCAACTCGAGGCTGCTGCGAAGGAGGCCGGGTTCGCCAAAGCCGTCGATTTTTCCAAGGCCGTGGACTTCGCCAAGGCCGTCGACTTTTCAAAGGCGGTCGATTTCGCCAAAGCGGTGGACTTCTCGAAGGCGGTAGACTTCTCCAAAGCGGTTGATTTTTCGAAGCCTGTCGATTTTTCGAAGGCCGTAGACTTCGGCGCGGCGCTGAATTTCGCCAAAGACGCCGGACTCGTCACTTCGCTCACGAGCGGCGCGAGCTAGCCGCGTCTCGCAGCGGGTGACGTGGCGCGGTGCTGTCCGTACCATGCATAGCCTCACCCGTCTGATCGTCGCGCTACTTGCCTTGTCGGAAGTCGTGTGTCTCAGCGCGGCGCAGGCGCCGGCGGCCGCCGGATCGTCAACCGAGATCGTTCAAGGTCTGATCGAAAAAGGCGACTATGCGGCCGCCGAGCGGGAAGCGCGCTCGTGGGTTCAGAGCGCGACATCGCGAGACGGCGACGAGTCGCTCGAGGTCGCCCGAGCGTCTGTATCGCTCGTTCACGCGCTCATCCGCAACGGTCAGAGCGGACCGCCAACGACCCTGGCGCTCGCGGAACGTGCGGTCAAGCTGACCGCCAAGCTTGCTGGCCCTGACACACTCGAGACTGCCCGAGCGCTTTACCAGCTTGCAGATCTGTGCTTCGAACGGGGGGAGTACCAGCGCGCGCTTTCTCTGCACGAGCAAGCGCTCACAATTCGGCAGAAGCATCTCGGTCCCAACGCAAGCGCGGTTGCCGATAGCTTGGACCGGGTCGGGGCAACGCTCACCGCCACGGACCAATTTGATGCCGCGGAAAAGTCGCTCGAGCGGGCGAGGCTGATCAGGGATGCGCGAGGCGCCAGCGAGCCCCTCTCGCTAGCGCGCACGTTGGAGCTCCAGGCGTGGCTCGCGCGGAATACCGCGAAGTACCCGGCCAGCCGCGCGCTGCTCGAGCAGGTGTTGTCGATTCGTCGCACACACGCACCACAGCACCCGGAGATTGCCACGGCCGTGAAACTGCAGGGCGACTTGCTGTATCTGTCAGGGAATTTACTCGCCGCACGGGCCACGTGGGCGGACGGACTATCGTTGATCTCAGGCACACTCGGACCGGACCATCCCGCAGGCATCACGCTTCGACGCCGGCTTGGGCTCGTGAACGATCGATTAGGGAACCGGCAAGAAGCAGGGACCATCAGTGGTCCCGCGCTGCAACTCGCCGAACGCTCATTTGCACCCTGCAATCCTGACCTGATGGGACTGCGATCGGACGTGGCCGATTCGCTGACCTATTCCGGCCAGTACACGACCGCACAGCGGCTCTATCGCATCACGCTCAAGAGCTTCGAGGACTGCGTCGGCGTCGCGCACTCACGCACTGCGAACATTGTGTACAACTACGCCTTGCTGCTGACGGAGATGGGAGACCTCGCGGAGGCGGAACGGTTGCACGAGCGAACGATTCAGGCGTGGTCCACCCGGCTGGGTCCCAACCATCCTTACGTCGCGCGAGCGCTCGACGGCCTGGCGGAGGCAGCGGAAGCTCGCCAGGAGCCCGCGCGTGCGCGGGCGCTGTACGAACGAGCGCTCGCCAAGCGACGCAGCACCGGCAACGATCATCCAGACACTGCCTGGACGTTGACGAACCTCGCGCGCGTCACCGCGGCAACTGGCAACCTGGTTCTCGCCAGAAAGTACGTTGACGAAGCGATCCAGATGTTCACGCGTTTGGGTCCTTCGGAAGAGCCCGATCACTTCGCACGGGTACTCGCCCTGAAAGGAGAGCTCGATCGCCGCGAAGGCAAGTTAGCAGCGGCCCGGGAGAGTTTTGCCGAGTCGCTCTCGACACGCGAGCGGATGCTCGGCGAATCACATCCGTTCGCGGCCGAGAGCCGGGCGCAGCTCGCGCTCGTCGACTTCGGCCTTGGCGCCCCCGATCGAGCGCTCACCGAGGCGCTCGACGCGGAGCGCGTAGGCCGCGATCACCTGCAGTTCACCGTCAGATACCTCCCCGAGCGGCAAGCGATGGCCTACGCTGCGAAGCGGCCAAAGGGCCTGGATCTCGCACTATCACTGGCGGCCGCTGGGGCCACCTCGGATCACACGGCGATCCTCGATGCGCTCGTCCGCTCGCGCGGCGTGATCCTCGACGAGTTGGCAGCCCGGTCGCGTGCTGCCGCGGTTGCGAATTCGGGGGCCGCGCCCCTTGTCGCCACCGCCGTTCAGGCGCGTCAGCGATTCGCGAACCTGATGGTCCGCAGCCTGCAAGATTCCACATCGGTGCCGCGTGCGATGCTGGACGAAGCGCGTCAGCAGAAGGAAGAGGCCGAGCGCGCGCTCGCCGAGCAGAGCGCGGCCGCGAGCGCCGAGTTGAAGCGCGCGCAGAGCGGTTTCAGCGAAGTCTATGCAGCGCTTCCACCAGGTTCGGCCCTCGTGTCCTTCGCTAGGTACCAGCGCACGCGTCCGCTCGTCGCCGGTCAGACCACTCCTCGAACGCCCGTTATCTCCTACGGCGCGTACGTCGTCCGCGCCGGTTCGACCAAAGCCGACTTCATCTCGATTGGCCCTGCTGAACAGGTCGAGCGATTGGTCACACGTTGGCGGGCGGAGGCGGGAGGCGCATCAATCACGACCGCTGCTACGCCGGCCGACGCTCTTCGCGCGTACCGCGCTGAGGCAGGCGCTCTTCGGCGTGCGGTCTGGGATCCGGTGGCGCCTCACCTCGGAGACGCGACACGAACGTTCATCGTGGCCGACGGCGCGCTCACGCTCGTGAACTTCGCCGCGCTGCCGGATGCCGACGGTCGATATCTTGTCGAAGGGAAGTCGGTCATTCATTACCTGTCGACCGAGCGCGACCTTGTGAGCGCAGCCGGTGCCACCACGCGCAACACGCTGTTGGCTGTCGGCGGCGCCGCGTTCGGTGGACGCGTCTCTGCCTCGGCCGCGTCGGCCTCCCTGCGCAGCGCCGGTTGTCAGGGCTTCGGAGCGCTACAGTTCGAAGATCTGCCGGGCTCGCGACGTGAGGCAAACGAGATTGTGCGTTCGTGGTCGGAGCACGATCCGGGGACCGTTACGCTCCTGAGCGGATTGGCAGCGACAGAGACGGCCGTGAAGCGAGACCTTGGCGGTCACCGCGTCGTACATCTCGCGACGCATGGATTCTTTTTGGGTGCCGATTGCGCGCCCGCAGCGCCAAACACCCGCGGTGTCGGCGGGCTTACGACCCAGACCAAACGATCGCCGACGGTCGATAATCCGTTGCTGCTGTCGGGCCTCGCATTCGCCGGCGCGAACCGTCCTCGCAAACCTGGTACGGATGAAGACGATGGGATCCTGACCGCGGAAGAGATCGCTGCGCTGAACCTGCAGGGAACCGAGTGGGCCGTCCTGTCGGCGTGCGACACGGGGCTCGGCGCCATTGCCGCCGGCGAAGGTGTGCTTGGCCTGCGACGCGCGTTTCAGGTCGCCGGCGCGCGGACAGTGATCATGAGCCTCTGGTCCGTGGAGGATCGCGCGGCGATGGATTGGATGCGCGCCTTGTATGACGGTCGTCTGAACCGCGGCCTCGATACCGCCGCCGCCGTGCGTGACGCAAGCCTGAGCGTGCTCGCCCAACGCCGCGCCCGTCGCGCCAGTACGCATCCTTTTTATTGGGCTGGGTTTGTCGCGTCGGGGGATTGGCGGTAGCATCCGACGCGAACCTTGAACCGCGACCCGCGACCCGCGACCCGCGAGCTAAGCGACTCGCGCCCGCTCGATCTTCCGGATGTCGTCGATCCCGTAGCGCAGCATCGCGGCACGCTCCAGCCCGATCCCGACACCGATCGCGGTATGAATCTTCGGATCGCCGCCCAGGTGCTTCACGATCTTGTCGGTGAACACACCC
>Ga0075431_100007187_pt1 | contig 11072 bp, 12 predicted proteins | sample RhiMetdeltSRZDD5_FD_75297 | JGI IMG/M metagenome (GOLD analysis project Ga0075431, IMG submission 75297) | Populus rhizosphere microbial communities from Tennessee, USA - Rhizosphere MetaG P. deltoides SRZDD5 | ecosystem: Host-associated > Plants > Roots > Rhizosphere > Soil | place: USA...
ATGGTGAAGACGACCGACGGCAAAACCGTGATGGTGATGCTCGACGCAAAGACCAGGATCACGCAAGGGAAGGCAAAGGTCGCCGCCTCCGCATTGAAAGTAGGCGACCGCGTCGTGGCCGAAGGCGCTGAAGAAAAAGAGATGCTGATGGCTACCAGTGTTCAGGTGGGCACAGCACCGGCAGCTGCCGCCGCGAAGAAATAGATCCGGCCCGAACCTAGGACAGCGAGCAGGCTCCAGGCCCGCGCGGGTCGCCGCACGTTCCGCAGGGGCTCGCCGCGGTGCGGGTAGGCGCCGCGCCCGTGTGCGCCGCGAACACAGAGAAGCGGCGCTCCAGCTCATTACCGTGGCAGGCCGGACACTCCGGCCTGTCTCCATTGCGCACCAGCACTTCGAACTGGTGCGCGCACGCCTTGCACGAGTATTCGTATAACGGCATCAGATCGCTTCCTCGGCTGCTGCTGCAGCGAACACCTCGCCGAGCGCGGCGGCAATTTCTGGATCGAACTGAGTGCCGCTGCAACGCTCGATTTCGTCCATCGCCAGCGCCGCCCGCATCGGCGGTCGCTGCGTGTGCGGGTGCGTCATCGAGTCATAGGCGTCGGCAATGGCCAGTATCCGCGCCCCCAACGGAATCTGCCGCCCCTTCAACCCCCTCGGATACCCGCTCCCATCGAACGCCTCATGATGTGCGAGGACGAGGTTGGACGCTCCAGCAAAGGTTGGCAGCTTCCTCAAGAGATCATAGCCGAGCTGCGGATGCATCCGCATTACTTCCCACTCCCTGTTGTCGAGCGGCGCCGATTTCATGAGGATCGCTGAGGGCACATCGAGCTTTCCTATATCGTGTAGCAGCGCTCCGTGTTCAATCGCCACCAACTCTGCATCGCTGGAGACACCGAGTGCATCCGCGAGCGACAGCGTCAGACGCGCCACGCGGGTGGCGTGCCCTCGTCCATCACGTTCATGGAGCTGCAGCATCGATATCAGTCCGTCCAGCGCAGCCAGATGGGTGGTTTGAGCTTCGGCAAGCGTGGCCGCGAGCTGCGCCCGCCGGCTGCGCAGCCGATCCTGCAACGCCTGATGCAGCTCGGTGGCGCCCTCGGCGGCAGCATGCCAGTCGCGCGCGAGGGAAAGCGCTTCGTAAAGGCGCTCCCGGCCGAACGGCTTCAGCAGATAGTCGACGACGTCGTTTCGGAGACGAGAGACGGCGGTTTCGCAATCCCGGATCGCCGTGGCGACGATTATCGCGGTATTCGGACAGCGTTCGCGCAGTCGCCACGCAAGCCACACACCGTCGCGTCCCGCAGCGCTCGCATCGCACAGCGCGACCGCGTGCTGAGAGACTTCCATCTCCTCCAGTGCGTCTTCTGCACTTGCCGCCTCATGGACGCAGAATCCATAATCTCCGATCCACGCCGCTACCGTTCGCCGCAGCTCCCGATCGGCATCTGCAACGAGCACCGACTGCATCCTGCGTGTCTCCTGGGTTCCCCCCATCCTAAGAACTGCCGCCGTGCAGTGCAATGGGACTCGACGGTATTGATGAGTCGATCGCTATACTGCTGACAGTGTCTGTCCACACCAAAACCCGGCACGTCGCAAATCCGCTGCGGCGCAACGTTGCGATCGTCGCTCACGTCGATCACGGTAAGACCACGCTCGTTGACGCGCTCCTGAGGCAGAGTGGCGCGTTTCGCGCACATCAGCAGGTTGCAGAACGCGTGATGGACAACATCGACCTCGAACGGGAGCGCGGCATCACCATCCTGGCCAAGAACACAGCCGTTCGGTATGGCGAGCACCTCATCAATATCGTGGATACCCCCGGGCATGCCGACTTCGGTGGAGAGGTGGAGCGCACGTTGTCGATGGTCGACGGCGTGATGCTGCTGGTCGATGCATCGGAGGGTCCGCTTCCTCAGACGCGATTCGTGCTCCGCAAGGCGCTCGAACGCGGCCTGCCGCCCATCGTGGTTCTCAACAAGATCGATAGAAACGATGCGCGCCCGAAGGAAGTGCTCAACGAGGTGTACGACCTGTTCATCGACCTCGATGCGACGGAGGACCAGATCGAGTTCCCGGTGCTGTATACGAACGCGCGGGCCGGCATCGCAACCGACGATCCAGCGCTCGTGGGCAGCGACCTGAGGCCGCTGTTCGACGCGATCGTGGCACATGTACCTCCTCCGCGCGGCAATCCGAAATCGCCCCTGCAGATGCTGGTCGCGAATCTCGACGCCAGCGATTACCTCGGCCGAATTGCGATAGGGCGGATCTTCAACGGCGCGGTCCACTTGAACGATCCCGTGGCGGTGCTCAAGGCCGACGGCAGCGTCAAGGAAACGCGCGTCACCAAGCTGTTCATGTTCGACGGCCTGAAGCGCGTGGAGATCGATGAGGCCGCCGCCGGCGACATCGTGTGTCTCGCGGGCATCGAGAACATCACGATCGGCGAAACGATCACGAGTCCGGATCACCGCGTGCCCATCGCCAGAATCGCGGTCGACGAGCCGACCGTGTCGATGATCTTCGGCGTCAACACGTCTCCGATGGCGGGGAGGGAAGGTCAGTACGTCACCTCACGAAACCTGCGCGACCGGCTCGCTCGCGAGCTTCTGGGCAACGTGTCGCTGCGTGTAGAGGACACGGATACGCCAGAGCAGGTGAAGGTGATCGGTCGCGGCGAGCTGCAGCTGTCCATCCTCATCGAGATGATGCGGAGGGAAGGCTACGAGCTCCAGGTGTCCCGCCCCGACATCGTGACCAGGGACGTCGACGGCGTGAAGATGGAGCCGGTCGAGGACCTCGTCATCGACATTCCCGATGAATTTCAGGGAGTCGTCATCGCGCAGGCGGGCACTCGTCGAGGCGTCCCGACGAAGATGGTCAACCACGGCAGCGGCCGCGTAAGGCTGGAATTTCGAATTCCTGCGCGAGGCCTCATCGGCTTCCGGTCTCAGTTCCTTACCGATACCAAGGGGACCGGCATCATGAACCACTTGTTTGCCGGATGGGAGCCCTGGCACGGCGCGATTGCCGCGCGCCCGACCGGGGCGCTCGTTGCCGACCGGCCGGGCGCGGCCACCGCCTACGCCATCTTCAACCTGCAGGAGCGCGGTGAAATCTTCATCGAACCTGGCACCCAGGTCTACGAGGGGATGATCATCGGGGAGAACGCTCGCGTCAGCGACATGGATGTCAACGTGACCAAGGAAAAGAAGCAGACCAACATGCGCGCTTCCACCGCTGACGAGGCGATCCGGCTCATCCCGCCGAGGGTGCTCAGCCTCGAACAGTCGATTGAATTCATCAACGACGACGAGCTCGTGGAAGTGACGCCCAGGAGCATCCGGCTGCGGAAGCGCATTCTGGCGGGCAACATACGACCCAAGCGCAGCGAACCGTAGCATTACGGCCCTGACATCGACGTGCTTAATTTGAGGGCACGCCGACGGCGCGCGATGCCGTAGTGGCGTGCAGACGCGTGCGCCTACGCGTAGGCGGGTAACTGCGTCCTTGGGCACGACAATTGCCCCCGGGGCCGATGCCTGTACGGCCCGCAGGCACCAACGTTGGAGGTTTCAGTGTTGCTCGGCGCGCTTGCCATGTTTTCGAACGACCTTGCCATCGACCTCGGTACGGCGAATACGTGCGTCTTCGCCCGCGGCCACGGCATCGTTTTGAATGAGCCATCGATCGTGGCCCTGAACACCGTGAACGCTCGTGTCGAGGCGGTCGGCGCCGAAGCGAAAGCAATGGTCGGCCGCACGCCCGGTTGCATCACGGCCATCAAGCCGATGCGAGACGGCGTTATCGCGGACTTCGACGCCGCCGAGAAGATGCTCGACTACTTCATCAAGAAGGCCCACGGTAAGCGTCGTTTCGTCCGTCCCCGCGTGGTCATCGGCGTCCCCTCGGGAATAACCCAGGTGGAACGGCGAGCCGTCAGGGACAGTGCCCACCGCGCGCGGGCGAGCGAGGTGTACCTGGTGGAAGAAGGGATGGCGGCGGCCATTGGCGCGGGCCTGCCGATTACGGAAGCCTGCGGGAACATGATTGTCGACATCGGCGGCGGGACGACCGACATCTGCGTGATTTCGCTTGCGGGCATCGTCTACAGCCGCTCGCTCCGCGTGGCTGGCAACGCGATGGACGAGGCGATTGCGAACTACGTCAAGCGCGAAAAAGACCTGCTCATTGGCGACCGGACCGCCGAACAAATCAAGATCGAGCTTGGCTCGGCCGCGCCCCTCCCGGAGCGCAAGGAACTGGAAGTCAAGGGTCGTCATGTCGTGCAGGGCAAGCCGATGACGGTGACGCTCAACGATCAGGAAGTCCGCGGGGCTCTCGAGGATCCGATCCGGCAGATCGTTCAGGCCGTGCGGAATGGCCTGGAGTCCACGCCGCCGGAGCTTGCCGCCGACCTGTGCGACCGGGGGCTGGTGCTCAGCGGTGGCGGCGCACTGATTCGGAACCTCGACGAGCGTCTTCGAATAGAAACAGGCGTGCCAGTGCAGATTGCAGCGGATCCGCTCTCGTCAGTCGTATTGGGCGCTGGACAGATGCTGTCCGATATCAATCTGCTGAAGAAAGTGTCCTTGGATTAGTGATTAGTGATTAGTGATTAGTGATTGGTGATTTGGGTTCAGAGTTCTAGGTTCAAGGTTCACGGTCTCAGAGTTCAAGTTCGTGTTCAGATTCGGCGTTCGGGCGCGTGGCTGGCATTTTTGCGAGCTGTAGCACGGGACGTCACGAAAATGCGGATTAGTTCGTCAGCTTCACGTAGCGCGGAAACCTCGCTCGCCGTGACGATTTTCGCGTCCACGAGAATTTCCAACCAGTAGGACGTTTCGTCCGCTTCTTCGATCACGACGCCGAGCTTCGCGACGAAATCCCGGTTGGATCGCGAACGGCAGACCGCTCGGTAGTCCGCGCCGACGGCCATCCCGGCCCTGAAAGCTGTGCTCGGATTAGGCGCGCAACATCAGTACGCGGCAGTGAAGCAGCCGACCTGATGATTTCTATCGCGAATCGTTTTGTGCGCTCTCGGCGCTGAAAGCTCTCAGAACTCAATCACCAATCGCTAATCACAAATCACCAATCATTTGCTGGTCCAGACCGGCGGCGGCTGCATCGTCGGTTCGGGTGTTCGACCGGGGTCCGGACGTCCACTGCCCGTGAGCCGGCTGATCGCGCGCACGGTCATGTCGTGATCGGCCACGATCTGACACGAGAGGCGCACGCCGCTCAATCCACGCTCGGCGAGTCGTGCTTTCTCTGCCTGTGTCATCTGCTCCGGCTCGCCGCTCAGGAACTCCACGCGACACGTCGTGCACCGGGCGTTCCCGCCGCACGCGTGAAGAATATCCACGCCCACGTCCTGCTCGATGGCAAGCACGAGCCGCTTGCCGTGATCTACTTCTGCAGTCGGGAAACCTTCAACTGTCAGCGTCGGCATGACCCTATGTTACCTTTGACCTTTGCGTAGCAAGCCCCTGTTGCGTCCTCAGCGCACCTTCAATTCTGTATTCTCATAATCAGCCATGACCGACCTTCCCACCGATACGCGCCCATCGCAACTGTGGAAACAGCTGGAGGCCGAACGCAAGGCGACTGCAGCTGACGCCTTCTGGCGCGACGAGAACGCCCTAGCCGAGCGAGCGGAGGCGATGGCACTCATCGCGCAACGCATCAAGTTCCGCCTGAAGAGCGTTCAAGCGATGCCGATCGAGAAGAAGACGCGGCAACTGGTCGCGCTGCCGAACATCTCCGAAATGGTCGCTGCGCGATTGCTCGTGTCGTACCACCTTGCGCATCGGCGCCCGATGATGGGCCAGTTTCTGGACGCGCTCGGTATCAAGCACGAGGAAGGCCTCATAGCCGAAGACGAGATGGAACCGCCGTCGGCCGACCGCCTCGGCACCGCTGCGCGCGCGCTGGCCGAGTCGTATCCGGCGGACGATCTAGCGCTCTACTTCTTCACGCTGCTCTGGCAAGACCCGGAAACGTGGGCGGGTCTGTCGGACCTGCCGGAGATACGCGATCGATTCCGAGACGCGTCATCCCCACCCGCATAGGCGTCCGCGATGGAATGGATGACGACAGCCGAGGGCTGGGTCGCCCTCGTCACCCTCACGGTGCTCGAGATCGTGCTGGGCATCGACAACATCGTGTTCATCTCGATTCTGGCGGGCCGGCTGCCCAAGGAGAGCCGTGCACGAGCGCGCAAGGTCGGCCTCACTCTTGCGATGTTCATGCGCATTGCGCTGCTGTTGTCGATTACATGGGTGATGCGACTGACGGCGCCACTCTTCACTGTGGTGGGGCAGGACATTTCGGGACGGGACCTGATCCTGATTGTCGGAGGGCTGTTTCTGCTGGCTAAGAGCACTCACGAGATCCACGAGAAGCTCGAAGGTGAAGAGGGCGGGGCGTCCGCCAAGGTCGTCGCCTCCTTCGGCGCGATCATCGTCCAGATATTGCTGCTCGATATCGTCTTCTCACTCGATTCCGTCATCACCGCGGTCGGAATGGCCGAGGATGTGGCCGTGATGATCCTCGCCGTCATCATCGCCGTTGGTGTCATGCTTGTGTCGGCCGGCGCCATCAGCGATTTCGTCGACCGGCACCCTACGGTGAAGATGCTCGCCCTCAGCTTTCTGCTGCTCATCGGTGTGTCACTCGTCGCGGAAGGATTCGATCAGCACATCCCGAAGGGTTACATCTACTTCGCGATGTTCTTCTCGGTATTCGTCGAGATGATCAACCTGCGAGTTCGCGCACGCACGCCTCCGGTCCACCTGCACCAGCCGTACACAGAATGAATTGTGATTAGTGATTAGTGATTAGTGATTGGTGATTCGTGATTGAATTCGCGAGTCTGAAACGCACGTAGAGTGCGGCTTACCCCGCGCACAAGTCGTAAGGCGCGCCCTACGTTTGGTTACTGAGCCCTGAGCCGTGAGGCCTGGGGCCTTCCGTGACTGAGCCCGTCCATTCGGTGATTACGCGCGCGAGCCACTCATAGAGCTGATCCGCGGACCGGCCTCGAGTGGCGAGAGAGTGGTCGCCTCCTTCGACGACTTCCAGTGTGACGTGCGCCTTCATTGCGCCAATCGCCTGGCTCAGCTCGGCAGGCGTGCCGAAGGCGTCGCGCTCGCCTTGCACGATCAGTACAGGAACGCGGATCGCTCCGAGGTGCGCGGTGCGCAATTGCTCCGGCTTTCCTGGTGGGTGCAGCGGATAGCCGAGCGCGAAGACGCCGTTCATCTGGTCTGCTTGAGCCGCAAGGTGGGTCGCGATTCGCCCTCCCATGGACTTGCCGCCAATAAACAGCGCGTCTGGCGCGTCCGCGGACTCCCGGGCAAACGCGATGGCCCGCCGAAAGCAATCTTCCAGGACTGGCGCTCGGTCCGGCGCTCGTCGCTTCTGCTCCATGTAAGGGAAGTTGAATGTCCATGCGTCGACGCCGGCCTTTGCAAGCTGTCGCGCAACGCCGGCAATGAAGGGATGACGCTGGCCGGCCCCGGCACCGTGGGCAAGGATGACGCGAACACTCTTCGACGCTGTTCCTGTCGGGGCGTACCTGATCGCGTCCACTCGGTCCTTACTGGAGCCGATCGAGATACTGGCGGATGCGTCGCGCATTGGTGCCGATATCGCTGCGTCCGATGCGCGACACAGAACGCATATCGACGCGCGTGCCTGCCCCCCAGGGCGTCAACCTGACGACGACGTCGTCCTTGAACCCGAACCAGCGCGTGGTGTCCGTCGCCTCAATGCGGCCGCTGCTCTTGTCGGCCGTGACGATCTGCCATCCTGCGTCCTGCGCCGCCGCCAAGGCGCGATCGAACGCCTGATCAAGCGGGATGGGCAGCGTAACAGGGGCCAGGTCTGGATATCCGTGGCGCTGAAGCTCGGTGACTTCGGGAGTGCGCTCCAGGTCATTCGGCGCGTCCGTGCGAAGAGGCAAGATCGCCTCAAATGTCGGCGGATTCTCCAGGTCCGTGCTGATGTCGTGGATCGGCGGCACAGCTCGCGCTCGTCGCTGGTATTCGAACGGCACGCCCACCGCAACCAGGCCTGCGAGAACAGCGGGCGCCGCGACGACCATCTGGACCCGCGAATGACGCCTGTACGCGAGACCGGCGGCGATCGCTCCCAGCAGTACGGCGGCGACACCTGCGTACGCAGCCCACCGGAGTAATGTGAATGCATTGGTGAGCGAGAGGATTCCGACCCGGTAGGAAGGTCCTGCCAAGGCAAGGAGAATCAGACCAAGCAATCCGACTCCGCACGCGATTTGCGCTGGGCGCATGCCAGTGTTTCGTATTGTAGGCTGTGTGGATGCTTCTGACCGCGCTTGGGTGGGATGAGCAACTTGCTTCTGCGTTCGAAGCGCTGAGCTTTGACGCCGACGTGGAACCCGCCCGCGTGGCAATTGAGTTCAACTATCTTTATCGCGTCTGGACCGCCTACGGTGCCCTCGAGGCGACTGTGTCTGGCCGGTTGAAGCATCGCGCCGCCAGCCGGAGCGAGTTGCCGGCTGTCGGTGACTGGGTTGCCGTACGCCGCCAGCCGGATCACGACAAGGGTGCGATTGTCGCGGTGCTGCCTCGGCGAAGCGCGTTCTCCCGCAGGATGGCTGGGGCGGTGACCGATGAACAGGTGGTCGCTTCCAACGTCGACATCGTATTCATCGTCATGGGGCTCGACGCCGACTTCAGCGTGCGGCGCCTCGAGCGCTATCTGTTGCTCGCGCACGAAGGCGGCGCCACTCCTGTCATTGTCCTTACGAAGCCCGATATCGCCGAGGAGGTCGGCGTGCGCGTGGCGCAGGTCATCTCGGTCGCCGGCTCCGTCCCCGTTCACATCGTGAATCCGAAATCGCGTGCGGGCATCCAGCATGTCGCGGCGCACTTGAAGCCCGGGCGCACAGGTGCGCTCCTGGGGTCGTCAGGTGTGGGGAAGAGCACCATCATCAACCGGCTTGCGGGCAAGGACATTCGCAGGACAGGGGAGGTGCGCAAATCCGATCAAAAGGGCCGCCACACGACAGCGCACAGGGAGCTCATCGCGCTCCCGCACGGCGGTCTCATCATCGACACGCCCGGCATGCGTGAACTGCAGCTCTGGGACGCGGGCGAGGCGGTGCGTGAAGCGTTCGACGACGTGGAGGCGCTGGCAATCGGGTGCCAATTTACGGATTGCCGCCACCGCGATGAGCCGCGATGCGCGGTAAAGGCGGCGGTTGTCGCCGGCCGCCTCCAGCCAGACCGGTTCGAGGGCTATCTCAAGCTGCAGGACGAACTCCTGGCGCTCGCGCGCCAACAGGACGAGCGCGCGCTGCTGGAACAGAAGCGCCAGGCCAAAATCATGGGCAAGGCGCTGAAGAAGCACCTCAAGGCGAAACGTATTTACTAACCTCCCGCCCTATAATTCCGCCCGTGCTCCTTGCGTTAATGTTGTTCGGGCTAGTCCAGGCACAAACCTTCTTTACGTCCACACTTCCGCCCGGTGAGCTGCAAAACAAGCAGGCCGTACTCGAAACGACCTACGGCACTCTCGTTCTCGACCTGCTCGCCGATGCGGCGCCAAACCATGTCGCGCACTTCATCACTCGTGTCCGGGAGGGCGCGTACGATCACACCGCGTTCCACCGCGTAATCGCGATGGGCATCATCCAGGGCGGCGATCCGTTATCGAAGGATCCGACGCAGCAAGCCAAATACGGCACCGGAGGGCTGGGCGTCCTGCGATTCGAGCCGAACGCTGAAAAACACACGCGTGGTGCCGTATCGGCGGTGCTCGTGCCGGGGCAGCGCGACAGCGCCGGCTCCCAGTTCTTCATCTGCATCACCGATCAGGCGGCCCTCGATGGCCAATTCACAATCTTCGCGCGGGTGGTAGAAGGCATCGGCGTTGCCCAGAAGATCTCACTTGTTACTGCCAGCGCTGAAAACGTGCCCGCGGAACGCATTGAGATCACACGCGCGACCATACGTGACAAGCCGGCTCCGGCACGGGAGCCCTTCGTCGACGCCACGGTGGGAGATTTAGCGAAACAGCGGGTTGTGATCGAGACCTCGATGGGCAACCTGACGATGGAGTTTTTCCCTGACCGCGCGCCGACGCATGTGCGTGCGTTTTTGCGGATGGCGGCGTCCGGAGTGTACGACGGCACAGCGTTCCACAGGGTCGCACGTGGATTTGTGATCCAGGGCGGCTATCTGCCATCGCGCCGCGAACCGCTCGAGCCGGCACAGCAGGCCTATGTTCGTGCACTGCCGCCCGAATTCAGTCCCACGCCTCACGATCGAGGGATCGTGTCGATGGCGCGAGGAGACGACCCCGGCAGCGCGACGTCGTCGTTCTTCATCGTGCTGGCGAGAACACAGGCGTTGGACAACCAGTACACGGTCTTTGGAAGAGTTGTGGACGGACTGGATGTGATTGCGAAGATCGAGGCAGCGCCGGTCAACGGCGAGACGCCGGTTGATCGCATTGAAGTGATCCGGGCGCGCGTGGTCGGGCCATAAGCTACGTCGTTCCAAAACTCTATTCGCCAAACGGCAGCGTCCCCTGCGGATCGAGCGGGGGACCAACCAGTTCGGTACACAGATTGTGGACGCTGACGCCGAGCAGTCGCACGGGACGCGTGCCCGCTTCCGTCTTGTCCAGCAGCGCCAGCGCGCGACCAACGATCGATTCCTCGTCGCGAGTGGCAATCTCGCTGTGGCTGCGCGTGATCGTCGTGAAATCGCCGTATCGCACTTTGATGGTGACGGTGCGGGCATAGCGTTCGTGACGCATCAGCCAGCGCGCGGCGTCCAGCGCCATCTCCGAGATCTCGGTGCGGATCTCACCGATGTCGGTGACGTCGCGCGCAAACGTGCTTTCGCTACCAGACGATTTGGGTTCGTGCGCTGGCACGACCGGCCTGTCGTCCTCGCCGTGCGCCAGTTGCTGAAGCCACTCGGCCAGCGACCCGACCGCCTCGCGCAGCACCGTCGGGTCGACCGTGCGGACGTCAATCAGGCGTTCGATGCCGCGCGCGCGGAGCTTCCTGG
>Ga0075431_100007188_pt1 | contig 11072 bp, 11 predicted proteins | sample RhiMetdeltSRZDD5_FD_75297 | JGI IMG/M metagenome (GOLD analysis project Ga0075431, IMG submission 75297) | Populus rhizosphere microbial communities from Tennessee, USA - Rhizosphere MetaG P. deltoides SRZDD5 | ecosystem: Host-associated > Plants > Roots > Rhizosphere > Soil | place: USA...
GACATCGGGTAGACCAGCATCAGCTTGATCTTCTTGTCGGGGCCGATGATGTAGACGTTGCGCACCGTGGCGTTGTCGGCGGCAGTGCGCTGGCTGGCCTCGCCGCGGGCATTGGGATGGATCATGCCGTAGAGCTTGGCAACGGTGAGATCGCGGTCGCCGATCATCGGGTAGTTGACGGCGTGGCCGGTGGTTTCCTGGATGTCGCGTTTCCAGCGCTGGTGGTCATCGACGCTGTCGACCGAGATGCCGATGATCTTGGCGTTGCGCTTGTCGAACTCGTGCTTGATGCCCGCCATGGCGCCAAGCTCAGTGGTGCACACGGGCGTGAAATCCTTGGGGTGCGAGACGAGGACGCCCCAGCTGTCGCCCAGCCATTCGTGAAACTTGATGCGGCCTTCAGTCGTGTCGGCCTCGAAATCAGGTGCCACATCGCCGATCTGCAGTGCCATTGAAGCCTCCGATTGTTAGAAGGAACGAATGTTCTCAATACAGAACAGTTTATCCCCCCGGCCGACCGGCAATCAAGTCTGCCGCAATTGCTGGACCTGGGTCGCCGCCCGGTTGCGCCGCGCCTCGTGGACCATTTCGGCGTCGACGACGGTCTGGCCGATCGGGAAGAGCGAAGCATAGGCGAGTTTCAGATGCTGGATCGCGAAGGGGATGCCGATGATGGTCAACCCCAGGCTGATCGCCAGCATGATGTGCCCGAGCGCCAGCCACCAGCCGGCGAAAATCAGCCAGATGATGTTGCCGATCGTCCCGAAAGTGCCGGTTCCGAGGTCGTCGCGCCCGGTAAGCTCCTTGCGCGAGATGACGTCCCGGCCGAACGGCCAGAAGGTGAAGTTGCCGAGCATGAAGCAGGCGCGCGCCCAGGGCAGGCCGACGATGGTGATGGCGCACAGGATTCCGGCGAGCCACCAGCCAAGGCCGGCGAGAAAGCCTCCGAGGATGAACCAGAGAATGTTCAGAATGGTGAGCATTCGGCGCTCCTCCTCCCGTGATGTGGCAACATATGGGGAGGGTGCGCGGCTTTCGCCAGATCGCAATCGATCAGCCTCTGACCCGGCTGTTGCGCGGGTCGTAGAACGCCTCGAGCCTGACCTCCGCCGGGTAGCGCTGCCAGGCGATTTCGATCTCGAAACCGCCACCGGCGAGCCATTCCGCGGTGACGCCACGCTCGGCGCGGACATAGCCAAGCGCCAGCGAGCGGCCGATGCGATGGCCAAATGCGCCGGAGGTGGTGGCGCCGACAAGCGCGCCCGCGCGGTAGATCGGCTCCTCGTGATACATCATCGGCGTGCTCTCGCCGGTATCGACAAGGCCGATGGCGACCAGGCGCTTCGGCAGAACCCCCTGTCGCTTCTGCTCGAGCAGGGCCTCGCGGCCGATGAAGCCGCCGGGCTTGTCGAAAGCGCAGGTGAAGCCGAGCCTGGCTTCGAGCGGGGTGTCTTCGTCGGCGATGTCGTGGCCCCAATGCCGGTAGGCCTTCTCCATGCGGCAATTGTTCATGGTGTGCATGCCGCAGGGCTTCAGGCCGAATTCCCGGCCGGCGCTCACGATGGTGTCGAACACATGTTGCGCAAACTCGCCGGGGATATAGAGCTCGAAGCCGAGCTCGCCGACATAGGTGATGCGGCTGGCGCGGACCCTGGCATAGCCGATCTCGACATCGCGCGAGGTGGCGAACGGGAAGGCCTCGTTCGAAACATCCTCGCCCGTCAGCTTCGCCATCAGCGCCCGCGAGCGCGGTCCCATCAGCGACAGCATCGGCAAGCCGGAGGTGATATCGGTAGCGACCGCCCGCGCATCCTCCGGAATGTGGCGCTTGAGCCAGGCGAAGTCGCGGGTCTGCGGTGCCGCACCGGTTACGATCAGATAGCGCTCTTCGGCGAGGCGGGTCACGGTCAGGTCGGCCTCGATGCCACCACGCTCGTTCAGCCATTGGGTATAGACGATGCGACCGGTCGCGACGTCGACGTCATTGGTCGAGATGCGGTTGAGCACGGCCGATGCATCACGGCCCTCCAGAATGAACTTCGCGAAGGATGATTGGTCGAACAGCCCGACGGCATCCCGGACGGCTTCCGCCTCGGCCGCGGCATAGGGGAACCAGTTCTGCCGGCCATAGGAATAGCGGTATTCCGGCTTGACGCCCGGCGGCGCGAACCAGTTCGGGCGCTCCCAGCCATTGACCTCGCCGAAGCAGGCGCCGAGCGCCTGGAGGCGATCGTGAAAGGGCGAGCGGCGGACGCCGCGGGCGGTGCGCGGCTGGAAATAGGGCCAGTGCATCGCATAGAGAAGACCGAGGCTCTCGACGGTGCGGTCGCGCAGGTAGGCCTTGACCGACTGGAACGGATGAATGCGGCGGATATCGACGCCCGACACGTCCATCGGCGGATGGCCGTTCTTGATCCATTGCGCCAGCACGAGTCCGGCGCCGCCCGACGACTGGATGCCGATCGAGTTGAAGCCGGTGGCGACGTAGAGATTTCCGACCTCGGGCGTTTCCCCGAGATAGTAGCGGTCGTCGGGGGTGAAGCTTTCCGGGCCGTTGAAGAAGAGCGCGATGCCGGCCCGCTCGAGCAGCGGCATCCGGGCGATCGCCGAATTGAGGATCGGCTCGAAATGGTCCATGTCCTCGGGCAGCGTCTCGAAGGCGAAATCCTCCGGGATGCCGTCGCCGCCCCATGGCTTGGCCTCGGGCTCGAAGGCGCCGATCAGGAGCTTGCCGGCATCCTCCTTGTAATAGGTGCATTCGTCGGGCACCCGCACCACCGGCATATCGCGGGGAAGTTCGGCAAGCGGCTCGGTGACGATGTAGAAATGCTCCGCCGCATGGAGCGGGATCGACACGCCAGCCGCGCGTCCGATGTCACGCGACCACATGCCGGCCGCGATCACCACGCGGTCGGCGGCAATGGTGCCCGAGGCGGTCTCGACGCCGACCGCCTTGCCCTTGTCGATGAGGATGCGCGTCGCCTTGGTGTTCTCGAACACCTTGACGCCGCGCGCGCGGGCGCCGGCGGCCAGCGCCTGGGTGACGTCGATCGGGTTGACCTGGCCGTCCTTGGGCAGGAACACGCCGCCGACCACGCCCTGGGCGCTGAGATGCGGCAGCCGCTCCGCGATCTCGCCCGCGGCGATGACCTTGACCTCGAGCCCGAATTGCCGTGCCATGGAGGCGCCGCGCTTCAGCTCCTCGAGCCGGGCATCGGTCAGCGCCACCGAGATTGAGCCGTTCTGCTTGAATCCGGTGGCCTGACCGGTTTCGGCCTCGAGCTTCTCGAACAATCCGGTGGTGTACTTTGCCAGCTCGGTGAGATTGCGGGTGGCGCGAAGCTGACCGACCAGGCCGGCGGCGTGCCAGGTGGTGCCCGAGGTCAGCTGCTTGCGCTCGACCAGCACCACGTCGGTAATGCCGAACTTCGCCAGATGATAGGCGAGCGAGGTGCCGACAATTCCGCCGCCGATGATCACGACGTCGGCTCGCGGCGGCAGTTGTTTCGACATGGGAGACCTTCTCGACGCTGCAGGCGCGCGACCTTAACGCTTCCGCATGGAGTTGTCTTGCCAGGGTGTTTGGCCTAATCTTTTCCGCCTGTTCGGAATTCAGAACGATTGGTGCTCGCCATGTACAGGGGTGATCTTACCCCCACCGAAGCCTATGAGAAGTTGATGACGTCGCCGGGCGCCGTCCTGATCGATGTGCGCACCGGTCCGGAATGGGCCTTTGTCGGCGTGCCGGCGGTCGAGGGGCTGCTGCGGATCTCCTGGCAGGACTACCCGCAAATGCGGGTCAACGAGCGCTTTGCCGAGATGGTGGAGCAGGCGGGCGTGCCGAAGGATGTTGAGGTCATGCTGATCTGCCGCTCCGGCGCCCGCTCGGCGGCGGCCGCGGCAGCCCTGACCGGCGCCGGCTATCGGAACGCCTGGAATGTCGCGCAGGGCTTCGAAGGCGACCGCGACGATGAGGGTCATCGTGGCACGGTCGGCGGCTGGAAGGCGGTCGGCCTGCCCTGGGTGCAGAGCTGAGTCAGAGAATGCTGAAGCCACCGGGCAAGAGCGCGACAATCGAAAACGCCGGGGAGTCGACCCGGCTGGTCAGGGGCGGCATCGAGCGCACCCATCATGGCGAAACGGCGGAAGCGCTGTTCCTCAATTCCGGCTTCGTCTATCCCGACGGCGAGACCGCCGAGCGGCGCTTTGCCGGCGAGGAAGAGGGCTATGTCTATGCCCGCTACGGCAATCCGACCGTCACCATGTTCGAGGAGCGGCTGCGCCTGCTCGAGGGCGCCGAGGCCTGCTACGGCGTCGGCTCCGGCATGGCGGCGGTGTGGGGCGCGCTTGCCTGCCAGGTGAAGGCCGGCGATCACATCGTGTCGTCGCGGGCGCTGTTCGGCTCCTGCTACCAGATCGTCACCAATATCCTGCCGCGCTTCGGGGTGACCTCGACGCTGGTCGACGGCAATGACATGGCGCGCTGGCGCGACGCCATTGGGCCGGGGACCAAGCTCGTCTTCCTCGAGAGCCCGTCCAATCCCGGGCTCGAGATCATCGACATCGCCCAGGTGTCGGCGATCGCCCATCAGCGCGGCGCCTCGGTGGTGGTCGACAACATCTTTGCGACGCCCATTCTTCAGAAGCCGCTCGAGCTCGGCGCCGATGTGGTGGTTTATTCCGGGACCAAGCATTTCGACGGGCAGGGCAGGGTGCTGGGCGGCGCCATCGTGTCGACGAGGAAGTTCAAGGAGGAGCTGCTGAAGCCGTTTCTCCGCCATACCGGGCCGTCGCTGTCGCCGTTCAATGCCTGGGTCCTGCTCAAGGGCATGGAGACGCTGAAGCTGCGCGTGATGGCGCAGTGCGATGCGGCGCTCGCCATTGCCACGGCGCTGCAATCGGTGCCCGGCGTGTCGCGGGTTTCCTATCCCTTCCTCGACAGCCATCCGCAGGCGGCGCTGGCGCGCCGCCAGATGCGGGGCGGCGGCACTGTCGTCACCTTCGACGTCGGCGGCGGCAAGGCGCAGGCCTTCGACATGCTGCGGCGCTTGCGGCTGATCGACATCTCCAACAATCTCGGCGATGCCAAGTCGCTGATCACCCATCCGGCCTCGACCACCCACCGCAATATCGGCCCCGAGGCGCGCGCCGCCATGGGCATCGGCGACGGCATGCTCAGGCTGTCGGTCGGCCTCGAGGATGTCGAGGATCTGCTGGCGGATCTGCAGCAGGCTTTGGCCTGAAGGAAGGCAGTCGGCAGATAGGCAGTAGGCAGTAGGCAGTAGCCTGCGCTCTACGCCTGCCGACTGCCTAACGCCTACTGCCTCATCCCGCCGCCACCCGGATCGGCCGGCCGTTCGCCGTCCAGTGGATGCCGCATTCGGTCTTGTCCTGGCCGGCCCAGCGGCCGGCGCGCGGGTCCTCGTCGCTGCCGCCCTTGATGGTGCAGGGCAGGCAGCCGATCGAGCGATAGCCGCGGGCGGTGAGCGGATGGGCCGGCAATTGATGCTCGGCGGCGTAGCGGCGGAGATCGGCCGGCGAGAAGCCGGCGAGCGGCTCCGCCTTGAGGCGGCCATCGGCGAGGCCGACGGTTGCGATATTGGCGCGCTCGCCGCCATGGAAGCGCTTGCGGCCGGAGATCACCACCTCATAGCCGGTGAGCACCCGCTCGAGCGGCAGGGTCTTGCGGATGTGGCAGCAGAAATCGGGTGCGCGGCGATGCAGGCCCCCGTCGGGATCTTCGCGCGCCAGGTCGCCGGCAACGGGGCGGACCGTCCTGACATTGGTGAGGCCGAGCCGCTCGATGAGCTGGGTGCGGTAGCGCCGGGTCTCCCAGAAGAGCTTGCCGGTGTCGAGGAAGATGACCGGCAGGTTGCGATCGACCTCGGCCGCCATATGAAGGAGCACGGCCGACTCGGCACCGAATGACGAGACCAGCGCCACCCGGCCGGGATAGTCGCGCACCAGCGCTTCGATCAGCGGCTTGCCTTCGAGCCCGGCATAGGTTTCCAGCGTGTCGAATGCCACGGCACGTCACCCGGCGTGAGGCTGCTCGAACCAGGGGTCCTGGTCGTCGCGGTCGCCGCCAAGCTCGCCATGGCGGGCGAGCCAGACATTGCGGGCGCCCGGCACCGGCTGATAGCTGACCGACATGCTGCGGGCCGCCTTCTGCCACACGCTCTCGGGAAAGCGGTCGGGCACCTCGAAGGCGTCGAAGCCGACCTGCAGCATGAATTGGAGCTGGTCGGGGAGGACGTTGCCGGCGGCCCTGAGCTCGCCGGCAAAGCCGAGATCGCGCAGCTGCCGGCCGATCGAATAGGCGCGGCCGTCGGTGAAGGCCGGGAAGGGCAGGACGATCAGCGACAGGCGGCTGAGAAAGGACTGCAGCGCCTCGGCGCGCTCGCTGTTGGGGAAGACGACGCCGACCAGGCCGGGATGGCGGGCGATCTCGCCCCAATTCTGCAAGAGCCGTGCGAAGGGGACGAGGATGTCGCCCGTGAAGGGCAGGTCGGCATCGCCGTCGATCCTGATCCAGCTGTCCTTTATGAAGCGGTCACCTTTGAGGAGCGGCATAGAGGGCCTCCTTGAACGGCTTCGGTCCAAGCCGGCGATAGGCGTCGAGAAAGGTCTCGCCGTCATGGCGCAGGCCAAGATAGGTCTTGATGATGGTGTCGATGGCGTCGGCCACCTCGTGACCGGCGAAGCCGGGTCCGAGAATGTTGCCGATCGAGGCGCTCTCGCTCGAGGAGCCACCGAGCGTGATCTGGTAGAACTCCTCGCCTTTCTTGTCGAGGCCGAGAATGCCGATATGGCCAACGTGATGGTGGCCGCAGGCATTGATGCAGCCCGAGATGTTGATCTTGAGCGGGCCGATCTCATGCTGGCGCTCGAGATCGGCGAAGCGGCGCGAGATCGCCTGCGCCACCGGGATCGAGCGTGCGGTGGCCAGCGTGCAATAATCGAGGCCGGGGCAGGCGATGATGTCGCCGGCGAGCCCGAGATTGGCGGTGGCAAGCCCGTTGGCCTCGAGCACCTTCCAGACGGTGAAGACGTCGTCGCGCTTCACATGCGGCAGCACCAGGTTCTGGTGGTGGCTCACCCGCACCTCGTCGAAACTGTAGCGACGGGCGAGATCGGCGACGACCCGCATCTGCTCGGCGGTGGCATCGCCCGGGATGCCGCCCGGCGGCTTGAGCGAGATGTTGACGATGCCGTAGCCGTCGACCCGGTGGGCGGCGAGATTGACGCGCGCCCATTTGGCGAAGGCGGCATTGTCGAGCTTCGCCTGCTCGAAGGCGCCCGAGATCTTGGGCAGCGTCTCGAAGGAGGGCGGCGCGAAATAGGCCGAGATCCGCTCGAGCTCCTTGCCGTCGACCTCGGCGGTCGGATGGATGATCCGGGCGAACTCGGCCTCGACCTCCTCGCGGAAGCGCTTCTCGCCGAGCTCCATGACCAGGATCTTGATGCGCGCCTTGTATTTGTTGTCGCGCCGGCCATGCAGATTGTAGACGCGCATGATGGCTTCGAGATAGGGCAGCAGCTGGCGCTCGGGCAGGAAGTCGCGGACGATGATGCCGACCGCCGGGGTGCGCCCCTGGCCGCCGCCGACGATGACCTCCCAGCCGCGTGCTCCCGAAGCATCGAGATGCATCCTCAGGCCGATGTCGTGAACCTTGACGGCGGCCCGGTCATTGGGCGCGCCGGTCACCGCGATCTTGAACTTGCGCGGCAAATAGGAGAATTCCGGATTGAGGCTCGACCACTGGCGCAGGAGCTCGGCGACCGGCCGTGGATCGGCCAGCTCGTCGGCGGCGGCGCCGGCCCAATGATCGGTGGTGACATTGCGGATGCAATTGCCCGAGGTCTGGATGGCATGCATCTCGACCGCGGCCAGGCTTTCGAGGATGTCGGCGGTGTCCTCGAGCTTGATCCAGTTGAACTGGATGTTTTGGCGGGTGGTGAAATGGCCGTAGCCGCGGTCATGGCGCTCGGCGATGTCGGCGAGCCGATCGAGCTGGCGCGACGACAGGGTGCCATAGGGAATGGCGATGCGCAGCATATAGGCGTGGAGCTGGAGATAGAGGCCGTTCATCAGCCGCAACGGCCGGAACTCGTCCTCGCTCAGCTCGCCCGAGAGCCGCCGCAGCGCCTGCTCGCGGAACTGCGCGGTGCGCTCGGCAACGAAGCGATGATCGAACTCGTCATAGCGATACATGGCTCACTCCGTCGGCTGGAAGCCGCCGCCCAGCCCCTCGGCCTGCTTGCCGAGATCGGCGCGGACGGACGGCCCGAGGGTGCGGATGCGCTCGCGAATATGGAGGGCGCGGACCCGCCCGTCGCGGCGCTCGGCCTCGAAGAGATAGGGCCCGGTGACCAGATTGGACCTGACGGCCTCCTCGCCGCGCGCTTCGAGCGCCGCCGCCGAGCCGGGCTCAAGCGCGACGGCCGCTTCATCGATCCGCTCGCTCCACTGGCCGGAGCGGGTCAGGAACACCACCACGCCATCGGCGAGACGGTTGGCGGTCATCACCTTGCCGGTGTCGACCGGGTTTGCCTTGTCGATATTTCGTACCGGGGCGGTCATGACGCTCTCCGTTCGATCTGGACCGCCGAAGCCGCAGGGCCTGGGAACGGCACGACGGCTGCCGACTGCCGCGCCTTGCTGAGGCCGATGAAGATGATGGCGGGGCCGGTCACGCCACGCGCCGCCGGGCCGAGCCGCATGACCGTGGTCTCGATGACGCGCTCGCTCGCGAGCGTGCCGTTCTCGACGATGGTGACCGGGGTCGACGGGTCGATGCCGGCATCGGCGAGGCGCTCCGCGATATGCGGCGCGGCGCCGACGCCCATATAGACGGCCATGGACGCGCCAGGCTTGGCGAGCGCCGTCCAGTCCTGCTCGGCAATGCCATCCTCGGAGGCACCGGTCAGCAGCGTGATGGCGGTGTTGCGGCCGCGATGGGTTACGGCCAAGCCGATCGATGCGGCACAGCCCAGCGCCGCGGTGATGCCGGGGACGATCTCAACCGGGATGCCGGCCGCCTCGAGCGCCGCCTGCTCCTCGCCGCCGCGCCCGAAAACATAGGGGTCGCCGCCCTTCAGACGGACGACGTTCAATCCCTTGCCGGCTTCCTCGATGAGAATCTCATTGATCGCGGTCTGCCGTGGCGACGGCTTGCCGGGGGTCTTGCCGACCGGGATCCGGATGGCATCGCGGCGGGCATATTCGAGGATGCCCGGTCCGACCAGGCGGTCATAAACGATGACGTCGGCCTCCTGCAGCTTGCGCTGGGCCTTGAGGGTCAGGAGCTCGGGATCGCCAGGGCCGGCGCCGACCAGCGCGACGCGGCCGCTGCGATGCTTGGGGCTGCCGTCGAGCTCGGCGCCGAGCGCCGTCTCGAAGTCCGCCGGCGCATCGGCGAGAAAGCTGTCGCGCAGCACCCCGAAGAAGAAGCGCCGCCAGAAGTCGCGGCGCGGCGCACCCTGCTCGAAGCGGGCGGCGACCTTGGCACGCAGCGCGATGGCGCGGTTGGCGAGCGCCCCGAGGCGCGGCGGCAGCATTGCCTCGATCTCCTGGCGTATGCCCTGGCCGAGGACCGGTGCGGCCCCCTCGGTGCCGATGGCGATGACCAGCGGATCGCGGTCGACGATGGCCGGGGTGATGGCGGTCGAGAGATCGGCGCGGTCGACGACATTGACCGGAATGCTCCGGGCCTTGGCGGCGCCCGAGACCGTCTCCTCGAGCGCGGCGCCGGCGGCGACGAACACCAGGGCGGCGCCATCGAGCATGCTGTCCTCGAAGACCGGTCCGAGCCAGGCGACGGCGCCATGGCTGACCAGGCCGTCGAGCTCGGGGTGGAGCCGGTCGGCCACCAGCGTCACGACGGCTTCCGACTTGAGCAGCAGCCGGACCTTGCGCAGCGCCTCCTCGCCGCCGCCGACCACCACGACGCGACGCTCGCGCATGTCGAGGAACATCGGGAAGTAACGCATCGGAGCCTCCTAGGCGGCCGGCGCGAGCCGGACATGGAGGCCGTTCAGGGCCTCCGAAAAGATGAGCTGGCAGGACAGGCGGGAAGTGGCCTCGAGGACCGGGACGGTGTCGAGCATCGCCTCCTCGTCGTCATTGGCCGGGTGAAGCTGGTCGGCCCAGTCCTCGGCGATCACCACATGACAGGTGGCGCAGGCACAGGCGCCGCCGCATAAGCCCCCGGCATCGAAGCCGTGCTCGCGAATGATCTCCATCACCCGCCAGCCCTCGACGGCCTCCAGCGCATGCGTTCTGCCGTCCAGATCGGTCACGTGGATGACACCCATTCAAGCCTCGCCAGAGCCGTCGTTCTACCAATCGAACTTGCATTTCAGCCGAAAAACGGGCTAGCTGCTTAACATTGCAGCAGGCTGCTGTGCTTCGTTCGTTATTACGAACATATGTATTAGGAAGAGAACATGACGATGTCAACCCGCCGCGGGCGCAAGTCTACGGACTCTGCGGAGACGGAGATCACGCCGGCGCTGGGCAAGACCATCCAGCGGTTGCGCAAGGCCTACAACATGTCCTTGGGCGAATTGTCGGAGCAGTCGGGCGTCGCCAAGTCGATCATCAGCCAGATCGAGCGCAACGAGACCAATCCGACGATCGGCACGGTGTGGCGGCTGTCGCGGGCGCTCGACACGACGATCGACGAGGTGCTGAAGGTCGACGATGCGCCGATCTTCATCGAGCATCAGACCAAGTCGGGGATTCCGCTGCTCGAAAGCCAGGACGGGCTGTGCCGGCTGGCGATCACCGGGCCGTTGAACCTGGTCGACTGGATCCAGTGGTACGACTTCCAGGCGCGGCCAGGCGGTGTGCTCGAGTCCGATCCCCATCCGCCGGGAACCATCGAGCATCTCTACCTGCTGACCGGGGAGCTCCAGATCACCGTCGGGGAGGAGACGCGGACGGCGCGGGCCGGCGAGGCCATCCGCTATCGCGGCGACCGGCCGCACCGGCTGGTCAATACCGGCACCAGCGATGCCCATGCCCATATGATCTTGGTGTTGAAGACACCGTAGAAGGCAGTAGGCAA
>Ga0075431_100007189_pt1 | contig 11071 bp, 10 predicted proteins | sample RhiMetdeltSRZDD5_FD_75297 | JGI IMG/M metagenome (GOLD analysis project Ga0075431, IMG submission 75297) | Populus rhizosphere microbial communities from Tennessee, USA - Rhizosphere MetaG P. deltoides SRZDD5 | ecosystem: Host-associated > Plants > Roots > Rhizosphere > Soil | place: USA...
GTTCTTTGTGCGATAGCGGCCCTCCTCGTCGCGGAGTCGCTGCGCCGCACCGGGGCCGAGGGCGACGCGAATGTACGACGCGACGACCGGGGCGGCGCGTCCCGCCGCTGCAGCTCCTTCATCTACCCAACGGCGCGCCCGGGCTGCATGTGCCGGCAGCATCCAGTTGAGCAGGACACCATCGGCGATCGCGCCGCCGATCTGGCACAGCCGCGGTCGCATGGCAGCCATGACGATCCGCATCTGGTCGGCGAGGAGATCACGCAGCTCGGCGACAGCCCACTCGATGGTCTCAACCGGCGCCGGCAGTTGGCCGGATCCGATCCCGATCCACAGCTTCGTGGGGTCGAGGTCGAGGCGGTCGATCTCCGCGGCGATGTGGGTCGGCTGGTGGCGGTCGATGGGCAGCACCCCAACACCGAGCTCGAGCTGCGGTGCTCCGGTCGCGACGTGGGCGAGCGTCGTCAGCCCGGGCGCGGCCGGCTCGTCGTTGGACCACAGCGAGTGGTAACCGAGATGTTCGCAGTGTGCTGCCAGCTCACGTGCCAGGCCGGGGTCCAGCCCGGCAGTGATCCCTAGCCCTCTCCCGATCGGAGGCATTGTCAGGGGAGACCGAGAAGCGGCCGGTAGTTGGCATGGACGATTTTGCGTCCCCAGCGCCGCAACACCAGGTTACGGACGGCGGACGGCAACTTGCGAGTCCGGTCCCGGCGGTGGGTCTGGTCAAGCACCCACCGGGTGCGCGGTTGGCGTCGAGCCTGGAACCGAACGATCGTCTGCGCGATTCCCTCGCCAGCAGCGAGGCACTCGGCGAGCACCAAACCGTCCTCGAGGGCCATCGCCGCGCCCTCGGCCATGTTGGGAGACGTCGCGTGCGCTGCGTCCCCGATCAGCAGCACCGACCCTCGCGACCAGTGCTCGAGCATGACCTCCTCGATCGGAGCGACGTGGACGGCGTGGTCGGGTCCGAGCGATTCGAGTATCGCCGGCACCGGGTGGCCGAACCCTCGCAAGATCTCGGCAAGCCGCGCGACCACATCGTCCCCGCCGGTCCGAGGGATGCCGTCGGCGGACGCGTCGCAGTAGCAGTAGACCCGGCCGTGGCCGATGGGCACCGCCAGGAATGCCACGCCGGACCCGAGCAGCACCGTCCACGTCGTCACCTCGGGCGGGCATGAGGTCACGAAGCGCCACGCGACCTGACCGACCGGCCGGGCGGTGTCGGCACCAGGGAAGAGGTGCCGCCGTACCTGAGAGTGAACTCCGTCGGCGCCGATGACCAGGTCGTAGGGGCCGACGCTCCCATCGTCGACCTCGACGGTCACAGCCCCGTCTTTCTGGCTGAGCCGGTGCAGCGATGCACCCATCCGGATCGGTACGGGCTCGCCGTGGTCCGTGAGGACCTCGTGCAGGTCCGCGCGATGTAGTGCCAGGCAGGGGCCGACGCCGTCCCAGAGGGTGTCGAGGTCGACTTCGGCCAGCACGTGGCCTCGCTGGTCGCAGAAGGTCTGGCGTGGGATCAGCGCTGCACGTTCCACGACCGCGGACTCCACGCCGAGCGCTCGCAACGCGCGTGCGGCATTACCCGGCAGGTAGATACCGGCTCCGGTGTGCGCCCAGGCGGTCTCGCGCTCGATGATGTCCGTAGCGAAGCCGCGCTGCCGGAGGGCGCGGGCTGCGCCAACGCCAGCGATCCCGGCGCCGACCACCAGAATGCGCGGTCCAGTCACGGCGCTCATTGTGCTCTGTTGTCCTCGTCGGGGGTTGGGTCGATGTTCTGGTTCGCCCGAAAGAAGTTGTCCGGGTCATAAATCTTCTTCAGGGCGGCCAGGCGCGGATAGTTCTCCCCGTAGGCCGCTTGGATTCGCGTCGGCCCTTCATCACCCAGGTTGTTCACGTAGACGGAGTCCTCAAGATGTGGCCGCATGGCCTCGAACAACGCCCTGGTCCAGCCGACGTTGCGATCCGAGTCGGTCGGGTCGGACCACTGCGACAGGATCAGGAAGTCGTACTGTACGGCCCGATGTGCGAATGCGGTCGCCGACGGCGCCACTCGGCTGGCTGCTCCGTGCATCCGCTGCAAGCCCACGCCGCTGGCGGGCGACGGCATCTGCGGGATCAGATCCAGCAGTGTCTCGATGGCGCCGTCGGTGAGGTCACGCAGCCAGCCGGACTTCCAGTAATGCCGCCGCCCGAACGGGTATCCCGCGTCGCGAGCGCTTTGCAGCGCCGGGTAGGGCATTGGCTGGATCACGTCCATCAGTGGTGAACCGAACCTCCGCAGCGGCCGCAGCACCCGCTCACCCTCCTCAATTGGACCGCAATAGCACACGCCGATGGATACGGCAGGTTCCCCGTCCGGGGTGAGGCCCAGCGCGGCAGCCGTGGCGAGTTCGTCCGGTGCCGTCTCGACGAAGTCGTCATAGAAACGAAGGACCTGGGGCGCCATGCTCAACGGATACGACACACCACCGGCAAACACCCGGTCGACCCGATGAAGCCGATACTCGAAAGCCGTGACGACTCCGAAGTTGCCCCCGCCACCGCGGATCGCCCAAAACAGGTCCTCGTTCTCCTGTGCGCTTGCCTGCAGCAGCCGCCCGTCGGCCATTGCGACATCGGCGGAGATCAGGTTGTCACACGCGAGCCCGTAACGGCCGTTGAGCCAGCCGAGCCCACCGCCGAGGGTGAGCCCCGCGATCCCGGTCGTGGACACGACGCCGAGGGTGGTGGCCATGCCGCAGGCGTGTGTCGCGCGGTCGAGATCACCCAATGTGAGACCCGGTTCGGCCCGTGCCGTCCTTGTCGCCGGATCGACCCGGACGGCTTTCATGCTGGACAGATCGAGCATGACGGCGCCGTCGCGGACCGCGTTCCCCGCCACACCGTGTCCACCTCCGCGCACCGTGAGCGCCAGGTCGTGTTGCCGTGCGAACGAGATGCAGCGGATCACGTCGGACGCGTTCGCGGCGCGGACCACCGCGAGCGGCCGACGGTCGATCATGCCGTTGAACATAGAGCGCCTCGTGTCGTAACCGAGGTCGTGCGGACCGACCACCTCGCCATGCATCTCTGCGCCGAGCGTTTGACGAACGAGGCGTGCGATCGGGTCGGCGTCTACGGCCATAGTGCTGCCCCTTCCAGAGACCTGGCTCACGCTCGCGAGCCCTGTCGTCGCCATGAGGAACCCGCGCACATCAGTTTGAGGAGTAAGCTTCATAAGCACAAATAGACCTAAGATTGATTTCCATCATGAACGCTAATAGCTCGGCGGAGCTCTCCTGGCCCGGCTTGGAGTTGCGGCACCTGCTCGCCCTGGTCGCGGTCACTGAAACAGGCACGTTTAGCCGGGCAGCAGAGCAGCTGGGCTACACACAGTCCGCGGTCAGCCAACAGATCAGCAGCCTGGAACGTATCGTCGGCACGCCGATGTTCGACCGCCCAGGCGGTCCCCGCCCGGTCCGGCTGACGCCGGCCGGGGAGACCTTGCTGGCGCACGCCAGATCCGTCCTCGACCGCGTCAGTTCCGCCGCGGCCGACCTGCGGGCGCTTGCATCGGGGGAGCAGGGTGAGCTTCGTGTGGGGACCATGCCGAGCGTCGGCACGAAGATCCTTCCCGATCTCCTGACGACCTTCCGGAAGAGCTGGCCAGGCATCCACATCGTGCTTCGGGAGTCCCGGGACTGCGCCGACTTGATTCGCGACGTCGAAACCGGCGACGTGGATGTCACATTCCTCGACATCGGTGTCTACGACACGGGGCAACTGTCGGTCAGCCCGCTGCTCGACGACCCGATGATGTTCCTAGCGCCCATCGACGCTCCGGCGGCGGACACACGGGTGGTCAGCATCGCGGACATCGCCCATCTCCCGATGATCGGCACCCGCAACCCGGCATGCCGACTGATCATCGACGAAGCATTTCAGCAGGCACCCGCCCCGCCGACCTACATCTTCCGCTCCGACGACAACCCGACCATTCAACAGCTGGTCAGCTCCGGCATGGCCTACTCGGTACTTCCAATGCTCGCAGTGGACGAGAACGACCCGAACCTGGCGCTCATCCCGATCCGCCCCCAGCCCCCACCACGACGCCTTGGCATCGCATGGCACCCGGAACGCAGACGGCCGGCTGCTCTCAAATCCTTCACAGACGCCGCCGCCGACCTCTGTCGCGATCTAAGTAAGCGATGGACGGCGTCACACGCCGCATAAGAGCCTGTCGCCTGCGGCGGAGCGGCGGCCGGCGGGCCGCACTGACCACGCATGCCGTGGCCTCGGCCAGCCGCTTCAGCGGAAATGCGGTCGTCATCGTCGCTTGCCGCGCTCGCGAGGACGATGAGACGCGATCTCGCGACGTCGAGCGGCGACCGGCACCGCCCCAGCCGCACCTCTTCCCGTCTGGTGCCACGTGAGGCCAAGCGTGTCAGGTAGCTCTAGGGTCGTCACGCGCCAACTTGCGCCCGCTGCGGGTACGGCTCCGGCGAGCAAGAACCGAACAGCAGCCCTAACCGATCTCGAACATCCACAACACCGCGAGTATCCCCGCCACAGCCCTGACCGCGAGGCGGTGCGATCGGGGGAGGCCGGCGACACCATCGTGCTCCTCTCGCGGAAGCAGGGTTGACACCCACCTCAATGCCATCGATCATCCCCGCCATCCGTGCTGCGCTAAGCCGTTGGTAGAGGCCATGTCCAAATTCGGGCTAAGTGTCTCCAGTACGTTGTGAGCTATGTGACGGACCTCAGCACCGGGACCACGGCACGGTTCAGTGGGGAGGAGGTATGACCAGGGCCGACGCACTCGATCGCGGCCGGAGCGCCTTCGGCCGGAATGCCTGGGCAGATGCGTTTGCCGAACTCTCTGCCGCCGATCAGCAGGACCCACTCGAGGTTGCAGATCTTGAGCGGCTCGCGATGGCCGCCTTCATGCTGGGCCGGGACGACGACGGTGATGATGCCGGAGTGCGGGCGTTCCACGAGTACGTGGGTATAGGCGATGCACCCCACGCCGCCCGCTGCGCTTTCTGGTTGTGCCTCACCCTTCTGCACCGTGGGGAGTTGGCGCGCGGCAGCGGTTGGCTCGCCCGGGCCCGCGAACTGTTGGATAAGGAAGGACTGGACTGTGTTGAGCAGGGATACCTGCTCCTGCCGGCCGCTATGCAGAGCCTGGAATCGGGAGACGCCGCGAAGGCGTACGCCGCCGGCAGGCAGGCCGCAGAGATCGGAGACCGCTTCGGCGACCCCGACCTAAAGGCCTTCGCCGGCGTGGTCCGCGGTCGGGCGTTGATCGTGCTCGGAGAAACCGCGCAGGGCGTGGTGGCGCTCGACGAAGCCATGATCGCCGTCACGGCCAGCGAGGTGTCTGCAAACGTCGCCGGGATTGTCTACTGCGGCGTGATCGTGGCCTGTCTGGAGATCTTCGATCTGCGGCGGGCACAGGAGTGGACGAAGGCGTTGAGCCGCTGGTGTGACTCGCAGCCGGGCCTGGTTCCCTTCAGGGGTCAATGCTTAGTGCACCGAGCCGAGATCATGCAGCTACGGGGCGACTGGCCGGACGCGACGGACGAGGTGCAGCGAGCGTGCGACCGCCTTGCCCACGCCACTGGCCCACCGGACGTTGCCGGCATGACGTTCTATCAGCTTGCCGAACTGCATCGGCTGCGCGGGGAGTTTACGAAGGCGGAGCTGGCGTATCGCCAGGCCAGCCGGTTCGGTCGCAGCCCGCAGCCCGGCCTGGCACAGCTACGTTTGGCCCAGGGAAGAGTCGACCCCGCAATGGTGTCAATCCGTACAGCGCTGGACGAAGCTCCGAACCGCGTGGCCAGGTCCGATCTGCTCGCCGCGTACATTGACATATCGCTCGCTGCCACCGACGTCCAGTCCGCGCGTGCCGCCGCCGATGAGCTCGCCGAGATCGCCGGCGACCTCGATGTGCCGCTGCTACAGGCCGTTGCGACCCGCGCGACAGCGGCGGTCCTGCTCGCCGAGGGTGATCTCCGCGCCGCGCTCGCCGCCGCGCGCCGCGCATGGGCGGCGTGGCGGGAGCTGGAGGCGCCGTACGAGGCGGGGCGGGCTCGGGTCCTGGTCGGCCTCGTCTGCCGAGCCCTCCACGACGAGGACACCGCGGCAATGGAGCTGGATGCGGCCCGTCAGGTCTTCGCCCAGCTCGGCGCCGTCCACGACCTGGCCCGGGTCGATGTGTATACCGGTGAGCGGCGGGGCCACGAAGCTTCCGGGCTGAGCCCCCGCGAGGTTGAGGTGCTTCGGCTGGTCGCGTCCGGAAAGACCAACCAGGCCATCGCGACCGAGCTGTTCCTCAGCGAAAGGACCGTGGAGCGGCACGTCAGCAACATCTTGACCAAGCTCGACGTCGGCTCGCGCACCGCCGCGGCGGCATACGCGTTCGAGCACCAGATCCGATGACACGCTACCCAGAACCACCCATTGCAATGGCCGGGGTTTGCGTGGTTTCCCCGATGCCGCCGCAGTCCATGCCGCCTAGCGTCGACGCACAAGCCACGACGCGGGGAGGCCAAAGATGCGGCCGATCGGTGACCACGCGGTCGTCCTCGGAGCCGGCATGGCTGGGCTTCTCGCCGCCCGGGTCCTGACCGACGCATACGAACGAGTCACGGTCGTGGAACGCGACCCGCTCTCGGAGACGACCGAGAATCGACGGAGCGTCCCCCAGGGTCGGCACGCCCATCTGCTCGTGCCCCGAGGGACGCAGATCCTCGACGAGCTCTTTCCCGGTTTGACCGCGGACATGGTCGGCGGAGACATGCCGATGATCTGCGACTTCACGGAGCTGAGCTTCGCCCCGGGCGGTCATCTGCTCCGTCTGAAGGGACAGCCCGATCAACCCTTAATCTATACGGCTGGCCGACCGTACCTGGAAGGCCACGTCCGCGCGCGGGTCCGCGCACTGGCCGGGATCGAGATCGCAGACCGGTGTGAGATCGTCCGGCTCGTCACCACCACGGCACGAGACCGCGTCACCGGGGTGCGGATCCTGCATCTTGCCGGTGACGGCCACGAGGAGACCCTTGATGCCCAACTGGTCGTCGACGCGACCGGCCGCGGCGGACGCACGCATGCCTGGCTGGCAACGATCGGCTACGACCAGCCGCCGGAAGAGCGGCTCACGATCCAATTGAAGTACGCCACTCGACACCTTCGGCTGCGCCCTGGCGCTTTGGGCGTACGGAAGGTGGTCGGCATCGGTGCCCAGCCGGACCGGCCTACTGGCTTCGTGCTGTTCGCGCAGGAGCAGTCCGGGTGGATCCTGACGCTTTTCGGGTACGACGGACACCACCCGCCGACTGACCACGAAGGATTCCTCGCCTTCGTCGAGGAAATCGCCCCGCCGGACGTCTTCGACGCGATCCACGACGCCGAGCCACTCGACGACATCGTCGCCCATCGGTTTCCGGCAAACGTTCGCCGGCGATACGAGCGGCTCCACCGCTTCCCGGCAGGGCTGCTCGTGGTCGGCGACGCCATCTGCAGCACGAACCCGGCGTACGCCCTCGGCATGTCGGTCGCCGCTGTGCAGGCGGTGGCATTGCGCGACTCGTTGGCCAACGGTGACCACGATCTAGCCCAGCGGTTCTTCCAGGCCGCCGCGAAGCCGGTCGACATGGCCTGGCAGTCGACGGTCGGCGCCGACCTGGCGCTGCCCCAAGTGAGGGGGCCGCGGCCGCTACCCGTCCGAGTCATCAACGCCTACGTCAACCGGGCCCTGACCGCAGCCGAACACGACCCCGCAGTGGCCGAGCAGTTCTTCCGAGTCGCCGCCCTGCAGAACCCGGCCATCCGAATGTTCCGACCTGCCACGGCGCTCCGCGTTCTGCTCGGCAATCTCCGACATCGCAGCCCCTATCATCGGCCCAGGGACACGGGGCCGGTCCTCCCTCCACATCATCCGACGACGAGGCCATGACTGTTCAAGACCGCCGACGACGTCGGGCTCGCACCTGACAGGTGTGCTTCCGCGACGGTTAGGAGATATCCCACTTGGCGCGGCAGCGCTCCGGCAGGAGATCGACCAGCCACAGACGATGGAGGCCCCGTGCGGAGCGAGGGTGTCCGAGTGCTCATTGTCGGCGCCGGAATTGCCGGCCTGGCGAAGGCCCGGACGCTGCGCGGCTGGGGTGCGACGGTGGAGTTCGTCGAACGCGACGACGCGCCGATGTGCCAAGGCACCGGATCTAGCTGCCCGGCAACCAGTCCGTGCACTCGATGGTCTCGGACTTGGGACGCAACAGGCCGAGCTCGCGGTGTGCATAGAGCGACAACGCGTTGCCGATAATCGCGGACGCGTGCGCTTCGAAGTCGAGGCAGCCGGCGTCGATTCCCGTGGCCATGAAACCGACGACCCATCAAACGGCTCCGTGTGCTGGTGGCAGATCAACTTGGCGGAGCGTGATCCATTTGGCTCGCTTGTGGTGACGGGAGGAGGTAGTCGTCGTCTTCCCATTCGAGGTGGACGGCGCCGGTGGTGTCGCCGGCCCGGCAGAATTGGAGGAAGCTGCGATATCCGAGTGCCTTCTCGCTGAAGCCCGACCGGATCCGTCGGATCTGGTCCTCGAGCCTCGACAGCGCGGCCCGACCGTTGCTGTCGATTAGTCCTCCACCACCGACCGGAGCAGGTCGAGGGCTCCTCCTGTCCGTCGAACGCAAGCAAAGCACCTCGGGTCGCCCCTCGTCGGCCCCTCGGCCAGCTCGATGACGCGCCGCCCCATCAGCTGACGCAGCAGCTCACCGAGCATCACACGTCGACTGATCGAGGACTTGGCCATCCGAGCCAGCCGCGCGCCGCTGGATCGTGCGGTTGCCTGCATGGACGGCCGGGAACGGACGTACTCGCCGCAGTCAACGACGAGATCGACGCCGAACTCGGTTCGCATCGGATGACACCCAAGTGAGCCTGATGACCACTACAACTAGTGACACCCAGCCGCGGCCTCCTGTGGTTCTATCGGGACATGCGCTATGCCATCACCGGTGCGACTGGCTTTGTCGGAGGTGCCCTGGCCCGCAGGCTGCGAACCGACGGCCACGATGTCGTGGCATTGGTCCGGGACCGGGCGCGAGCCGCGGACCTCTCCGACCTCGGGGTGACCCTCTTGCCTGGCAACCTCGACGACGAAGCCGCACTCGACCGGCTGTGCCATGAGGTGGATGCGCTGTTCCACGTCGCCGGCTGGTACAAGCTGGGTCAGCGCGACGCTTCCTTGGGCGAAACCGTCAATGTGGCGGGAACGCGGAACGTCCTGACCGCGGCCCGGCGATCAGAGGTGCCGAGGGTGATCTACACCAGCACGCTCGCGGTCAACTCCGACACCCACGGCGCGGTGCGCGACGAGACCTACCGGCACATGGGCGGCTTTGTCAGCGCCTACGACCGCACCAAGGCGGCAGCTCACCAGATCGCCGAACGCTTCGCCGCCGACGGGCTCCCGATAGTTATCGTCCAGCCAGGACTCGTCTACGGACCAGGCGACACGTCACAGACCGGAGCCCTCATCGCCCGGGTAGTCCGCGGCGAACGGCCGCAGGTCCCTTCGGGTGGAGGAGTGTGCTGGGCGCACATCGACGACATCGCCTCCGGCCACGCACTAGCACTGGAGCGCGGCAAGCTCGGCGAGGCCTACATGCTGGCCGGGCCCAGACTATCGCTAGCGAACGGCCTACGCCTGGTGGCGACGATTGCGGGGACGCCAGGGCCAGTGATGGTGCCGTCCGTCATGGTCCGAATGGGCGCGGCGGCGATGGGCGTCGTCGGCAGGATCGCGTCACCACCGCCGACGCTGGCCGCCGAGACAATGCGGGCCGGTCTGGCAACCTACTACGGGACCTCCGCCAAGGCAGAGCGCGAGCTCGGCTGGACCGCCCGACCCCTGGAGCAGGGGCTACGAGAGACAGTGACCGCGCTGCGCGGATGACTACCACGGTCAGCGGTCGACCTGGGGAATGACCGTCACCGGAGAGCGCTCGGAGACTCGAAGCCCAACCCGTGATCCGTAGGGCGTCCCTCATCCCCGACTCCGGCCCACTTCAGGCGTAACGAGTCGTCGAAGAGATCATGGGACCCGACCTGTACGGCGAGGCACTGCGCTCCATGCGGAACCCCGGGACGGCCTACGACAACCCGACCCTCGGCAAAGACCCACAGCCGGCGCACTACGCGAACCGCTACACCGGCGCCGGCGACAACGGCGGGGTGCACATCAACTCCGGCATCCCGAACCGGGTGTTCTACCTCGTCGCCACCGAGCTCGGCGACACCCAGGTTGCCGCCCGGATCTGGTACTACGCCCTGCACTTCCTCAAGCCGAACAGCACTTTCGCGCAGGCCGCCACCCAGGTGGCCGACTCCACCCGGATCTTGGTCAAGGCCGGGGTCGTGCACAAGGGAGCCACCCAGATCGTGCGCGGCGCCTGGAAGGCCGTCGGAGTCGTCTGACCAACGGCGCGGGCTGAAACCGGCGGCACCGGTCGCCACGACAACCGCAGGTTCTACTCGCCTCTGATCTCGGTTTCGATCTCATCGCCGCCGTTCAACGACGGACGACGCCGAGATCGTTGCTCCCAGCCGCCGAACCCGCAGGCATGGACAGACCCGAGAGTTTGCGAACCCTCCTTGCATGAGGCCTCATTCCGTGCGGTTGGCGACGCTGGGACCTTCGGCCCTGTGGGTTGTGAGTGCATCGGCGTAGGACAGTGGGTGGGTCGGGTCTCCTGGCCATTGGCCCGGGTTCTGCGACGAGGTGGGCGCTATGGCAGCCGATACCGCCGATCAGGTTCCTGCCGACAGTCCGGAGGAGGTCAAGCGTCGCGCTGCTGAACACAGGGCTCGAGAGCCGGTGTTCGACCCGATCCTCGGCCAGCCGCTCGACGCGATCCCCGGGGGGAAGCCGGAACCGCCACACCGGCTGGTGGCGATCGGCGACTCGCTGTCACACGGCTTCCAAAGCGGTGCGGTGTTCAACACGGATATCTCGTATCCGGCGATCATCGCGCAAGAGCTCGGATGGTCGGGCTTTCGCTATCCCCGTTACCCCGG
>Ga0075431_100007190_pt1 | contig 11071 bp, 7 predicted proteins | sample RhiMetdeltSRZDD5_FD_75297 | JGI IMG/M metagenome (GOLD analysis project Ga0075431, IMG submission 75297) | Populus rhizosphere microbial communities from Tennessee, USA - Rhizosphere MetaG P. deltoides SRZDD5 | ecosystem: Host-associated > Plants > Roots > Rhizosphere > Soil | place: USA...
CAGTGTGTCCGGATCCGCTGCGACCAGTAGCTCGGTCTTCCGCGTGATACCGGGACAGACGGTGAGACCGGCGGCATGCGCACGCTCGATCCATGCTGCCCGATCGAGCTTCATGCTTCCGGTGAGGACGACGGACATACCGGCCGTCAGCACGAGGCCGCGTGTGCAGAATTGCTGAGGCCTGGCTATGGCTGGCCTAGTGCTCGGCGATGCCTCGGTGTCGAGGATCTGATCGGCCACCGATGCGCCGAGGCCGAGCAGGTGGGCGACCTGCACGATTTCGGCCCGCTCGACCGTCGTGACGACTCCGTCCGCCCAGGCGGTTCGGGCAAGGGCGCGAAGGAGATGTTCCGATCGAGCAGGGCGTTGTCCAGCATCGCCAGGTACGTGTCGACCTTGGGAACGCCGCTACGCGGCATCCGATCAACCATGCGCGCCAGAAAGTGCGGTTCAACGCGATCTCGCGGTGCCCGCTGCACCGCCGAGACCGGGCACCCAGGCATCGGTGGCCACGGCCAATTTGCGCATTTCAGGTGGCCTTCCGTCCAGGCGACGCAGCTACCGTCCCTGCCAAGCAGGTAGCCGAACAGGGCGCTCGCTGCCCGGGCGTCGGCAAGGGCGGTATGCCATTCATGACATGCTATTTTCGCCGATCGGCAGCAGTCCATGAGAGAGCGGCCGGCCCGAGGAAGTGCCCGACCGGCGGCCGACATCGTGCAGATCCCACCGCCAGCATCGAACGGAACTACCATTCCGAGACGGGCGAACTCGGCGGCCAGGTGGCTGGCGTCGAACGGCCAGTTGTGCGCGACGGGGATACGGCCGCTGAATCGACGCACAAGCTGCGTCAGGATGCCCCTGGCCGAGTGATGTGGTGTGCCGGGCCGAGGTGCAGTCGGCCCGGCTGTCCCACGTATGTGGCCAAGGTAAGCGTTCCGGGGCCGCCGTACCTGCCGGTCAGCGGCGGAAACGGAATATGGCTTGGTGTGTGGTGCCGTCGTTGAGCGTGAGATCGAGCCGCCGGCAGCTGTCGGCCCACGATGTCTCGGTGTCCCAGACGTAATGGTAGAGGCCCGTGACGGGGTCGTAGCTCAGTGTGCTGTTGCCGGGTGTCGCAGTGGTCTCGATCTCGTCGACCGGTGCATTGGTGTCGCAGCCGACCTGAACGGATGCGGGTGAGCCGTTCGGCAGGATGTCGAGTCCGAAATACCCGCCGATGCCGAACTTCAGCGGCACAGCTTGGCCGGCGCGCATCGTGTTCACTGTCGGCGGATCGTTGACCGGTGCCCCGAATCCGGTGAACGAGTATCGCGGAATGGTGATGATGCTGCTGGCCGAGGCGAACGCCTCCGCGCCCCTGTCGTCCTTCACCGCCAATGTGACGAGATAGGTGCCTGGAGTGCTGTAGGTGTGGCTGGCCTGCGTCCCGGTGGCGGTCGTACCGTCCCCGAAGTCCCAGACGTACTCGGTCAGCATGCCGTCCGGATCATGGCTTGGGCCGGCGTCGACGGTGACGGTACGGTCGGCGAACGTGTGGGTGAAGGCCGCCGCCGGCGGTGCGTTCGGCACCGGCTGGGTGTAGACGGTGATGCGGGTCTCCTCGCCGTGCGGCGCTACGCGGGCGCCGTACAGGGTGGCGGTCCAGGTGCCGGCCTCCGGGTTGGGAATGCGATAGGTCTCGAACGTGGGTCCAAGCAGGTGCTGCACGCCGGGTTCGTTGGTGCTGCGGGTGTAGGTGTGCCCGGACGGCGAGGTCAGGCTCAGCACCACGTCGCTGCCGGGCCACTGGGTGGCTACCGCCAGCGAGGGCGTGGTCGCGACCTGGAAGGGATAGCTCAGCGTCTCGTCGGGTAGCACGTTGAACAGCTCGCCCGGGGCCGGGGACCGCAGCGCGGCGGCCACGGCGTCGGCGATCAGGCCATGGCCGTATTCGTTCGGGTGGTAGGACTCGACCCGGGGCAGCCAGATTCCATTCATGAAGTGCTCGCTGCTCGGCCCGCACAGTTCGTGCCCCTGGGGCGTGTCGTAGAGATCGACCACCTGCAGCCCGAGCTCGCCAGCAGTCTGTGCGATGTAGTCGTCCAACTCCTTGATCAGGGCGTTGACCCAGCGCTGGTCGGTCCTGCGCATGCCAGCGGCGCAGAACTCGTCGGCCGTCTGCTCGGTGGCGCCGCCCGCGACGAAGAACCTGGGGTAGTTGACGACGACGATCCGAGCGAACGGGGCCCGTTCCCGCACGCTTCGGTAGACCGTGCCGAGCCGGTCGTTGGCCTTGAACGCCTCGAAGTCGTGCCGCAGCGCCTCGCCGAACTCCTGCTCGCAGCTGAAGTCGCTGAACGGGTTGAGCAAGGTCGCCTCGACACACGCCCCCAGGCGGGTTGCGAACCCGAGGTCGTTGCCGCCGATGCCGAGCGTGACCAGCTTGGTGCTGGCGTCGAGCCGGTCGAGCTGGGCTATCCCGTCGTTGTACGGCGGGTGGTCGGGTACCACCTCGCCCTGGCTCAGATGCTCGATGGTCGCGCCACTGCAGGCGCCGAAGTTCAGCTGGAGGTCGACCACGTGCTGGTCCACCAGCCGCTGAGGATAGGCGTGCTCAGACCGGTGGCAGCGGTTCACGTCGCTGTCGGTCGGCGCGATATAGGACCCGGCGCCCTCGCCGCTCTGGAAGGAGTCGCCGAGCGCCACGTAGGCGGTCTGCGGCGCGGCACCGCTGCGCACGCGGAAGGCGTGCCGGCCGGGCACCTCGTCGTCGGTGCTGGTATTCGCCAGACCGGTGGCGCTGGAGTCCAGGAAGGCACCGTTGGCCAGCGAACCCGCCAACTGGTACCAGGTGCCAGGCTGTCCGCTGCCGTTGGAGAAGCCAGCCGCCGCGGACACGCCACCCAGCCCGCCGGTGCCGCCGCTGGCATCGCCGGTCTCCCATTGGATCTGGTCGTAGTTGAACACGATGTCGACATCGCCTGGTCCAGCATCCTCGCGCTGCACGATGACGAGCTGGAAGGAGTTCAGCTTGTCGGTGTGCATGCTGTAGTAGCCGACGTTGACCCAGTTCACGCAGAACGCCCGGTGTCCGGCGTAGGTGGTCTCGCCCCATCCGTAGTGCACCGTGCTGCCGACCCGGGTGTCCACGTCGGCGAAGAACGGTGCGATGATCGCGCGGTTCGTGCCGGCGAGCCCGAACGGGGTGTACGTGCTCAGCGGTGCGTCGAAGGTCACGTTGCCGTTGTTGTTGACGTACAGCGACTCGAACGTATCGCCGTAGAAGTTCACCCCGAACGGCAGCGGCACAGTCCCGGTGGACGAGTCGTCGTTGGCCGGCAGCTCGTGCTGCATGCAGTCGGTCGTGCGCAGCACGGCATCCGACGACGGATGCATCGTCGTGCCGCATGCATACGCCGTCGATACCGATTCACCCTGAGCGTTGAACGCCTTCACCGAGAAGCAGAAGTAGCTGGTCGCCGGCAGTCCCCGCCACACATAGCTCGTCGAGTTGGCCGCCACCGTGACGTAGCCAATCCCGTTGAACACCCGGAAACCGGTCTCGCTGTCCGAGTTGTCCGTCCAGGTGACCCGCAGCTCACTCTGACTTACCACCGCAACGACAGGATTCGACGGTGGCGCCGGCCGGCACCGCCCATTCACGTAGCCGTCCCGGGACGAGTGCGGGACCCAAGCCGGGTCGTAGAGTCCGAACTTCTCGACCGTGTCGTTCAGTGGGAAATCCTGCAGCGTGAACCAGACGGCCGCCCGGACGATGTTGGGCATCCAGTCCGCCTCGATGACCTCGAACGCATTGACCAGGTTGTGACACTGAACCGCCTGGCTCAGCTCGTCCGAAATCTCCCAGCTGAACTCGGTAATGTACAGCGGCTTTCCGAAATATGTCGCGAGGCCGGTCAGGTAATTCGTCACCGGCGGGTGGCCCGTCTCGTTCTCGGCTATCGCACCCGGGTACATGTGGATGCCGATGCCGTCGACGGCATCGCCAAGGCCGAGGTAACCGCCGAGCTGGTCGCTGATCGCGCTGTCGACGCCCCGAAGGTAGTTCACGGCATCGGTCTCCCCGCCGGTGATGACCAGGTCACCGCAGTCCCGGACCACCCGCGACGATCGGGTCAAGATGTCCGCGTACCGGGCCGGCTCCAGGCGCGTTTCCGCCAGGCTCGGCTCGTTCCAGATCTCCCACACGCCCACCCGCGCGTACCCATCGCTGCAGGCCAGGTTCCCCGCAGCCGAGGCGAACACGCCCGGATCGACGTCAAGTCCTGCCCCGAGCACGAACTCCTTCGTGAGTACGCCGATCACCTGGATGTGCGGCGCCAGGCTGGCCAAGTCGGTCAGGATGCTCGCGTATGCACCCCTGACGTCACAGCTCGATTCGCTGTTCCCTGCGCCTCGAAAGTCCATGCGGATCCAGCTCGTCCTGGCTAGCAGGTCGCTGTCATGCAGCATGATGTCCGCCGTCCCGGTGCGTGCGCAGGTGTCCAGATCGAGCAGCCATCCGGCCTGGATTCCGTGCGCCGACGGTGGCGTGACCTGCGCAGCCGCTGGTGCCTGACCCACCACTACCGTCAACACGGCCAGGCATAGCGCACAGCAGGCCGCCTCGGCCGCCAGCCACCCCCGTCGCAAAGTTTTCAGCATCGCGATCCCCCCTGCAGATGTGCTTGAGAAGCCGCAGCATGCGGCAAGGTGGTTGCTCGGATTCTTAACGAACGCAGCCGCATGGGAATGGCGGCCGTTGATCGCCCGCCGGACCCGGCCAGCCGGACCGATTACCAGCCCGGTGAGCAGGCCCAGTGTGACGTGTGCTTCCCGCCAATGGACATTCTGCTCAGTGGGTGGGGCCGGGTGCCGCGGGCGTTGGTGTGGAACAACTAGTCAGGGGTCGGGTAGTGGGGCGAGGCTGTCGGCAGTAGCTGACCGATGCGATGAGAGCCTTCCGCGGAACGCTGGGGTCAGGGTTAGGTGCAGACGAACCTGGGCGGGCCGAGCACCGAGACGCCGGATCCGTCGAATCGGCCGTACGACCGGAAGTAGCCGGTGCCGTCGTAGTTCTGGCAGTCCAGGTAGGGCCAGTAGCTCTCGTAGACGGACACGCCGGCGCTGACGTAGTTGCGTGTGCACCAAGACGATATCCAGTTTCCGGCCCCGAGCTCCTCGGCCTCGCACACGATGAGGATGCAGCCGGCGGCCGCGGACGGATTGGTCACCTTGACCCGACCGGCGACCCGGTATTCGTAGGGTGGAGTGCTGGAGCCGAGGGAAATTAGCCCGATCGCGAGTGGCTGCAGGTAGGCCGCCGAGCAGGTGCCGGCGATCGAGGTGCCTTCGTGGCCCGCCGCGGGCGCGGCGGCGGCCGGACCGTTGCTCAGGCCGAGCAGGAGTAGCAGCACGGCGGCGCTGGTGGCGAACAGACGGCGGGGTTGAAGCAGATGGCTCACGGTAACCTCCTAGGCTAGGTGTGTATTCAATGGAGCGACTACCTGTTGATGACATCGATGTATCTCGAATTTGTGATGGGCAACCTCTTGTGCCAAGTGCTGAACGTCCAGTCAGCGGTTGCGCTGACCCGCTGTTGCGCCGATTGCGTTCCAGTGTGCGATGGACAGCTCACTCGTCGTGATGGCAGACGCTTCAGGGCAACGACCGACCGGGAGTGTCTGCCTGCTTGTTTGTCAAGGTTCGTCAGAATGGCGACTTTTAGCAAGCGTGGCGTCACTTACCGAGAACGCGGTCCTGGTTAGGCCGGTAGGGTGAGGTTACTAGGCCGCGCAGTTGTCGTTTGTACGTTTCTGGTCGGTCGCCCCTCCGATCAAGTGGCTGGGTAACTTCTGGTGCCCGCTATCAGGGTGAGCCGGGACTGTTGCTCGAATCCCTAACGGAGGCGTCAAGATCGGAACGGCTCGCCTCGCAGTATTAGGTCGACCGGGGGGTCGTGATGGAGTTTCGGCTGTTGGGTCCTGTCGAGGTCCGGGCAGGCGGGCGGGTTGTGGCGGTGGGGCCGCCGCAGCAGCGCCTGTTGCTGGCGGCGTTGGCCGTGGACGCCGGCCGTCCGGTGCCGGTACAGACCCTGGTTGACCGGATGTGGGAGGAGGCGCCAGCGGGAGCACGACGCACCCTTTATGTGCTGGTCAGCCGGCTACGAGGGGCGCTGAAGCCGGCCGCGGCAGGGGGTGCCCCGGCGTTGCTGGTGCGTCGCGGTGGGGGCTACGCGCTGGAGGTGAACCCCCAGCAGGTGGACCTGCACCGGTACCGGCGTCTGGCTGCGGTGGCACGTGACCCCAATACCGGGGACGGCGAGCGGGTGGCGCGGTTACGGGAGGCCGTGGCGTTGTGGCGAGGAGATCCCCTGTCCGGCCTTCCCGGGCACTGGGTTGAGCGGACCGCCATGTCCGTGCGGCAGTTGCATCTTGGGGTGGTCGTCGCCTGGGCACTGGCTGAGCTGCAAGCCGGCAACCCCGGCGCAGTGGTTGCTCCGCTGACCGAGTTGGCCGGCGAGCACCCGCTGACCGAGCCGCTGACCGAAGTGTTGATGCGCGCTCTCGCCGCGACGGGACGCGCGGCCGATGCGCTCGCCCTGTACGCCACTACCCGCCGGCGGTTGGCCGACGAGTTGGGCACCGACCCGGGGGCCGCGCTGCAGGCGGCGCATCAGCAGATCTTGCGTGGCGACCTCGGACTATCCGTGCCCACCACGCCTGCGGCGCGGGCTCCGGTGGTGCCGCGGCAACTGCCCGCCTCCCCGGCCCACTTCGTAGGACGAACGGAGGACCTGGCCGACTTGACCGCCATCCTCGACTGCGCCGATCGCGCGACAACGGTGGTGGTCTCAGCAATCGGTGGTACAGCGGGAGTTGGCAAGACCACTCTGGCCGTGTACTGGGCGCATCAGGTGCTCGACCGGTTTCCGGACGGGCAGCTGTACGTGAACCTACGCGGGTTCGACCGGGCCGGTGCGCCCCTGGCACCGGAGGTCGCGATCCGGAGGTTGCTCATCGCCCTGGGGGTGGCGCCGCCGCAGGTTCAGGGCGAGTTGGATGCCCTGGCCGCCCTGTACCGCACCGAACTGGCCCGGCGGCGGATGCTGATCCTGCTGGATAACGCCCGCGACAGCATCCAGGTGCGTCCGCTGTTGCCCGGCACCGCAAGCTGTCTGGTTCTGGTCACCAGCAGAAACCAACTGTCTGGGCTGGTCGCCACCGACGGCGCCCACTCAATCAACCTGGACGTGCTCACGCCGGCCGAAGCGCGGCAACTGCTGTCCAACCGACTCGGGCCCGCCCGGGCCACCGTCGAACACGACGTGGTCGATCAGATCACCATCAGGTGCGCCGGCCTGCCGTTGGCGCTGGCCATCGTCGCGGCCCGCGCCGTCACCCAACCCCAACTGTCGCTGCGCACGCTGGCAAATGAGCTGCGAGACGTCGACCGGCTCGACGCGCTGCACACTGACGACCCGGCCACCGACGTCCGTGCCGTGTTCTCCTGGTCGTACCAGGCCCTGACCCCCGATGCGGCCCGACTATTCCGGCAGCTGGGACTGCATCCGGGTCCGGACCTGTCGGCAGCGGCCGCGGCCAGCCTCGCCGCCCTGCTACTGCTGCGAACCCGCACGCTGCTTGGCGAGCTGACCAGCGCGAACCTGCTCAATGAGCACACCCCCGGCCGGTACACCCTGCACGACCTGCTGCGCACCTACGCCGCCGACCTCGCCCGCACCCACGACACCGACCACCAGCGCCACATCGCCACCCACCGAACGCTGGACCACTACCTGCACAGCGCCCACAACGCCGACAGGCTCAGCTACCCGGCCGCAGACCCCCTCACGCTCACCCCGCCACAGACCGGGGTCACCCCGGAGCACCCCGCCAACCACGAGGAAGCGCTGGCCTGGCTCACCACCGAACACCAGGTCCTGCTTGCGATCGTCAACCACGCCGCCACCACCGGATTCGACACCTATACCTGGCAATTGGCCTGGATCATCACCATCTACCTCGACCGCAGCGGACACTGGCACGACCGTGTCGCCACCGAACATGCCGCCGTAGCCGCCGCCCGACGCCTCGCCGACCCGAATGCGCAAGCCGACGCCCACCGCCAACTCGCCCACGCTTACACCCGGCTAGACCAGTACGACGAGGCCTACACCGAACTCAGCCACGCCCTCAAGCTGTACCGCGACACCGGCGACCCGACCGGACAAGCCCACACACACCGCTACCTGGCGTACCTGAGAGGACGACAAGGTGACCACCGCGCGGCTCTGCACCACGCCGGTAAAGCACTCCAGCTGTTCCAGACCGCCGATCACCGACCGGGGCAAGCCCGCGCCCTCAACGAGGTTGGCTGGGAACACGCCCAACTCGGCAACCACCAACACGCCCTCACCGCCTGCGGGCAGGCACTCACCCTGCTACAGGAACTCGGCGACCGCTCCGGCCAAGCCAACACTTGGGACAGCCTCGGCTACACCCACCACCACCTCGGCAACCACACCCAAGCCATCACCAGCTACCAACACGCCCTCGACCTATACCGCAACCTCGGCGACCAGTACAACGAAGCCGACACCCTTATACGCCTTGGCAACACCCACCACACCGCCGGCAACCCCCACCACACCCAAACCGCCTGGCAACGCGCACTCACCATTCTCGACCAAATCCACCACCCCAACGCCGACCTAGTTCGCGCTAAACTCGCCAACCTGTACAACTGACGCCTTGGCCCAGGACGTCCGCGTCGAAGTGGAATCGAACGGCGGTGGCCAGCTGGGTTCGTGGGTGTATCGGCAACGTGCGGGGGCGCGATGGGCTCTTCCCGTAGTCTCCTGTCCGAGGCGGCGGCACTCGGTGACGTCCGGCCAAAATTCGGTCGGCCGCAGGACCGGCTGATCCGCTGACATCGGCGGCGACGTTTGCGATCTCGTCCGGGTGCCCGCGCGAAGCGGCGGTTCGGCGAGGATGGGAGGGTTCGGCGTGACTCGTATCGGGTTCGAGTGGCAGTTCAAGACCGGGGTGCTCGCCATGAAGGACGCGAGGGACATGGCCGGAGCCCCGCTCGCCCTGCCGTCGAAGAGTCTCGTGTTCCGAGACGGTGCCACCGGGGTCAACATCGAGTCTGACTCCGGCGAGGATCGCTTCGGCCAGGGTGGCGGCGTCGCGCTCGAAGTGGGCGAGGGTGACCCAGTGGCCGCCTTCGATGCCGACGTTGTCGAGACCGGCCATGACGAATGCCTGCAACTCGGACTCGGTGGGCTCGTGGTCGAGGACGAGCGCGAACTCGTAGATCATGGCTTCCCTACCCACGTGGTCTCGGTGTCGCTGGATGAACGTGCGGATCAGCATGCACGGCAGCGCCTCGCTGTTCGGCGGGGTCGAGTGCGTCGGTAAGTTGGAGCGACCTGCCCGAGTTGCCGCCCGTCCCACCCCGGACGTGTGGGGTAGGAGAAGATGCCAGGGTGACGACGTGCGCAGCTGTGGACTTCGCTTCGGCCACGGCCGGCGTCGGTGGCGCTGTTGTTCGCGCGGCCGGGTTCCCTCGTCTGCGTTACATGGGGTCCAAGTATAAACTCGTTCCACAGCTCGCTGAGACCTTCGTCGAGATCGGTGGTAACACCGCGCTAGACGCGTTCTCTGGCAGCGGGGTCGTCGCGTATACGCTCAAGGCGCTGGGCTACCAGGTCACCACCAACGACTTCCTCAAGTTCCCTTCGATCATCGCTACCGCGACGGTGGAGAATCAGTCCGAGCTGCTGACGGTAGGGAATATCGATGCGCGAGCACTTCCGCGAGCGGGCGGCTGAGTACAACGCCGTCGTGTTCGACAGCCGCCAGCCCTCTCGGGCATTGTGCGGGGACGTCAGTGCGGTCAGCGGCACGTTCGATCTGGTCTACCTCGACCCGCCTTACGCGCCGCCGCGTGACGACAACTGCTATATTAAGCGTTATCATTTTCTGGAGGGTTTGTCGATGTACTGGCGCGGCCAGTCGATTATGGAGCACACGAAGACGAAGAAGCTCGCGAAGCGCTATACGCCGTTCTCTTACAAGCGTACCGTCGTGCAAGCTCTGCGTGAGACCTTCAAGCAGTTCGAGGGCGCGACGATCGTCCTCTCGTACTCTTCGAATGCGGTGCCTGATGCCCAGACGATCGAGGCCGTGCTCCGCGAAGTGAAGAGTGTGGTCGAGGTTCGGAAATAGATCATCGGTACTCGTTTGGCACGCATGCGGCCGCGCGGCGCCGCGCGGCGTCCGAGTACTTGTTCATCGGACGATGACCACACCGATCCAGACGTTTGCGGCCTACGTCGCGTCGCTGGGGCGGCTAACCCTGCATGTTGACCCGACGCTAGAGACGCCCGAGACCGAGCAGATTCGAGCGGCGGCCGAGGGCCTGGCCGATCTCGCCGAGATATCCCGTCAGTCGCCTGCCGCGTGGGCGCTGGCCCGACCGACTGACGCGCCGGTTCTTGCGCAGGACTTGAGCCTGATGACTGCGGCCCGGACGCGGTTTACCGGCCGCAACGGGCGGACCGCGCCGTGCGACCTCGCGGTGTTGTCCGGCGCGCATGTTGTCATCGCGGTAGCAGCTAGGGGGCTTGACTCGACCGGATCCAAGCTCACCGACGCCGTGTGTGAGGTCGAGGAGATGGCCGATGTCCGGCTGCCGACGCAGTTCATTATGGTGGTGATCGACGGCATCGGGTCTTTCGGTCGGCCGCAGGAGCGGCTGATCCGCTGACATCGGCGGCGACGTTATGCGACTTCGTCCGGGTGCCCGCGCGAAGCGGGCGGTTCGGCGAGGCTGGGAGGGGTTCGGCGTGACTCGTATCGGGCTCGAGTGGCAGTTCAAGACCGGGGTGCTCGCCATGAAGGACGCGAGGGACATGGCCGGAGCCCCGCTCGGCCTGCCGTCGAAGAGTCTCGTGTTCCGCGACGGTGCCACCGGGGTCAACATCGAGTCTGACTCCGGCGAGGTCGAGTTTGTCACCGACCCGGTGGACGACTGGGATCACCTGGTTGCGCAGCTCGTGCTGATCGGTGATCTGATCACCGTGCTG
>Ga0075431_100007192_pt1 | contig 11069 bp, 10 predicted proteins | sample RhiMetdeltSRZDD5_FD_75297 | JGI IMG/M metagenome (GOLD analysis project Ga0075431, IMG submission 75297) | Populus rhizosphere microbial communities from Tennessee, USA - Rhizosphere MetaG P. deltoides SRZDD5 | ecosystem: Host-associated > Plants > Roots > Rhizosphere > Soil | place: USA...
TACAAGCTATCGCTGCTGCCCTCGGGCGTCGTGCGTCCCGGCAAGCTGTCGGTGATTGGCAACGGCGTGGTCATCGACCCCTGGGCGCTCAGCGATGAGATCGGCCGGCTCGAGGCGCAGGGCGTGAAGGTCGATGCCGCCAACCTGCGGGTCGCCGAGAACGCCACGCTGATCCTGCCGCTGCACCGCGAGCTCGACCAGCTGCGCGAGAGCGCGGCCGGGGAGGGCAAGATCGGCACCACGGGGCGCGGCATCGGACCGGCCTATGAAGACAAGGTAGGCCGCCGGGCGATCCGCGCGCAGGATCTCAAGAATCTGGGCACGCTCGGCCCCAAGATCGATCGGCTGCTGGTGCACCACAATGCGTTGCGGCGCGGGCTTGGCAAGCCCGAGATCGAACGGGACAAACTCGAGGCCGAGCTGCGCGAGATCGCGCCGCGCATCCTACCTTATGTCGCCAACGTGTGGGCGCTGCTCGATGGCGCGCGCCGCGCCGGCAAGCGCATTTTGTTCGAAGGCGCACAGGGCGCCCTGCTCGACGTCGACCACGGCACCTATCCGTTCGTGACGTCGTCCAACACGGTGGCGGCGCAGGCAGCAACCGGCTCCGGCATGGGTCCGCGCGCCATCGGCTACGTGCTGGGGCTCGCCAAGGCCTATACGACACGCGTCGGCTCGGGGCCGTTTCCCACTGAGCTGACCGATGCCATCGGCGCCAAGCTCGGCGAGCGCGGGCAGGAGTTCGGCGTGGTGACGGGCCGCAAGCGCCGCTGCGGATGGTTCGATGCCTGCCTGGTGCGGCAGGTCTGCAAGGTGTCGGGCATCGACGGCATCGCGCTGACCAAGCTCGATGTGCTCGACGGCTTCGACGAGATCAAGGTGTGCATCGGCTACACGTTGGACGGCGAGCGCATCGACAGCCTGCCGGCCGGCCACAATGCCCAGGCGCGCGTCAAGCCGGTCTACGAGACGTTCGAGGGCTGGACGCAATCGACGCGCGGGGCGCGCAGCTGGGCCGACCTGCCAGCACAGGCCGTCAAGTACGTGCGCCAGATTGAGGAGCTGATCGAGTGTCCGGTGACGCTGTTGTCCACCAGCCCCGAGCGTAACGACACTATCCTCATGCGCGATCCGTTCGAGAACTGAGCGCATAAACCACGATCAGCTGCATGCGCAACGCGCTCTGGGCCGGCTGCCGCCCGTTCCGAAACGGGCGGTCGCTGCCCCGCGCGGTCGCTGTGGTAATCCAACATCAGATAGCCAACATCACAATTCCGCTTACTTCCATCTTGCACCGAATCGGTAGCTATTGCGCGCCTGTGCTCGGCTGATTGCTCAAGCCTGCTGTCCCGAATGACGAGGGTCCCTGCGGGGCCCCGCACGGGAGCCTGCGTGCGATGCGTGAACGAGAAAATGGGGGAATACGAATGTACAGGATGATGCTTGGGTTGGTTGGGGGCCTGACGCTGCTGAGCGGCGCGGCGCTGGCCGACGGAATGGGCTCTCGCAAAGCCGCCTCGTGCTGTGATGCGGCGCGTCCCTGGACCGGGTTCTACATCGGTATCGGCGCTGGTGCGGCCTCTGTCGTGCACGACGTCTCGTTCGGTGATTTCGTCGGTTTCGACGGCGTTGGCGGGGAAGGCGTGTTTGGCACGGTTGTGGTCGGCTACGACCGCATGCTGACCTCGCGCATCGTTGGCGGCATTTTCGCCGACTATGATTTCGCCTCCAATGTGTCCAGCGATCTGTCGATCGGTTTGGCCAGCTTCTCGGCCGAGCAGAAGGATACGTTGTCAGTAGGTGCACGCCTCGGCGTACTTTCGAGCCCGACCACCCTGTGGTATGGCACGGTGGGCTATACGCAGACCGAGTTCGATCTGAAGGGCATCAACCTCAGCGTGCCGGACTTCAAGGGCTATTTCGTTGGTGCCGGCGTCGAGAGTCAGCTGGTTGGCGGCTGGAACCTACGTGCGGAATACCGCTTCAGCCAGTTCGACAGTGAAACGGTGCTCTTCGAGGGCATCACCGTTGAGCCGTCTACGCATTCGGCTCGTCTCGCCTTGACGTACAAGTGGGGTCGCGACGAGCCTTCGCATGCTCACGCTCCGATGAAATAGTCAACAACGCGCCTGCCTCTCGTCTGTGTGGGCCGCTCCTTTCGGAGCGGCCCAGCTTCGCTTCCAGATCTACCGAGGGCCTTAACGGTGCTCGGGCTGTGTGGAGGGGGGCATGGTATGCGTGGAGGGTTGGACCTTGCGACAAAGCTCGAGGATGAGCGCGAGAGGCAGCGCTTGAGCTATTGCACTAAGCCGCGCTGGCCGGCTTGCGCACTGACGCCCCGAGCAGGCGGGTGATCTCCTCGGCGGGGGCCGGCGCGCAGACATAGAAGCCCTGCATTTCCGTGCAGCCTTCGGCTCGCACTTTGTCCATCTGCTCCCTGGTCTCGACACCTTCGGCGGTCGTAGCCATGCCCAGTGTGACGCCAAGGCGGGCCACGGAACGCACCACGGCCAGCGCATCGACATTGGCCGACGACAGATCGCTGACGAAGCTGCGGTCGATCTTGATCTTGTCGAACGGGAACTTGCGCAGGTTGCTCAGCGACGAATAGCCCGTGCCGAAATCGTCCAGCGCGACGCGCACGCCAATGTCATGCAGCCGCCTGAGCGTGCCGAACGCTTCTTCCTCGTCCTCCAGCATCACGGTTTCCGTGATCTCCAACTCGAGCCGCTGCGGCGACAATCCGGCTGCGGCCAGCGTGTTGATGACCATGTCCGCCGGGTTGCGCGAACGGAATTGGGCCGGCGAGACGTTGACGGCGATCTTTAGATGCTCGGGCCATGCGGAGGCGTCCTTGCATGCCTGGCGCAACACCCACTCGCCGATCGGAACGATGAGGCCGGTTTCCTCGGCCAGCGGGATGAAGTCGGTCGGTGGCACGTCGCCGCGCTCGGGATGCTGCCAGCGGATCAGGGCTTCGCAGCCGCAAACTTCGTCGTGCTCGAGATTGATGAGAGGCTGGTAATTGACCGAGAACTCGCCCTTCGCGTTTCTCAGGTCCTGCTCGAGACGGCGGCGGGCCTGCATGCGTTGGTCCATCTCCGGCTCGAAGAAGCGGTAGGTGCCGCGCCCTTCGCTCTTCGCTCTTGGAGCGCAATGCCCCCAGCGCCGACGCTGGCAGATCAGAATTAACTCTAAGTTGCGCAACGAGTTTAATTGCGGGTTGCCCGCTGCGCCGATGCGCACACCAGTCCGCGGTAGTGGGCGAGCCGTCCTGGAGTCAGCTCGGCGGCCAGCAGGCGCTGCGGGTTGACGGGCCCCGGCAGGGTGATGTGGCCCGCAGGCACGCGCACGAAGCCGAGCCTGGCATAGTAGGGCTCGTCGCCGACCAGCAGGACAAGGCCGAGCCCGTCGGCGCGCGCAGCATCCATGCCATCGCGCACCAGGCCACGCCCGTGCCCGCGGTTGGCAAACTCAGGGTCGACGGCGAGGGGGCCGAGCAGCAGCGCCCCATCCTTCCCGCCGATGCTGATCGGCGTGAAGCGGACGGCGGCAATGATGCGCCCGTCGATCAGGGTGACGCGGCAGTAGCGCGAGAAGGCGCCGGCGCCTTCGCGTATGCGGTAGGCGGTACGGGCGAAGCGGCCAGGCCCGAAGGCGCGTGCATGCAGGGCCGAAATCTGCGCGCCATCCTCGGGACGCACCTCGCGAACGGCGACTACCATTTCTCGCTCCTCGGCGCGCCGCCCAGTACCTCGGCGATACGCTGCAGCGTGCCCCGGGTGGTGTCATCCGGCAGGCCGTCGGCGGCGAAAAAGCGCTGCTCGGCGATCTCGCGGTTGGGAGGCGGCACGTTCGGCTGACGCCAGTCGCGCACGATGAACAGGGCGATGTGGTCGGCGGGGAAGCTGTCGAAATGAGAGTAGACGCCGAACAGCTCCGCCTCGGCTGTCAGCTCCACGCCGACTTCCTCCCGCAACTCGCGGGCCAGCGTCTCGGCGATTGTCTCGCTTTTTTCAACGCCGCCGCCAGGCATGTGCCAGCCCGGTCGATAGCCGTGTCGAACCAGCAATACCCTCTGCTGCTCATCCAGAACCATGCCCTGGGCGCCCATGGTGAGGCCGCGGGTGAAGCGCCAGTAGCGCTGCATCGCTTTGACCAGGAGGCGGTTTGTAACCATGGCGTGACGGGAGAGGCATGAGTTGGCACTGGCTGCCGCGTCATAGAGGCAGATCGACCGCGATGGAAGCACTTAGGCTTTGCGGGCTGCCATGTCCCGCACCCAGGTGAATTGGCAAGCACACGCGAAGGCGATACTGCTGGCGCCCTGTCTGGACCTCACGCCAACTGACCACCGATGCCGAAGCTGCTCACCGTCGCCCACCTGACCGACGTGCACCTAGGGCCGATCCGCGGCTTCACCCCGCGCCATTGGAGCCTCAAGCGGCTGACCGGCTACGTCAACTGGCAGAGGAACCGCCGCAACGCCTATCAGCGCGAGGTGCTCGACCGGCTGGTGGCCGACCTGCGCCAGCACGTGCCCGATCACATCGTGGTCACCGGCGATCTTGCCAATATCGGTTTGCCGGCCGAGCTGATGCACGGCCTCGATTGGCTGCGCAGCATCGGCGAGCCGCATGCTGTGAGCGTCATCCCCGGCAATCACGACATCTATGGGCGCCTGCGCCGCGATCCTGGCACTGATCGCTGGGCCGCCTACATGGCCTCCTGCGCCCAGGGAAAGGCCTGGACTGGTGGCCACTCCGGCTTCCCCTATGTGCGCCAGCTCGGGCAGGTGGCCCTGATTGGGGTGAATTCTGCCGTCGTTACGCCGCCGATGATGGCCTGGGGTGAGGTAGGGGCAGAGCAGCGCGAGCGGCTCGGCCGGCTGCTCGACAAACTGGGTGAGGCTGGACAGTTCCGGCTTGTGCTCATCCATCACCCGCCGCTGCCAGGTCAGGCCAAACCGGCGCGGGCATTGCGTGATGCGGCCGCCCTCGAGCAACTCCTTACGCAGCATGGCGCAGAGCTCGTCATTCACGGCCACAATCACCTGAACTCGCTCGAGTGGCGGCAATCGTCAAGCGGGCCGCTGCCGGTGGTCGGCGCGCCCTCCGGGTCTCTCGGCCGACCGCACAAGCGCGAGCCGCTGGCGCGCTACAATCTCTATCGCATCCAGGGACCGCCCTGGCGCATCGAACTGATCGGCCGCGGTTTGACCGAACCTGGCAGTCAAGTACAGGAACTGGAGCGAAGGACGCTTGCGCCGCATGAGCCGGGGGCATAGCAGTCCTTAGAATTCTTCAGCGGGCATGGCGTGCCCGAGCCGGTATATTCCCGGCAACTCGGAAAAGGGAATCGCACCAATGCAGAAGACCGTTGCGCCTGCGCCGGGCACAGCCAGGCCGCTTTGGGTGGTCGTCCTGTCGGCCGGCTTGATCGTCGGCATCGCCATGGGCTTGCGCCAGGTGATGGGCCTCTATCTGCCGCCCATGACCAAAGAGCTCGGTATTGGCCGTGAGCCGTTCTCCACGGCCATGGCGATTGCCAATCTGGTGTGGGGGCTCGGTGCGGTGTTTGCCGGCATGATCGCCGACCGCTACGGAGCCGGCCGGGTGGTTGTCACCGGTGCGCTGTGCACGATGATCGGCACCTACCAGATGTTTACTGCACAGACGGGCGCGGATCTGTTGATCAGTGGTGTGTTCCTCGGTTTCGGCGTGGCCGGCACCGGCATCACCTCGCTGGTTGGTGCTGTCGGGCGTGCCGCTCCGGCCGAGCGGCGCACCGCTGCCATCGCCTCCCTCGGCATGGCGGGCGGCATCGGCGGCTTTGTCGCCTTCCCCTACACGCATTTTCTGATCGAATTGCTTGGCTGGAAGACCAGTCTGCTGGTCCTCATCGCCACAATGTCGGTCATGCTGCCGCTGGCTCTGCCGTTGAGTGGCAAGCCCATGGCCGATGCCGGCATCGCCAAGCCGCAGTCGCTGGGCGAAGCCTTCAAGGAGGCCTTCACCCACCCGAGCTACCTGCTGCTGACCGTAGGCTTTTTTGTGTGCGGCTTTCATGTTGCGTTCTACTCGGTGCACCTGCCGGCGTTCGTCGCCGACATGGGGCTCGACGCTAGCGTTGCCGTTATTGCGCTGACCATGGTCGGTCTCGGCAACCTGGCCGGCACCTATATCGCCGGCCAGTCGGGACGCTTCATCGAGAAGCGGCGCGGCCTGAGCCTAATTTACTTTGGCCGCTGCTTCGTGTTCCTAGGCCTCCTGTTCCTGCCGATGACGCCGCTTACGGTGATCGGGCTCAGCACGCTGCTTGGTCTGTTCTGGCTGTCGACTGTGCCGCTCACATCCAGCTTGGTGGCCACGTTCTTCGGCACGACCTGGATGTCGATGCTGTTTGGGGTGGTGTTCCTGTCGCACCAGCTCGGCTCGTTCAGCGGCCTGTGGCTGGCCGGCTATCTTTACGACGCCACTAAGTCGTATGATGCTATGTGGTGGGTATCGATCGCGCTCGGCCTGTTCGCCGGGCTGATCCACTGGCCGATCCAGGAGCGCCCGGTGGCGCGGCTGCTGCAGCCGAGCCCGGCGTAACGCACATGAGCATGCAGGGCGAGATCAGGCATGACGCAGTGCGCGGCTCAATGCCCGTGGGCGTGCGGCTTGCGGTGCTCGCCGTTGCCGGCCTGATCTGCCTTGGCGCGCTGTACCTGATTTCGGTGCGCGGCGAGGCCCTGCTGCTTGACCTCTCCGCCCTCGGCGCCCGCATCTTCTGCTTCTGAACGGCAGCGATTGCGCTTGCTCGGCCCGCGTGCTGATGCAGCGTTGCCCGACGCCTCCTTGACCGGCGCGCACGCCATTGTGCTGGATCGGGTGTTTCGCCGATGCTGGTGGGGACTCTCCCTAGTGCCGCCTCGTGAGCCGGTCGCATAGGTTGGCGCGCGCCACGGCGACCAGTCTGCAAGGGCTGGCGTTCCACCTTCCATCACGCCAGGAGGATTGCATGGTTAGGTCTACGTTGGTCGGCCTTGCAGCGCTCGGTCTGATGGCTGGCGTGGTGGCAGCGCAAGGCAAGATGGATTGCAGTGCCGCCTACAAGGGCTTCATGGACAAGTTCCAGCAGGGACAGATTGCGGCGACCATGGGCGGCGACCAGCTCGCCAATGTGCATCGCCTTGCCCTGCGGGCCTATGATGCCTGTCAGGCTGGCGACGAGTTCAGTGCCAGACAGCTGTTCGATGATCTGGCGAAGTCCGCCAGGTAAGACCGATCATGCGCAGTCGCAGGCGTGTGGGCTTCCCATCTGGGAGAGCCCACACGTTCGTCCGGCTCTTCGCTGCTGATGCAGCGCGTCGGCACCGTGCGCTGCGCTGGTAAGGAGTATCGTCATGCCGTACTCGCGCGCTCTTCTCGCTTTTCTATTCGGTCTCGGCACCAGCCTTGCCGCGGCTCAGGCGCTTGCCCAAGCCGAGGACGAGCGTGTGGATCTGATCGTTTCGAAGGGTCCCCTGCAAGGCAAACACGCCAAAGGCAAGAGTGGCCGGCCTTCAGACGCGCGCGCTATGGCCGAGGTCAAGAAGGCTGGAGATGCATCCGGCCATGCCATGAGCATGACCAAGGCCGAGACCTGGTCGGTGCCCAAGCACAAGGTCGAGGCTGTGAAGCAGGCGGCTGCCAAGTTCGGCCTGACCGTGACCGAGGCGGGCGAGGGCTCGAGCCATATTCTTCAGGCCAAGCCCGCGGACGACGTGACGCTGACCGACAAGCAGAAGGCCATGATGGACGTCGCCAAGTCGACCAAGGGTAGCATGGGTGTCCGCCTGGTGCTGGGGCCGACTGCGCAGATGTTGGAGCACGCGCTGAGCAGGAAGGGGAAGGACGGATCGCCAACGGATGATCTTGCCAAGATCTTGATCTGCGTTAGCGAGGACAAGACGCTTACGATCAACCGCACGAGCGTTGACATCAAGCCCAACCGGAGCGTTTGGCGTGGCACCGTCGAGGGCTCCGGCGCCAACGTCACCTTGATGTGGTGGCCGAGTGGAAAGATCTCCGGGACTGTGCAGCATGACGGGCACATGTACGGCATCCGGCATCTGGGCGGTCGCGTCTATGCGATGGTCGACATGCGCGAGGAGCATATGCCGGAGGAGCATGCTCCGATGTCCTCTGCCTCGGGTGTGCGCACCGATGATCCCAACTTGCGCGACGATCCGCTGGTGCAGCAGGGCGATGCCAGTGTCCTGCGATCGCTGCTTCAGCCTCCCTCGGCTCAACGTTCTCCTGCGCCGGCGCGGAAAGATCAATTGGCCTTGGCAACGCTCCCGAAGGCCCATTTGGCAGACAAGATCAAACGACTCGCTCCACAGGACGGTTCCAAGGCCGGCCAGCCGCCCAAGGACGTCGTCATCGACGTGATTGTTGCCTACACCAAGAAGGCGGCCGGCAACTATGGCGATGTGCGGCAGGAGCTGGTCGAACTCGCCATCGAAGAGAGCAACGAGTCGTTCCGCAACAGCGGGCTCGGCCACGTCAAGCTGCGCCTGGTGCACGCCTACCAGACCAACTACGACGAGACGGGTGCGGGTCACTTCGACCATGTGTGGCGGCTTGCCGACAGGGGTGATGGCTACATGGAGGAGGTTCACAAGCTGCGCGACAAGTACCGTGCCGACGTCGGCGTGCTGCTCGTCGACGATCCGAGCGGCTGCGGGCTGTCGACACGCGTCTATGCCGATGCCAGCGAGGCTTTTTCCGTCGTCCACCACGCTTGCTCCGTCATGACCTATTCGCTGGGGCATGAGGTCGGGCACCTGATCGGTGCGCGCCATGACCGGTCGATGGATACGAGCACCGAGCCGTTTCCCTATGGCCACGGCTATGTGCACGGCACCAAGTGGCGCGATATCATGAGCTACAAGCAAAGTTGCGGCGGTTGCCCGCGGCTGCCGGTGTGGTCGAGCCCCAATGTTCTGGTGAAGGGCGAGCCGGCCGGGGCGGCCGATGCCGACAACGCCCGTGTCATTGCCGAGCAGGCGGCCAGAGTGGCGGCCTTTCGATAGGGCCCGCTTCCAGCCGGCGGACGTAAGCTAGCCTCATTCCCCTTGACTCATGGCGCATCGGGCGTAGGGTCCCGCGCGCTTCGCGCACCCGCGAGGCGGATTCTCGAGCTCCAACGAGGCAGCCATGGGCTTTTTTGCCGACAGCGTGAACCGCATCTCTCCGTCCCAGACCATTGCCATGTCGACGAAGGCGCGCGAGCTGAAAGCCCAGGGTCGCAATATTATCTCGCTGTCTGCCGGCGAGCCAGACTTCGAGACGCCTGCCAACGTCAAAGACGCGGCCATCAAGGCTCTGCGCGAGAACAAGACCAAGTACACGGACGTCGACGGTATTCCGGAGCTGAAGGCGGCCATTGTCGGCAAGTTCAAGCGCGAGAACGGCCTCGAGTACAAGACGAGCCAGGTTTCGGTGGGCACGGGCGGCAAGCAGGTGCTCTACAACGCCCTGCTGTGCACGCTCAATCCGGGCGACGAGGTCGTCATCCCGGCGCCGTGCTGGGTGTCGTATGCCGACATCGTACTACTCGGCGGCGGCAAGCCGGTGTTTGCCAACTGCAAGATCGAAGACGGCTACAAGCTCAAGCCCGAGACGCTTGACGCGGCGATCACGCCCAAGACCAAGTGGTTCATGTTCAACGCGCCGTGCAACCCCACGGGCGCCGCCTATTCGAGGGCGGAGCTGAAGGCGCTCACCGATGTGCTGATGCGGCCGAAGAACGCCCATGTCTGGGTGCTCACGGACGACATGTACGAGCACCTGCTGTACGACGATCACAAGTTCTTCACGGCAGCCCAGGTCGAGCCGGCCCTCTACGAGCGCACGCTCACCATGAACGGCTTCTCCAAGGCCTACTGTATGACGGGCTGGCGTCTCGGCTATGCGGCAGGGCCCGAGCTGCTCATCAAGACTATGTGCAAGCTGCAGTCGCAGTCGACCTCCAACCCGTCGTCGATCACGCAGTGGGCGGGCGTGGAGGCGCTCAACGGGCCGCAGGATTTCATCCCGCGCAACAACCAGAAGTTCAAGGATCGCCGCGACCTCGTCGTGTCGATGCTGAACCAGGCCAAGGGCATCAAGTGTCCGAAGCCCGAGGGCGCGTTCTATGTCTATCCGTCCTGCGAGGGACTGATCGGCAAGACGACGTCCAAGGGCGTCAAGATCAACAACGACGAGGACTTCGTGCTGTCGCTGCTCGACGAGGAGGGCGTCGCGGTCGTGCATGGCGCGGCCTTCGCCATGAGCCCATACTTCCGCGTCTCCTACGCTACGGATACGGCCTCGCTGGAGGAAGCTTGCAAGCGCATCCAGCGCTTTTGCGGTAACGCGCGCTGACGAGGAGGACGGGGCCGAGGCTGGCATCGCGGAATTTCACAACGCGAAATATCCGCGAGCCAGCAGCGGCAACTGTGGCCCTGGGCCGGCTCGCCGCTCCGCTTCGGCCGGGATACCGGTCGACCGTGGCGAGCGCTTTACGGGGAGATGCCATGACCTCGCCTGCCCACGGGCCCCGGCACCTCAAAGTCGCCGTCAACGGCATCCACATCCACGTCGCTCGCCTCACCGGGGGGCCACGACCGGTTCTACTGCTGCACGGGTGGCCGGAGTTCTGGCTGACCTGGCTGCCGATCATGCAGCGGCTCGCCGGACGGGGCTACGATCTGATCGCGCCCGATCTGCGCGGCTTTGGCGACAGCGACAAGCCTGACGCCGGTCCCTCCGACAAGGCGGGCGCCGACGTGCACGCCGCAGATGTGCTGGCGGTGCTGGACGCCCTCGGCCTCGATCGCGTCGGCTTGGTCGCCCATGACGTCGGCGCCTTCATCGCACAGGTGCTGGGCCGCGCGGCGCCGCAACGTTTCAACGGCATCTTTCTGTTCGATTGCCCCTACGCCGGCGTAGGCGCGCGCTGGTCGGTGCCGGAGCATCTGCAGGAAATTTGGTATCAGCAGTTCCACCAAAAGCCGTTCGCGGCGGAACTGGTCGGCAGCTCGCGCGAGGCCTGCG
>Ga0075431_100007194_pt1 | contig 11068 bp, 9 predicted proteins | sample RhiMetdeltSRZDD5_FD_75297 | JGI IMG/M metagenome (GOLD analysis project Ga0075431, IMG submission 75297) | Populus rhizosphere microbial communities from Tennessee, USA - Rhizosphere MetaG P. deltoides SRZDD5 | ecosystem: Host-associated > Plants > Roots > Rhizosphere > Soil | place: USA...
AGCCCATGCTTCTTGGCAAGCGCGGGATAAATGCCATCGAATGCGCGCACATAGGCCTCGCCCAGGTTGCGCGGGGCCAGCATGCCGGCCAGCAGCACCTCGGCCCCGCCGGCCTTCACGGTGGTGACGATCTTGTCGAGGTTCGCCTGCGCCTGCGCCGGGTCGAGCCCGCGCAGGGCGTCGTTGGCGCCGAGCTCCACGATCACGGCGTCGGTGCCATCCGGCACCGCCCACTGCAGGCGCTCCAGCCCGGCTGCCGTCGTATCGCCGGAGACGCCGGCGTTGATCACTTCGACCTGATGGCCGCCCGCCTTCAGCGCGCGCTCCAGCTGGGCGGGAAAGGCGTCCGATTCCTTGAGCTGGAATCCGGCGGCCAGGCTGTCGCCGAGCACGACGATGCGCAGCGGCGCCTTGCCCGCCGATTGGGCTGCCAGCGTCGTGCCCGCCACCGCCAGCAGCAAAGCCATCGCCGTCCACAGGCAATTGTAGAGGACAATGCGCGATACCATGTTTGCGGGCATTGGTTTGGGTGGCAGTGTCCGCATGGGTTTTCCTGAGCCCTCAGATCGCTGCGCCGTTATCAACGGGGTCAGACCCCTCGCATCAGCCGTTGTATTGAATGCAAACGTCCGGTGCGAGGGGTCTGACCCCGATGACCTGATGACCTTGCCGTGTTTGGACTGTGACGTAAAAACTTGCAACTCTCGGGGCAAGCCCGGGGCAAGCCTGGGCCGAAAGCCCGACCGACAAAGGGGGATCAGTGGTCAAGCCGGTCATCGCTCTCAACGACGTGTCGCTCACCCTCGCCACGCGCGCCGGCCCGGTCGAGATCCTGAAGCAGGTCAGCCTGTCCGTAGGGCCGGGAGAATCCGTGGCCATCGTCGGGCCCAGCGGCTCCGGCAAGACGTCTCTGCTGATGGTGATGGCGGGTCTCGAGCGGGCCACCAGCGGCTCGGTGCGGGTGGCCGGTCATGAGCTGGCTGGTCTCGGCGAGGACGCGCTGGCCCTGATCCGAGGCGCCAACATCGGCATCGTGTTCCAGTCGTTCCATCTGGTGCCCACCATGACCGCTCTGGAGAACGTCGCCCTTCCGCTCGAGTTCGCGGGCAAGGCCGATGCCTTCGACACCGCCCGCGCCCTGCTCGACGAGGTGGGGCTGGCGCACCGCACAGACCATTTTCCGGCGCAGCTCTCAGGCGGCGAGCAGCAGCGCGTGGCGGTGGCGCGGGCGCTGAGCGCCGGCCCGCAGATCCTGCTGGCCGACGAGCCCACGGGCAACCTGGACGGCAAGACCGGGGAGCACGTCATCGACCTCCTGTTCGACCTGCAACGACGGCGCCAGGCCACGCTGGTGCTGGTCACCCACGAGACGCGCCTTGCCGCCCGCTGCGGCCGCGTCGTGCGCATGGCCGATGGTCGGGTCGAGCCGGAGCTGGCCTCGGCATGACGGCCGCTGCAACCATCGCGCGGGCCGCTCCGGCCAGCCGCACTGCGCTGCCCCTGGTCCTCACCCTGGCCCTGCGCGAGCTGCGCAACGGCCTCAGGGGCTTCTACGTCTTCATCGCCTGCGTCGCGCTCGGCGTGGCGGCGATCACCGCTGTTGGAGCGCTGGCCGATGCCATGCGGGCGAGCTTCGAGGCCCAGGGCGAGGTACTCCTGGGCGGCGACGTGACGCTGGCCCGGCCGCACAAGGCCGCCGAAGGCGCGGAGCGCGCCTGGCTCGCCAAGCAGGGCGCCATGAGCGAGGTCGCCACGTTGCGGGCCATGGGGCGCCGGCCGGACGGCGCGGACCAGACGCTGATCGAGCTGCGGGGCGTGGATGCGGCCTACCCCCTGGTCGGCAGCGTAACGCTGGCAGACGGCATGTCCCTCACCGAGGCGGTGCAGCAGCAACCCGGCGCAGCCGTCGATCCGATCCTGCTGGAGCGCCTGTCCCTCAAGGTCGGCGACAAGCTCTCTATCGGCAAGATCGAGGTGCCGATCCGCGCCATCATCGAGGCGGAGCCCGACAAGATCGCGGAGCGCTTCACCGTCGGCCCGCGCGTGCTCGTCTCGCTCGAAACCCTGCGCCGCTCCGGCCTGATTGAGCCGGGCAGCCTGGTGACATGGCGCTATGCCCTCAAATTGGCCGACAATGCCGGCGCATCCGATTCCGGATTGGCGGCCTTCCGCGAGGCCACCAAGACGGCGGTGCCCGAGGGCGGCTTCTCCTACCGCGATCGCCGCGATCCCGCCCCGCAGATCTCGCGCACGCTCGACCGGCTGCGGCAGTTTCTCACCCTGGTCGGCCTCACCGCCCTGCTTGTCGGCGGCGTCGGCATTGCCAACGCCGTGGCCACCTACATCGACCGGCGGCGCAGGGTGATTGCCACCTTCAAGAGCCTGGGCGCCACCACGCGCACCATCTTCGGCGTGCACCTCCTGCAGGTGCTGTCGTTCTCGGCAATCGGCATTGCCATCGGCATGGGGCTTGGGCTACTCGTGCCGGTGACGCTCGGCTCGCTGCTGGGCAACGCGCTCCCCATCAAGGCCGAGCTGACCGTGACGGCGCGCAGCCTTGCCACGGCCGCAGCCTACGGCGCCCTGGTTGTCCTGCTTTTCACGCTCTGGCCGCTCGGGCGCGCAGGGCAGGTGCGGGCGGGCGTGCTATTCCGCGACGAGGTGGCGCCGGAGCGCCGCCTGCCGGGCACCGCCGTCCTGGTCGGGACGGCCGTGACCGCCCTGGCGCTCGCCAGCCTCGCCATCCTCACCTCGGAGGCGCCGCGTCTCGCCCTCTACTACTGCCTCGCCTTGGTCGGGGTGTTCGCGGCCTTCTGGGGCCTCGGCTGGGGCGTGACGTGGCTCGCACGGCGCGCGCCGCGCTCGAGCCGGCCCGAGCTGGCGCTGGCCGTTCGCAACCTCGGGGCGCCGGGCGGGCTCACCCGCGCCATTGTGCTGTCGCTGGGCGCCGGGCTGTCCCTGCTCATCGCTGTCGCCCTCGTCGATCACTCTATCGTCTCCGACCTCACCGGCCGCATGCCCCAGCACAGCCCGAGCTATTTCGTCCTCGACCTCAAGCGCACCGAGAGCGAGCCGTTCCAGGCGCTGGTCCACGAGCGGTTCCCCGACGCCAAGGTGCTGCACGCGCCGATGCTGCGCGGGCGCATGGTGAAGCTGGGCGACGTGCCCGTAGAGAAGGTGAAAGCGCCGCCGGAGGCATCCTGGGTGCTCACCGGCGACCGCGGCCTGACCTACTCGGCGACGCTGCCGGAGGGCACGCACGTGGTGGAGGGGGCCTGGTGGCCGGCCGACTACAAGGGGGAGCCACTGGTCTCGTTCGATACCGAGATCGCCAAGGGCCTGCGCCTCAAGGTCGGCGACACGGTGACGGTGAACGTACTGGGCCGCAACGTCACGGCGCGCATCGCCAACCTGCGCGAGGTGAAGTGGGAGAGCCTGTCGCTCAACTTCGTCATGGTGTTCTCGCCCAACACGCTGGCCGGCGCACCGCACAACCTGCTGACGACGATCACGCTTCCGAAGGACGTTGCCTTGGCGGACGAGGCGAAGCTGGCACGCGACATCGGCAAGGCGTTTCCCTCCACCACTGCCATCCGCGTGAAGGACGCCATCGCTGCCTTCAACGTCATCTTCCAGCGCATCATGGTGGCGGTGCGCGCGGCCGGCAGCGTGACGCTGATCGCCGGCGCGCTGGTCCTGGCCGGCGCGCTGGCCACCGCGCAGCGCCGGCGCATCAAGCAGGCCGTGATCCTCAAGACGCTCGGCGCCACGCGGCGGCGCATCCTGGCCTCGCATCTCATCGAGTATGCGATCCTGGCGCTGGCCACCTCGGCCATTGCGCTCATCGCCGGCACCATCTCGGCCTGGATCACCACCTCCAGCGTGATGGACTTCCACTTCAGCTTCTCCTGGCGCACCGCCGCCGAGGCCATCCTCCTGGCCCTCGCCCTGGTGGCCGTGTTCGGCGGCTACGGCACCTGGCGCATCCTGCGCGAGCCGGCGGTGCCGTATCTGCGGGGGGAGTAAGCGGCTACCGGGGTCAGACCCGCAGGGTCTGACCCCGACCGCTCAGTTCTCATCCATCTTCAGCGCCGCGATGAACGCCTCCTGCGGAATCTCCACCTGGCCGAACTGGCGCATGCGCTTTTTGCCCTTCTTCTGCTTCTCCAGCAGCTTGCGCTTTCTCGTGATATCGCCGCCGTAGCACTTGGCGAGCACATCTTTTCGCAGAGCGCGGATGGTCTCGCGCGCGATGATGCGGCCGCCCAGCGCCGCCTGCACCGGGATCTGGAACATGTGCTGCGGGATCAGCTCCTTGAGCTTCTCCACCATGGCCCGGCCGCGGCTCTCGGCGCGCGCTCTGTGCACGATCATGGAGAGCGCATCGACGGGCTCGGCGTTGACCAGGATCGACATCTTGACGAGGTCGCCCGGCTCGTAGCCCTTGATGTGGTAGTCGAACGAGGCATAGCCGCGGCTGATGGACTTGAGCCGGTCGTAGAAGTCGAACACCACCTCGTTCAAGGGCAGCTCGTAGACCAGCATCGCCCGCGTGCCCACGTAGGTGAGGTTCTTCTGCCGCCCGCGCCGGTCCTGGCACAGCTTCAGGACGCCGCCCAGATGCTCGTCCGGCACCAGGATGGTGGCCTCGATCCAAGGCTCCTCGATGCGATCGATGCGGTCGGGCTCCGGCATGTCGGCCGGGTTGTGCAGCTCCAGCTTGTCGCCGTTGGTGAGATGGATGTGGTAGACGACGCTGGGCGCAGTGGTGATGAGGTCGAGGTTGAACTCGCGTTCCAGCCGCTCGGTGATGATCTCCAGGTGCAGGAGCCCGAGGAAGCCGCAACGGAAGCCGAAGCCCAGCGCCGCCGAGCTTTCCGTCTCGTAGGAGAAGCTGGCGTCGTTGAGGCGCAGGCGCCCCACCGCCTCGCGCAAGTCTTCGAACTGGGCGGCATCGGCCGGGAACAGGCCGCAGAACACCACGGGCTGGGCGGGCTTGAAGCCGGGCAACGCCTCGGCCGTCGGGTGCCTCTCGTCGGTGATGGTGTCGCCGACGCGGGTGTCGGCCACCTGCTTGATGGCGGCGGTGAAGAAGCCGACCTCGCCGGGGCCGAGCTCGTTCAGCATCTCCTGCTTGGGCCGGAAGATGCCCACGCGCTCGATCTGGTAGCTGCCGCCCGACGCCATCAGCTTGACCTTCTGGCCCTTCTTGAGCGCCCCGTCGATGATGCGCACCAGCACGATCACGCCCAGGTAGGCGTCGTACCAGCTGTCGATCAGCATCGCCTTCAGCGGCGCCTTGCGCTCGCCCTTGGGCGGCGGCAGCCGCTCGACGATCCCCGCGAGCACCGCCTCCACGTTCTTGCCGGTCTTGGCCGAGACGGGAATGGCGTCGCTGGCATCGATGCCTATCACGTCCTCGATCTGTTGCTTGACCCGGTCCGGGTCGGCCGAGGGCAGGTCCACCTTGTTGAGGACGGGCAGGATCTCCAGGTTGTTGTCCACCGCCTGGTAGACGTTGGCGAGCGTCTGCGCCTCCACGCCCTGGCTCGCATCCACCACCAGCACGGCGCCCTCGCAGGCGGCGAGCGAACGTGACACCTCGTAGGCGAAGTCCACATGTCCCGGCGTGTCCATCAGGTTGAGCTGGTAGGTCTTGCCGTCGCTGTGGCGGTAGTCCAGCCGCACCGTCTGCGCCTTGATGGTGATGCCGCGCTCGCGCTCGATGTCCATCGAGTCGAGGATCTGCTCCTTCATCTCCCGGTCGGTGACGTTGCCGCACAGCTGGATCAGCCGATCCGACAAGGTGGACTTGCCGTGATCGATGTGGGCGATGATGGAGAAGTTGCGGATGAGGCTGGTGTCCGTCATGGCGCCGCTGCTTAGCACCCCCGGCGTATGGTTCAAATGACAATCCACGTTTGCCAAGCCCCGCTTGGGCCGGCGGCATCGGAGGCGGGCTGGGCGGGCGATCTTCGCGGCGGCCTCGCGGGAGATCTTCGCCAGTGCCCTTGCTGGTGCAATGCGGTAGCCAGCAGCGCTCAAGGTTGAACGATTTCCGATCACTCTCGTTTAACCTACAAAGCTAGCGATAATATCGCTGATATGTGCATTGTCTGACGATTACAATTTGTGCCGGATCTGCGAAACTGAAAGCATCATGCCTAAGACTCTCGCACCGGAAGTGCGTTCGCAATTCGCAAAGCGCCTGAAATCCATGCGGGCGCAGGGCGGGTTCGAGCGCGCCCGCTACTTCGCCAAGGCTCTCGGCATCGAGGAGAACCGCTACACCCGCTATGAGCGGGCGGAGGTCGAGCCGAGCCTCACCCTCATTCATAAAATGTGCGAGGTTCTGCGCGTTACGCCGAATGAGCTGCTCGGGTTTCCGGAGCACAGAAGCGCGCCGTTGCCTGGGGGCTTCGCCGAGGACGCGGCAGAATACGGCACCCGCGCCGAGATGGCGCCTGAACGGCACGTGGAGCTGCTGGCGTGGCGGCTGGCCTCCGAGGTTGCCGCCGTGCGCGGTGGGCATCGCGAACCCTTCGCGGTCAAAGGGGACGCCGGCAGGCTCTATCAGCTCCTGTTGAAGGACCCCTTCAACACGATCGCCGGGATCGTCTCCGATGATGCCCTGAAGGGCATGGACTCCGATCGCAAGTCCGACTTGGCGCTGCTGGTCGACGCCTTCACGGACGCTGCCAGCCGCCGGGCCGGGTAGCGGCAAGCGAGGGGCGGCCAAGGAACGCCAATGGGCCCCGGACGGCCGGGCCACGGCGTCTCCGATAGCTGCTCGGGCTATCTCATGCTGTCTCTTCCCGCCGCGGCTCGGGCCGCCTGCCCTGCCTAGAGCGCCCTAGAGCACCATCTGCAGCGGCGCCGCGAAATAGCGGAAGCCTTCACCGTGCTTGGCCACATGGCCGATGCCCGGCCAAGGGAAGTGGTAGGCCACGAGCGGGATCCTGTTCGCCGCCAGCATGTCGAGTATCTTCACGCGGGTGTTAGCCGACTGCTTGGGGTCGGTGTCGTAGGCGAACTCGATGCGCGGCTTCTCGACCAGGATCACCTGGTGGTGGGTCAGGTCGCCGATGGCGGCCAGCGATTTGCCCTCCGACGTGATCATGTAGATGGTGTGCCCGACCGTATGCCCCGGCGCCGCTATCGCCTGGATGCCGGGCAGGAACTCCTGGCCGTCCTTGACGAACACGATCCGGTCCCGGTTCGGCAGCAGGTTCTTGCGCGCGCCCTCCACGAACGGCTGCATGTAGGCAGGGTCCTTCAGCGCCAGCTTCTTCTCGTCAGTCCAAAAGTCGAAGTCGGTCTGCGACATGTAGATCTGCGCGTTCGGGAAGTTGCGGCTGCCGTCGTCTGCCATGATGCCCCAGACGTGGTCGCAGTGGGCGTGCGTGGCCACGATCGCATCGATGTCCTTGGGGTCGATGCCCGCCGCCTTCAGGCTGGCAAGCAGCTTGCCGGGAGTCGGCCCGAACATCTGTGATGTGCCCATGCCGGTATCGATCAGTATCAGCCGGTCGCCGGTGTTGACCACCAGGGCGTTCTGCTCGAGCACCACGTTGGTGGCGGAGAGGAAGTTGTCGGTGAGCATCTTGCCGATCTCCTCCTTGGACGTACCAAGGAAGCTCCCCGACGGTTCGCCTAGCGGCAGGATGCCGTCGGAGACGACGGTCATCTGCATCTTGCCGTGGTTGAAGCGATAGAAGTACGGCGCCTGGGTGGTCGAGATCGGCGCCTTCGCGTGCGCGCCCGGCACCTGCAGCGCAGCCGATCCGGCAAGTGCGGTCGCGCCGAGCAGAGCCTGGCGACGCGTCATGTGGATTCGAGGCATGATGGTTCCTCCCATGGCATTTTGTTGCTGCAGACAGCTTGCATCGGATTGAGGCCAACAGAAGGACAGTGGTCGGTGAGACGCTCCACGTGCAGCACCGCGTGCCTGTCTCTCCCAGCCTGTCCGAGCAGGGCCGCGTGACTGCCGGGCAATACGGAATGTCCCGGAAGAGTGCGGCGATCGCCGGATTGAGACGCCAGGCAGAATGGGCGCGGGGACAACTAAGGGCCGGGGAGAACACCGATGACGATGCGATTGGCGGGTGCAATGAGCAGCACTCGTCCGTTGGATCGTATGAACACCGCGCCACGCAGGTCCGAGAACCTTGCCGCCAATGTCTCCGGCACCGGAGTGAAGTTGCGCAGCGCCAGGTCGGCGGGTATCTCGGCACCAACGACGGCATGAGGGTCGTCCGCATGCCCGGGACTGAGCGCCAGCGGCTGTCGCGTTCCGGTCAGCTGCTCATAGACCTCGCGCCGCTGATCATCGGTCAGACCCTTGAGGCGGAACGCCACGATCGGCAGTCGGTCGCTGGCGGCATTGCGGGACGAGTACTTCGAGGGAGCGGTGTCAGTATCCGCCGGTGCACCCGGAACCGCCAGCGCTCCGTTGACGAAGACGTGCGTCGTGTCCTGGCCCGCCTTGCCCTGTGCCAGCGCGCCCCCGCTGCCGGCAGCAAGCGCAAGAAGCAGCGACATCGCGAGCCTGCTCATGGCGCCGACTCTCCATGGTTTGGCGAAGCGTGGTCGCTGGGGCCAGCCGCCGGAACCCTCCTGTTGGTCACCTCCAGACAGGCAACGCCGCCGCCGAACGCAGGTTCCTCTTCGGGGCGTCAGCGACCAATGGCTATGCCACCGTCGGCGGGTCCGGATGCCCACCTCAAGGGGCAAGTCCCGAAAGAAGCGCCAGGGCCTCTGTCGCGTCGAGCCGCCCATCGTAGAGGGCGCGGCCCGTGATGGCACCTTCCAGCATAGCATGCTCAGGTCGCAGCAGGGCCTTCACGTCGTCGATACTGGCGAGGCCACCTGACGCAATCACGGGAACGGACGTCGTGCGCGCCAACTCGGCCGTCGCGGCCAGGTTGAGGCCCTTCAGGATGCCGTCGCGGTCGATGTCGGTGTGGATGATGGCGGCGACGCCGGCATCCTCGTAGCGGCGCGCCAGATCAAGGGCCGTCAGCGAGCTGGTCTCCGCCCACCCCTCCACCGCCACCTTTCCGTCGCGCGCATCGATACCGACGGCGATGCGGCCGGGAAAGCGTCGACAAGTCTCGCGCACCAAGCCAGGGTCGCGCAGCGCCGCCGTCCCCAGGATCACCCGTCGGACGCCTTCGGCCAGCCAGGCTTCAATGGTGGCGGCGTCGCGGATGCCGCCGCCCAGCTGGACGGGCATATCCACGGCCTTCAGGATCGCCCGCACCGCCGGGGCGTTCACCGGTCTGCCGGCGAACGCGCCGTTCAGGTCCACCACGTGGAGATAGCGGAAACCTTGGGCCTGGAATGTCCTGGCCTGGGCGGCGGGGTCGTCGTTGAAGACGGTGGCTGCTGCCATCTCGCCGCGGGCGAGACGCACGCAGCGGCCATCCTTGAGGTCGATTGCGGGGAACAGGATCACGGGGGGCCACCATGGCTTGCGAGAACCCCTGGCGAAGGGGCAGATCCGCGCTATCATTGTGGTCCGATCAATCGGGTGAAGCTGCCCGTCCGTCAAGGCGCCCCTCGCTGAGATGCGCTCCTCCGCCCCTCCCGCTCAACCTCAACCTCCGGTCCAGCGCCGGCTGACCGAAGCGGACGCCGTGGACATCTGGATGGCGCGCTGGCTGCGCATCCGCCGCAAGGATCTGATCGAGCGCTACGGCTGCGATCCGCGCCGGCTGTACGAGATTTGGGAGGGGACCCGCTTCCCCGGCAGCCGGGACAAGGCGTTGGCCCTGCTCGCCGAGCAGCATCCGGGCCTCGCCGGACGCATCGATCCAGGCCTGCACCGGCGCATCCCGAGATCACCTGCGCTGGAGGGGCAGCTCGAGCTGTTCGATATCCGCGAACAGCCGGAACGAAGCTAGAACTCCTCCTGGACGGCGTGCCTCGAATCGCACATATGTTCTCACTATGTTCCGTGCGTTCGAGAAGCCAGCCCTGAACCCCGCCGCCCCCTGCATCGAGACATTTCCATGCGCACCTACCTGATCTCCTATGACATCGCCGCCCCGGAGCGTCACGCCATCGCCAGCGCCCTCATGGAGCTGGGCGAAGCCTGGGCCCGTCCTTTGGACGCCACCTGGTACGTGCAGTCGGGCGCGCGGGCCGATGACATCGAGCGCCGGCTGCGCCCGTTTGCCGAAACGGCCGATGGCCTGCTCATCCAGGAGGTGGAGGCCAGGGCCTTGCTGATGAACACATCTCTGCGCTGGTTCCGAAGGCGCCGTCCGGCTGCCAGCGAGGCCATCGCCCCGGTCGCATTGGCGGCCTGAACGAGAAAATCCGGCGCGGCCCGCAGCCGGCGCAACAAGGCGGGCCCGCACAGTCTGCGTGCGGGCCCGCCTTCGGTCTCGACCGCGGTTGCCCTCTGATCTATTCGCCGATCACGAGAGCGATGGAATTGTCCTTCGGATCGACGACAGCCACCTCGCGGTTGGCGACCACGTAGCGGTAGCCTTCCACCTCGGGGATGCGCGCCAGCACCTCGGGCGGGAATGGCAGCAACGCGACGTCAGGAGGAATCTCGGCGCCCAGTCCAAGGCGCACGCGGATGTCCACGCTGCGATCCTTCGGCACCCGAGCATAGATGAAGCGCATCTGATCGGGCGAGAGCGACAGGCCAGCAGCCCGCGTCCCCGCGGGGATCACGTCAACCACGACGTAGGAGCGCGTATCGACGACGACGATGGTGTCGTCGTCCCGTACGAAATAGCTGTGGCCGCGGTAGGCCGGCGCCAGGGCAATGATGGCGCTGGGCAGCGGCCGCAGCCGTACAGATCGCGGCAGCCGCGATCCGACGTTGACGTTCACCTGCACCCGCGTCCTCTCGACGCCCGAGCTCTGCAGCTTCGTGCGGATCTCGCTCCGCTGCTGCTCGCTGAGCTGAGCGCGCCCCGGGGCACTCTTGCTGTCGGGCTGCGCCATGTCGGGTCTCGTCTTATCCGGCCGCTCGGCGCCCTTCGGTCGGTCCTTGTCCGGCTGATCGGTGGTTCTCGGCCTGTCCCTGTCGGGGCGCTCGGCGCCCTTC
>Ga0075431_100007195_pt1 | contig 11068 bp, 9 predicted proteins | sample RhiMetdeltSRZDD5_FD_75297 | JGI IMG/M metagenome (GOLD analysis project Ga0075431, IMG submission 75297) | Populus rhizosphere microbial communities from Tennessee, USA - Rhizosphere MetaG P. deltoides SRZDD5 | ecosystem: Host-associated > Plants > Roots > Rhizosphere > Soil | place: USA...
CTGGTGCGCGAGAGCGCGAAGTACATGGTGCGCATCAAGCTCGGCAAGTTCGACGGCATCTACCGGGAATACGCGTAGCAGGAAAACAGCTACGCCGGTTTAGGCGTTCAACGTTCCAGGTTCAAAGTTTGGTCCTGGACCCTAGGGTCCGGCATTGAGCTTTGAATGCTACGGATTTATCAAGGCAGTCGCTTCGATCTCGAGTAAGTACTTTTCGCCGGCGAAGCCGTCGACGAAACTGACTTCGACTTCTGGAACGTCCGCCTTGGGACCTTGGACGAGAAGATTCCGGAGCACTTCAAGGTTCTGGGTTCGATCAAGCAGAATCGAAAGTTTAACGACTTTACCCCAGCTTGCGCCTGACATTGCGATGGCATTGGCTAGAGTCCGCAGAACGTCCGGCACCTGTTCCTTGAGAGTCGGAGCATCCGACGTGAAACCCGAATAGAACAGCACCGAGTCGTAACGTAAGTAGCACAGATAATTTCTCGCCGGCTCGAAGTCGACGGGCCGCCGCTCAGCGCCTGGATTGAAGGGGCGCATCGCCAGTAACTCCAAGCCGGCATTTGCGTCAGAATCAAACCATTGCCGCGAAATGAAGCTTGAGCTTGCCGCCCTGCGATTTCCGGTGAGAATCTTCGACCGCGCCGCGGTCGCCAATGCACGCGCGTCTTTGTCTCTTCCCCACACTCGAATGCGCGCCGCGTTATCGAGTGACAGGCCATGGGATTTTAGCTCAACTTCGAATTGCCGAAACAATTCATTCGCCGAGGTATCCGGCGGCGCCCCGGCTTTTCCCTCACCGATGATTTCTACGAACTCTCTCCCTAGCCAACTGAATAACTTCTTTTTCATGATACGCATACATTATCGCAACTCATATCCACGTGAAAAGAGTCTTCAATGGCCCGGCGAAGCGTCGCAACTTGCCTTTACGGACTCATTTGCATATGTGGTTCATTAGCCGCAACAAGCGCTCGATAGGAGACGCCGCCGTTATATGTTTCACCGTTTACTTAGCGCCGAAGGCCAGCGCCGCTCAGCCAAGACCGTGGAGGTTTTCGGCTGGTTGATTCTGCTCGAGGGAACCATCGTGCTCTTCGCGCCGCATTTCTCGGCTTCTTTGATCGGCATACCGCCGCTCTCCGAACAAAGCGCAAACTATTACCGGCTCGTCGGGCTACTCGCCAGCGGACTCGGCATGCTTTATATCGCCAGCGGCCGCTTGGACGCCGAAGGATTCGTTTTCGCCTCCATGCTCGACCGGCCGCTCGTACCCCTCGCCATGGCGATTCTTTGGCATCTTGAAATCATTCCCGGATCGCTGGCCTTGATTTTTTCGATTCAGGATTTTGGCAGCTTTCTTTGGACGTTGTTCACTTGGCGGACTGAGCACCCAGACGCGAAATAGGAGAAGTCGTCATGAGCAATCCTGTGATCGGTTTCATCGGCCTCGGCATAATGGGCAAACCCATGGCGCGGAATCTTCTCAAAGCGGGCTATTCGCTCGTCCTGCATAACCGCAGCCGTGCGGCGGTTGATGAGTTGAGCAAAGAAGGTGCACAATCCGCGGCTAATTCTCAAGAAGTCGCCGCGCGCAGTGAAGTCATTATCACGATGCTCCCCGACTCGCCCGATGTCGAGCTAGTTTATGCAGGGGAAAAGGGGATTTTCTCTGGAATGAAATCGGGCATTCTGCTAATCGACATGTCGAGCATTTCACCGGTCGTCGCGCGCAAGCTTGCGGCAGAAGCCGAGAAGCGCGGCTGCGACATGATCGACGCACCGGTGAGCGGCGGCGAGGCGGGAGCGATCGGAGCATCGTTGTCGATCATGATCGGCGGTAAACCATCTGCGGTCGAGCGAGCGATGCCGATATTCCAGGCACTGGGAAAAAACATCGTCCACGTCGGCGACGCGGGAGCGGGCCAGGTCACGAAGGCAGCGAATCAGATGGTCGTCGGCACGACCATCGCCATAGTCGGCGAAGCCTTGGTGCTCGCCGCCAAAGCCGGAGTCGATCCGGCGAAAGTGAGACAGGCGCTGCTCGGCGGCTTTGCCCAATCAAAGATTCTCGAAGCGCACGGGCAAAAAATGTTGGAGCGAAATTTCAAACCCGGCTTCCGCATTCGCCTGCACGAAAAGGACATGAAGATCGCCCTGGCGACCGGATCCGAGTACGGCGTGCCGCTGATGGTTACCGGCGTCGTCGGGCAGATGATGACCGCGATGAAAGGGATGGGCAACGGCGATTTGGATCACTCTGCGTTGGTAAAATTAGTGGAAGAATTGGCGAAGAAAGATCTCGGTGGCCAACCGTAGGGTGCGCTTGCGCACCGGGCCTGAAATGGTGCGCATTGCACCCTGCCTAACTCGGAACCCGAAACCCGGAACGCGGAACCATGCGACGCGTTACGGCTTCCACCCCGCCTTGGTTAGTTGCCGGTCCGCCTCGAGCGCGAAATTGAAATCATAGGCCCTCGCATTCGGAATGCTCTCGTTGGCGTTGATCACCTGACGTACGATGTTGAGGTCGTTGCGCTGGGTTTCGTCATCGACGGCGCCGTTCCGCGTGAACGTGCCAATCAGATCGTCGTAGAGGCGGGAGGCCAGTTGGCTAGACACGCCTGAAAATTTCAGCAGCGCCGAGATGGTGCCTTCTTTATCCTGGCGCATGTAGCGCAGCGCCTTCAAAGTTGCGCGGACAAAACCCCCGACCATTTTGGGGTTTTCTTTGATCAGCTTGTCCGTGGTGGCGAGCGTTCCCCAGGAATTTTTCACTTCGTTGCCCATGAAGAACATTTCCTTCATGCCCTTTTCGAGAGCGACATAGCGCTGCTCGACGCTGAGGATCGCGGCGTCGAACCCGCCGCCGAGCAGCGCCGTGAGCTGATTACCCTGCCCGACGTCGAGATAGATCGGGTCCTTGTTGCCGTCGATACCGTGTTTGCTCAGCACCTGCTTGATCATAAACGTCGCGATCGCGGCGACGCCCGTCGTCGCTATTTTCTTTCCTTTGAGATCTTTAGGGCTGGTGATATCGGGGCGCGTGACGACCCATTGCAGCACCCGGTCGTTGGTCGCAACCACGACTTTCAGCGGGGTGTTGCCGCGCGCGACGCTGACCAATGCGCTGCTACCGGCGCCGGTGAAATGAACATCGCCGCCGAGCATCGCCTGAATGCTCGTCGTCGGAGCAATAAAGATCACCCGTTGATCGATGCCTTCTTCTTTCATGTAGCCCTTTTGCTGAGCGATCGGATAAATGGCCATTTGAAAGCTCTTAGAGGGAATCGCCATGTTGACGACCTGGAACGACTGGCCATGGGCGAGATAAGGGCTGCAAAGCGGCAGGGACATCACTAGAGCAGCACCGAATCCGCGCGACATTCGTCGCGAAATCTCCAAAACCTTCAGGGAGTTTTTCATTGGAATGCCTCCAGTCAGGAATTCACCCTCACCCTTGCCCTCTCCCTCCCGATGAGGGAGAGGGTTCGAGAAAGAATGCCGGACAATTCTAAGACCAGAATCAATTCAGCGGGTAGAGAAGCTTTGGATTATCGAAGAAGATCTTGTCGGTGAGCGCGCGTGGAATATCTTCCCGGGCGCGCATCGCCGCCACGAGCTGGCGCTCCTCGGATGGATCCTGGTGGCCGTAATCCGAGCCGATCAAAAGATGATCTTCGCCGGTGTATTGCGCGATATAGCTCACGTCCTCGTCCGCCTCGCAGGCGACAAAGATCCGATACTCTCGGAACATGTCCTTGTCCGAAGAAAACTTCCACTTCTCGCGGAACAATCTTTTTATGATGTGCATCATGAACGGCACCCAGCCCGCCGAAGCTTCGATGAAGCCGAATTTCAGGCGCGGGAACTGCTCGGGAATTTTATTGGCGATCAGGTCGCGGAACGCGAACAACGGCTGCACGCGGCTGTGCCCGAACGTGTGATTCCGTTCGACGTCGAACAGGTTCAAAAACAGTGGGCAACCCGCGCCGGTGTGGATCAAAATCGGCAGATCGGTATCGCTCGCCGCCTGATAGATCGGGTTGAAGTAAGGATTGTCCAATGTCCTCTGTCCTTCGATACCGCGAAAGAAAACTCCCACGGCGCCGTTGTCTTTGCCCCATTTGATCTCTTTCACCGATTCTTCGACCGAATGAAGCGGCGGCACGACCACCCAACTCATGCGGCCGCCTGATTTCGCGCATGCCTGTGCGAGGAATCGATTGTAAGCGCGCGCCATCGCCACATCCAACGCTACGTCGTCGGTAATGTAGATGAGAAACAGCGTCGGAAAGACAACCTGCTTATCGACACCGAGCTTGTCCATGTCCCTCAACCGGCCGGTGATGTCGGTCATTTCTCTGTAAGGCAGATGAATGTCGCCGCGGGAGGTTTCCAACTTCGACGCGGACGGCGTGATCAAACGAAAACTGCCCTTGCCGTTCGGCTTGGGAAAGATGTTGCCGTCGATGAGCCAAAAAGCGTTGCGTGCGCCGTAAAGCGTGTCTTCCGGCGCTTTGAGCAGCACGGGACGGCGAGGATACATATCCTTGTCCATCATCGCCCACATCGCCTCGCCCTCCGAAATGTGCGTGTCCGCGTCGATTATGCCAGCCATACAATCCTCCTCTTATCTGTTTCTTCCAGCCAGCTATAGCAAAATCACCCTACCCAGCGGAAGAGCATCAGGCGCGCGAGAATTCACTCTTTCAAAGCGCCGGCTACGATCCACTCGGACGCTACCGGATCCGCCGCAGCACCGGGCGCGACTTGAGACAAAAGTTTCTCGAAATCTTTGTAATCCACCTTGAACCCTTCGTTCATGCAGGTCACATAATCGTCAAGGGTTTTTTCCGCGAGTGTTTGCGAATGGCCGAATTGCTTCGTCAAAGTGCGCATCGCGTCAGCGCGATTGGACTTGAAGTGGCGAATTCCCTCGCTATGCGCGCTCAAGAAAGTTTCGAGATCCTTTTTTCTTTCGCCGTACACCTTAGTCGTGGTTTCGATCGTAATCGGCAGCGGATCGTCGACGACTTCAGGCCATTCACCGATGCGCTTGAACCCTCTTTCCTCGGCGATAAAACCGAAGGGTCGCGGCAAGAGCGCCGCTTGAGCCGTGCCGGCAATCAGTAAATTAAATGCGTCTTGATCGCCCTTCGGTAGCTGCAGCGTCAAATCCGTTCCAATGCGCAGCGCCGCTCTTTCCATGAACGTTTCGGCGATCGGCGTGTTGCGCGCCGGTCCTTCGCGGCACGCGACAATTTTGCCTCTGAGGTCTTTTAGAGAATTGACCGCGGGGGTGGCGATTAAATAGTACGGGCAGCTGTTCATGGCCGCGCCTAAAATGCGCGTCGTTCTTGAGGTTAGAAAATGTTGCAACGATGCCCGGCCTACCAGCAGCGAAACTTGCGCCGACCCGTTTTCCAGTCTTCGGTAACGTTCTTCGGTGCCTTGAACATGCTGCCAGGAAACCTCCAGACCGTGCTTGCGGAAGATTCCGGCTTCGATGGACAGGTAGCCGGTCGGATCGCGCGCGAAATCTCCGCCGGCGCCTTCGAGGTGTCCATACATCACGGTGAGATTCACCAGACTCATGTTTATTCTCCTTTACTGCCGCGACCTTTTCTATAGACGGTTGGTTGCAGCAAAACAAATCGCGGGGTGACATGATTTCTATTTGGCAATTGAGGATCCTTGACAGCCGCGATCATTCGGGAATAGAGTTTGGTCATTCGCAAAACCGTATTATCAACAAAAAAGGAGGTTCCCCATGCAACTTTTGGATGTTTCCGAAAAGGCCAAGGAGCGGAAAAAAGGCCAACGCCGCATCGACCTTTTTAGACGAGAGAATCTCGAAACGTGGATTCTTTGCTTCCCGCCTGGCGACGTGCAAGTAATGCACAATCATCCTTCGGACCGGACTTACTACGTGCTGACCGGTAAAGGTATCATGAAAGGACTCAACGAAAGCCACGAGGTCTCACAGGGGCAGATTATCAGCATCCCGGCGCATGAATTCTATGAAGGATCGAATCCTTACGATGAGCCGATGATTTTATTGGGCAACAGCCATAAAGCCACGCCCGAAGACGTCGCCAAAGCCGGCGGACAAAGAAATGAAATTGACAAGAAAACCGGCAAGCGCATCATCTACCAGCATGGCGGCGGCCAGGATATGGGAGTGCTGGCGGACTAGAGAATCACAATAAATTTTGACCGATTTCATAAAGCCCGGTCTGGGGTTAATCCAGCCGGGCTTTTACTTTTTTACGATTCATCACAGGTTCAAGTTTTGAGCAAGCCGGGTATGGATGCGCCGGACGCGTTCCACTTGTCCCTTGGCCGCGAAACGCTCGTAAAAACCCTCGGCACGAAACTCCCGTGCCAAATCGGCCCAGGGTTTAATGGCGTTCGTGAAGACCTTGGGGGAACGGTCCTCATCCCAGGCCTGAACGATCTTGCGGTTGCGAATAAGATCACCGAACACGCGAAACAGCGCCTTCAGGGATACGTCGCGGGTAAACATAAATTTTTCATTGTCCCCCCAAACAGCGTCCATGACGTCTCGCACCGCTTTGAGATAATCCCGCAGGAGCGCATAGGCGCGGTCCGCGCGCATAGCAAAATGGTCGTCAAAGAAGCGGCGGTTTCGCTGCACGACTTTAAAGACCTCGTTGAACACTTCCGACTGCAAAACCCATTTCTCCTGCCGGCTTCGCCCGCCCAGACGATTGATGCGGTAGCGCAGGGGTGAGTCGGATTCTTCGTAAAGTAGGTTGACTAGTTTGGCCGCGAACTTCTTTTCCGGTGTTTCCCAGGACACCCTTTCGTAGAGATCCACCAAATGGGATTTATTGATCCTGGTATGGGTCGAATTGATGATCACGAACATCTCGGTGGCGAAATCGGCGCTCTTGCCATCGAACAGCACACAGGGAACTTCTATCCGATCGATCTGCTCGGGATGTCTTTGGCGGAAGAAATGCAGCGCCGCAAGGCGGTGCTGACCGTCGATAACAAGATACTTGCCATCCGGCTCGCTTAGAAAGCCCACGCTTTCCGAAGAGTCCGAGCGCCGGAAGCGCAGCGTTTCATCGGTGAAGAGCAGGATCGTGCCCGGAATCAACGGCTGGCTGACCGCCGTCTCGTAGAAATTGACGATCTGGCCGATCTTTCGCCGGTTAAGCAGCCGTTGAAATGACTTTTCGCTTTTCTCGATTCCGGCGATGAACTTAGCAACCTCATCGTCGCCGGGTTCATCGGCCGCAATCTGCTCACCTTCGAAATAGTAGCGGCTTGAAAAGCTCACCCGGTCGAGCAGCTCCGCTGCTTTATAGGCGATAAAATAAAAAGTGCCTTCCTTTTGCAATACTCTTGTTGCCAACATGGATCGTTCCTCCTCAATCGACGGATTTGCCAGTATTAGCTTATGCCAACCATACAGACAGATGCCAACCCACACCGGAAACAAGCTCGGGTGCGGAACTTTCTGTCTTAGTTTTTTTCCGAAGTTGTGTTATTCTTGGCTACATTTAAATGAACGGTAAATCCATCCCGGTTGATTTCCCCCGTGTCCTTTCGGCGGCATCTCGGTTCTTCTCTTTTTTCAACCGCCGGCGCCTCAAACGCTGGCTGTGGCGGGCCGGCGCCCTTTTGATTGTTTTTCTTTGCGCTTTCATAGAGTTCCAGACTTCGGCCCTGCAATCCTGGATCTTCACCAGCACCAACGAACGCGTGTATTTCAAACTGGGCGATGGCCCCAGCAAGGAAATTGCCTTTCCTCGTTCGGCGCCGTTCGATGATCGGCGCGGTTATTCCAAGTTGCCGGCCTTTCAAGCGCGCCTGGAAACGCAAAAATACCGCGTTACACAGCAAGTTCGCCAGTCTGAAACCATGCGTACGCTGTTCGAGCGCGGCATCTCGCCGCCTTATCCGGAGTGGCCGGCGGCCGCTCTCGAAGTTCGCGGTTCCGACGGCTCAGCGCTGTTTCGTTACGGTCAAGCGGAATTTCTCTTCGACAAGTCTCAAGCCATTCCACCGCTTTTGGTAAAGACGTTGTTGTTTCTTGAAAACCGCGATCTCGACAAGCCGGCAACGCCTTGGCAAAACCCGGTGATTGAGTGGGACCGTACTCTCAAGGCAGCGATGTTGTACATCGGCTCCAAGCTCAATCTGCCTGTGCCCGTGCAGGGCGGCAGTACGCTTGCGGTACAGCTCGAAAAGTTTCGCCACTCGCCGCACGGCCGCACCGATACCCCGCTGGAGAAACTGCGCCAGATCATCGGCGCCAGCCTCAAGGCCTATCGAGAAGGCGCCAACACGCGGGTTTGGCGCGAGCGCATCATCATCGATTATCTCAACACGGTGCCTCTGGCCGCGGCGCCCGGTTATGGCGAGATCCACGGTCTGGGCGAAGGGCTTCACGCCTGGTTCGGCATAAGCTTGAGCGACGCCGTGAACGCGCTGAATTCAGCCGGGCAGACGGCGGCGAAAGTCCGCGCCTTCAAATATATCCTGACGTTGCTTATCTCGGTGCGCGCGCCGTCGGAATATCTAGTCGAGGAGCGGGAATCCCTGGAAGAAAAAGTCGACCAGTTTACGCGCCTGATGGCGCGAGCTGGAATGATCGATTGGGAGTTTGCCGCTGAACTGCAGGAAACGCCGATACGCTTCCTGCCCACTGCGCCGCTTGCGCCGCAACCCTCGTCGAGCAAGAACAAAGCCGCCAACGCGGTCCGGACGAATATGATGGATGCGCTCGGCGTCGGCAATCTCTACGATCTCAACCGGCTCCATTTGCAAGTGGGCAGCACTTTCGACGTTCCGTTGCAAAAGCAGGTGACCGACTTCCTGCAGCGCCTGGCCGACCCCAAATTTGTCGGCGCCAACGGGCTTAATGGCGAGCGGCTCTTGGAAAATGCCGACCCGTCCAAAGTGATCTACTCATTTCTCCTGGTTGAAGCGACACCGAATGGGAATCTTATCCGCGTCCAGGCGGACAACTTCGCGGCGCCCTTTGATTTCAACAAGAGCGTCAAGCTGGAACTGGGCAGCACTGCAAAGCTCCGCACCATCACTCATTATTTCGAAGTCATGGCCGAGCTGCACCGCGAGCTTGCCTCCTTGGACTCAAAACAACTGCCGCAGCGCGGCCAATCCGCCCGCGACCCGTTGACGCGCTGGGCTGTTGAAACATTACTGAGCGAGAAGAATCTGGCGTTGCAGCCCTTTCTCGATGCCGCCATGGGACGTCGATACTCGGCAAGCCCGCACGAAGATTTCTTCACCGGCGGGGGAGTGCACCGCTTCGAAAACTTCGACAAGGACGACAACGAGCGAATTGTCAGCTTGCAGGACGCCTTTCGAAATTCGACGAACTTGGTTTTTATCCGCTTGATGCGCGATTTGGTGGGCTACCATCGAGCGCGCCTGTCGTACAACTCCGACGATGTGTTGAGGAACCCCGCCAACGTGGAACGCGGTAAAATGCTCCAGGAAATCGCCGAGGAGGAATCGCGCCAGCCGTTGCGCCGCGCCTATCAGAATTATGCGAAGCAAACACCCGACGAAATCCTTCGCCGGGTTCTCGGCAAGGGCAACACCGAGCGGCGTTTAACCATCCTGTTTTTTGCCTGGGGGATCGGTACCACCGAGAGCGAGCTCAAGGCGTGGCTTGAGAAAAACAAAGTGGCGTCCGGCGAAGCGGACGTTGCCAAGCTATTTCGCGCCTATCGCAACCCGCGTCTGACTCTGGCCGATCATGCCTATCTGCTTTCGATCCATCCACTCGATCTTTGGTGCGCCGGTGAACTCCGCAAACAGCCCGACCTGGCCTGGGAAAAACTCTACGCCGCCAGCACCGAAGCGCGCCGCGTCGGCTCGGCGTGGCTCCTTGAAAATCGTAACCGCCGGGCTCAGGATCTGCGTCTGCGCATTCGCATGGAAAAAGACGCCTTCAATCGCATGGCCCCATATTGGCAAAAACTCGGGTTCCCGTTCAAAACCATGGTGCCGACCTATGCGACGGCAATCGGCAGCTCCTCCGATCGGCCGGTAGCGCTCGCCGAACTCGTGGGCATCCTGGTTAGTGACGGCGTGCGCCGGCCGTCGGTAAGTCTGACCGACGTGCATTTCGCCGGGGGCACACCCTATGAGACGGTTTTAGAGCGCTTACCGGAGCCGGGGGAACAGGTGCTCGCGCCCGAAGTGGCCCGAACCGTGCGCAAAGCCATGGCCGAAGTCGTCGAGCAAGGCACGGCGCGGCGCCTCAATGGTGTCTTCAAGATGTCCGACGGCAAAGTCTTGACCGTCGGCGGCAAGACCGGCTCAGGCGATAACCGCTTCGAGACTTTCAGCCGCTCCGGAGCAGTCCTTACTTCACGAGCGACCAATCGAACCGCTACTTTCGTTTTCTATATCGGCGAACGCTATTTCGGCGTTATCACCGCCTACGTGCAAGGACGCGAGGCCGACAGCTATCGCTTCACCAGCAGCCTGCCGGTATCGCTGCTGAAACTTTTGGCGCCGACGCTGCTCGCGAAGCTGGATAAGAATCTACAACAACCCCCGCTTATACCGCCTATCGAAGAAGCCAAGCCAGCGGCCAAATCGATCGGTTTGTCAAATTGGCGGAGAGCAACTCCTACCGCGGTTTCGCACTGAATCGTCGTCCTGGATTAGCTACGTGCCGCGCCGGTTGCCGAAAAGTTCGATGTGCAGGCGCGGCGTAAAACGATAGCCGTAACGCAGACACTGCTTTACGATCCATCCTGACTTTTCGTCAAGTTGTTTCTTCGTGATGCCCTGCGCCATAATCAAGACCCGCGCGGCATCGACGTCTCTTAATCGTTCGACGATGGCGCGAATCTCGGCGAAGTCTTCCGGCCTATCCACGACAAATTTCAGCTGGTAGTCGTAGGCGTCCAAATATTTTTGCAGCACGGGAAATTTCAGCCGGCGGTCTTCGTGCGTCGCGGCAAACTTGCCTCTTGCTCTTTTCCAGGGCGTGGAATTCGCCAATTTCGGGCTCAGCGATAGCAGATCGCAGAAGACCGGCTTGAAA
>Ga0075431_100007196_pt1 | contig 11068 bp, 7 predicted proteins | sample RhiMetdeltSRZDD5_FD_75297 | JGI IMG/M metagenome (GOLD analysis project Ga0075431, IMG submission 75297) | Populus rhizosphere microbial communities from Tennessee, USA - Rhizosphere MetaG P. deltoides SRZDD5 | ecosystem: Host-associated > Plants > Roots > Rhizosphere > Soil | place: USA...
CGAACTGAGCGACAAGCTGATCGAGATCCACCACAAGGAGTCGGTCGGCGACGACAACCACCACGCCGCCCTCAGCCGCCTGTTCGACGGCACCGTGGACCCGCTGGAAGTCATGAAGTGGAAGGAGCTGTACGACTACATCGAGGACGCCATCGACGGCTGCGAGGACGTCGGCAACACGCTGGAGCGGATCGTGCTGAAGAACGGGTAACCAGACGGGCGACTCGCCGGCCACGGGATCCTCTCCTCCATGATCACGCTGATCGTCTTCATCATCTTCGTCGCCCTCGTCTTCGACTTCCTGAACGGGTTCCACGACGCGGCGAACTCCATCGCGACCATCGTCTCCACCCGCGTGCTGTCGCCGACGCAGGCCGTGGCGTGGGCGGCGTTCTTCAACTTCGTCGCGGCGTTCGTCTTCGGGACGAAGGTCGCCGGCACCATCGGCAAGGGGCTCGTTCACAACACCCCGCAGTTCGTCGACGTCTGGGTGGTGCTGGCGGGCCTCACAGGCGCCATCGTCTGGAACCTCCTCACGTGGTGGCTGGCCCTCCCCACCAGCTCGTCCCACGCCCTGGTCAGCGCCGCGGCCGGGGCGGCCATCGCCAAGGGGGGGTTCGGCGCCATCATCGTCGGCAAGCAGTGGGGGCTGCTGCTGGCGTTCATCGTCCTGTCGCCGCTCATCGGGTTCCTCCTCGGCTCGCTGAACATGATCATCATGGCCTGGATCTTCAGGCGGTCGCACCCGGTCCGGGTGGACAAGATGTTCCGCCGGCTCCAGCTCCTCAGCGCGGCGATATACAGCCTCGGGCACGGCGGGAATGACGCGCAGAAGACGATGGGCATCATCGTCCTGCTCCTGGGCGCGGCGAAGCTGGACCACTGGGCCGCCCCCAAGGAGGGAAGCTGGTTCGAGTGGTTCAACTTCCTGGGCCACGAGCACAACGTCGCCGCCTGGATCATCCTCACCTGCCACGCCGCGATCGCGCTGGGGACCATGTTCGGCGGGTGGCGGATCGTGAAGACGATGGGCAGCGGCATCACGCGCCTCCAGCCCATCGGCGGGTTCTGCGCCGAGACGGCGGCGGCCATGACGATCATCGGCGCGACGCGCCTTGGCGTGCCGATCAGCACCACCCACGCCATCACCGGCGCCATCCTGGGCGTCGGCACCACCAAGGGCGTTCGGTCGGTTCGCTGGATCTGGGGCCAGCGCATCATCACCGCCTGGGTGTTGACGATCCCCTGCGCCGCCTTCCTCGCCGCGGTCACCTACTTCATCGTGCACCTGACGATCCAGCCTCTGTTCGAGCAATAGGCTGTCGCCTCGTGCCCCGCCCCACTCACACGACGTTAACACTCCCGTAACGAGACCTTCACGCGGGGCAGCTAGATTCTTAACAGGATCGAGTTGCGTCCTCGTGTGGTTCCCGCCTGCCGTCCGGGCGGCCAATGGAGATCGTCTCGATGGACGGAATCAGCCTGGGCCTCCTCCTCGTCCTCCTGCTCGTCCTCGCGGCGGAGTTCGTGAACGGGGCGACGGACGCCCCCAACGCCATCGCCACCGTCGTCTCCACCCGCGTGCTGTCCCCGCGGAACGCGGTCGTCATGGCCACCGTGTTGAACGCGGTCGGCGTGATGAGCGGCACCGCGGTGGCCAAGACGATCGGCGAAGGGTTCATCCGGGCGGACGTGGTGAACCTGACGACGATCGGCGCGGCGATGGTCGCCATCGTCGTCTGGAGCTCGCTCGCCTGGCGCTACGGCCTCCCCACCAGCGAGACGCACGCGTTGGTCGCCAGCCTCACCGGGGCCGGCTTCGCCACCGGCGGCACGCAGGCGCTGCTGTGGTCCGGCTGGAAGAAGGTGCTGATCGGGCTGGGGCTCTCCACGTTCCTGGGCTTTTTCGGCGGGCTCCTGCTGATCGTGGCCATCTACTGGATCTTCCGGCGCTCGTCGGTCGGGCGGGTCCAGGGCCTCTTCGGCCGCCTGCAGATCCTGTCGGCGGGCTTCATGGCGTTCACCCACGGCAGCAACGACGGCCAGAAGTTCATGGGGGTGTTCACGCTGGCGCTGGTGATCGCGGGGACGATCTCAATGCCCGGGGAGTTTCGGGTGCCGTGGTGGGTGATCGTGGTCTGCTCGCTGACCATGGCCGCCGGCACGTCGGCCGGGGGTTGGCGGATCATCCGCACGATGGGCATCCGCATGGTGAAGCTCGAGCCCTACCAGGGGTTCGCGGCCGAGACCGCGGCCGCCTCGACGATCGAGCTGGCGTCGCGGCTCGGCATTCCTGTGAGCACGACCCATACGATCAGCACCGCCATCGTGGGTGTCGGCGCCGCGCGCGGCGTCTGGGGGGTGCGCTGGGGCGTCGTGCGGGAGGTCGTCACGGCCTGGATCCTGACGTTCCCCGTGTGCGCCTTCATCGGCTGGCTGGTGACGACGGTCGTGCAATGGGGCGTGCGCCTGCTCCAGGCGCCGGCGGCGCCGTAGAGAACGAAGTATCATGAGCGTCGGCGGGCGACGATCTGCAGGTGTCCGGCGCGGGCTGCCGCCGCGGGGTCTTTGGACAGTTCTCCTTCCAGCCGGATCAGCCGTTCCACCGCGTCCGGGTGTGTGAGCAGGTGCTTGTTCTGCCGCACCGGGACGATCGTCTTGCCGGCCACTTCCAGCACTTCGAAGCCCGATCGCTCGAATAGCCGCCGGAGCGACGCGGGCGTGAACGTGGTCAATTCGAACTGCTCGCGCTCGTCCGGCGTCAGCCAGTGGGTCCGGCCGGTGCGGACGAATTCCTCCAGCGCGTCGAGGTTTCCCCGGGCGACGAAATGGTCCAATGCCGCCAGGCGGTTGTCGGCGGTGGCGATGACCACGCCGCCCTGCCGGCTCATGCGGAACATCTCGTTGGCGGCGCGCTGGGGGTCGGAGCAGATCGACAGCGGGTCTCCCATCGCGACGGTGAGGGCGAAGCTCTCCGCCGGCACGTCCGGGAGCGAGACGATGTCGCCGACGAGGAATGTCGCCCGCTTCGCCTTGGCGCCCAGTTCCTCCGCCTTCGCCCGCGCCTGCTCGACCATTGCGGCGGCGTGGTCCACGAACGTCGTGGGGTAGCCGCTCTTGAGAAGCCGCAGGCCCCACTTGCCCGTCCCGCACCCCAGGTCCGCGCACGCCGCCGACGCGTCGCGCGGCAGGTGCGGCTTGACCAGACGCCAGGTCAGCTCGTCGTGGAAGTGCCAGTAGGGGTCGTCGTAGATGGAGTCGTACTGCCTCGCGACGCGGTCGTGGTACCGGCGCGACTTTTCGCCGGAAGGGGCGTGTTGAGAACCGTGGCGGTGGCGCGGCATCGGCGGAGCATTATTCGCCGACCCGGCCCGGCGTGCCATCCTACGCCGCGCTGGCGACCTTCCTGATGACGGACTCCAACATCTGGAAGTTGACCGGCTTCACCAGGTGCTCAGCGAACCCCGCCTCGCGGCTGCGGACCACGTCCTCCTCCTGGCCGAAGCCGCTGAGGGCGATCCCGCGGACGCCGTACCGCTCCCGCACGGTGCGCATGATGTCCAGGCCTGAGCCGTCCGGCAGGCCGATGTCCGAGACCAGCAGGTCGAAGTCGCGGTTCGCCGCCGCGTCCAGCGCCTCGGCCACCGACTTGGCGGGGATCACCGTAAATCCCAGGCTCTTCAGGACCCGGACCATGATCAGCAGGGTGTCGGCGTGGTCCTCGACGAGGAGGATGCTGCACTTGCCGGCCGGCCGCGGCGCCGCCGGCTGCGCCGGCTTGGCCTCTTCCATCAGGGCGACGGTCGCCAGTTCCAGGGCGAAGGTGGCCCCCCGGTCCCGCCCTTCACTGGACGCGGCCAGGGTGCCGCCGTGGAGGTCCACGATCCCCTTGGAGATGACCAGGCCCAGGCCCAGGCCGCCGTACCTGCGGACGCGGGTGCGCTCGCCCTGCTCGAAGGGGCTGAACAGTCGGGGCAGCACGTCGGGCTCGATGCCGATGCCGGTGTCGGTGACCTCCAGCCGCAGCCGCCCCCCCGGCGGGTTGGACGAGCGGAGCGTGACCTGCCCGCCCTCCGGGGTGAACTTCACCGCGTTGCTCAAGAGGTTGGAGAGCACCTGCTGGATTCGGCCGGGGTCCGCCCACACGTGGTACTGCCGGGCCCGCAGGGCCAGGAGCACGTCGATGCCCTTGCCCTCGATCTCCTGCTGGAACTGGGCCAGCGCGTTCCGAAGGGCGGCGTGGGCGTCCATCGCCTCGAAGTGAAGCTCGATCTTGTTGCGCTGCAGGCGCGTGAGGTTCAGCAGGTCGTCCACGATCCGCGCCTCCTGCTCGACGTTGCGGCGGATGGCGGCGATGTGCTCCCGCATCTCCGGCGGCACCTCCCGGCTGGTCTCGAGAAACGAGGCCGTCGCCAGGATCGGGTTCAGCGGCGTCCGCAGCTCGTGCGACACGATCGCCAGGAAGTGGTCCTTCGCCGCGTTCGCCGCCTCGGCCGACTCCTTCGCCCGCCGCAGGTCCTCCTCGACCTGCTTGCGCTCCGTGATGTTGCGGACGATGCCGGTGAACAGCCGGCGGTTGCCCAGGGGCACCTCGCTCACGGCCAGTTCCATGGGGAAGGTGGTGCCGTCCTTGCGGAGCCCGACGACCTCCCGGCCGAGGCCGATGATCTTCCGCTCGCCGGTCCGCAGGTAGTGCAGCAGGTAGCCGTCGTGCTGGGAGTGGTACGGCTCGGGCATCAGCAGCTTCACGTTCCTGCCGATCAGCTCCTCCTGGGCGTAGCCGAAGGTGCGGAGGGCGGCGGGGTTGAGCCACTCGATGGTGCCGCGCTCGTCGATCGTGATGATCCCGTCCACCGCGGTGTCCACGATGGCCTTGATGCGTGCCTCGCTGTCGCGCAGCGCCTGCTCGGCGCGCTTCCGCTCGGTCACGTCGCGGACGATGCCGGTGAAGATGCGGCGGTCGCCGAGGTAGACCTCGCTGACGGCCAGGTCCACGGGGAAGGTGCTGCCGTCCTTGCGGAGCCCGACGACCTCGCGGCCGAGGCCGATGATCTTGCGGTGGCCGGTCTGGCGGTAGTTCTGCAGGTACTGGTCGTGCTCGCGCCGGTAGGGGTCCGGCATGATCATCTTCACGTTCCGGCCGAGGAGTTCCTCGGCGGCGTAGCCGAAGATGCGGGAGGCGGCGGGGTTGACCCACTCGATGATGCCCTGCTCGTCGATGGTGAGGATGCCGTCGACGGCGGTGTCGACGATCCCCCGCAGGCGCGCCTCGTTGTCGCGCAGGGCCTGCTCGGCCCGCCTCCGCTCCGTCATGTCGCGGGTGACCTTGGCGAAGCCCCGCAGCCGCCCCGCCTCGTCCCGCAGGGCGGTCACGACGACATGCGCCCAGAACCGGGAGCCGTCCTTGCGGACGCGCCAGCCCTCCTCCTCGTAGCGGCCCTCCGAGGCCGCGACCTCGAGCTCGCGCCGCGGCTTCCCGGCCGCCACGTCCTCGGGGGGGTAGAACCGGTCGAAGTGCTGGCCAATGATCTCCGGGGCCGAATACCCCTTGATCCGCTCGGCGCCGGCGTTCCAGGTGGTGACGTGCCCCCGCGGGTCGAGCATGAAGACGGCGTAGTCCCTCACGCCCTCGACGAGCAGCCGGAACGGTTCGTCCCCGGCGGGCCCGCCACGAGCGCCGTTACCCGTCCCTGCCGTCGGCGGCTGTTGCTCCACGGGCGCAACCCTCCTTCGGAGTCGATTTGGTCCGTGACCGTTCGTCCGAAAGTCGGATGAATGTCGGGTTAATGTCGGGTTTCGCCGGGAATCTTAAGTCCGGACTGTCGGCGATCAATGGCGCGTCGGCCCGCGGTAATTGTTTCGCCTGGCGGCAAGGGGCGCTCGGAAACGCAGAAATCCTCGCGGCCGCGAGGATTTCGGGGGGGCATGGGCGCGGTTGGATTCGAACCAACGAAGGCATAAGCCATCAGATTTACAGTCTGACCCGTTTGTCCACTTCGGTACACGCCCGGTCATATTTTTGGGCGGTGAAGTATAGCGCCGCGGGGGCCGTTTTCAAGAATACGCGGCGCCACTTCATCACTCCGGCAGCGGCCGGCCCTTGGTCTCCGGGGCGAGCCAGATGACGAACAGTCCGAGGATGTAGACGAGCGAGACCGCCGCGCCCATCCTGCCGTAGTCCCCCCAGTAGGCAACGAGTTGGCTGCCCGCCAACGCCCCGGCGGCGGCGGCGACGCGGCCGAAGTTGTAGGCGATGCCCTGCCCCGTCGCGCGGACGCGCGTGGGGAACAGCTCGGGCAGGTACAGCGGCAGCCAGCCGTAGAACGCCGCGGTGACTCCGCCCGCCAGACCCACCATGAGCAGGAATGTCACGTTGAATGTGTCGAACCTGCGGAACAGGACCCCGCAGGTCAGCAGCGACAGGAGGCACAGCCCGAAGTACGCCGGCCGGCGGCCGAGGCGGGCCCCGACCAGCGGGGCGATGAGGCAGCCGACGATCGCGCCGAAGGCCGACATGATCTGCGCCTGCGCCTTCCACGACGGGTTCTCCGCCGCGCCCGGGAAGCCGCCCACCCAGGCGGGAATCTTCTGAACCGACCCCCACGTGCCGATCAGCGCGATCGAGGCGAACAGGATCGCCAGTAGCGTGGTGCGGATCATCGACGGCGAGAACACCTCGCGCAGCGGCCGCGACGGGCCGGTTTTCACGGATTCCTGCCAGCGGTGCGACTCCGGCACCCACATGCGGATGAAGAAGGTGAGCAGCGCCGGCAGCGCCCCGGCGAGCATCACCCACCGCCAGGACGTCACCGTGACCGGCCACACCCAGCCGGCGACGGCGATGGTGAGGAAGCCGACGTTGGACGCGGCGCCGATGGCGCCGGCGAGCATCGGGCGGCGGCGCTCGGGCCACACCTCCATCACCAGCGCCACGCCCAGCGCCCACTCGCCGCCCATCCCGATGGCGGAAATGAAGCGCAGCGCGCCGATCTGCCATGGCGATTGCGCGAAGTAGCAGAACCCCGTGAACAACGAGTAGACGAGGATGCTCAGGGACATCGCGCGGACGCGCCCGATCCTGTCGCCGAGCCACCCGAAGACCAGGCCGCCGAGGGCCGCGCCGACCAGGAAGCAGGCGTCGATGACGCCGTGCCACCACCCGATCAACCCGCTGTCGCCGGTGTTGAGCAGGTCGGACAGGGCTGGGCGGGCGACGAGGGGGAAGATCCCCATCTCCAGCCCGTCGAACATCCACCCCAGAAACGCCGCGAGGAGCACCAGCCACCGGTCGCGCGCGCTGATCGCGCGCGGCCCCGCGGCGGCGGCGAGCGACTCGGGTGTGGCGATGGTGTCCGTGGTTGTTGTGGTGGTCATGCCTGGTCAGTCGGACTGCGCCTGCGGCCCTTTAGTCGCGAGGTGGGCGAACAGGTCGCGCACCTGCTGCGGCGACAGGCCGTCCAGCAGCCCTTCCGGCATCCGGGAGACCGGGGACTCCTTCATCCGCCTGATCTGCGAGCGGGCGACGGTGAACCTTGCCTGTCCGTCCTCGACCGTCACCGCCTCCGGCCCCGACGCGACGACGGGGCCGTTGAGCATCCGGCCGTCGCTCGTCTCGACGACGTAGGCGGCGAACTCGGGGCGGATGGCGGCGCTGGGGTCGACGATGCTCTGGAGGAGGAAGTCCAGGTCCTTGCGGTCGTAGCCTGTCAGGTCGGGGCCGATGCGGGTGCCCTCGCCGTGCAGCGCGTGGCACGTGCCGCACGCCGCGGCGAAGACGGGCTTGCCCTTCGCGGCGTCGCCCGGGCCGTCGGCGAGGACGGCGCGCCAGCGGCCGACTGACGCGAGCTTTTCCGCCGGCGTGTCGCGGCGGGTCGTGGCCCAGAGGCGGGATACCTGGGCATCCAGCGCCGCGTCGCCGTGCAGGGCCATCCGCCGGACCTGCTCCATCGGGATGTCGCCCTTCGTCACGGCGCCCGATTCGACCGCCGACAGAAGCGCCGAAGCCCACGACGCGCGACTCGCGAGTAGCGTTAGCGCGACCGATCGCAGGTCCGGCGGCATCTGCGGGTATTGGCGCAACACCGCCTGCGGCACCGCCGGGTCGTCATACTGTTGCAGCGCCGTCATCGCAGCGACACGGACCTCCTTTGGCTGCGAGTGGCCCAGGCACTCGACCAGCGCGGGCAAGAGTTCTGACCGCCTCACGTCGCCGATTGCTTCGATGAGGGCGACGCGGTCGGACAGCGGAATCCCCTTTACACCCGCGCGGTCCGCCGCCTCGGCGCGGGCGGCCGGGAGTCCGAGCCGCAGCGCCAGTCGCAGCGCCGTCGCAGTCCGCGGCTGCCGGGACCACAGGCCCTCCAGTACGCGGGTCATCGGCGCGGGTACGGCGTCGAGCGCGGTCCCGGCCAGGCCTTTCTCTATGCCCGCGACGAGTCGGTCCAGGTCCTCGCGCTTCGGGGCGGCCTCGAGGAGCAGGGCGCAGGCCGTGAAGGCAGAGTCGTCGCGGGGAACGATGAGGCGGCGGGCGAGGCGCTCCAGCAGGTGCTGCCTCACCAGCGGCGACGACCAGGCGGCGCGGTCGGTCAGGAACAGGTCCAGGACGGGCCGGGGGTCCTGGGCGATCTTCGTCTCGACCGCCCACCACAGGAGCAGCGGGACGTAACGGTCGTTGACGTCTTCGGGGCGGCGCATCAGCGCGTGGACGATCGGCATCGCCTGGTCGGCCGGCAGTCTGCGGGCGGAGCAGGCGAGCTGGGCGCGCACGACCGCGGCGGGTTCTGCCGCGGCTAGCTCGGCGAGGTGAGCCGCGGTCGATTCCGTGACGGACCTGTTGTCCCCCAGGAGGCGCACCGTCCACGCCCGCACGTCGGTCATGGGGTGGTTCAGCAACTCCGATGCAACTGACTCGTTGAACCCTCCGCTCGCGTTCAGCGCCCATAGAGACTGGAGCGCGGCGCGGCCGCGGCCCTTGCGGACCCGCTCCAGGAGCTTGGGCACGAGCGACGCGTCCCGACGCTCCGCGAGCACCCGCCTTGACATGCGGGCGTACCAGTCGTTCGGGTGGTCGAGCATCGCGATCATCTCGTCCCCCGACAGCTTCGACAGGTCCATCGGCTTTGCGCCGGGCACCCCCTTCGGTGCGACGCGGTACACGCGGCCGGTGGCCTTGTCCCACGTGTCCTGCGGGATCACGTGGTTGGCGCGCGTGTCGTACCAGTCGGCGACGTAGATCGCGCCGTCGGGGCCGCTGCGGATGTCCACGGGGCGGAAATTCTTGTCCGCCGACGACAGGAACTCCCCTTCCAGCTTTGTCGTGAAGGTGGAGCCGGCGGGCTGCACGGCGTGGTAGTCGATGTTGTTGGCCAGCAGGTTGGGGGCGATCCACTTGCCATTGAACTTTTCCGGCAGCGTGCCGCCCTGGTAGATGACACCGAGTTGCGTGACGTGTCCCCCGCGCCAGCCGGTGTGGGGGACGTGGTCGAAGTAGCCGAAGGAGTACGGGTTGCTCAGCGGGCCGTGCTTGGCGAAGCCCTTGATGAAGTAGCCGCCCTGCACGTAGTGGACCATTACGTAGTTGCTGTAGTTGGTGCCGGTGATCAGATTGCCGTGCGCGTCCCACTCCAGGCCGAACGTGTTGCCGCCGCCCTCGCTGAAGACTTCGAATTCGTCGGTGGCAGGGTTGTAGCGCCACGCGGCCTGCTGGAACTCGTGGCCGCGCACGTTGGCGGTGCAGGTGGAGCCCTGGGCGCCGTAGAGCCAGCCGTCCGGGCCCCACGTCAGGTGATTGACGACGGCGTGCGCGTCCTCCATGCCGAAGCCACTGAGAACGACGCGGGGGTCGCCGTCGGGGACGTCGTCGCGGTCCTTGTCCGGGTAGAACAGCAGGTATGGCGTCTGCGTGACCCACACGCCGCCGTGACCGACCTCGACGCTCGTCGCCAGGTTCAGCCCCGTGACGAAGTCCTTCGACGTGTCGTAGCCCCCGTCGCCGTCGGTGTCTTCGAGGATGGTGATTTTATCCTTGCCCTTCGGCCCCTTCGGCGGCGGCTCGGGGACGCGGTCGTACTTGGTGCGGAGGTACTGGTCCACACTCACGGGCTTGAGGCCCGCCGGGTCGGGGTACTGGAGGTACTGCACGACCCACATCCGGCCGCGCTCGTCGAAGGAGATGTTCACGGGCTGGCGGACCATGGGTTCGGCCGCGGCCAGCGTCACCTCCAGGTCGTCGACGGCTTTCATGCCGCGCACGGTCTGTTCCGGCGGAAGGCCGGCGGCGCGTGCGAGGGGCGCGGCGAAGAGGATGATCCAGACGAGGTGTCTCATTGCTTCGGGATCGGCGTATCGAGGGCCCACAGGATTCCGTTGAGCAATAGCCGCCGGAAACGGGGGTCGTTGAAGTCGTCGGGGTGGCCCAGCGAGGTGTAGAACACGCGGCCGCCCTTGTGGGTGTTTGTCCAAGCGACCGGCTCCTCCGGCGCGTCCTTCCACCGCCCGACCAGCAGCGGCGTCGCCGAGGGCGCGAGCGGGGTGCTCTTGTAAAGCGACCCGGCGCTGTCGAACGGCCCGACGCCGCGCAGGATCGGGTGGCCCGCCGCGGAACCGGCGGGCGTCACGCGTGCCGCCGTCCCCGTGCCGTGGTGGCCGGTGTAGTTGCAGCCGAGCACCACGTCGTCGAACTCCAGCCAGTTCTGGAACCCGTGCGACGACGTGCGCAGCGCCACCACCGGCTTGCCGATGTCGAAGTGCTTCTTGAACCCGTTGAGCTGGCCGTCCGGCAGCGTCCGGCGGCGCATGTACAGTACGAGCAGGTCGGCGTCGTTGACTGCCTCAATCCCTTGCAATTCAGTCTTGCTGTCGCCCTGGAGGATCGTGGCCTTCCACCCCAGCCGCTTCTCCAGCTCGTCCTTCGCGAAGGCGGGCATCGTCTCCTTCGCGTGGTACTCGTCCTCGGCGAGGACGAAGACGATGCGCGGCTGCGCCTTTGCCGCGACGCGGTCGCCGGCCTCACGCGCCAGCACCTGGTCGCTCGTGATCGTGGGGCACCAGTGCTTCTCGACGTGCTCGA